>WNFZ01000600.1_pt1 | contig 35117 bp, 17 predicted proteins | sample 5400081 | NCBI WGS metagenome assembly WNFZ01 (sample SAMN13153365, study PRJNA577476) | soil metagenome | isolation source: 80 cm soil or saprolite under grassland replicate 1 | place: USA:California | collected 2016-06-15 | reverse complement strand
ACTCCCGCCTCCAGCCACGCGATACTGAACGCCACGGCCACCGCCTGTGTCTTCACGTTCTGTGGAAGGAACCCGAAGATCATCATGCGGTGGCCGCATCATGTCAAGATCGAAGGCCAGACAGGTTAAACGGCAAGCTAAGGCCTGATCCGCACCGGGAGCGCGAGCCCGGCTCCCGGCCCGGCCGAGCGACGTGAGCCAGTGCCCTGCCTTCGTGGCCGTCCTGCCGACCTGGCCTGCGGCCGGTCTTTTTCCGCAGCGACCGCTTGCGCGGCGGCGGTGTCCCCTGGCGTTACTTGAGGTCAGCCTGGACCAGTTCTGCGGCGATCGGCGCAACCTGGCCTCCGGTCGGCGATCCGCTCCCGCACTCGTTTCAGCCCCGGCCCGCGCCTCCGCGAGCGCACCGTGAGCCTGAGCCCAGCTCGCCGCACAGCGACCTCACAAGCGCCGCGAGCACGTCTTATGGCGGCGGGCGGTCATCGGCGGGCGCACCGGAACACTACGACCCAAGATCGCCCAGCCCACGGCTCCGGTCATGCTGGCGTGCCGGCCCAGCCCGCACGCCGGCAGCAAAAGGATCCGGCCCGTTACCAGGCGGAGAGGCAGCCCATGGCGGGTCCTCCACCGTGGACTGCTGCCCGCGTTTCGGCGCGGTGTCAGGTGACCGGCACGGGAATGCGATGGTCGGGCCGGCCGTCCTTGGCGAGGATCCAATGCGAGTCGGCGGTGGCCCGGTAGAGCCGCAGGCTGGCACCGGGCCGGACGTCCTTGGTGGTCCATTCTGGGCCACCATGGGCTACCGAGCGGCGGGAGAATGCCTTGATCCCTCGGGCGGTCTCGCCGCCCTCGACCAGCTTGGCGACGGCGGACATGTACACGCCTTGCCCGGCGCCTATCGCCGCCTGCGAGTCGAAGACCACGATGCCCACCTCGGGCCGCACCGCGATGTTGCGGGAGTGGGTGACTTCGGGCGAGGAAACCCAGAAGAACTCGGCGAAGCCGATGTGGGCGAAGTAGACCGGCGAGCTCCACGGTCGTCCCGCCGCGTCGGCGGTGGCCAGAACGAGGTAGCGGTTGGCCTCGATGATGTCCCGTACGGTCTGCGCGGGGCCGGTGGCGCTCATCTTAGCCGACCCTGCGGTAGGTGAGGGCGAAGTCGTGTTCCCACTGGCCGCCGTTGAGGCTCTTCTCCCAGGCACCGCTGATGATGTTCCGGTCCGCGCTGAACCTGCCGGTGAAACGCTGCCGGAAACTCAGCGGCGTAAAGTCGGGCGACTCCCGCGTGAGCGTCCACACCCCATCGGCCAGGCTCATCGCATACAACTGCACCACGCCGCGGGAGTCGTAGTAATGCTGGGTGTAGGCGCCGGTCTCCAGGTCCACGCTGACGATCGACAGGCTGTCGGGTGCCTCGGGAATCGGGATCTCGGTGTGCTGCAGCAGAAACTGCCGGTCCAGAACCCACTCGAACCGACTGCGCACCACTGGGCCGTCTCCGGCCGCGTTAGACGGCGCCGGGTGGCCGCCGGGAAACAGGGCCTCCATATCCCACTCGCCGACGAAGACGTCCAGGCGTGCCAGCGCGTCCGCTCTGTTCCCGGTCACGGCGATCACTCCCATCTCATCTGACGGCCTTGGATCCCCTCGCCGATACTGACTGCGGCGAGCAGGCGAAATCATCGCCACCCAGGCCTGCCCAGCCCACCGCCGCAAGACACGGCCTGACCCTCTGCGTCCGGCGCCCCATTTCATCATGCGGGACGCACCCGACCCCGCCGTTCTGCGCAGGGCACTGACTGGATCCCCGATCAAGATGAGGCCGTCCAGCTCCGGGTATTGTGCGGGCAGCCCAGTTGCAAGGGCCGGGGATCATCGGTGACGTAGCGGACGCTGCCCGGCGGCGTCCTCATGACTGGCGTCGGCATCCGTCAGGAACCACTCGTGCAGGCGGTGCCCGCGATCACCGAGCCCGTTTCCAGGTCCCTCGTTGGGCCCGGCGATGAATCCGTCGAGGGACATCGACATGTACAGCACGGCATTGCTCATGGGGTATCCGGTCCTTCCGGTGTCTCTACTTGTGGACGATGTAGCGCAGGTGGGTGACGCCGCGGTCCTCGACCACCTCGGGGTCGGAGAGGCGCACCGGGCCGCGGGTGCCGACCAGCCACGGGATCCCGTCGCCGAGGATCACCGGCACCAGGCTGACCTGGATCACGTCCAGCAGGCCGGCGTCCAGGCATCTGCGGGTGATCGTGGCGCCGGCGATGCTCACGTCCTGGTCGCCGGCCAGCTCGCGCGCCTTCGCAACTGCGGCCTCGACCGAGGTCTCGAAGAAGATCGGTACGCCGCCGCGCGGCCAGTCCTCCGGCGGGTGATGGGTGACCACGACCATCGGCACCTCGCCGCCGGGGTGACCGTCCCAGCCGTTGGTGAGGTCGTAGAGCCGGCGGCCGACCATGGTCGCGCCGGCCTTGGCCACCGACGCGGTCAGCAGGTCGGCCGTCGTCTGCGAGACGTGCAGCTCGGGGAACCCCTGGCTCAGCTTCACCGCCACGTCGCCGCTGCCGTAGAAGCCGAACAGCTCGTCGCAGCCGTCGTCCGGGTCGGCGATGAAGCCGTCCAGCGACATCGCTAGGTGTGCGATCACCTCGCCCATCGGGCACCTCCTCGGGTCGCAGGGACAGACCGGCCCGGTGAGACCGGCTCATCGTCGGCGCGCGGCCAGTCGTGCAGCTGATCCGTGCGCCGGTTGGCGTTAGCTACTGGTGTTTATCCGCGGTGGTTCGAATCGTCTGGTAGACGTGGATGACCGTTCCGCCGGGGAATCGCGTCGCATCGGCGAGATCGAGGCGCAGCGGGCCGGGCAGGTCCTTGAACAGCGGCAGCCCGTTCCCGAGCGCGACTGGGTGGATGACCAGCCGGTACTCGTCGATCAGCCCGAGCCTGGACAGCGCCTGGACGAAGGCGGCGCCGCCGTGGGCGATGATGTCACCGCCGGGTTCGCTCTTGAGGGCGGCCATCTCCTGGGCGAGGTCGCCGCGGGCGATCCGGGAGCTGGCCCAGTCGGCTGTGGGCAGTGTCTTGGAGAAGACGACCTTGGGGATGTCGTTCATCGGCGCCGCGTAGTCGTCGGTGGCGGTCGGCCAGTGCGCGGCCATCTGCTGGTAGGTGACGCGTCCCATGATGTGGGTTCCGGCCCGGCGCACGGATGCGACCTTCCACGCCCGCACGTCCTCATGTTCGGCTGGGAGGCCCCAGTCGCCTTGGCCGCCCGGCCCGGCGACGTACCCGTCCAGCGTGATGCCCATCTGCAAGACCACTCGCCGCATCTGGGCTCCTCCTTGCTCTAGTCATGTCGTTCGCTGGTAGGCAGACCCTGCCCGGGCGCAGAACTCATCGGCTGGCCGGCCCGCCACGTCTGGTCTTTCTGCGGTAAGCCCGGCAACCCCGGCAGCCCCGTCCCGGCGATGGCGGTGGCCTGCAGGTCGACCACGGGAGCGGTCGGGTCGTTGCTCTCGATCCGGATAGTGGCGGTGTCGGTCGCGCCGATGACCGCCGGCGCGTAGCGAACCGTGAAGTCCACTTCTTCCCCGGGCGCGATGACCCGTGGCGTGCCGGGCATGGGCAGCACGGTGACGCTTGGCGAGCCCATGAGCCGCTGCACGCTGGTGATCACCAGGTCGGCGACGCCGGCGTTGAAGATCTGCAGCGTCAGGTCCTCGCGGCTGCCCACGCACACGGTCCCGAAGCCGAGGCCGTCCTGCAAGTTCACCGCGATAACCGATCCTTGTGCGGTGGTGAACTCGAAGACCCCGCGGCCGTAGGTGGCGGCCCGCAGGATCCGCGCGTCCCGCGCGAGCACGAGGTCGGTCACGGGCGCGCGCGGGAAGTGGATGTCGTCGAGGACGGTCCAGGTCAGGCCGCGGTCGATTGAGCGGAGCACGCCCAGATCGTTGCCCACGTAGATGGTCGTGGGGGTGTCGGCGCCGTCGAGTTCGAGCGCGCCGTGCGGGATGTTGACGGCCGGGGAGATGTTCTCCCACGCCGTGCCGCCCACGGTGGTGCGGAAGACGTGGCCCTGCTGGCCGGCGCCGGAGCCGTCGAATCCGCCGAGGACGGCGTAGACGACGGTGGGGTCGTTGGGGTCGAAGGCGGCCCGCTGGACGCTGCGCGATGGCAGGTTGCGGGTGATGTTGGTGAACGTAGGCGCGGCCGCCAGCGCGTCGGTGGTGACGAAGACCTGGGTGCCGACCGCGACGACGACACTGTTGCTTTGCGACGGTGCCACACTGATGCGGCCAGCCCTGGGGAAGCTGCCGATGTTGCTCCAGTTGTTCCCGCCGTCCTGGCTCTGCCACAAGTTCTGGCTGCCGCTGACGTAGACGGTCCCGCCGCTGCTGGGGTCGGTCGCGATTGGCGCGAGGTAGCAGTCGGCGTCGGTCACGGTGCCCCACGGCGTGACCTCGGACCAGTTGACGCCGTCGTCGGTGGAGCGCCACACGCGGGTGCGGGGGCAGGGGACCAGAAGCCGCTTGTGCAGTACAGCTGGCCGGAGATGCCGCCGTCGTAGACGGCGTCCCACCCGTCCCCACCGTTGGTGCCCGTCCAGCCGGGCGGGGTCACCCCGCTGGTCGTTTCGACCTCGTTGTCCTGCAGCGCGCCGACGATGACATCGGCGCCCGCGTCGGGCTTGCTGTCGATGTTGTAGAACAGCCCGGTTTGCAGGCCGCCGCTGTTCAGGGAGGTGAAGTTCGTGCCGTCCGTTGATACGAAGATCCCGCCGTCATTGCCCGAGTAGACGGTCGACGGCGCCCCGCCGGCTGCGGCACGAACGCCCAGGAGTGGGTGTCGGCGTGCAGCCCGTTAAGTCCCATCCAGCCCCACCGTGCGCCGCGGCCACTATCTAGTGGCCGCCATCAAGCATCTCGCCGGTTCAGCAACGCCGCGCCAGCGATGAGCGCGGCGAGCGTATAGAGGCAGAAGAGCGCGAAGCCTGCCCACGGTGAGAGCAGGTGACCGGGGGGCGCGAACTTGGTGCGCCCGATGATCGCCTGCCCGGCGGCGGATGGCAGGTACCTGCTGATGTGGGCCTGCCAGGACGCGGGCAGGCCCTGCACCAGGACCGGAAGGATGAGGACCAGGCCCACGACAGCGGCGATGGCGCCTGCCGTGTGGCGGATCATGATCCCGAGACCGAGGGACAGCAGGCCGAGGACGGCCAGGCAGAGCCCGGCGCCGAGCACCGAGCGGACGGCTCCGGGATCGTCGCCGAGCTGCGCCCGCCGGCAGCACCTTCAGCTTCGATCTGCGCCTGGCCGGAGCGGTCCAGGGCTCCGCGGCCGACGCCGCCCTCGCGATCTGAGCGGTCCGCCGGGAGCCCCGGTCGCTGATTGCCCGGCGGGGCCGGGCGAACCGGTTCCACTTCGGTTCGATTCATTCCCGTCTATTTATGTGATGTCCACGGTTTGAGGGGAACCCCGCTGCTCGACCGTGCCCTGCGTCTGGGGTGGTTCGGCTTTCCGTTCTTCTGCCGCACGCCGAGGCGGCGCAATTCGGTCTCCAGGCCCTTCTCCCTCGGCCCGGTAGCGGGCCACTAACCGGGAAACCCACCCCTGGGACGCCCCATAGGCCCGGACCACTTCGCCCCTGACTGCGGCCCTCAGCAAACGACAGCGGTGATGACCAAACGTGCCTTCGACATCCACAGACCGTGACGGCCCGGGTATTCCTATGACTTGAGACACGCCATTCGTATGTCCTGAGGCTGGGCAATTCCCGTCTATTTATTCCGGGCGGCGGGTATCAGCGGCGTCCCCGCACGCTCCGTCCAATCATGGATCGGTCGGCGAGGCGGCGCGGTGGTGCCCTTCCGTGCGCGCGTGGGCGCGCTAGGGTGACTGGCACGGATCTTGCGCCGATGACGGGGGGCCGGGGATGACCCAGTCGGCAGAGTCAGCGCTGACCGTGCGCGCGGTGGCCACCGACGCGATCACCAAGGCCTTCCAGGACGCCGTCTGCGGCCCGGCCCACCTCGGCAGCCCGGAGGTGATCTGGAGCGAGGGCGGCGCCCAGATCCTGCTGCACGCGGCCAAGCTTCGCGCCATCATCCAGGGCAACGTCCTGATCGTCGCGGTCGACACCGAGTCCGCCGAGTTCGGCGTCGCGCCGCTGATCGTCCGCTTCGTCTTCGGCTCCGAGCAGGAGCCCGCCTTCCTGGTCGCGGCCACCGATGAGACCGCGCTGGGGCATCCGCAGGTGGCGGCGCGCTGGGGTGATCTCTTCCGGGACGTGATCTGGGCGGCCTTCGCGCGGCTGGCCCAGGTGAGCGCCGCGGGCAAGACCCCGGCTGGGCTGCGGCTGAGTCCCGCGGGACTGGAACTGACGACGCACGAACCGGTTCCGGTGGTGCAGGCGGCCCGCGAGCACGTCGACGATCTGATCCGGCGCGGTCTGCGCCAGGCCCCCGCCCGCCGCCAGAGCGTGGCCCCCTCCGGGAGTGAGGAACCGGCATGAGCATCGGCCTGGGGGACTCGCCGGAGCTGGCGGTGCTGGGAGAGGCCATCGGCCTGCTGGACGCCTCCGGCAACCTCGACCCGGACTGGTTCGGCCAGCCGCTGACCCGGCTGGCCCAGGCGGTCGCCACTCCGCAGCAGCGGGACGCACTCGTCCGCTTCGTGAACCTCGCGCTGCCGCCGGTCCCCGAACCCGGCCGCCCGGCGGGGGAGACCTGGCACCCCCTGCTGGGGACGCAGGACCGCGGCGACCTCTACCTGACCCTGGACGACACGGCGACCGGGCTGGTGCTCGGCGTCGCGGGGGATGTCCACACCGGGGACGGCGCGCCGGTCCCGGCGTCCCTGTGGATCCAGGGCGACCTGATCGCGGCCGGGGGCAGTCTCGACGTCGTGGCCGGGACGACGGCCCATCCGCTGACCGCGGAGCTGCGGGTCCAGACCGGCTGGGCCTTCGCGCCGCCCGCCCGCCCGATCGGCCTCCAGGCGGTGACCGGGCGGTTCACCATTGTGCCGGACCCCGATCATCCGTCGGTCTCGATGCAGCTCGTGCTGGAGCAGCTCAGCCTCGGCGGCGAGCCGCCCGCGGACACCGTGATGGACGTGGAGGAACTCGGTGCCCAGGCTCCGATCCTGCTGGCCGCCCTGCTGAAAGTGGTCTTCGCGGAGGCGGACCCGGATCCGGTGCTGACCCGCCTGGCCGATCATCTGCTGGCGCTGCTCGGCCTGGACGGGCCCGGCGGCGTCCCGGTCTTCCCGTTCGCCGCGCTCGGCTCCGGGCCCGCCGCGATCCAGGCGTGGATGCGCGATGTCCTCGGCGCGGGCGACGTCCCTGCCAGCGCCGGAGACTGGCTGGAGCATCTGGCGGGGATGCTGGGCGCCGACGTCGCCGCCACCGGTGACGGGACGGCGGACGCGCCCTGGCGGGCCACGCTGGCCAGCATCGGCGGCGGCGAGGTGTACGCGACCCTGGCGCTGGCCGACGGCCGGCTGCGCCTAGGCGCCGGCGTCAGCACGGGCGGGTCGCTCGGCGCCGGCCACCCCGAGCTGACCCTGTCGGCGGACGCCGCCATCATCGACGTCCCGCTGGCCGGGGCCGGCTCGGCCGCCGTGCTGCCCCGGGCCGCGGTCCAGATCCGGGCGACCGGTCCCGGCGGTGGCCAGCTGGTGGCCGGTCCGGGCAGCCCGGCCTTCCACATCGGGTCGATCATCGCCGGGATCCTCTGGGACGGAACCGATCTCGTGCCGTCCCTGATGCTCCTGGACAACCAGCTCGGCACGCAGACGTATCCCCGGCTCGACCTCAGCAACGCCGACAGTGTCGCCGGGGCCGCAACCGGCGCCGTGGTCACCGCGATCACCGATCAGCTGGGCGCGGCCGGTGCCGGACGGCGGCTGGCCGCGATCGCCGGCCTCGTCGCGCCGGAGGACCCCGCGAACCCGGGGACCGCGCTGCCCGGCTGGAGCCACCAGCTGAACCTCGCCGATTTCGTGATCAACCCGGCCACCGCGATCGGCCGCTACCACCGGGACGTCCTGCGCGACGGCAGCAGTTGGGCCCACATCCTGCGGGAGATCTCGTTGCTGATCGGCCTGGGCGAGGTCAGCGCCACCGCGGGCACCGCGGCCGACCCGTGGACCGTGGCCATCGCCGGTGAGGGCTCCGCCCAGCTCCAGCTGGCCGCCTGGCACCAGCCCTCGGCGGCCGACGCCACGGTCGAGGAGTTGCGGCTCGGGCTGCGGTTGGCCGCTGCCCCCGGCGGTGCCACCGTCGCACTGGTCAGTGAGGTGCTCACGTTCGACCTGCCCGCCAGCGGCACGGCGAGCGTGGCGTTCCTCGGCGCGCAGGAGTTCCAGTTCGTCCTGCATCCGGCGGTGAACGCCCATCTCGGCGCGGCCGCCCTGAGCCTGGACACCCTGGACGCCACTGCGGGCTGGCGTCCCGGCGGCAGCCTGGCCTGGCGGATCAGCGCGCAGGGCCTGACCGTGTCGGTGGACGGCGAGAGCGTCACGGCGGACGAGCTGCACCTGCCCCCGGCGCAGCCGTTCGACTTCACCGACCTGGGCTCGGCCGCGGCGGCCCTCGGGCTGAGCCTGGCCGATCTGACCGGCCTGATCCGGATGGTGTTGGTTCTGCTCGCCGAACAGGCCGGGCCGGAGGCCGCACTCGGCGCCGCCCTGCTCGGCCTGCACGCCCACCTGCCCGGGATGAGCGAGGACACCCCGCCGCTGATCGATCCCGCCGACCCAGGCCTGGTCCTGCGCGATCCGCTGGCGGCCCTGCGGGGCTGGCTCGGCCGGCTCATCGCGCACACCGGCACCAGCGGCCAGGCCAGCCTGATCGCGCTGCTGCGCCCGCTGGGGACCCTCGGCACCGACCTGCTGAACCAGCTCAGCGGTGAGATCTCCGCTGCCGTGACCGATCTCGAGGGGAACATCCTCGGCGACGCGGAGCTGGCGCTGGCCGATCTGCTCGGCGGGGCCGGATCGTTCGAGGACCCGTGGCGGATCGCGTGGCCCGGCGCGCCCACCGGCCCGGTCGCCGGGGCGGGTGGGGCCGCGAGGACCGGGAACCGGGACGCGGTGGCCCAGGACGCCACCGGGCCCGAGCTGGAGCTGTGGCTGGAGCCAGCCGGTCCGCCGTCCGGATGGCTGTCCGGGCTCGCGACCCGGGCCCAGCAGGCCGCTGCCCCCGAGGACCTGGCCGCCGTCCTGCGCGAGACCGCCTGGTTCGACCCGCGGCTGCGGTCCCTGCTACGCGGCCTGGACACGGCGGACCTGCTGCAGCGACTGATCTCCCTGGAGGTCCACCTCGGCGCGGGGGACGGCGTCGTCCCGCGGGACTCGCAGGAGCCGGACGTGTTCGGCTGGGTCCCGTCGATCGAGGTGGACGCCGCCCACCACCTGCTGCCGTCCCACCCCGGCGTGATCAGCGAGGTGCTCACGCGGATCGAGCAGCTGCGCGCCGGCGGCCCCCGCACGGTGCTGCTGATCGGGCCGGACTTCACCGATCACACGGCCTGGGCCGGGCTGCTGGCAGCACCGGCTCTGCAGGGCACCACCGACCCGGCCGCGCACATCGACCTGCGCATCCCCGGGATCGACCCGCCGACGATCGCGCTGGACGGGCTCACCACCGTCGCCGACTACTACACCGCCGATCTGGCCGGCGGGGACGCCGCGTTCCAGGCCGCGCAGCTGGCGCACATCGCCAATCGGCTCGCCCAGCTCCACCCCGGGCCGATCGTCGTCGTCGCCCACTCGACGGCAGGGCTGGCCGCGCGGCGGTTCGCCGCCGATCATCCGGACCGGGTGGCGGGCCTGATCACGCTCGGCACGCCGCACCTGGGCGCTCCGCTGCCGTTCCTCAGCGACCCGGCGCTCGGCGACGCCGTCCGGCTCGCGGCGGTGCTCGCGCCCCAGCTGCCGGCCTCGCCGCTGGCGGACGCCCTGGGCCACCTGGCGCACGCCGTTGAGGGCTACCGGCCGGCGCCGTCCCCCGGAGCTCTGGACATCCCGGATCCCTACCCGGCGAGCGCCTTCTCGCAGACCGTGCCGTTCGATCTGGGCGACGTGCCGGTCGTGATGATCAGCGGAAGCCTGACCGGGGATGTGATCGCGGCATTGGCGTCCGGCCTCGCGGCGCACGCCCAGGCGCTCGCCGCGGCGCCGGGGCCCGATCCCACCCACCTGAGCTACGGCATGGCCATGCCGGTGCCGCTCACCACCGCCGCGGAGGCACCCTCGGCCGGCGCCCGGGTGCGCTACGGGCTGGGCCAGATCCCGCTGTCCGCCGCGCCACCGGAGCCGCCCCGCCCCGCGCACCTGCTGCGGGTGGAACTGGATCTCGTCCGCGAGAACGGCTGGCTGGTGGGTGGACCCGGCGTCTCGGACATGGACGGCCGGCTGCGCGCGCTGCGGCTCGGGGTGACGGCGACCGGCAGCACGAGCGGGGGGACGGGCGGCGGCACGGGCGGGGCGGCATCGGCCGTGCACGCCGTCCTGGATGCCCGGCTGGACCAGGCCGCCTGGCGCGGAACCACGGTGGCGGCAGCGGATCTCGCGGATCCCCGGGCCACGCCGCTGATCGGCGCCGCTGTCGCCGCCGCCCTGGCCGGCAGCCGGGGGCTCGCTCCGGGTGGTGTGGCTCCAAGCGGTGACACCGGGCCGGCCGTGTCCGGGCTGGCGGCCGCACTGGCCGGGATCGGGCTGGCCGCCACCGACGCCGCAGGCGTGACCGGGCTTTCGGCGGACGCGTTCGCCGCCCTGCGCACCGATCCGGTGGGCTACCTCGGGGCCCGGATCCCGCAGGCGCTGGCCGCATCCGGCGGCTGGGCCGGTCTGATCGACGTCTCAGGCGACGGCAGCTATCACCACGCCCCGCCAGGATCGCCGTACGGGCTGTTCGCCCGGCCGGACGGCGCGGGCTGGCGGACCGGCATCGAGACCACCACGGAGCTCGATCTGCCGCTCTGGGTGTCGGCCGATATCGATCTGGCACTGCCGGATTTCGTGCCCGAGGCCGAGCTGGCCGCCCATCTCGGCGTGATCACCCTGCGCTACCACACCAGCGATCGGACCGTGACCCTGGACGCAGATCCGTTCGTGCACGGGCTGACCCTGCTGCCCGCGCCGACCCCGGCCCAGCTCGGCGCGGACCTCGGCGCCGCGCTGCCGGACGTGCTCGCCACCGGCGTGATCAGCACCGTGCTCGGGCAGATCGTGCCCGGGCTCGACCTCGCCGGGCTGAGCGACCTGGTGCACACCCCGGGCCAGTTCCTGGCCCGCCTGCTCGGTGGAGCCAGCCTGGATCTCACCGCCCTGTCCGGCCTGCTGGCCACGCTCAACGCGGCGATCGGCTTGCCCGCGGGGCCCGGCCTCCAGCTGCCCGGCGGGCTGAGCATCACCGCCACCGCGGGAACCGGCACCCCCGGATCGGTGGCCCTCAGCCTGTCCACGACCGCGCCGATCGAGGATGTGCTCGGCCTGGCCTTCGCTGTCGAGATCGACCCGCTCCTGCACGCCAGCGCGGCGGGCACGGTGACCTTGGAGATCCCCCTGGGGGAGGGTGCTTGGCACCGGATCGGGATCACCTTCGGGGCCGGTCCGTCCGGGATGAGCCTGGTGCTCACCCCGGAGGCGGACACGCCGATCGCCCCGATCAGGCTGCTGCCGCAATTCAGCGGGCTGGGTCCCGCGCTGCGCGGCGCCGGTGCCGCGCTGCTGCCGCAGGTCCTGGATCAGGCCCTCGATCACGTCGCCTCCCCGCACGCCGCCTGGCTCGACCACGCGCTGGCCGCCGCGGGGCACCTGGACCTCTACGACGTGGGCGACGGATTCGCCGCCCACGCCGCGAGTTTCAGCGCGATGCTGGCCGGAACCTGGTTCGACAGCGTCGCCACCACCGGGCGCAACGGCTTGGCCCAGGCCGTGATCGACCTGCTCACCCTGATCCCGGGACTGCCCGGCACGCTGGACGCTCCCGGCGCCGGGCTGATCCGCTGGCGGATGGATCTGCCCGGCGGCCAGGGCCAGCTCGCCCTGTCCACCGGCTGGGGCGTGAACGGCCCGGCCGTGTCCGCCGGGATCATCGGGCTGCACCCGGCCGGTGCGCCAGCCGAGCTGACCGCCACGGCCGGTGCCGATCGCACCGGCGTGGACGTCAGCCTCTCCGCCGGAGCGGATCTCAGCGCCCTGGGCGTCCCCCTGGTGCCGCGGTTCAGCCTCGATCTGGACACCGGCGGCCACGCGCGGGCCCGGCTGCTCCCGCTGGCGACCGGCTCCGGCGGCGGAACCGATGACGGGCCGCTGGTGATCACCCTGGCGCCGTCCGTCGCCGTCACCCTGGGATCGGGCGCGGCCGAGGCGCTGATCACGGGGTGGGCGCTCCCGCTGGCCGCCCAGGTGGCGCTGGCCGCCGCGCAGCCGGTGCTGACCCATCCACTGTGGACCGGCGGCCCCACCCTCACCGAGGGCCTCACCGGCGGCGGGATCCTGGACGACGCCGGGCAGCTGGCCCATCCGCTGCCCGGCGTGTTCGCCATGCTCGCCGGGTTCGCCGCCTCGGCCGCGGGCAGCCTGGACCTGCCGGTCGGGGACCTGCACCTCACGCTCGCCGCCGATTCCGGCCGTCTCGGGCTGGGACTGCGCGGGAAGCAGGCCATTCCGCTCGGTGACCTGGAACTGGATGTGCTCTTCGGCGCGCCGGCGACCTGGGGCGCCCACGCCGCCGAGGGGCTGCAGGTGCTGCTGCTGGACACCAGTGGCGCCGGCGGCGGGATCGAGGACATCAGCTTCGCCCCCGGCCTGCGGATGCACGGCGTCGGGCTCGGCCTGGCCAGGTCCGACGGCACCCCGCTGGTCGCCGAGACCGCCGTCCGCCTCGGCTCGCTGCGTGGCTACCTGTTCCTCGACCTGGACCTCCCCGGATCATCCGGCGGCAGCCTTGTCGTCGCGCACGCTGGTGCCGGCGCGGAACTGGGCGGGTTCGGGCTGCCGCTGTCGGCGGCGCTGAGCGGCGCCGGGGGAGGATCCAACCCGGTCGCGTCGAATCTGCTCGCCTCCGGTGGATCCGGCGGATCGTCCGGCGACGGGCAATCGGTCAACCCGGCCGCCGACATCGACGCCTGGTACTGGGACGACGGCGGCGCGAGCAGCCCGTCCCTGCATGTGCTGGTCGGCGGCCAGGAGGGCCTGCTCTGGATCCCGATCCAGGCCGGGTTCGGGCCGATCTTCATCGACCAGCTCGGCGTCGGCGTCAGTGACACCCGGCTTACCCTGGCCATCGACGGCGGCGTGAGCATCGCTGGGCTCACCGCCCAGGTGGATGACCTGTCGGTGGCCGTGCCGTACCGGACGGCGGGCGACCCGAGCACGTGGATCCTCGATCTCAAGGGCCTGGCGGTGGGCTACTCCGGGCCCGGCATCGACATCGACGGCGGCTTGGTCAAGTTCGACGGCCCGCCGCTGGAGTACGACGGCATGCTGCTGATCGAGATCGCGAGCATCGGAGCGGTCGTGATCGGCTCGTACGCCGAGGTGGGCTCCGGGGCAGACGAATTCACGTCTCTGGCGATCTTCGGCGGCGTCTTCGTGCCGATCGGGATCCCGCCGATCATCAACCTCACCGGCTTCGCGCTGGGCTTGGGCTACAACCGGCGGCTGATCGTCCCGGACGACCTCAACCAGATCCCCAGCTTCATGCTGGTGCAGGCGTTGGACCGGCCGGAGGAACTGGCCAACAACCCGATGCAAGCGTTGTACAGCTTCCGGCAGCAGGTGCCGCCCGCCCGCGGCGTGCTGTGGGTCGCCGCCGGGCTGCGCGGGACGACGTTCGAGATCATCAACGTCACCGCGGTCGTCTACGTCGCGCTGAACAACGGCGTGGAGGTGGGGCTGCTCGGCGTCGCCCGGATGGCCCTGCCCGCGGATGACGCCGCCGTCGTCAGCGTGGAACTCGCGCTCAAGGCACGGTTCTCCAGCGCCGAGGGGCTGTTCTCGGTGCAGGCGCAGCTCACCGACAACTCCTGGCTGATCAGCAAGGACTGCCGGCTCACCGGCGGTTTCGCGTACTTCACCTGGTTCAAGGAGTCGCAGTTCCTGCTCACCATCGGCGGTTACCACCCCTCCTTCGTGCCGCGGCCGGAGTACCCGGTGGTGCCGAGGGTCGGCTACGAATGGAACTTCCTCGGCGTCGTCCACCTCAAGGGCGAGTCCTACTTCGCGCTCACCACCACCGCGATCATGACCGGGTCCCGGGTCGAGGCCACCTACGGCCCGGACTGGATCCAGGTGTGGTTCACGGCGTACTTCGACGTCCTGGTGACCCGGGACCCGTTCCACTACGAGCTGGACATCGGGGTCTCGGTCGGCGCCCGCCTGCGGATCAAGGTCTGTTTCTTCGCGTGCGTCCACATCGAGATCAGCGTGGCGGTGGGCGCCTCGCTGCACCTTGCCGGCCCGCCGTTCCACGGCACCGTCACCGCCGACCTCGGCGTCACGTCGGTCACCGTGCCCTTCGGCGACGACGCCCTGCCGAAGCCGCCGCCCAAGCACTGGGACGAGTTCGTCGCGCAGTACGTCCGGGCCGGCGATCCGAACGCGGCCACCGTGTCGGCGCAGGTCGCCGCTGGGCTGATGCCCGCCGAGCCGGCCGGTGGACCGGTAGCGCCCGGCACGTCCGATCAGCCCTGGCGGCTGTCGGCGGAGTGGTCGCTGCGGACCGAGACGAAGATGCCGGCACGGGGTTTCGCGCTGCAGCTGGACACCCCGATGGCGGAGGGCTCCATCGCCTCGGTGGTCTTCGGCCGGGTGGACAAGCTGGCCGGTGTCTACGACTTCGATCTGGCGCCGATGTACGTCACCCACGATCAGATGGGCGCCGTGCACCGGATCGTGCTCGCGCGCCGCCCCGAGGCCGGTGGCGCCTTCGTCGTCATGGTCCCGGACAGCCAGCCGCCGCCCGCGGACGCCACGATGATCCTGCGGCACAGCCAGTTCCGCGTCACTCCGGTGCTGTCCCAGGTGTCGGAGGCGACGTACCACTACTTCCCCGACCTCAAGCCGCCGGCGGCGGCGAACACGCTCCCCGTGCTGTCCGGGCTGCAGCTCGACGGCGTCGCCGGGCTGCGCGGCCAGAGCGCCACCGTGCCGATCGGCACACTGGTCGACGCGAGCAACTTCCGGCCGCTGCCGTTCGCCAGCCGCAGCGACGCTGACGTCGCCCGGATCCTGCAGATCGGCGGTGCCTGGCAGACCCTGGCGACCGTGGCGAGCGGGGTGCCCGATCCGGAACTGGTCCGCGGCGTCAGCGGGATTCTCGGCGGTACCGGAGAATTCGCCGGCCTGCGCGCGCAGAGCGGGCTGCCGCCGGCCGGGTACGGGCCGGTCGCCCTGGACGCCCTGGCCACCCGTCGCAGCGCCTCGCCGGTGCTGTCGGCGCTCAGCGAGGGCTTCACCCTGCACGACGTGGGCCAGGGCCTGGCGTCGGCTCCGGTCCGGGTCGGCCTGCTGCCCGGCGTGCCGCTGACCGCGCCCCGGCTCCGGGCCGTGATGCAGCGCCCGCTGCTGCCCGCGGCGGCGGCCCCGGCCCCGCGGACCACCCTGCCCGCCACGAAACTGGCGGCGGCGCCGGCCTCCACGCGGCTCGCGGCCGGACCGGTGGTGGGCCCTGTGGTCCCGCCGGTTGGCCCAGTGCTCCCGCCCGTGGGCCCAGTGCATCCCCCGGGTGGCCCGGTCGGTCCGGTGGTTCCCGAGCCGCCCAACCCCGTGCCGATTCCCGTGATCAACGTCCGCAACGACCTGGTCACCAGCTGGGACACGCCCGGGCTGGCCCTGTTGCGGCGCCCGGCCGCGAACACGCCGCAACCGACCAGGGCGCCGCGATCGGCCCGGACCCTGCGGAATCCCGCGCAGGGCGGCCCGATTGGGCGCGCGGCTGCGGCCGCGCTGAGTGAGCTGACCGCGGCGGCGGACAAGGGTGTGACCGTCCGGGCCGGCGTCATCCACGTCTGGGAGCTGCCGTCGGCCACCGGCTGGAACCTCGTCCTGAGCGGAACCAGCGCCGTCCGGGTCACCGCGCTCAGCACCGCCGGAACCGTCCTCGACGACCGCGAACTGGGGGAGTCCTCCCTCTCCGGCGGCGACTACACCCTGCCGGTCCGGGCCGGAGCCGGGATGCTCGCGGTCACCGCCCTGGGGCGGGGCTCCGATGGCGGGACGGTGATCTCCCGCACCGGGGAGCGCGGCGGCGTCACCGGAGCGGTGACGGCAGGCGGCCGCGCGGTGCTCGGCTGGGAATCCGGTGGGCAGGCGAGCCAGGTCGGGCCGTCCACGCTGCTCGCCCGCGGCGCAGTCCTGCGCCTCGGGGTTCCCGGCGGGCCCTCGGTGCGCGGTCACGTCGAGGCCTCCGGTGTCGTGCCGATCTCGTCCGCTCTGGCCGGCCAGCAGGTGACCGGCACCGAGCTGCCGCTGTCCGTCACCGTCGCCGGGGTCCTGCTGGACAGCCCCACCGACGCCGTTCCCGGTCCGGACGACATCCTGGTGCACGTGGACGGCGCCACCGCGAACCCGCATCCGGTCCAGGTGGTCTCGGGCAGGCGCACCCTGTATCTGTACGACGTCGTGGCGGTCAAGGGCGCCCCGGTGATCGCGATCGCCGCCGGGGTCACCGGACCGGCGCGCCTGGCCGGCGTGCTGGGCAGCACCGGGACAGCCGCGGAATGGGCTGCGGCACTGGCCGGTTCGACGCTGACCCAGCTGGTGCCGGACGAGCACCTCACCCCGGACGGCGCGCTGACCATGCGCCTGGTGAAGGGAGGCAGCGCCGATGGCTGACCCGAGGATCGGCGAGATGATCCTCTACGACGACATCCAGCCGTCCCTGCTCGCGGGCGAGTACCGGATGACCGTGGAGACCGACGTGTCGGTGCCCGGTACCGCGACGCCGCTGCCGGGGCAGGACTTCTTCTTCGACGTCGAGGGGCCCCGGTTCGCGCTCTCACCGACGGAGGTGGCGGGCGTGTTCCCGCCGCGGGGCGGCCATGGCCCGTTCGGCTCCGCGCTCCCGCACATCGCACTGGGCCGGCGCACGCTGCCCTGGGAACGGCCCCTGGCGGACGCCTACACCGTCACCGGGGACGAGGCGCCGTCCCCGTTCGTGGCGCTGGTGCTGTTCGAATCAACCGAGTGCACCCTGCTGCGCAACCAGGCTCTGACCGATGTGGTGCCACCGGACGTCTTCCAGCGGCTCGGCCGGCCAGGTGACATCCGCTGCGACGCCGTCGAGGCCGACCAGCAGCTGCTGCGTGACATCCTGCCGATGCCGGACGAGCTGCGGCTGCTCACCCACGTCCGGCAGGTGAATGTGGATGACCGTGAGCTGTCGGCCGGGGATTCCGATGGCTACTTCGCGGTGGTGATGGGCAACCGGATCCCGCGGCCCGGTGGGTCGTACGTGGCGTGCCTAGTGTCGGTGGAGGAGCGGACCGACCTGCTGCCCACCACGGATCTGGTGGCCCGAGGCGGCTGGCAGATCTACGAGAACCCGGAGATCGCGCAGCTGTCGGAGCCCGCCGACCTGGCTGGCGGCGCGCTGGGGGTCCAGGTCACGCCGGAGGAGGCGGACCGCATCCGGGTGATCCCGCCCGGGGGCGGCGCTTTCATCGCCGGCGGGCCCGCCGCACCCGGCGCCGGCGCGCACGCCGCCAGCACCGGCGCCGCGCGCGCCATGACTACCAGTGCCGGGGCGGTCAGCCAGGCATCCCTCGCCGTGCAAGCGTCCGGCCTGTTCCAGGGCACCCAGATCGGCGCGATCCAGGTCGCCGGCGAGCGTGACCGGCTCAGCTCCGGCGCGGGGGTGCTGAATCCTTCAGCCCGGCTGGTCCTGCTGCACAGCTGGACCTTCACCTGCGAGGGCGACGGCACATTCCGCCAGCTCATGCAGGGCCTCGACGTGGGCATGATGGGCGACACGGATCCGGCGTCGAAGCTCACGGTGGCCGACACCGGGCACATCCTGGTCGGGGTCACCGACCGGCTGGGCGCTCCCGAGCAGTCCTGGTATCGCGGCCCGCTGGTGTCGCAGCCGCTTACCCGCGACCCGCTCGGTCCGTATCACAGCGCCGACCAGGCGCGCCGGGTGGTGGCCGAGACCGGTGCCGAGAACATCTCCTACGCCTGCGCCTTCGAGACCGGGCGGCTGCTCGCGGCGGCTGACGGGCGGCTCGCGCAGGAACTGATGCGCTGGCGGCGCACGGCATTCCGCGCATCCGCCCGCACCACCAGCATCACCCTGCTCCAGCACAGCATGCGGTTCACGGATGTGACGGATCCGCTGGACCCGGTTGCGCTACGGTACGCCGTGGACGTGCTGCAGAAGATCACCGACGGCATCAGCCCACCGGCGGATCCGCTGCGCATCCAGCAGGCCCTGTCCACTCCGCTGCTGAACCTCGACCTGGTCACCAAGGCGTTCGGGCTCCGGAGCACCGACGAGGCGCGCGTGCTGCTCGGTGACGATCCCGGGCTCACCGGGCCGGTGACCGTGCGGGCGCCCGAGGCGGCGCTCACCACCCTGGACGCCGTGCTCTCCGACAAGGCCGGGATGGCGGCCCTCGCCGACGTCCGCGCCCGCGCGATCGCCTCGGTGCAGCCCGTGAGCCCCGCCCCGACGGGGACGCCACCCGTTCCCGGAACGCCGCCCAGCCAGCCACCCACCCATCCGCCTACCCAGCCACCCACGCATCCGCCCACCAAGCCCGAGGGTCCGCGATGAGAGAGCCCGCCACCACCGCCCGACTGGCGCTGCACGCCCGGCTGACCAACCCCGATCAGCTGGCGCCGCTGCAGCCCGAGGGCGACCTGCCGCCGTACCTGGAGTCCTTCCTGGCCCACCTGCGGCTGCTGGTCGGTATCCCTTTCGAGTACCTGGTGCCCGACGACCGGCTGTTGCCTCCGGAGTCGATCCGGTTCTTCTACCTGGACCGGTCCTGGGCGGACCGGCTGGTGGACGGCGCCGCCGCGGTCGGGCAGATCGGCTCCCGCGAGGAGGCGCACTACCAGGCGCGGGCCGGCGCGCTGGCGCAGCTCCTGGACCAGAGCGAGCGCATGGTCCGGCCGATGCAGCGCGGCACGAGCTTCGCCGACGCCAAGGCCGGCAGCGACGCCATCCACGAGGAGGCGCACACCGTCACGGGTTTCGTGCTGCGCTCCAGCGCCGTCAAGGGCTGGCCGCACATGGATGTCCGTGCCTACGACCAGATCATCGATGAGCACTACACAGCGGCGGACCCGGCCGTGGCTGCGCACCAGCTGCGGCTGCTGCGGCTGGAGATCCTCGCGCCGTCGGTGATGATCGCCCTGTTCGAGGGCGAGCCGCGGATGGTGATCCTCGAAGAACCGCACCACGGCGTCCAGTTCGGAGTCCGGCAGGGCCCGGAGGGCCTGACCGTCCCGCTCCGCGATCCGCACGGCAACGAGGTGCTGGAGCAGGTGCCGGAGAACAAGGTGGCCATCCCGGTCACCGTGCCGACCCGCCGGCAGCACAGCGACGTCGTCCGCGTGGCCGCCCTGCGGAACGCGCTGAACGACGCCCGGGCCACACATCCGGAGGCGATCGAGCAGACTGGCTCGGCGTCGTTCGCGATCTCGGTGCTGGATCCGCCGTGGCGGCAGCACTTCCAGGGCACCGAGGACCACGCCGGCGACCAGCCGCCCCCCAGCCGTCCCTACCTGAAGGTGGCCCAGGTGGTGCAGGAGCCGGGTGTGCTCACCAGCGTCAAGCTGATCCTGGGGGTGAACTGAGATGCCGCTCGACAGCCGGCTGATCGCCGGTGCGCTGGCGCACGGCCTGAGCCCGGGGGTGATCGCCACCTGGGATCCCCGGCTGGCCCGGACGCCGCGGGTGATGGTGCCGGTCCAGCTGGACGTCCTGATGGTCCGCGAGGAGGGCGGGACCTGGGCCCAGACCGCGATGACCGTGCCGGACCCTGGCAGCGAGCTGCTGGCGCACGCCCTGCTGCCGGACCCGTTCAGCGAGCGTGCTCCGCGGCCGAAAGGGGCTTACCTGCACTGGGCCCTGCCGGACGCGCTCACCGGCGGCAGCGGCACCGCGCACGGCGGCGACGTGTCCTTCCCGCCGATCCCCGACCGCTGGCTGGTGGTCCGGCTGTCCACGCCGCAACCCGGTGCGCGCCGGGCGGTCACCGCCTGGGTGCTGGAATCGGGCGGGCAGCAGCCGGTGGTGACGCCGCTGGACTCCTGGAGCGAGCCGGAGGACCCGGAGCGGACGACGGCGCCCGGCGAGCAGCCGCTGAGCGCCCTCGGGCACGGGGACGCCGCCTGGTCCGCGTACTTCGACAACGTCGAGGACCGGCTGGCGTTCTACGACGATCTCAGCGACGGGCAGGGCGGAACCGTCGCCGGCCCGCTCGCCTACCTGGTCTGCGGCTGGCACAGCCGGCACGTCGACGACCCGATCGGTGAGGGGCTCTCCACGCCGGCCGCGTTCGAGGCCCGGCTGGCCGAACTGGGCTGGGAGATCAACCCGGCCGATATCGAGAAGGCGTTCACCTACGCGGACACCCGGGTGACCGCGGCCACTGCCGTCGGCCTGGCCACCCGGGAGGCCACTTTCAGCCGGGTCCCCACCGCGGCGAGCGGATACACGGTGGTGCCCGGCGGGAACCGCGACGAGGGCCACACCGCGCTGCTCAGCGATGGAACGGCGCTGCTGGGCCGGTTCGGCGCCCGGATCGTGTCCTGGCCGGAGTTCACTCTCTACCACGGTGGCGTGGTGGGCATTGGCTGGCCGGGGCCCGGCATCGGTGTGGCGCCCGGCGGGCTGGCCGGTGGGGACGCGGGGGGCCCGCCGCCGGCGAGTTCGGTGACAGTGACGATCGGGAACACGCTGACCGAGGCTCTCGCGGCGCGCCTGGCCCACAACGAGGGAGCACCCGGTGAGGCCCGGGCCCTGGAGGCGGTGCTGCTCGGAGGCACCGACGATCTGGACCAGCCCGATGCCCCGGCACGGATCGATTCCCTGCTCCACGCATCAGGTTTCGCAGGCCTGCCCGGCGGCACCCGGAGCGAGGACCTGACCCAGCGCACCGTGGTGCCGCCCTCCTCGGTGGTGGCCGACCCGTCCCAGACCGACCCAGGGGTGTTCGCCGGCCAGGCCGGATCCTCCGGATCCGCCGGCTCTTTTGGGTCCGCCGGATCAGCCGGGCCGCCGGGGACGACCCGGATCCCGGCCAGCGGGACGGCGGGAGCGCTGACCGGCAGCGTCCGCACGGACGCCCTGACCCGGATCTCACCGGCGATGCGGCTGGGCACGATGGACACCCTGGTGAAGGGGATCAAGGACGCCCTCGTGGTGCCGGTCGCCGTCCCCCCGGCCCCGAACGCCGCCGCCGCGGAGCAGACGGTGTCGTCCGACCGTGCCCTGCCGCGGTACTTCGTACCGGCCGACCCGGTGTTCCTGCTGGAGAACGCGGGGCGGTCGTTCAAGCACGGCTCCGACGGCGTGCACGCGGAATCCGGCAATCTGGTCTGCCGCCTGTCCGGGCACACCGTGACCGGGCTGTCGCCGTTCCTGCTAGCGAGCGGGCCGGGCGGGAGCGTTCGCGGCGAGGACCTGCTCGCCCGGGGTATCGAGCACGGCGGCGTCCCGCCCGAATGCGAGGACCTGCTGGCCGAACTCGCGCTGACCGACCCGGGCAGCGCGGAGACCGCGGCCCGGACCCGGTCCGCCAGCATCGCCTCGATCGCCGCCGCGACCGCCCCCGCTCCGGGCCAGACCCCTGGCGTGGCGGCGGCCGCCGCGATCCCGGAGCAGGACGCGGCGCAGATCTACGCGGTGGAGCAGGCCGCCTGGTGGATCACCCGGGACGACCGCCGTGACTCCGCGGCGCTGATCGCCCGCTCCGGCTTCACCGGCACGCTGCCGGCGCCGATCGCGATCAGCCTGCCGTTCCAGCCCTGGGTCCCGCTGCACCTGGACTGGGAGGTCCAGTTGTTCGCCCTCCCCGGCCTGGACGACTGGGACCTCGGGGAGATCGACTTCGACGCCGTGGCGGACGCTCTCCCCGCCCAGGACGCCGCTCCCGGCCGCACGCTGTCCGGCCGGGCTCTGCTCTCCGGGGGCGCGGCGCAGGTGGCCGCCGCGACCGTCCGCCGGGTGCTGGAGCAGGCCCAGCGCACCGCCGGATCGGTGTCCCTGGAGCCGGGAATCACCTTCGCCTACCACTCCGCCGTGGCCGAGCAGATGGTCGCGCGGATCACCTCGATGCGCTCCGCGTACGCCACGCCCCAGGCTCCCGCCGCCGCGGCTGGGGGAGCCCCGGACGGCGCCGCCGCCGCTGCCGACACGTCCGATCTGGACCACATCGCCGACGAGCTGGAGAAGATGGACGTCCTCGTCGGCGCGATGGACCGGTTCACCACGAAACTGCGCGCGGGCTTCGTGGCCGACGGGTCGGACGCAGCCGACGATGGCAGCGATGGCAGCGTGCCGGGCGACTTCTGGGCCTTCCGGGCTGGTTTCATCCGGATTACCCGGCTCCGCCTGGTGGACTGCTTCGGCCAGACCCTGGACCTGCTCGCCTCTGGCGGGTCATCGCCGGGCGCGCCGGCCTCCGCGAGCCAGATCCTGTGTTCGGAGCCGCTGACCGTGACCAGCCGGGACGACCTGGTCGAGCTGGCCCCCCGGTTCACCGCGCCGTCCCGGCTGTGGTTCCGGTTCCTGTCCGCCGATGACGACACCATCGAGGCCAGCGACGCGGTCTCGCCGGTGTGCGGTTTCGTGCTGCCGAACCACCTGGATGGCGACCTCCAGTTCCACGCGGCGGACGGAACGGCACTCGGCGCGGTCCGATTCGACGCCGCGGCGGGGGTGGTGTGGGAGGAGTCGCCCGGGCAGCCGGCCACGCTGGGATCGGTGCCGTCGTCCATCATCCGCAACCCGCACCTCGCCGGGATGGCGCAGGGCCTGATCGACTGGGGCGCGGCCGATTCCAGCCCGGACACCCCCGCCCGGGACACCGCGCTGTCCTCCCTGCTGCGGATCATCGACACCTCGCTGTGGTCGGTCGACCCGTTCGGCCACGTCGGCGAGGAGCACCTGTCCCTGCTGGTCGGCCACCCGATCGTGGTGCTGCGCGGCCTGGTCCGGGTGGAGGTGGCCGAGCCGGTAGCCCCCGGCCTGGTCACCGGCCTGCGGGTGCCGGTGCGGCTCGGGGCGCTCGCGCAGTGGCAGGACGGCCTGCTCGGCTACCTCGTGGGCGACGATGCCCGCACCCTGCACGTGCCGGACCCGGCGGTGGCCGACTTCGCCCGGCCGATCGGCCCGCACCAGGGGTTCACCGGGCAGGCCAGCACCACCTCGGACTACTACAACCGGTTCGCCGACGACCTCGGCGTCGTCTCCGATCCCGGCAGCACCCCGGTGGATCACCCGTACGTCGACACGTCCGGCCTGCTCTGGGTCCAGCCCAGGCAGGACGTGCGGGTCACCATGCTGGCCGAGCCGCACAGCGTCATCCACGCCACCACCGGCTACCTGCCGCGCAAGCAGATCGGCATGCGCCGCGGCTGGGTGGCGCCCGGGCTGGCCGCGCTGGCTCCGCTGTTCCGATTCGGGCCGGTGCTGGTCGACCCGAAGCTGATCCGGATGCCGGTCGCGTCGGACATCCGCGGCACCTGGAGCTGGAGCCACCGCAGCGACGTCTCGACCTGGGCCGACGAGCCCGTAACCAACAGCCTGGGCGACGCCCGGATGCCGCCTGACCCGTCCCAGGGCCAGGAGGGCTGGCTGCGCCTGACCCCGGAGGAGCCGCTGCCATGAGCGACCCGGACCAGTACCCCAACGACGCCAACGAGGGCGAGTCCGAAGGCGTCCCGGAGGCGCTGCTGGACCGTGAACGGGACCGGGACGGCGGCAACGACAACCGGCGCTGGCGCTACGCCGTCCGGGAACTGGACGCGATGGACCACACGGGCGCCGGGATCTGGCGCCAGATCGGCCCGGCGCCGCTGCAGGTCGGCCGGCACCAGGTCTTCCAGGGGCCAGGGCCGGTCTCCGGCGAGGTGGTCGACATCGCGCTGGATCCCCGCGGCGGTGACACCCGGACCATGCACGCCGCGGCGGGCAACGGCGGGCTGTGGAAGAGCACGGACGGCGGGACCAGCTGGCGGCCGATGACCGACCAGCTGCCCGCCACCGCGATCGGGGCGGTGGCCATCGACCCGGTGAACCCGGACATCGTCTACATCGGCACCGGCAACCTGTTCAACGGGGCCGCCGGGATGCCCAAGGCGGCGGGGCTGTTTAAATCCGTGGACGGCGGCCGCAGCTGGGCCCGGCTGACCTCGCCCGCTGGCCGGCCGCCGCAGCCGATCACCGCGGCGGCGAACGCGGCGGGCGGGGTGCGGATCACGGTCGCCGCGCACGGCTACGCCGGCCTCGACCGGGTAACCGCGGTGGGCCTGCCCGGCGTGACCGGTGCCGCCGGTGAGGGCATCGTCCGCCGGATCGACGACAACACCCTGCAGATCGGCGGTGTCACCATGACCGGCGCCTACGGCGGGGCCGGCGCGACCCTGTTCGACGCCCGGCAGCCGCCGTTCCTGTCCGACCGCGGCGTCGTCCGGATGATCTGCCCCTCCGGGAACACCCTGCTGGTCGGCTCGGAGGCGGGCCTGTACTACTCCAAGGACGGCGGCCGGAACTTCGGGGCCAACTTCCCGGACTACGACGACGGCAGGCCGATCCGCACCGGGCTGATCTCGGCCCTGGAGGTCGACCAGGGGTGGACGCGCACCCTGCGGGTGGCTGGCGCCACCCCAGCGGACCCGATCGTGGTCACCCTGCCCGGCCACGGTTTCGTGACCGGCGACCACGTGATGCTGGGCGGCGTCACGTCCAACCGGGCGGCGAACGGCGGCTGGGTGGCAGACGTCGTCGACGCCGACCACGTTTCCCTGCGCGGCTCGTCCGGCAACGGCACCGGCGCCGTCACCGGGTTCGCCATCGGCCCGGCGCATCCGGACACCCACCCGGTCACCGGTGCGACCAATCCGGCCGCGCCCGCACCGATCGTGATCACGTGTGCCGCACATGGTTTCGTCACCGGCGACATCGCGGCGGTGAGCGGCGTGGAGGGGAACACCGGCGCCAACGGCTCCTGGGCGATCCGGGTGCTGTCGCCGGACACGTTCTCGCTGCAGGGATCCCGCGGCACCGGCGCCTACACGGGCGGCGGCGTGGTGGACGGGCCGCGCCACCCGGCGCCCCGCCCGGTAACGGCCGCCGTCAACGCCGGGGGCGGCGTCACCGTGACCATCGCCGGGCACGGCCTGATCAACGGCGACCTGGTGAGCGTGACCGGCCTGCCCGGTATCGCCGCGCCCGGGAACTCGGCCCGGGTCGTGGTCGCCGACGCCGACCGGGTCCGCCTGGCCGGCCTGGTCATGAACGCGGCCTACGGCGGGGCGGGCGCCGTCGTGTCCGGGCCCGCCGACTCCTGGAACACCGCCCATTTCGCCGCTGCCGGGCGGCTGTTCGGCTCGAACACGCTCAACCCGGACCGTGGTCTCTACCGGCTCACCGTGACCTCCCGCGGTGAGGTGGTGATCTCGGACAACCTGATGCGGCACCCGGGCGGGCCGCCGCTCCAGCACGGCCAGGTGGCGTTCTGCCAGGCCCGGTTGCCGCGGACCCGGACCCTCTACCTCTCGGTCCAGGACGACGCGACCGTCGCCGGCGCGCTGCAGGGGTTCTTTGTCGGCGGGTTCCGCAGCGATGACTTCGGCGGGCACTGGACCCCGCTGCCCGCCATGAACACCATCGTCAACACCGACGGCGCCGGGCAGACCCGGTACGACCTGATCATCGCGGTCGATCCGCAAGAGTCCCGGCGGGTGTACGCCGCCCAGCAGCAGCTGTGGCGCTCGCTGACCAGTGGCCAGACCTGGCCCGCGGTCAACCCGGTCACCGCCGGCGGCGTCGACCAGTTGCCGCACGGCCGGTCGCCGAGCACCACGCTGCTGCACTGGGACCACCACGAACTCGTGTTCGCGCCGCCCACCTGGTGGGACTGGAACGGGGGGAACCCGGTGCTGCCCACCCCCGCGTACCACGGCACGGACGGCGGGATCGCCCGCAGCGGCGGCGCCGGTGACGGGCCGATGACCTTCACCCAGCTGAGCGAGGGCATCGCCACCTCGCTGCTGACGTCGCTCGACATCGGGCGTGGCGCCGGCCACACCGAGGTGACCTTCGCCGGGATGCAGGACACCGGCACGGCCGGGCATCGCCGCGGCGACGGCACCGGGGTCTGGACCGAGGGCTACGACAATGACGGGGGAGCGGTCGGCGTCGACCCATTCGACCCGGACATCGTCTTCGCCTTCAGCAACGGGAACCTGCTGCGGAGCACGAACGGCGGCCAGACCTGGTTCCAGGCCAATGAACCCGGCGGCGCCGTGGTGGAGATCCTCAGCGTGGCCAACACCAATCCGGTCCAGGTGACGACGTCCGGCCACCCGTTCCGGACCGGCGACGTCGTGACCATCACCGGTGTTCCCGGCGGGGGCGGGCTGGCCAACGGCGCCCCTACCATCACGGTCCCGCCCGGAGACACCAGGACGTTCACCCTCAACGGCAAGAACGGCGCGGGCGTGGCGGCGTTCGGGCCGTTCCCGGTGGTGACCGGTGATCGCTACCTCGCGCAGCGGGACATCGTCGCGGCCACCCTGGAGGCCCCGATCCAGATCGAGACCGCGACCCCGCACGGCTGCACCACTGGGCAGACGGTGCGGATCGACGCCGTCGAGGGCAACATCGCCGCGAACAACACCGATGCCCGGCCGGTCTGGACGGTCACGGTGATCTCGCCGACCCGGTTCTCCCTGGACGGGTCCGATGGCACCCTCTCGCCGCCGTACGTCCCGCGCACCGGCCGGCTGCGCGGGCCCGCGGTGAACGGGCCGGTGTCCGTCTTCGGCACCACGAACGCGAACCCCATCGTCGTCACCGCGCAGGGCCACGGTTTCGTCACCGGCGGCCTGGTGACGATCACGGGGGTCGCCGGGAACACCGCCGCCAACGTGGCGGGACAGGCCATCACCGTGCTGGACGCCAACAGCTTCGTCCTCAACGGTGTGGCCGGGAACGGGGCACCGCACGGCATGCCGCGCGCACGCGGCGGATCGATCGGCCGGGGCCTGCCGGTCAACGCCTACATCGCCCGGGTGGCGCTGGTCCCGAATCCCGGTGCGGCGTCGACGAAGATCTTCGTCTCCATGGACCGCACGCTGTTCCGGAGCACGAACGGCGGCATCACCTTCGTGCCGATGAACAACTTCACCGACTTCATCAGCGCGCTGCACGCCCCCGCTGATCACCGGCTCTGGCTGGGCGTGTCCGGCCTGCTGAACGCGAACCGGATCTACCGGGTGCGCTTCTCGGCCAACGACGGCGCCTCCTTCGACGGCGGCGTCACCGCCGATGTGGGTGCACGCAGCTTCATCTCGCAGATCCTAGAGGATCCCCGCGACGCCGCCGGGCAGCGGGTCGCGGTGGTCTGCGCCGGGTACAGCCGCACCGTGACCAGCCGCCGGACCCGGCACGTGTTCCTCACCACCACGCAGGGGCGCGCGGTCGGCGGAGCGGTGCCCTGGCACGAGGTGGGCGGGGTGTTCGACGCGGCCACTGGCAACCTGCCGGACGTCCCGGTGATGGGCGCGGCCTGGGTCCCGCCGGCCCCTCCCGCAGGCCCTGCGGCCCCCTCGGACCTGCTGATCGCCACCGACAGTGGCGTGCTCCGGCTGGATCTGGCCGGGCCGCGCTGGGCCCGCGTCGGCCCGAACCTGCCCAAGGTGGGCGTGCAGGCGATCGCGGCCGACCCCGGCGGCGGGACCCCGGTGATCCGGATCGGCACCTACGGCCGGTCGGCCTGGGAGTTCGGCGTGCCCACCGGCCCGAGCCTGTACGTGGAGGCCGATCTGGGCTTCGGCGACCACCAGGTGGGCACCACGGTCCGGCGGCTGATGGTGCTGCACAGCGTCGGCGCGGGTGACCTGCAGATCACCGGGATCGACGGGATGACCGGCGACGTCACGGTGGAGTCGGTGCCGGCCGGGACCACCGCGCCGTTCCCGCTGGCCTCCGGAACCCGGCAGCCGTTCGACGTCGTGTTCACGCCGTCGGCCCCCGGCGACCGGGGCGCCTTCCTGATGATCACGTCGAACGATCCGGACCATCCGGCCGTCGAGGTCAAGGTGACCGGGTTCGGGGTCGCGGCCGGCGCGCCCCGCCTGAGTGTCCGGGCGTTCCTGGAGTTCGGGGTCGTCCAGACGGCGGCACCGGCCACCCTCGATCTGGAACTGCGCAACATCGGGGACGGCCCGCTCCAGATCGACACCCTCGCGCCGGATCCGCACGGCAGTCCCGCCTTCACCCTGCCCGCCCCGCCCGCGCTGCCGCTGCCCATCCCGCCCGGGGGGTCCACCACGGTGCCCGTCCGGTTCGCGCCGGTCGCGAACGGCGTCGTGCGCGGCGCCCTGACGATCGCTGGGAGCGGGCAGGGTCAGGTCGTGACCCTCACAGGCCAGGGGACAACGACGGCGGCCGGGCTGGTGGCGGTACTTTTCGAGCAGTTCGGCATCGGCCAGCCCGTGGATGTCATCGTCTGACCTGACACACCGGCGGGCCCGGGCACGGGCCGGAAGGGGCACAGTGATGAAGCGTCAGCCAGCGCCGATGCGGGCCCGGTTCTAGGCGGAGAACGGAGCGTGGTATCTGCCGGCCTTACCCCAGTGCTGCGCGTCCGGCGTCCTGTCGATCGGGCCCGGCGGGCCTGGATCCGTTCTTGATGGCGGGCATGCAGGCTCTTGGGGGCTGCGCGCCGCGGCGCGATGACCGTTCTGCGGTCGGCGGCGGCCACCGCGGGCTGGCCGCCGGGAGCGGCCGCGATGTTCATCCGCAGGGTCCCGGTGCCAGCGCACGATCGTGTCCGGGGTGACCAGCAGCCGCAGCCCCCGGCGTCGTGCTTTCGGTGTCACGCCGAGCAGGGCCGCGAGCAGGGCCCGGTCCGCCCAGTTCAGCTTCCGTCGGCGCGGCTGATGGCGTTGCAGGACGGCGAGCTGGTGGCGAAGGATCATGATCTCGGCGGTCTTCCACGCATCCTCACGCCGGGACAGCCGCAGCCACGCGATCACCCGCGTGATCAGGAGGAACGCGAACCGCAGGCACATGATCGGTGATCATCACGGCCGAACGGCAGGGTTTAGCGGAGGCTCTGGTTGCGTGCTTGCTGACACCGCTGCGACGATCCCACGAGGAGCTGACTGTGCCCGGCCAGCCGGTCGGAATGGGAGGTCCGGGATGGTCATGACGGAGTCTGATGCCCTGGAGCGTGTCGCTGACGACTTTGGCCATGTCGTCCGCAGCGAGCCTGTCGGTGTCGTACAGCCGCGGTCGGAGCAGGAGGTCGCCGCGCTGGTGCGGGATGCGGGCCCTGCTAGTGAGCGGCTGACGGTGCGCGGGGCCGGGCACAGCTTCGGCGGCCAGTCACTGCCCGCACGCTCGGTGGTGGTGGACATGTCAGGGCTGAGGGGAGTCGAGTTTGTCGGCGAGGACCGTGAGCTTCTGCGGTGTGGGGCCGGAGCGACGTTGCGCGACGTGGTCACGGCGACGCTTTCCCATGGCCGGCTGCCGAGGGTGATGACCAACCTCCTTGACCTGACGATAGGAGGCCTGCTATCAGTTGGCGGCATCGGGCCGGGCAGCCAAAGGTATGGGCCGATGGTGTCCAACGTCGCCTCCATGGTGGTGGTCACCGGGGACGGCGAGATCCGCCGTTGCGCGCGCACCAAAGATCGGCAGCTGTATGACGCGGTACTGTGCGGGCTCGGCCGCTGCGCGGTCATCGTCAGCGCCGAGCTGGAACTGCGACCAGCCAGGCCGCATGTGCGCACCTTCTACCTTCTCTACGACGATCACCGCCGCTGGCTCGCTGACCAGCAGGCACTCGCTGGCTCGGTGCACGGCATGGAAGGCTTCTGCTCGCCCAGCGCCCAGGGACTGCGCGGAACCCACGGCCGGCGCTCGGCCTTCGCGACCTGGTTCTACCCGCTGCAAGTCTGCATCGAGTATGAAGCGACCCCGCCGGAACTGCCGGCTGAGCTGTCGCCCTATCGAATTGTGGCCGTAGAGGACGACCTCACCAGCTACTTCCCCACCCGTCACGACGTGCGGTTCGAGACGATGAAGCGACTGGGGGCCTGGGACCGCCCGCACCCGACAGTTTCGGCGCTCATCGACGTCGCGACCCTGGCCGAGGTCTTGCCCGATGTCCTCGCGCTGATCCCGCCCGGCCTTGGCGATGCCCACCGCGGCATCTTCTTGGTGGACCTGCAGGGGGCCCCTCCGCTGTTCATGACCCCAAGCTCGGAGCAGGTCGCGTTCTTCAGCATCATGCATGCCGGGGTGGCTCCGCCGCTGACCGAGGACGCACTGGCAGCATTCAGCCGCGTACGAGACCTGCTCGTGGACGCGGGCGGGAAGAGCTACCTCGCAGACTGGCTAGGAAGCGCCGGACCCGCAGATTGGCGCACCCACTTTGGCTCCCAGGCCGACAGTTGGGAGACAGGCAAAACCCGCTACGACCCTTCCGGCGTGTTCTGCTCACAACTGCTCCCCTAGCAATGCCACCAAGAACCGACGAAAACGCGCGCTCATCGGCATAACATGCAAATCCGTGAGCCTCGGCACGACCGAGCGCCGACTCAGCCTGCCAGCCACTCAGGTAGGGCACGCGCAGATCACCCGGAACTGCGCGCCGTGGTCAGCCCCGCCGCACAGCAGCGACTTGCGCCAGATCGGCGGTTTCGCGAGCCGCTGCGACGGGCGAGTCGACTACGGTCTGCGATTAGCTCCACTGGTCGCGCGTCAGCCGAGCTGGCGCGTTGCCGAGTTCGCAATGGGGTTTTCTGGCCCTGGAAGGCGTCTGGTCCGCCGTGTCGATCTTCTGCCTGTGCAGAACGTTCGGCTCAGGGCGACCTGAGTGTGACGGGTCGGGCAATTCGGCTACGGTCAGCACCCGCGCCGGCGCTGACCGGGTGGCGGTGAAATGGTGACGATGGATCCCTTGATCGATCCTCGGGAGTATGCCGCTCTCTCCGAATGCACATACCTGAACCAAGCCTCGCTCGGGCTGATACCCCGTGCCTCGCTAGAGGCAAGTGTCCGGTTCCTGAGCGACATCGCCCAGCATGGCAACCTCCACCTCTCGGACCAGGCAGAGGCGGAGGTTCTCGACACGCTGCGGACGGCTGCCGCCGAATTGCTCGGCACGCCATTGGCATCGGTCGCGGTGGTGGGCGGAGCGAGTGAAGGTCTGGGCCAGCTTGCGGCGATGCTGTCCGGCCCGGACGGTGAGGTCATCTTGGTGCCGAGCGACTTCCCGAGCGTCACGTACCCGTGGCTGGCGGCTCGTGTGCGCTCCGGCATGCGGATTCGCTGGGTTCCCGACGTTGCGGCCGACGACCTCACGCTTTCGCTGGTCGAGGCCATCAATGAACGAACGACGGTCGTGTGCGTCAGCGCGGTTCAGTACGCCACCGGCAGCCTGGTCGACGTCGCGGACCTGGTGGCGGGTGCCCGAAGGGTTGGCGCCCGGGTCGTGGTCGACGTCACGCAGATGGCCGGCGCTGTCCCGGTCACCATGAGCGAATGGGGCGCAGACGCGCTGGTGTGCAGCGGGTACAAGTGGCTGTCAGCCCCGGGCGGCGTCGCGCTGCTTGCCGTAGCCGAGGACCTTGCGGCCGCCATCCCCCCGATGGTCGGGTGGAAAGGCAGTCCCACGCCGTTCGACTTCAGGCCGCAGCAACTCTCGCTGGCCGGGGACGCCCGGCGATTCGAGCTGTCGACCATGTCCTACAGCGCTGCCGTCGGGCTGCTCACGTCCATCAAGCTGCTGACCGGGATCGGGCTGATGTCGATGCACGAGCACGCTGGCCGGCTGGCAGCGGACCTGGTCGAGCAGACTGCCCCGCTGGGCTGGACGCCGTACCGGGCACTGGCTGACCGTTCCGCGAGCAGACACATCGTCTCGCTCAGGCACTCCGCCGCCGTGGCCGGGGAGGTCCAGGCCGCGCTGGCGAGAGAACACCGGATCCACACCAGCTCCCGCGGCGGCGGCATCCGCGTGTCGCTCCACGCCTACAACTGCGGTGACGACGTCCGAGCCCTGTCGGACGCGCTGGCATCAATTGGCCCGCGCTAGTGGTCCGCCTTCGGCGCGATCGAGTTGGCTCACGATGCCTCGCCGCGCAGAAACGCCCGATCGAGGCGGCCCAAAGCTCGGCCCGACACCAGTCGGGATCCGCGCAGATCGGGGCGGCTATGCGAACGTTCTCCCTGACCTCCTCCCGGTCGCTCAGCGTGATGCTGTCGATAGAGGTACCCGACGGTCGGAGCGGACTGCGGCCACGGCGGCCTTCAGCGGCACCGAGCCGCCGGAGCGCCCGCCGGCCCGGTCGAGGACTTCCTCAAGGGTCGGCTCGCTGGCCTCCTGGATCAGCCGGCCCGCAGATACTCCTGCAGCGACTGATGCGCGGCGGCCGCGCGCTGGCGCAAGACGGCATGGGTCTGCTCCGGAACGTCCTTGATCTGCACGCTGGGCATGACGCCATTATGGCGCTACTAGCGCCAAACTGCAATCGCTCGTTCATCGGCTACTTGTTGAATCGACGGGCTGCCAGGCCACGTTCCCGATCCCGCTATGAACACGTAACGATCTGTCGGCGCGGCAGTTGCCGACAGGCGGCTTGAACCCGGGCCCGCACCGGACGGTGCTGCGTCGGCGTGTCTTCCGGCGATTTGGTGGCTCAGTGACCGCCGAAGTCCTCGTGGCTGGACATCGGCACCACTATGGGTTGGAACCCCGAGAATTCGCGATTTCTGAAGGTGCCTCATCGCTTCTTTGCCGGTGGTTTCGCTGAACTCGCACCCCGGTGCGCGATTGCCACCGGACGGGAACTACCGCAGCTGCTCGGCGGCTTGGATGAGGATGGTGCCGATCCCGCACGACTGCAGCGCTCCGTGGACGGCCAGTTGCCAGAGCGTTCCCGCGCCTGGGGTCGGCTCGTAGTCAACCCCGCCAAGCGCCACCGGCAGGCCAGACGGTGGGCAGACAGCGAGATAGTCGATCTCGCCGCGCCGGGCACGCTCAAGGGTCTTGCCGAGCTGGGCGAGGTTCCGGGCCGACCCGGACCAGGCGCACGATGGCAGGTCCTCGCGGGTCAGGTCGCGGACCGTCAGCGGGACGACGATCTCCACCATAACCACCACCTACTGCTACTCGCGGCCACCGCATGTGCCGGGATCGATGTTACCTGGTAGATGGCCGATGGCGAACGGCCAGCTGGGCCGGCATGTACCTGGCCATCGCGTGCTGCTGATAGGTGATGGCCCCGCCCGACCCGTCGAGCGACTGCGGGGACCGCAGGTCCCGCGCTACTCCCAGCATCAGGCGCCAGCTCGGATTCAGGAATCACGAAGACTACTCACGATCACTGACAGCCGTACTCGATTGCTGACGTCGTTTCGGCAATCCGCCAACTCCACGCCGACGCGGTTCCCGCGGCACCTGAGCTGCGGAAAGGCCAGGCCAGCACCATCGGCCGCCGCAGCGAACTGTCGGCAGGTCCAGCAATCGCTCCCGGGCCGCATGGCCGGGGCGTTAGCGGCTTCAGGCTGCCGTCCCTGTCGTAAAAGGTTAGCGGCGCTAACGAAGCCGGGAGCCCAACGGGGAGCCAACAATCACAGACACCGGGCCGCGCCAGGCCACGTCCAGCTACGGTCATTGCTGGTGGATGCCACGCCGGCTATGTTCAGCCACGTCCAGCGACCGTAATGACCCGTCCTACAAGCGAGGGGCCGGTGGTTCGAACCCACCTTCTCCCACTGTTCTGGCAGGCCCAGCAGCATGCCGCGAGTTGGCGTCAGGGAGCCAAACAGGGAGCCAAAGCTGATGGTGATCTTGTTCATGGCCGGGCTATGTGAAGCCTCGCGTAGCACCGGGGCAGGGACGCCGCATTCGTCCGCGAGCTGATTCCCGGCGGCCGTGCCTGGCAGAGAATGCCGGCTCTTGTTGTCATCCCGCCCGCACGCCAAGCCCGCTGGGACAGGCGGCGCGGGCTAGCAGGCCGGAGCCTAGCAGGCCGGAGCCGAGCATTGCATTGGCTGACGGCTCGACGTGTTCTCACCGGAGGCGGCCATGAGGAGTATGGTCCCCTGGGGGGACCACGCTGGCCCGCAGTGACCCCCGCCCGCCTCAGCCGCCTGTTGCGTGTTGGCATGCCCGGGATCTTCGGCATCACTGCCGGTGACGTTGGTCCCTTGAGCGGACGGTCGGCTGTGCGCTTGCCTGATGTTATGTTCGTCTCCGAGAACCAGGTGCTCGGTGTCGGCGTCGGCGCCGCGCAAATGCGGCTGGCGAACCTTGTTCACGACGGCTGGCTCAGCGAAACCTCGCACTCCGCCTACCAGGGCGGCATGGATCACCTGCTGCGGGTCGGGCCGTTGGGTGACCTGCCGGGCGCATCCCGGCTGGTGCGGGTCCAGTTCCTGGATCCGGTGTACCGGGAGGACGCCATGACCGTGGGCGTGCGCTGGGAAACCGTGGGTGTGACCGGTGGCCTGTTCCCGGTGCTGGACGCAGATATCAAGCTCAGCGCCGAGGGCAGCCAGGGCACCCGGGTGGCGCTCACCGGCTGTTACCGGCCCCCGTTCGGCGCGCTGGGCGCCAGGCTGGACAGGATACTCATGCACAGGGTGGCCACCTTGACCCTGAGGTCTCTGCTGACCCGCCTCGCCAGCGCCCTGGAGGGCACAGCACAGGCTGCTGACGAGAAGCCCGCCCCGTGGCAGCGGGACACCGGACCGCAGACTGTCTCCGACTGAGGTAGCAGTGAGGCCAGCCTCGGACCGCCGAGGTGGGTGGCTGGCCTGGGTGTTTCCCTGCGGGTGGCTGGGTGGCTGGGGCGGCGGTCCGAGCCTGGCCTCGGGTCGCGGCTGCGCCGCGATGAGCGCACGCTGGTGGC
>WNFZ01000599.1_pt1 | contig 35167 bp, 24 predicted proteins | sample 5400081 | NCBI WGS metagenome assembly WNFZ01 (sample SAMN13153365, study PRJNA577476) | soil metagenome | isolation source: 80 cm soil or saprolite under grassland replicate 1 | place: USA:California | collected 2016-06-15 | reverse complement strand
GCGTTCTCGTAGCCGAAGATCAGGACGAAGGTGTTGAACCGGTCACGGGCCAGCATGTCGAAGTATCTGGCCCAGTAGTCTTCATTGAAGAAGCGAGCCTCGAAATCGGCCTGCTGCATGGTGTAGATAGAAACGCCGCGCTCGGACACGTACGGCTTCTCCGACGCGTCGCGGACTTCGCCGAGAGGGTTGTTCGGATCGGCAGCCCAACCGACGCGATCAGCCACATCCAGCAGCGCGTACATCAGGCCACGGTCATCGGCCCCGCTCACGAGCCATGCCGTCTTCCCAATCCACTTGACCCGGCGGATCAGCAGCGATTCGGCGCCTTCCGGCGGCTCTACACCCAAGGATTTATGCAACGCCGCCGCCGCCCCTGAAGCAGTGGCTCGACCAGCCACGATCAGAGTTTCTCCACGAGCCTCCTCCAAGCTATGGGCCTGCGTGACGGCGACGCCCCTGGCTTTAAGGGCGGCGACGAGTTTATCCAACCCGTGCCTGGCGGCGAGGCCGGGGGAATCGTCGGACACTATAGTGACCGTCACTTGAGGAGAGGCGTTTGGGCCGCTCCACGGCGCCGCTGCCAGAGGCAGAAGTATCATCACGCAGAAGGTAAATGCAGCCCTTGAAAAATAAGCCTTTTTCATGTCGTCCTCTTCATTGCTCTGCTAACTAAATTTTTCGATTTTTTTATTACCTTCGAAGGAGAGGGTTCCGCAGTACCGGCTAAAGCCCAATGAGGTTAAGTTAGGCATCTGGCGCAATTAGTGGCGCGGACTTTAGTCCGCGCGCCAGCCATCAGCGCGGACTAAAGTCCGCGCCACTAATCGCTAACTTAACCTCATTGGGCTTTAGCCGGCCTGGCTTGGATCCCCCAGCACTGCCGGCTGAAGCCGGTACTCTGAACGCTCTCTCGTGAGCGTTTGTGGTTAAACCGAATGGCTCTTATGCCGTTTGTTTCGATACGGGAAAAAGCTAAACAACATAAGGTAACAGAGTATTCATCACTGCTTCAGTTTATAAAGAAAGATCCCGTAGCCGACGCCCGCCGGATCTTGGCTGCGAGCCGACTGGAAGGCGAACCACTTGCCGTCGGGGCTGACCACCGGGTTCGACGCCTTGTAGCCTTCATATTCTCCCCAATGTGTCATGCGGACGTAGTCCGCGCTGTTCGGCTCCAATTTCAACCGCCAGATGTCTATATATCTTGAATTCTGCCGCTCCGGCCCGCCCTGCTCACGGCTCGATTCGACGAGTGTGTATTTGCCATCGGGGAAGATGCCTTCGACTTCGTTGTACTCGTCGGGGATTTTGCGGTAGACCGTGACCTTCCGGGTGTTGAGGTCAATGCCAAATACGTCGGCGTAAGGCGAGCGGTAGCAGACATAGACCAGTTCCGTATCATTGTTGCGGAAGTCCTGGGCTTCGAGCGTGCATTCGGGCGCTTTGGCGCGGATGATTTCTTGCTTGTTCTCCAGCGCGGGCGCGCCGTCCTTGTAGACAATGTCCGCCGTGTAGATGACCGATTCGCCTTCGGCCAATTGATCGGGGTATTGCCCGCGCGTGTTGGACCAGGCGATCTTCATCTGCTTGCGCGAAATGGCCACGCCTTCGGAGATTTTGTGATTGAGCGGTACGGGCGGCCCTTTGGCGTCAGCCTTCAACGCCCACATCTCCTGATCGCGCGACCGTGTCGCGCGGATGTCCTCGAAAGTCCGCGCGCCGATCAGGAAGAAGTCGCCGTTGGGCAGGTATTGCACGCGAAGGAATCCTTTGTGGAGGAAATGACCGGTTAGCAGGCGGATCATCTTGCTCTCGAGATCAATCTCGAACGCGTCGCCGAAGCTTTTGCTCATAAAAGCGATGCGCTTGCCGTCCGGAGACCATGACGCGCGCTCGCCGAAGCCGGTCAATTGAATGATGTTGGAAGGCAGATTCTTTTCCGGGCTGCCGATCTTTTGGGCCTGTCCAAGCCCGAGCGCTGAGAGGCCGGACAATGTGACGGCCAGAAAACAGGCCCATCCGACGAAAAGGGACGACTTCTTCATACACTCCACCCACTTTGTGCTATGTCAATGCGATCACTTCGTAGTCCACTACCGATGGGACCTCGAAGCGTACTGTCCGGTCGCTCTGCTTGAATGGCAGCGCACGCCCGTCGCGAAGCGCCCGCACGCCGCTGATCTTCTTCCCGGCGGCGACATCGAATTCGACCTGCTGCGGGCCGATGGCGTAAAAGCGGCGGACGAATCCGCGCGTCATATTCGGGTTGTTGTAATTCAAGACGTGTAACGCATAGCCCGGCTCGGTCTCCCACGCGAAGACCTCAGCCATGCCCTCGCCGGCGATTGACACAGGCTGACGCGCGTCGCCCAATACCCAACGGACTGAGTTCTGGATCAGCTGGCTGAGGTCAGTGTTCCCCGAACGCCAGAACGTGCGATCAATGTCGCCGGCGAAAAAGGCTACGCGAGAATTCCCTTGCTGTCGCAGGACGGCCGCAGGCTCATCCGTGCGCGGCGCTCGTGGGAAGACCATCTCCGGCGGGAAGGCCGGATAGTAGGGCACGACGCTCAGCACGGGCGGCGCCGGCTCCGATGCCCGAATCGTCACGCGGTTTTCGGCCCCGGGCAACAGCGCCGTCCCCTCAAAATCCTTGAGGATCGCGTGCCGCTGCTCAATCCGCATGTAGCTGTTGCCGAAGGGGCCGATTGTTTGACCGGCGACGCTCGCCCCGAAGAGGTCGGCCAGGGCGAAGTCGCGCCGTGGGTCACCCCACTCGTTGTATCGCGAAGTCTCGAACGTCGCCCACACGGAGCCGCCTGACGCCGCGTACCGCATGATCTGCTCACACTGCCCGTCGCTGAGGTAGGCCGCATTTGGGAGCAGCAGCGCGCGATATTTCTTCAGCGTCTCCGGCGTGAGGTCTTCCTGGTGCACGAAGTCAAAGAAGAAGCGGCCTTCGAGCAGCGCGTAGTAGAGCCCTTGCAGGTAATCGCTCGTCTGAAATTGATCGCCTCCCCGCGGCCCTCCTGACCTTTCGCCGGTCTTGTAGAACGCGATGGAGCTTTGCGGGTAGAGTACAGCCAGGTCGGCTACCGAGCGCCGGTTACGGAAATGCGGCTCGTTGGCCGCCAGCCAATTGAAGAATGAACGCCCCACCTCGCGCCAACGGTTGTCTTCGGGCGCGCCGCCGAGCCAGTGGAACCACGGTACCATACCGCTGGCTGTCGTTTGCGCCATCCACAGCGTCGCCTCGGCGGGCGACTTCGTGACGTGGCGCCAGGTCGGACGGCTGTTGCTATAGGAGCCGGTGACGTTGGTGATCGTGCGGCCCTTCATCACCGATTGCGCGACGCGGCCCTGCTGGGCGCAGTCCCAGATCACAGTGTCGCCGGAGCGCCCCTGGTGATCGGCGTTGAACCAGCCGGCGACTTCGCCCAGCCGCTTGACGTTCTTCACCGTGCGGATGCCGCCGCCGAGGTTTCCGACATAAACCGAGTCGGCCTTCTTCTCCTTAGCGACCTGATCCCACAGCTTCCAGACCTCAAGCACACGATCCATGTAAACGTCGTAGTATTTGCGGTAAAGCCGGCTCGTCGCGTCGGTCTGTTCCGGCGGCGACCCTCCCACTTTCTCCCGATAAACTTTTTGGCAGCTCTCACAGTAACAAACCGTCAGCGCGCCCGTGCTCGGCCAGCCGTTGGTGAAGAAGCCGTCCACCGCGTAACGCCCGTTGATCTCGCGGTAGATTGCCGGCATCTGCTCAATGAAGTAGGGCGAAAACATACAGGTCTTGTAGAGCCAGGTGGACTCATTATGTTTACGCGGCGATCCGTCGCGGTTGCGTTCGAACCACTCGGGGCGCGCCTTGAGCGCCTCTTCATAGGCGTAGTTGCAGTCCATCCGCGCCACCACGCGCAGGCCGCGCCGCTTCGAGGCCGCGGTCATCTCGCCGAACAGATCGCGCGAGCCGAGGAACTCGCTGCGGTGGTGATAGGATACCTGGGTGGGATAAAAGGCCACGATGCCGCCGCCGTTCAAGAGCACGGCGTCAACTTTGAGCGAGGCCCAGTAATCTGCCCAGGCGTTTACGTCCATCGTGAGCGGATCGCGCTCGTTGAAGTTGATCTGGCCGCAGCGGCGCATTACTGCGTACCACGGCTTCCCATTCTCCTGCGCCTGCAGATCGGCCGCCGAAGCGACGATTACAGAGGCGGCGGAAACAGCCAGGAACTCCCGGCGTGAAAGAGTGATCGATTCAGTCATAAGAGACTACTCCAGTCATAACCTCACACGGCGCAATGATCAGGTTCAGTACATCGCTTCGGCGCGGAGCGTATGGAGTGCGGCGAGTCCTGATACTGCTGGCAAACTCCTCCAGCGCCGGAGGCGCGCGGGATATTAGCCGGTGGCGTAGCGAAGCGCAGCCACCGGAAACGCAACGACAGGACCACGCGCCCTGAAAGGGCGCCGGAACGGGATTGGTCCTGTCGAGAATTCTGGTCCGGCGTCCCTGCCGGGACGCGAACGATCTTCTTCGACCTGTACCGGTGGTTGCGCTCGGGCTCCACCACCGGCTAATTTCCGTCGCCCCTCCGGGGCCCGAAATAGCTTCGCGGAGTTTGCCAGCACTACTTGTTTGCCGCGCAAAAGTTTTGTGTCAAGCGAATTTTCCTGATCCTGTTTGCGTAACATCAGTTAAGTAAGACTGCGCGACTCCTCAAGGAAGCGCTCTTGTTGGTTAAGCGACCCTCAATCGATGTGTTCGTAAGCAACAAGCGTCATAAATTCGGGAAACTCAGGGCCGGTAGTGATCTGATCGAACAGTCTGGTCGCCAGCTCGAACCTGCCTGATTCAAACTTGGCCGCGCCACGAAGCTTCTCCAACTCTTCAGCGATGGCCTTCCTGACCAGTTCCGGCGTGACGGCCCGGCCGTTATTCATCCGCGCCCCATGCCTGACCCACTGCCAGACCTGTGAGCGACAGATTTCAGCCGTCGCGGCGTCTTCCATCAGGTTGTAGATCGGGACGCACCCCACACCACGCAGCCAGGATTCCAGATACTGAATGCCGACATCAATATTGAGGCGCAGTCCCTCTTCTGTAATCTCACCTGTCGGAACCTTCAGCAGGTCTCGGGCCGTCACTTTCACGTCCTCTCTGAGCACATGCAATTGGTTGGGTCCCTTCATCCGCTCGTCGAAGATCTCTTTCGCCACCGCCACCAGGCCCGGATGCGCTACCCAGGTTCCGTCGTGGCCGGCGGCGACTTCGCGCAGTTTGTCCTGCCTGACCTTGGAGAGCGCCCGCTCATTGGCAGCCGCGTCGTTCTTGATCGGAATCTGCGCCGCCATCCCGCCCATGGCGTGAATCCCGCGCCGGTGACAGGTCTTGATCAGGAGCCGCACGTAGGCGTCGAGAAAATCCCGATCCATCGTGACCTGTGCGCGGTCGGGGAGTACGAAATCAGGCCGGTCCCGAAATTTTTTGATGAAGCTGAAAATGTAATCCCACCGGCCGCAGTTCAGCCCCGCTGAATGCTCTCGCAACTCATACAGAATTTCGTCCATCTCGAAGGAGGCGAGGATGGTCTCGATCAGGACGGTCGCGCGGATGGTCCCTCTCGGCAGCCCCAATTCATCCTGCGCGTAGTTGAAGACATCGTTCCACAGACGAGCTTCCAGGTGGCTCTCCATCTTCGGCAAGTAAAAATACGGCCCGCTACCTTGCGCTACGAGCTTTTTGGCGTTGTGGAAGAAGAACAGGCCTAAGTCAAACAGTGAGCCGGAGATCGGATCCCCATCCACGAGGAGTCCCTTCTCCACCAGATGCCAGCCCCTGGGTCTGACAAACAGGGCGCCGGTTCTTTCATCGAGCTGATACTTCTTTCCTTCCGCGCTGGTAAATGAAATAGTTCGTGTGACTGCATCCCGCAGATTGATCTGGCCCTGAAGGTTGTTCTCCCAGGTGGGCGTGTTTGAATCCTCGAAATCAGCCATGAATACATTGGCCCCGGAGTTGAGCGCGTTGATGACCATCTTCCGCTCGACCGGCCCGGTGATCTCTACCCTGCGGTCTTGCAGATCGTTCGGGATTGGCGCGACTGTCCAATCGCCCTCGCGAATCTCTTTTGTCTCAGGAAGAAAGTCCGGGAGACGACCTTTGGCAATCTCCTGTTGTCGAGCCACTCTTTGTTCCAACAACTCCCGTCGGCGATCCTCGAACTTCCGGGCGAGTTCGGCGAGAAACTCTATCGCATCTCGCGTCAGAATCTCTGTGTGCTCCCCGATGACGGGACCTTTGATTTCAACTCCTGCCGGCGCCAGGGCCGTATTCATTGTCTCTCTCCTTGTTTTCTATCTGTCACTTTGTATCAAACTCTCGGTAGCGAGCCGGTCATTTCCAGCCCGCTACCGAATTGTCGGGACAGCCCGGGGGCGATTGCAACCCAGTTAGAACTGGAATCGCAGGCCCATCTGCATCGACCGCATGCCACCCGCGCCAGTGATCCGGCCGAACTGCGCGCCGCTGATGGAGCCGTTCGGACCTCCAAGGTTGACGTGGTTCAGCGCATTAAACATATCGGCCCGGAACTGGAGCTTTTTCTTCTCCGTGATCATGAAGTTCTTCGCCAGGGAAAGCTCGACGTTCCAGGCGCCGGGGGCGCGGACCAGGCTCTTGCCGGCAGTCCCAGGGCGGACAGCCACGCCTTGATTCGCCGGGACAAGAGCAAACGCCGCTGTGTTGATATATTGGACATCGCAGCGGCCTCCGGCGCGGCAAGTGCCAGTCTCAAACCTCTCCTTCAGGACAGTGTTCCCCCCAACATAGTCGGGGCGGCAATGATAAGAGTTCAAGCAACTCTGGGTGATGAAGACAGGGCCGCCGCTGCGCGCCGTGAAGATCCCCGAGACCTGCCAGCCTCCGATCGCGTGCCGCAGCGGGGCAAAACCCCAATTCTTTAGCTCAGGCGCCTGGTAGATTGTATCGCCGATAAAGCGGTGAGTGACGTCCCCAGTTGAAGGGCCGCGATCAGTCGCCAGGTTGAAGAAATCCTGGATCACGTTCTCATTCACGTCCGTCCCGTAGTAAACCCCCACATCTCCGCCTGAGAAGGAGAGCGCCTTTCCATAGGTGTAGTGAGCGTCGAAGGAGAGGCTGCGGGTTAAGCGTTTCCGCAGCGATGTCTGTAAGGAGTGGTAGACCGTGCTCTCCGAATTATCCACGAAGAAGCCGCCAGGGATGAGCGACGGGTTCGGGCGCTCACCCGTGATGCGGTCGGGCAGGTTGAACCGGCGGTGCAGCGGGAACTTCACGCCGCGCACGCCGACGTAGCCGACTTCGAGCATCAGGTCTGGCGTGAGCGAGCGCTGCACGTTGAGCTGGAAATTCATCGTGTAGGGATTCTGCAGCTTGGGATCGATCGCGGAGAAGATCAGCCTTCTACCGCTGGCGACTACATCCCGCTCCGCAACCGGCAGCACGTCTTCGGAGTAGAACGGGTAGCGGATTCCCAACCGCTGGGCTTCAGCCTTGCTGTAGATAATCCGGAAGGGCACCACCGGATGCCCCACGCTCTGCCTGTAGAGCGCCGGCACCTGCGCGGCGAACAGGACGCCGAATCCGCCGCGCACGACCGTCTTTCCTTTCCCGTCGAAGTCGTAAGCGAAGCCGAGTCGAGGCCCCAGGTTGGTCCAGCCGTCGTGCTCGACCGGATTGTCGAGCGGGCGCGCGGGCCCGAAGTTGAATGTGCGCAGATCTGTCGCGGGGGCCGGATTCACAATGCCGACCGGCACGTCGCCCGTCGGCTTGACCACGTTGTTGGAGTAGAAGTCGTATCGCAGCCCCAGGTTTAAGACCAGCCTCGAACTGACTCGGAAGTCATCCTGGCCGAAGAAGCCGAACTCGAACATGCGCGAACTGTGCGGGCCGTGAGAGCCGAACGTGATATTGACCGTGCCGGGGATGTTGGCCGCCAGGTCCGCCAGGCTATTGAAGGTATAGGAGGGATTCTCAGGGTTGGTCCGGCTGCCGACGGTGCGCACATAGCGGCCTCCGAACTTGAAGAGATGACGGCCCAGGTGGCGGCTGAGCTTCTGATCGAAGCTGTAGGTCGTGCCTTCCATATCCCAGACCTCGGCGGCCCCCCAGGTGTCCAGGGTCTGGATGGAGAGTCGCGGCACGCGGCGCTGCCACTCGACTTTTTCGGTCGTCTTCGGGTCCTTGAAGGTGAAGAATTGATCGAGCCGCAACATATCCTGGTGGTTGTAACCGAAGCGGGTCTCCGCCACCCACGGCCCGAAGTTCAAGACGTACTGGGAGGTGAGTCGTGGCTGGTAGTAGTCATAGGTGCGATCGTTCGACCCGTTGAGGTTGTATCTGGGCTCCGAACCATAAGGCGAACTCCTCGTGTAGGTCACCGTCAGATTGCTGCTTTTAGTCACCAGCAGGTCCCCTTTTATGACAAAGTGGTTCTCCCAGCTCTCGCGCAGGCCGGCGCCCTCGAAGGTTCCGATGTCCGCATCAGGCACGCCGCCCGCCCTGATGATCGGCAAGGTCGGCGCCGGCAAAGTGTCGAGCAGGATCTTCGATTCTTGAAACGGCAGGGCTTGCAAAATGTCGCTTCTCAACTTCGCGGTCGGGACTGTGCCGTTCACGCGCTGGAAAGTGGATTCGCGATAGCCCTCGTAAGTGAAGAAGAAGAAAGCCCGGTCACGCAGGACGGGGCCACCCAGGGACCCGCCGAACTGGTTGAAGACCTCGCGGTTCTTCGGGGTCATCGAGCCGTCGCTTCTGCGGTTGACAGAAAACGGGTTGCGCGCGTTGAAGAGGTGCGAGCGGTAATTCTCGAACAGCGAGCCGTGCCATTCGTTGCCGCCGGACTTGCTGATCAGGTTAACCTGCCCGCTGATCACGCCGCCGTACTCGGCCGGCATGACGCCGCGCATCACCTGGACTTCTTGCACCGCCTCGATGCTCATCACATCAATGTAGTTGCGGTCTCCGTACTGTGCAATCGCCCGGCCTTCCGACGGGTTGGAGTTGGCGTCCGTGCCGTCGACGGTGACTCCGGCGCCGCTCTTCCCCTGGCCGTTGATCCGAATGCCGCCGTTGCCGGTGTCCACCCCCGAGGAGAGCCTGAGGATGTTGGTGACGTTGCGGCGCGAAAGGGGCAGCTCCCGAACCTTCAGTGAATCCAGGCTCTCCCGCTGTTCGACGGAAACAGTGTTCACGAGCGGGGTCGCGGACTGGACAGTAACTTCCTGGGCCAACTCTCCCACATCCAGAGTGTGCGTCTGGCGAACGTTTTGAGAGGCGGCCAGCTCGATCCCTTTGCGGAGGTAGGCCCTGAAACCCTGCTTCTCGATCTTGAGAGTATAGGCGCCGACGGGCAAAGCAGTGAAGACGAACTCGCCCGTCTCATCGGTTGTGGTTTGCCTCACTGCCGCTGTAGCGTCGTGAGTGAGTGTGATCTGCGCTCCGGCGACTACGGAACCGCTCTGATCCTGAACGATGCCGTAGAGCGTGGCCGTAGTCACTTGAGCCATGGCCAGCTCGGCCAGACCGAGCATCAACACTATTGCCAATAATGCGACTGTCAAGCGTATCTTCATAGTACCCTCCCGTGGGTTCGTCCGAGTTCGGTTTGAAAGCGACACCGAAGAACTAAGCAGGGTCGAGAAGTATCTTGTCTTCAAGCTGCCGCTTAGTTCTCGATGAATCGCCTCGTGTTCAAAAATCTGGTTGATCTCATAAGTGGTTGATAAGAGTTCGTCAGGTGTCAGGCGAAAAGTTCCTGAACCGGTTTGAAGCCGACGTACTTCGTGCCGGAAGCCGGTTCGACGTAATGGAACGCCCTTCCCGAAGGTGTGCTATCGATTCGCTTAGTCCAGTCAATGCCCATCGCCGAGTAGATCGTGCAGGCGATGTCTTCCATGTATATCGAGCGCCCCGCCGACCATCCGTAATCAACGATCTTCCCGCCGGCCTCGTCGGTCTTGCCGATGACCGCGCCGCGCTTGACGCCGCCGCCCGCCAGCATGCCCGAATGAACCTGCATGTAGTGTTCGCGGCCCTTGCGCGTCTCGCTTATCGGCCCCGTCGTGCGGCCGAACTCGCTCATCGCGATGACCAGCGTCTCATCGAGCAGCGTCTTGCCGGGACTGTTTTTGGATGGAATGCTGTCGAGGTCTTTGATCAAATTGCTGAACGCGACGTCGAGTTCGCGGATCAACACAGGGTGGTTGCGCGTGCCTTCCTTGTAGATATTTCCGTGATGGTCCCAGCCCCCGTGGCTGGCCAAAATGAAGCGCGTCCCGGCGTCGGCGCGAAAGAGATTGCGGGCCAGGATCAGCGAATTGCCGATGGCGCTGCCGCCGTAACGCTTCTTGTCCTCGTCCGTGATGGTCATCACTTCGGGCACGCGCGGGTCGTTCATAATCGCCCACGCGCCACGGTAATATTCGTGATAGTCGGCGAAGGCGCGGTCGGGATGGCCATTGCCGCCGCGCAGCGTATTGTCTAACTGCTGCAAGCGTTCCCAGCGGCGCTTGAAGGTTTCTTCCATTCCTTTCTGCGGCGCCAGATTGGGCGCCGCGTCGCCGACAGACAGGCTTAGCGGGCCGAACTCCGCCGAGAGGAACCCCTGGTTTATCAGCCCGGCCTGATTGCCCGCCATATTCATCGAGACGAAGGACGGCAGCGAATCAGTAGACTTGCGTTGATTCGCCAGTTCGTGACAGACCACCGCGCCGATGGCCGGCACTTCCTTGGCCAGCGCCAGGTTCAGCGGGTGGCCGGTCTGGATGTAATACTGCGCGCGGCCATGCACGGCGTCCCAGGCAGTGAAGCTTCGCACGATGGTGATCTTATCGAGCACGCCGGGCAGACTTTTGAACAGCCCGACGGGAAGCTTGAGGTCATTTGAGAAGCTGCGGATGTCGAAGTAGCTCGGCGTCCACGGGCCTTCCTTTGCGTCGAGGCTGTCAATCTGGCTCATTCCGCCTTCGATATTGATGAACAACACCTGCCGCGCGGCGCCCATTGGTTTTACTTTCTCCTGGGCGCGGACGTTGAGCGGACGGAAGGCGTTGAGATAGCCGCCGACCAGACTGACGCCGCCGACGCGAATCAGTTCGCGCCGCGTAAGCATTGGGATTTTGCGTTCGTTGTGTTTCATGGCTTATGGACCTCAGATGTACCGTAGGCTGTCTAGCCTGCGGCGGATTTCATCATCAAGCAGCTTGGTTGTAATTGAACGACTCATTGATCGAGTCATCCGCAGGCTAGACAGCCTACGGTACATTTTCTTCAGTAGTTGAAGACGAAATCGAGCTTGTTCAGCAGACTCCAGTGCAGGTCTTCAGCGCCCTGCTTGCGATCCTTCTCGATCCACTCGGCCGCGAGTCGCTTCTCCTGCGGCAGCGGGTAGCGCGAGAGCGTCGCCAGGTAAAGATCATCAACAATCTCCGCGCCCGTCTTGGCTGATTTCACCAGTTGATCAACCAGGCTGCCATTGGCGGCCGTCACTCGTTTAGTCACAAATGGGCTATTCATCAACGTCATCGCCTGCAAGATCGAACCGCCCGGTTGGCGGTCGAACTGTTCGCGGTTGGCCTGCCCGAAGGTGCGCAGGAAGCCCTTCGCCTCGCCGTTGCTGATGTCTTCAGGCGACGCGGCCTCAGTCCAGAAACGCGCCGGAGCGATCGGCGTGTCGTAGACGTAATCCTTGCGCCTGTAATCGCCGAAGACCTGCGTGGCCTGCGAGATCGCGTCGTGAATCTGTTCGGCGGTCAGCAGCTTGACGTAGTGGCGCGCGAAGTACGGCGTGTAACTCTCCTTCCATTCGCCCTCTTCTTGATGGAAGCGTGACGAGAGCTGATACGCGCTCGACCGCGCGATCGTGCGCATCAGGTGTTTCAGGCTGAAGCGATGCTGGGCGAAATCGCGCGCCAGCGCGTCGAGCAGTTCATTGTTCGTCGGCTGACACGTCCACGGCGCGGGCAGAGTGGCCTTCGGGTCTTGCCGCGCCAGATCGAACGAATCCACAGGATCGACGATGCCGAGGCCAAAGAACTGCTTCCAGATCATATTGACTGTGGCGCGCGCGAACTGAGGGTGTTGAGTGAGCATCCGCGCGAACTGCGGCCGCAGCGGTTTGCTCAAGTCTGCTTTTTCGCCCGTCAAAATAAAAGTCGGATGGACCTCGCCGCCTTCGCGCTGCAAACGAACCTGACTCCAGCCCTTCGCGTCGTAGCCGGTCCCGTCTTCCGTGACTGTGTAGCGATCCTGATAAGTGACCACGCGGATGCGCGTCCTGCCGAAGAAGGCGGCCATGGCCCAAAAATCTTTGCGTTTCTTCGAGACCAGATCGAGGCTGACCTTTTCCAGGAAGCCCTTGCCGCCGTGGCACGAGATGCACTGGTAGTTGACGCCGAGGAAGATGCGCCCCGAATTGACGATGATCTCGTCCGCCGTGTCTTCGTAATTGTCGTCGTACATCGTCAGGCCGGTGATGTGCCAGCGCGTCAGGAAGCCCGAGGCCGCGGCGTCCGCCATCCAGTTCGTGTTCGGCGCGGAAACGGTGAGCATCGCCGTCACGAACTGGTCGTAAGGTTTGTCCTCTTTGAATGATTGTCTGATCCAGGCGTCGAAGTGTTTCAGCGCGGGATTGCCGATGCGGTTGCCGCAATTGCGCACCAGGTCGCCATACCAGTAACTCCATTGGTCCACCCATGCCTGGCTCTCGATCAATTCATCAATCAGTTTGTCGCGTTTATTCGGATCGGCCCCAGTGACGAAAGCTTTGAGTTGATCGGGAGTCGGGATGCGCCCGGTCAGGTCGAGGTAGACACGGCGGCAGAATTCGTAATCGTTCGAGAGCGGAGCGTGAGGGATGCCGTCCCGCTCCATCGCGCCAAAGAGATGCTGGTCAATCAGGCTGCGGATGGCGATCTTCCGCCCATTCACGCCGGTTTGGGGCAATTTCTCGGCGACGCTGCTCGTGAGGTCGCTGACCTGTTTGTCGGGGCGCTGCGGATTGAGCTTTTCGTCCGCATGCTCGCCGGGAAACTTGTTCTTGCCGGAAGTCTGTTTCTGCGCCTGAAGCGAACCGGCTCCGAGCCAGACTGCCGCGGCGATCCAGAGAGCGATGAGCGATGACTTAATGAACAGGCGGTATCGCATAATGATTTTTCCCTTTGGTTTATCGAATGACATCAGGATCGAGGAACATCCCTGTGGGCTTGCCTTCGCCCGCGACTGTCGTGATGAAGCCTCTTGCATCGACTTTTCTGACGCGTTGATTGCCGCGGTCGGCAATGAAGACGCTTCCGTCTTTGGCGACGGCGATTTTCTGCGGCGTGTTCAACTCTATGGTGAGATCTACTTTGCCGTCGCCGCCGAAGCCCGCGCGGCCTGTTCCGGCGATGGTTGTGATCACGCCTCCGCGAATAACGCGGATGCGATTGTTGCCACTGTCTGAAATGTAGAGGTTGCCCGCCGTGTCGAACTTCACATCCGCCGGTGTAAAGAGTTTGGCCTTCTCCGCCGGGCCGCCGTCGCCCACAAAGCCCGCGCCGCCGAGTCCTTCTCCCCCGCCGAAACCAACCACCGTCTGAATCTTGCCATCCGCCGTGATGCGGCGGACACGGCTATTAGCCGCATCGCTGACGTAGACGCTGTCGTCAGGTCCGACAGTCACGGCCATCGGCAGGTTCAACTGCGCTTCAATCGCCGGGCCGCCGTCGCCGCTCAGCCCGGCCACTGATCCGGCGAAGACCGTCAGCGTCCCGTTGCGGTCAAGCCGCCGCACGACGCGGTTGTAGGTGTCAGCGATCAGGATGTTCCCGGAGCGATCAACCGCGACGCCTTGTGGATTGTTGAGCGTGTCCTTTGGCGCCGGGTTTCCGTAGCCGGTATACGGCGCATTGCCAGAGCCGGCGATCGTCGTGATCACACCCTGACGGTCAATGCGGCGGATGCGGTGATTGAACGTGTCGGCGACGAGCAGATTTCCTTCCGCATCGAAGGCCAGGTCGTGCGGCGCGTTAAGCAAAGCATTGACCGCCGGCCCGCCATCGCCGCCGTAGCCGCCTTCCCCAGTTCCGGCGATCACAGTCAGCCCCCCCGGCCGATCGAGTTTCAGTATGCGATGCGTCCCGATGTCGGAGATGTAGAGATCGCCTTTGTCATCGAGCGCGAGCCCGTTGGGGTAGACCAGCTTGATCGGCGCCGGCCTGCTTTTGCCGCCGGCCTGCCATCCAGGCGCGGCGGAGACGGAAAGCAAGACCATAATCGGCAGGATCGCTGACAACACAAAAACCGACTGTTGTTTGAAAGTCGTCATAAGCAGTTGCAACGGATCAGCGCAGCGAGCGTAGCTCCCTCAACTCAAGCCACGCTCGCCGCAGATTGCGGCGCCGGTCCTCAGAGGACCGGGCCCGGGTGATTGTGTCACATCAGAAAATGTACTTCAGCGCCAGTTGAAGCTGTCGCGCAACGCCAGTCTTGCCGGTAATGAAGCCGAACGACGCGCTGTTGGGGTTGCTATTGGGCCCGCCCCAGTTCGGGTGGTTCAACACGTCGAAAGCCTCGATACGGAACTGCAGTTTATGAGTTTCGTTGATGGGGAAGTTCTTGCGCAGACCGACATCGAGATACCAGGCGCCGGGGCCGCGCAGGCTGTTGCGCGGCTGGACGCCGAAGGTCCCCGAAGCCGGAGCCACCCAGACAGGATCTTGCCCTGAGGCGCAGCCCCTCGTCTGCCCATTGGCCAACTTGACGCAGGGATTGAACCAGGCCGCCGATTCGGTGAAGCCTGTCCGCTGAATGCCCGGATTTCCGACCAGATTCCAGAACTGCGAGCCGCTGCCCGCCCCGACGCCGGCGAAGTCGTCGCTCGTGCGAATCGAGAATGGGTCGCCGGATTGATACTGGTAGATGCCGGATATCTCCCAGTTGCCAAACAGTCGATTGACCAGCCGCGAACTCCCGCGCAGGAACGGCAGTTCGTAGATGGCGTTGACGATCAGCACGTGCGTCCGGTCGAGGTCCGAGATTCCGTAATAGGCATGGTCGTCGTAAGCGTTCGGCAGCGAGTCGGTCAGGCTCGACCCGTTGTCGGTGGTCTTCGAGAGAGTGTAGGCCACGCCGAAATGCAAGCCCGTCGCCGACCGACGCTCCAAACTCATCTGCAAGCCGTTGTACCGGGAAGAGCCGGAATTCTCCGACAGGTCGATGATGCCTATGCCGCGGAAGGGACGCAGGAAATTGACATTGACGCCCGGATTGGCCTGGATCGTGCCCGGCTGCAGTTGATTGAGGTTGCGCTTCCGCTGGTTGTGCAGTCCGCGCCGCCCGACATACCCGACCTCCACCGTTGTGGCCCAGGGCAGTTCGCGCTCAACGGTGACGTTCCAGTTCCAGGCGGTGGGGATCTTGAAGGCCAGGTCCTGCATGCTGATGACGAACGGGAAATCGCGTTTGAAGGCCCCGCCCGGCGCATCGGCCACGCCGTTGATAACCGTCTGCTGCGGCTCGAATGGAGCGTTGCCGCCCAGCGCCGTGTCGCGGTTGATCATCGTGCGGTTCAGGAACATCCCCATGCCGGCGCGGATCGCGGTCTTCTGATCAAGCGCGAAGGCGACGCCGAGGCGCGGCTGGAAGGTGTTCTTGTGCGTCGTGGAGAAGCCGTCCGGCAGCCCGTGATAGAGCCGGTTGAATTCGCCGCTATGAAGTTGGGGGATGCGGCCCCCTTCAGTCGAGGGAACCTCGGTCCCGGGTAGGACGATGCCGTTGTAACGATCGCCGCTCGTGATGAAGCCGCCAGCCCGGTCCACGACCGCCGCGTTCTTCGGGTCGAAGAAGTCAGGGTCGAACATGGCGATGTTCCCCCACCGGCTGCGCCAGGGCGGCCAGTATGACCAGCGCACGCCCGCCTCGACCGTCAGCTTCGGTGTCGCCTTCCAACTGTCTTGGACATAGAGGTCGGTCGCCGTCGCCACCCACGGCACGTAGCCTTTCGCGCCCAGTTCGGTGTAGTCGTTGAAATTGCCCAGCAGGACGTTACCAATCGCCACTCCCGTGGTTCGCGGGTTTCCGCTATCCAGGAATCGAAACTCACCGTTCTGATTGATCGTGGTTCCGGTCCCACTGGCCGTCGTGTGCTGGATGAAGTCGTTCTGCCCGGAACGCTCGATGACAAAGCCGAACTTGAGGGTGTGGTTGTTGATGATCTTCGTGGTGTTGTTCGCCCACGAATAGACAAAACCGGCCCATGAGCCCGGATAGGGGCTGGCGTTGATGCTGGTCAACCCTGTGATCTGCAGGTTCGGAACCTTTTCGGGGAAGAGTTTGGTCCCGGGAAAGAGGAAGGGGAAGTTGACGCCGTAGGTCGAGCGATTGCAAGTGGCCCCGCAGTTCGGGTCGATATCGATAGTGCCCTTTCCGTCGGAGTTCCCCGAAAAAGTGAACTCATTGATGAAGGTCGGTGAAAGGGTGCTGATCAAGCTCACTGCGCCGGTGCTGTTGGGCCGCGACCAGAGGGCGTGGAAGCGGTCCAGGTTCCCCTCGAACGGCGAATCGAAATGCCAGGGTATGTGGGTGCCGCGGAAGGAGAGGTGATGCTTTTGGCTCAGCAGGTAATCAACCTTGAGCGTGTCCTTGCGGGTGTCTGAAAATGACGGGTTGGTCCCGATCCAGTTCGCGGAGCCTTGCTGGAACCCGGGCGTCGGCGCGGGGTAGAGGTTGAGCAACGCCCGGCCGTTGGGACTGAGCCGTTCCTGCGGAATGATGTTGTTTGTAAAGGGCTGGCCTGTGTTCGGATCCTTGACGACGACGCTCCGGCCGAAAAATCGGTTTGCCGGATCGAGCAACTCGCTCAGGTTACCTTGGCGCATGGCCAGGCTGGGAACCGTTCCGGTTTGGGTCTGCTCCTGCCGCCGAATGATCCACTCCTCGGCCAGGAAGAAGAAGAGTTTGCTGCGATCTCTATTGAACTTGCCGGGGATGAAGATCGGTCCGCCGAGATCAAAGCCGAATTGGTTGAAGCGGAACGCTTGCGGGGCCTTTGATAGGCGCGGATCGTTGCTGCGGTTGCGCGTCCATGTGTTGGCGTCCAGGGCCGCGTTGCGGAAGTTCTCAACCGCGTCGCCGTGGAAGTTCTTCGTGCCGCTCTTGGTGACGAAGCGAATCTGGCCCGCCGAAGATCGCCCGTACTCGGCCGAGTAGTTGGCCGTCAGGATCTGCACCTCTTGAATCGTATCCACGTTCTGCGCGCCGAGGATCGAGCCGGATGAGCGCGTGCGCGTCGCGACGGCGCCGTCAACCATGACGACATACTCGTCGGAGCGCCCGCCGTTGATGCTGAAATCCCCGTTGGTCACGCTGTCAGGCGCGAAGGAGCCGAGGGCCCCGCCACGCACGCCGGGCTTGAGCAGGGCCAGAAAGATCGGGTTGCGCCCGTTCAGTGTCAAATCCTGGATCTGCCGGGTGTCCACGGTGCGTCCCACCTGAGCCGTCTCGGCCTGCACCTGGCTACTGGAAGCGGTGACCTCAACCGACTCGGCTAAGGCCCCGACCTGGAGTTCAACATCCACACTGATCTTACTGGCGGCGCTCAGCCGGACGTTGTTTTCGATATACCGCTTGAAGCCTGGCGCCTCAGCCGTGATCGTGTAGTCGCCGACCACCAGGTTCGGAAAAGCGAAGTAGCCATCGGCGTTGGTGGTGGTGTTGCGCCGCTCGCCATTCCCCTGGTTTGTCGCTGTCACAGTGGCATTGGGTATGGCGGCCTTCGAACTCTCGCGCACATAGCCGGAGATCTGACCAGAATCAAACTGCGCCATGGCCACGGTCGCAGATGAGAGCGTCAACAGAGTAATGGCAGATGAGAGTTTGATCGCCTGCCCGATTGAGAAGCGAATGGAAAGAAGCTTGGGACGTGAAAGCATGCCGACCTCCTTGTTACTTGGAGAGACCAAGGAAGATGCCGTGGTCACGCAAGGCCACAGCGTTTGCTCGAAGGAACGCCCAGCAAAACCAAGCCACTCGGCCTAAAACCGCCTGAGCCGGCAGCCGCGTAAGTTTTAGGAAAAAGAGGAGGGAATTAAGGCCAAAGCTCTATCGGCTCCGCCTTACCTCTAATTGTATTGGTTCGGCGCCTACTAAATACTTTCGCCTGTCCCGCGAAACGGCGCCAGGATGAGGGGGAATATGATAATGACGAATGATACTTTGCGCTCAAGCTAGAGCGCAGCCCTGATTGGCTTGACTTCTGCGCTCTTCTTTTCCGGCCGTGTTTCCTTGTATCCCAGTTCAACCGAAAGCTCGCTGGCGGCCTGGATTACTGACCGCGCCACCGCCGGAATTCTATCATCGGTCAGACGGAAGGCCGGCCCGGCAATGCTCATCGCGGCGACGACCCTGCCTGAATGATCCATCACTGGCGCCCCAACGCACCTGAGTCCTTCCTCGATCTCCTCGTCATCCATCGCGTAGCCACGCTGGCGGATGAGCTTCAACTCGGCTTTCAACCGCGCGGGTTTTGTAATCGTATGACGAGTGTAATCCGTCAGTTCGCACTGATTGATCAGATCGTTCTGCTCGTCCTCCGGCAGGAAGGCGAGCAGGACTTTGCCCACCGAAGTGCAGTGAATAGGCGTTCGGTGACCGACAGTCGAAGGCGTCCGCAGTGTGCGCGGGCTTTCCACGTTGGCGATGGATAGCATCCGATCCCCGTCCAGGATGCAGATATGCGCCGTCTCGCCGGTCTCGAGCACAAGGCGCTTCAGGTACGGCTGCGCGCGTTCACGCAGATCGAACTGCGCCATGGCTTTGCTGCCCAGCTCAAAGAGCCTCAACCCCAGACGGTACTTACCGTTCAGGGCTATCTTCTCGATCAGGCGGTGGCGCTCCAGAACCTGAAGCAGGCGGTGAACGGTGCTCTTGTGCAGTCCTGTCCGTTCAGAGACTTCAGACGCCCCGAGTTCAGGGTTTTCGCCCGCCAGCAGGTCCAGGATGCCCAGCGCACGATCAAGCACCTGCACCTGGTAAGGAGAATCAACTACCTTCACACTGGTTCTCCTCCCCCTGCGCTTCTCCGATGTAGTAAGAATGGCGTGTTTCACCATATGAGATAGTATTCCTTATAATGGAACTGGTTTTTTCTGTCAAGAAACTACACGGGCCATAATTTGAGGATTTACCAAAGCCTCACCTTTTTTCGATGGTTTGCTTCACACTTATTACACCGTTAACTAAGTCTATTTGCGTTCGCATATCCCCTAGTTAAGAATGGGGATATGAAAAAGCAACACGTCAAGTTAAGAAAAAAAGACCGAGACTACTTGGAGTCTCTGATAGCTAAAGGGAAATTGCCCGCAAAAATGTTCAAGCGTGCGACTGCCTTACTCGAACTTGATCGCGGCAAGACCTTACAAGCTGTCGCTGAGACCCTCGGGGTCTGCTACGTCACCGTCGCCGCCTGGCGCGATAACTACAAAGAGCAAGGCTTACAGCGCCTTCAAGACGCGCCGCGTTCGGGCCGCCCAGTTGAGATTAGCGGAGCGCAGCGGGCGAAGATCACCGCGCTGGCTTGCAGTGAAGCGCCCGAGGGGCATACGCGTTGGAGCCTCCGGTTGCTCGCGGAAAAGGTCGTCGAATTGGGTTACTGCGATAGCATTTCGTACGGCCAAGTCCGCAAGATCCTAAAAAAAATGAGCTGAAGCCGCATCTCAACAAGACCTGGTGTATCGGAAAGATCGATGCCCAGTTCATCGCCCAAATGGAGCGCCTCTTTTGGCTCTACAGCTTGCCACTGGATGGAACAGGGCTTCGAGCCGATCTATCACCGGCCGCTTGCGGAAGCAGGGCTCGTGTAGAGAAGGCTTCCTGGTCACGGGCGAGCTAACTCGTGATGGGAGCCGGCGCTCGCTTCAGGATTGGGACCTCGACCAATGCGTCTCATGTCGTGTGCGCCGCCGATAGATTACTTCCGATGCGCGTGAACAAGACGATCAAACCAGACCTGATTCAGAAGGTTCTCGGGATGTGGAACATCGCGCCAGACCATGTTTCTCTCATCAAGGCGAAGGGAAACACTCATTGGCGAGTGCAACGCGGGCGCGAATTCTTCATCTTGAGGATGTACGGTCGAGGACAAACAGGCTCGTCGAGCCGATAACACAGAACGCACGAAGCGCTATTTTCGTGAGGCGCCGGGGACGCCTCGTAGGCATATTCATGTGCGTCGCGCCGGCAGTTGGGCGGAACAATTCGCGCTCTTATTCCGAGACTATCTACGCACACACGCAGAAGAGGCGCGGCGCTATGAGTCCCTCAAATATCAGTTGGCCGCCAGGCACAGAGAGGATCGGCACGGCTATACGGACGCGAAAGCCCCGTTCATCTGGGAGATCATGACGAAGGCGGATCGGTGGAGTCAGGAGGTCGGTTGGGAACCCGGTTCCCCCGATGCCTGAAGCGTCAAGAGACGGCCTTGCAGGGCATTGTGTCTCAACAAGCGTGGCGAACAGGCCGCTGCGGTGGAGCGATTCTCCGCCTTGCTACGCAGCGAATTATTAGCTACGCCCGTCGGCCGGTTATTCAAGCGATGCGCACAATAGAAATCAGACGTCATTCATACACGAAGAAGGGCGAAGCGCGAGGCAGAGGCTCACACCTCTCCGCCGAAGGCGTCGCGTTGGCGCGCGAGATCGGTAGTCAGATAGGGCCCTTCGACCTCGTACTGACGAGCCACAGTCCACGCACATTGGAAACCGCCATCGCCATGGGTTTCGCCGTCGATGAACAACTCGAAGCGATCGGCGATATTCCTCCGGAAGTGGTTGAAGAGATCGGTCATCATGAGCGCTGGGCCTGGGAATATCCCTTCTTGACATTTGCCCGCTTCGTTGAGTGCGGCGGCCCGACGGCGAGAATGGGAAAGCGTCAAGAGGAGGCGTGGATGAATGCGCTGGAATGGGCGCCGGCAAACGGAAGCGTGCTCGTAATCTCCCATGGAAGAGTTATCGAATCGGGATTGGTGACGTGTATTCCAGATGGAGACTTTGCTTCATGGGGCGCGCCGTTTCGTCACTGCGAAGGTGTGAAGATGAATTATGTGGAAGGTCGTTTCACGGATGTACAATTCATCCGCAATCCACAGTGAACTGACCAACTCATTTATTCAGATCGGAGCGCCGTTATCGGATCAACGCGTGATGCGCGTTGCGCCGGACGCAAGCAGGCGGCAATCCCTACCACCACGATGACAATGACCCCCGCCGCCATCGCGATCGGATCATGTGGCGTCAGTAGACCAAATTGATCAGCAATCAAACGTCCACAGGCGAGAAAGGCCAGAAGCCCAATGGTAACGCCGATCGACAAGACTCGTGCGCCTGAACGCAAAATCATAAGTAAGATATCGCTCCTTGCGGCGCCGAGCGCGATACGGATACCGATCTCATGCGATCTCAAAGAGACGGCGTAATTCATCACGCTGTAGACTCCCACGGACACCATCAACAGCCCCAGGCCCGCAAAAATACTCAACAATATAAGGATATGACTTGGCTACTCGCTCAGCAATTACCTTTAATTCCGCCGTCGCCTGGAGCCTGCTCACGCCCGGCTTCAATCGAGCCTGAAACCAGCGATAGGTGGTTGAAGCCTTCGGATCGCTGCGGTCCAGTGGACTCGGAATCCAGGCGTCGCCGTCATGCCAGGTAAAACGCGGCGGCATGACACCAATGATGGTGTAAGAGTTCCCATTGAGAACGATTGTCTTTCCCAGCGCTCCCGCCTCACCGCCAAAGCGATTGCTCCAAAACTTATAGCTTAGTACGGCTACCGGAGGCGCGCCGGGCTTGCCATCTTCGGGCGTGATTGGTCTGCCGATGACAGGATTCACACCGAGGAAGTGAAACGTGTTCGGGGTAACCCACGCGACACTGAATGGTTCAGAGCCATCATTCGATGTGTAAATGACCGTTTCACCCGTGCATCCGATTACCTCCTGAAATACCGTGCTCTGCTCCTGAAAGTCCAGGAACTCCGGTACGCTGAGCGCTCCTCGCTCCCTGGCGCGGGGATTGTCCAAATCCTGGATCAACAGGTCTTCGATGTGATCGGGATCTTTATAGGTGAACGGGGAGATCAGAACGTTGTAAACGACTCGGCGCGGGCTCGATTGTTTCGACACCGAACGACCTGGCCAAATTCATCCAGGCGCTGTTTGACCTGAAACTGATTTCTCAGGAGAGCCTCGCGTCGATGAAAACGATAAGGGACGGCGACGGGTTGGGAATGGAACCCTTCACGTTCGCTGGCAAAACCTTCTACGGGCACACCGGCGGGGGCGACAACTACGGAGCGTGGCTGGCTTACCTGCCGGAAGAAAAACTGGCGGTCGCTTACACTACGAACGCAAAGGTTTACCCGGTAGTCAACATCGTGAGCGGCGTTATCGACATTTACTACAATAAACCGTTTCAGATCCCTGCCTTCGAAACGATCGCCGTCAGCCCGGAAGTTCTGGACAAATACGTCGGAGTTTATTCGGGCCCCGCAGCGTCCGTGTGATGGATGGAGGCGCAGGCGATGAAACGCCGGCCTAAATTCATCCTGCCGCTACGCGGCGATTCGGGCATAGGCGTTAAGCGCCCAATCTGAATGTCAATAGTAGGAGATGATAATGGTCGCTAAAACTGCGGGGCCGCTCGCAAAAGTGGATGGTTCATGAAACTTCGAATCACATTGACCCGGTGTCGTAAATAGTAGGATCTATCATTCGGGTTATAACCATTAAGTGGCGCAGGTATAATCGCAGATAAAAAAATGGCTTGCTCCTCGTTTAGAGAAGCGGCAGATACGCCAAAGTAATGGCGGGCCGCCGCTTCGGCCCCGTAAATTCCATCTCCCCATTCGATCACGTTTAAATATATCTCCAGGATTCGGCGTTTTCCCAAGATTCGTTCCATCTCCCAAGCGATCAGCATTTCATGTAATTTGCGCACCGGGTTCCTGGACGGTGATAAAAATAGATTCTTAGCCAATTGTTGGGTGATTGACGAGCCTCCGCGGGAAAACCTTTTCTCCTGCCAGTTTTTTTTCAGGGCAAGGCTTATCCCTTGCCAATCAATCCCGGCGTGGCGAGAAAACCTGAGGTCCTCGCCCGCCAGGACAGCGCGCACAAGATGTGGCGAAATATTATGGTACGGAACCCACGTCAGTGTTATCTTAGGTTCGCGCCCGCGCTCTTTTGCCGATTCGGCGCGTTGCTCTATCAAGTTTGTGGTCGAAGGATTCGAATGTCTCAACTTTGTAACGCGAAACAAAATCAATGCATGGTACGAGAGCGTTATAACCACAACGACAATGACAAGACGCCGTAGCAGTTTTCGCCAGCTCAATCGCTTTAATGCGCCGGGAATTCGATGGATTATTCGAGGGTTTGCCATAAGACGATTCGCGACTCGATCTCCACAATCACTGAAATGCGCGGCCCTACTCTGCGGCTGGCGCAAAAAATTCCTCAGGGTTTAGATAAAACGACTTTTTCCATCCTTGAATCGAGTCATCAATTCTCCAGAAATGGGGCAATATTGTCGTGACGGAAAAGTGCAAATGATGCGGCTTTCCCATAGCATTGCCCGTATTGCCAACCTCTCCGATTTTTTCACCTTTGCGGACAAACTGGAGAAACCGCACATTGGATTTCTTCATGTGAGCGTAATACTGAATTCTCCAGTTCGGTCCTAATATTTTGACATAATTCCCGCTGACGGTCCCATACCCTTTATCAATTACTACCCCGTAAGTCGCGGCCAGAACCGTATCTCCTTCCTGGGCGAAGATGTCAATCCCATTATGCACAATTGACTCTTCCCATGGGTAATACCAAAATGATTGAGCGTCCCAATAACAAGTACCTGTATTTTGAACTTGTTCAGGCTCGGCCGCCTTTCGGCAAGTCATACTGCTTTGCGCCGGGATTACCATCACTGAGGGAGGTAGAAACCCAACAGAACAATTAAAGTGCAGAACGGAATGATCAGCAACTGGAGAGAGTACGAGGTTCCATCAAGCGCGAGTTGGGAGACGTTTATCGGGGAGAATAAGTTCCAGCATTACTGAAGAGTCGTTATGGGTGGGATTCCCACGCTGGCGCGACGACCTGCAAACTCACCATCTCCGCGCCAACAGAAACGCCTGGCGCTGTCCATAGCAAAAATTCCATCTCTCTTTATTTTTATACGCTTACAGACATCCAGTGTTAACAGTTAACTTGCCGTTACTAACGATCCCTCTACACTAGGATCAAATTTTGATCTCGAAATTTTGGTTGGGAGAAAGACAAGCGAAGTTGTTGAAAACGCAGATGAATCGAGTTTTGGCGAAGGACAGGTTGCGGCTGATTCGATCAATCGTCTCAACCATTTCGACCGTGTGAACAGGGAAGGGGAGCCGCGTGACCCACGGTTTTCCTGCAGCCTTGTCCGCCAGATAGAACTTGGTGGACGCGGCGTAATGCGCCCTCGTCTCCGCGCCCAGGTTGTTCTTGAACTCGACCATCAGGTGCGGCTTCTGCCCGCCCATCAGGTCAACATAGCGCATTGGCCGTGACGCGTCTCCCGGCAGCGGAGACGACCAGACCAGACACGCGGTCCCATTACCCAGCAGATCGACTGCCGTCACCGAAGATAGATTATCCGTGCGCGGGAATTGATCGAGCGCGCGCGCCTCGCTCCAACTATTGCCCGACTGATTTAAATATAGATGAATCTCGTCGCGTCCCAGGTAAATGATGTCGGTCACGCCCGAACCGTCGATGTCGGCGAGGCGTATGCGGCTCGGGTCGAACAGATCGGGCGCGTCGAACCACGGCGAGTCGTCCATCGTCACCCTCGCGCCGAAGCGCCCGTAGCCCAGATTCGGCCAGTAACAGACCTCGCCGTTGCGAATGCGCACAAGATCGGTCAGCCCATCGCCCGACATGTCCGCCAGAAAGATCGTTTGCATAACCTCGGCGAAGACCAGGCGCGGGCCTCTCTCTTCATCGAACGATTGAGGGATCCTCTCGCCGCGCCCGAAGCCCTCTTCGGCCGACGACTGGTACCAGGTGAAGATACCGTCTTCGGTGGCCAGAATGTCGGTGTGACCGTCGCCGGTCAGGTCAATGTATCTGTGATAAGGACTGTTCCAGTCGATCTCAGGAATTGAGGTGAATGGCTGGAAATCCGACCAGCCGCTGTCGTGGGCGCGTTCGTAGAACCCCGACAACGGCGGAGCGAACTGCGCCAGATCGAGTTGCCCGTCGCCCGCCAGATCGATCAATTGCTGCGCGCCATTGAGATCGGCGATAGACGGCTTGGACGAAATAAGTTGCACGGGGCCGAAGCGAGCCCCGCCGAGGTTCGGTTTATAAAACCAGCTTTCGGCCTGCTCGGTGAGAATGCCAGAGACGCCTTCGCCATCGAGGTCGACCCACTGATAGCGCGCGCCGTCCAGACCGTATGGCAAGTTTTCCAGGCTGACAGGATCAACCTCGTGAATCTCGCTCTGAATCTCCGCCTTGCTGTAGCCGAATTCAAGCGGCGGCAGCGATTTTTTCAGGTATGCGCCATTGTTCTGCCGAACGTAGCCCGACTGAGTGACCGAAGTGATGAAGGAAGCAATCGGCGTTTCTTCGTACTCGAATTCCGTCGAGCGGACCAGGTAATCATCCGCGCCCAATTCTTCCGGGAAATGATGGAACATCAACACGCGGCGGCAGAGTCGATAAGTCCTTACTTCAAAGCTCGCGCGGAAGGTGGAGAAAGGGTCCTGCCGAGCCGGCCAGTCCCGCGTCCCCTTGACGTTCGCGAGCGCGAACCGCGGCGCATTTGTGTCCGGCGGCGTCTCCTCGTAATGCCCTTCGCCGTAATCGAAGACGACTTCAAATAGCCAGTCGGTTTGCGACAGGTCGGGCTGGATCAGATGTGAAGTCCGGTTTCCGTATTTGATGCGTTTCAGATAGCGATTTGTTGAGCGGCTCTCGACGGCGCGATTGCGTTCGTGCGCCTGCGCGATATCGATGTTGTTTGAGTCTTCAGGCTTATATTCGTAGATGATGGCGTTGCCCTTGTCATCGCGGCTCTCACAGATCAGCCACGAAAACACGCGCCGCGGGTCTTCGGGGTCGGCGATGCGACTTTCATCGGTCTTGCCGTAGAACGTGGCGATGTTGTCTTTCGAAATCGAGCGCCAATGCGTTTCGCCAGTATCGAGATTCGTCCATCGCTCGATGCGCGCAAACAGCCCCTCAACACGCGGGCGATACCGCCGAATGCGATAACTTGCGCCATCCACCACGCGGTCGGAGACATCAGGCCGCCATTCGTCCCCGTCCCGGATCAGAGCAGGAACCAGATCTTCAGCGCCGGAGAGGATGAAGATATCCGACTCATCGGCGTCCTGATACTTCGGCAATCCCTTGTCGGTCTTCCGCGTGATCACCGGCAATGAGAGATTCCAACCGATGCCGAAAGGTCCATTCCCCGATCCGGAGTCGTAGGAGAGTGAGAGTTGCGGCGAGAAACCTGAACGGCCTGGAGTGACGGCTATGGGCACGGTCATCGAGCCTGCGCCACTGACCGGATTGGCTGCGAACTTTTCGCCCATCCCTCGAATTGCGCCTCCGCCTCTGGGCAAAGATATTGAGGGGGCGGCAAAGGACGCCGAGCCGTTGACCTGAGCCGCCTGATTGGCATCGCTCTCCTCCCGGCTTTTGTGGTGGCTACCCTCTGGGATGTGCGGGATGAAGCGACGGCGGAACTGATGAAGCGTTTCTACCAGGGGATGCTGAAGGAAGGAATGCCTCCGGCTGCGGCGCTACGGGCGGCGCAGGTTTCGATGTGGAAGGACAAGCGGTGGGAAGCGCCTTATTACTGGGCTGGCTTCGCGCTGCAGGGCGAATGGAAGTAGGTATTGGGACAATCGTCTTCCCGATCACCTTCTGATCGCCTGCAAACCGACGCTGCCACAAACCGTGACGGTTCTGTTGCAAGAATGGGTGGGTACGATAAAAGCCCGGTCCTGACTTCTCGTTAGGCGGCAACCTCGAAGAGGCTCTCCACAAGTCTCACTCGCCCCTCAACGGCGCCTTTGCCTACTCCTTCAATCTGCCCTTCTCTCACCATATGCGTCGCCTCATAACCCTTGATTGTTCAACCTGTCGTTTTAAAACTGAAAAACCCGAGTCCGGCATTGACACGTCTTTTGATGAACCGATGGTCCTGCTCAACCAGGTTGTTGAGATATTTTCACTGTCGCAGTTGAGTGCGGCTGGGGAGGGTCCCCTCCCTCTTCAATTGCGCGACCGCCGGGGGATAGGCTCGATTCTGATTGACGTTGATCACTCGCGGAGATGAGTGCGACGGGGTCTTGAGCATCTTGCGGAAGAACCGGTTGGCGGCGCTCGCATCTCTTTTCGCGCTCAACATGAAATCGATCGTTTGTCCCGTCGAATCGACGGCGCGGTAAAGATACTTCCACTCACCTTTGATTTTGACGTAGGTCTCATGACACGGCAGTTATCCGTCAGTGAGCCTTATAGGTATTAAGCCGATTATCAAGTGTGTGAGTCATCAATCATGTGAGCATATGGAAACTCGACCATCCCTGTCCGGGACCGGGAAAAAATTCGTTAGACAAGAGCTTCGGTGAGCAGGATACTGTTGGCGAATCCACCCAACAAAGAACTTATGCGTTTCGCTCGACTGAATATAAAGAACTTACGCGGCTGAGAGTGAATTCGCCAACAGTATCGAGCAGGTTTGACGCATTACAGGATGTCAAACCTGCTCACCGAAGGCTTACCGATCTGCTGCCCTACGCACGTTCTCACTTTTGAGGTGGTCCGCCGCGTTCGACAAACGAAGGTTCCTTGAAGGCACGCGATGACCTCTTGGCGCTAGGCCTTCGTGTGATACATAAGGCGACTCGCTCAAGCTCCCGCCACGACAACTTCGGCTCTCCATCCACCAGTGGATCCGGAGAACCACACCTGCGCAGTGTGTTCTCCTGTTTGGAAATAAAGGTGCGCTCCTCAAAGCGCCCCCGCGACTCTTGCTCTGTCGAAACAGTATATTCATTTCCTGGGTCATACCCATGAAAGAACCCGAAGGCGTTGCGCACACGAGAGAAGGTTAGCCCATCCTCCGACGCGGAGAACGTTAAAACCTTACCTACCTCCCACCAAGCACCGCCTGGTCGGAACATGCTTCCTTGGATCCGAAGGACAACTGAGTCCTTACCCGCTGTAGATACATCCTTGATCTCATAGTTTGAGAGGATCTTGTCTTTGGTCTGAGTTAAGGGACTAAAGTACCATACATCGCTCCGGCGCTCATGATCGTAGAGGGCCCACCACAATTCGGTGATCCGAGGATGGCCGAGGTCAATAATCTGTCTAAGCCACAGCTTTCTCCCCCACAATTCCGATGGCAAACGAAAATCGCGGACATTGAATCCTTCTATGCTAATTGGTTTCCTGGAAAAGTCGGACTCTCGAAGAAGTTTGGGTAGAAGCGAGGCCACCGCAGGCGGAGCGTCCAATGCCTCTCCCGGTTTCCCCACGTGCTGAAAATAGAGGCGGTCAAGTCCATCGAGTCGCGCCGACGTTTTCACGACCGAGGTTTGGACCATTACGAGAAATACGGTCAGTATAAAATTCGTGTATTGCATTCTGTCTTCCATTACCACAGATTGCGATTGATAGGGAAGATTCTTCAGCCGTGCGCGCTTTTTTCTCAAATGCGCCGGCTCACCGAAGGGACACATCCGTCAGTCTCAAGTGAGGACGAATTCTTTTCTCTAACTCCGGAGCATATGCCTGAACCCATCGGTAAATCGTCGTGTGATCGAGCGAGAGACTGCGCTCCTGCATCATTTCTTCCAGGTCACGATAGCTGAGAGCATAACGCAGATACCAGCGTACGCAGAGAAGGACGATTTCGTCCTGGTAATGGCGCCATTTGGATGGATCGGATTCGGCCACAGCAGACTCCCAGTATGAGATGAAGGGGGAAGTCAACCCGCTTTGCTCATAAACCGCCCGTTTTTTGCAACAGAACCGTTTTTTGCGATGGAAAGGGATAAGTTCCTCTTCAAGAACTTTCCCTTCTTCAGAGAGAAGACTAAACTGCAATTCCGTTGGGAGATTTATAATCTCATCAACCACACGCTGGTAAGGCGGTGGACAATGCCTCGTGGTTTCACGGCGCCGACGCGCAAGTCAGCGCACACTTCAGCCGAGTGACGGCGGCGCGATTGCCTCGCATGATCTAAAGCTCGTTGTGATTACCGTGTTAGATCGGATGCGGTTGCATTGGAGAGGCAAGATGACATCTGGTCCCACATTCATAATTCATCAGTTTCAAGGAGTTCAATGAGAAAATACGCGTCTATCATCGTGATCGCAAGCCTGCTGTTTTTACTGGGCGCGTTACCTCGCGCCGGAGCGCAAACAAAGCCCGGCAATAAACCAGAGCGTCTCGAATGGTTCCGCGATCTCGCTTTCGGCATGTTCATTCACTGGAGCGTGGACGGTACACTCGGCGGCGTCATCAGCCATTCGCTGGTGGGCGCGTCACGGGATTATTCAGACCGCTATTTCGCCGATTTGCCGAAGCTGTTCAATCCGCGCCGTTACAATCCTGATGAATGGGCGGAACTGGCGAAGCTGGCCGGGATGCAATATGTCGTCTTCACGTCGAAACATCACGCAGGCTTCTGCATGTGGGATACCAAGACGACGCCATTCAACGTAATGAATACACCGTACGGCAAAGACCTGCAAAAAGAACTGGTCGCGGCGTTTCGCAAACAGGGCATCGCGATCGGCTTTTACTTTTCGCCTGATGATTTTTTGTGGCTTTATCGAAACAATCGCCCCGTCGCGCGCTATCCGCATCCGGGCGTGACGCCGATGGAAAATCCGGGCCTGGTGGAACTCGACAGAGCGCAGGTCCGCGAGTTGCTGACAAACTATGGAAAGATTGATTTCTTCTTTATTGACGGGCCTGAAAGCGGCTTGCGCGAATTGTGCTGGGAACTCGATCCGAACATCGTCGTCACGCGCGGCGCGATTGAGACACCAGAGCAGTTCATCCCCGGTTTGCCGCTCGCAGGCGCCTGGGAAGCCAACCTGACGATGGGCTCCGAATGGCCTTACAAGCCGACAAATGAAACTTATAAATCGGGGCGGGAACTGATTCGCATCCTGATCGAGACGCGCGCCAAAGGCGGCAACCTGCTGCTCAACGTCGGCCCGAAGCCGAACGGAGAATTGCCGATCGAACAGGAAGACCGTTTGCGCGAAGTAGCGTTGTGGATGTTCGTCAACCGCGAAGCGATTTGGAATACACGTCCGTGGGTCGTGACCAACGAAGGCGACACATGGTTCACGCGCAACGGCGAGACGCTTTACGCCATCGTCGGCGGCGAATGGAAGTTCGGCGACCCGAAAACTCTGACGCTGAAATCAGTCGCGGCGACGGCGCAAACACAAATCAGCGTCCTGGGACAAACAGGCGCCTTGGTTGAATACCGCCCGCAGGCCAAACCGCAGGCTTCGTTTACACAAACGCCCGAGGGATTGAATCTGACGGCGTGGAAAGCGCACCGGCTTTACACCAACTATCAATGGCCGAATCCGGTCGTTATCAAGCTGACCAACGTCGAATCTGGTGTGACGCCGCCGAAGATCGAAACGCTGGCGGCGCGTTGGGACGCGGCGGCGAAAGCCGTGATCTTGGAAGGCCGCCTCGATGACCTTGGCAAAGCCGCGGCGGTCGAAGTCGGCTTCCAATATCGTGTCAGACCCGAAGCGACTGAATTCACCTCGCGCCCTTGGACGGTGACTGCGCTAACACCTCGCGCTGCGCCGGGAGTCTTCAAACAAGAAATAAACGGGCTTGAGCCGGGGCAGCGGTATCAGTTTCAGGCGCTCATCAAACATCCGTTGCTGACGGTGACGGCGAAAGAAGTCACACTGACCGTCCCGGCGAATTGAAGAGCCGGATCATGAAAAAAACAATCACTCAGGCTGCTCGCACCTACGTATAGGATTGCTACGAAACAGGAAAACAGATAGGAGGCGCCGATTGAAAGCCGCGTTTTACGAGGGAAATGAACAAATCCGCATCGGGGAATGCATCCCGATCGCTCCGGCTGCGGGCGAGGTCCAGATTCGCGTTTCGCATTGCGGGATTTGCGGAACTGACCTGCACGTCTTTCACGGGGCGATGGATCACCGCGTCACAAAACCCGCCGTCATCGGCCACGAGATGTCAGGCGTCATAGAAGCAGTCGGCGCTGACTTGTCAGGCTGGACTGTCGGAGATCGCGTGACAGTGCGACCGCTGGATTCCTGCGGCGCGTGTCCGGCCTGCAAGGCCGGACATTCACACATTTGCCAGAAACTGAAATTCATCGGAATTGACCGTCCAGGCGCTATGCAAAAACTCTGGACGGTTCCCGCGCATACGCTTCACCGCTTACCTGACGCGCTCACACTGAAAGAAGGCGCACTCATCGAACCCATCGCCGTGGCATGTCATGACGTGCGTCTGGGCGAAGTGAAGGCGGGTGAATTTGTCGTCGTCTTGGGCGGAGGGCCTATCGGCGCATTGATCGCGCTGGTCGCGAAACGGAAGGGCGCGCGCGTGCTAGTGTCTGAAGTGAATCCGTTCCGCATCAAGCTGCTGCGAGATTTCGGCGTCGAGGTAGTCAATCCCGAAGAAACCGATCTCGTCGCGCTGGTTGAGGTACAGACCGGCGCCGCAGGCGCGGATGTCGTCTTTGAGGTAACGAGTTCCAAAGCGGGTGTAGAGATGATGACGAAATTGCCGCGCGTGCGCGGGCGCATCGTTGTCGTCGCCATTTTCAGCCAGCCGCCGCAAGTAGACCTCTTCAAATTTTTCTGGCGCGAGATCAGTATGCGCGGCGCGCGCGTGTACGAAGCGCAGGATTTCGAGGAAGCGATCACACTCGTCGCTTCCGGCGCATTGCCGCTCGACAAACTGATCACCAATGTTTGTTCGCTTGACGACCTTGAATGGGGGCTTCGCCAGCTCGAGAAAGGCGGCGAAGTAATGAAAGTGTTAATCGAGTGCTAGTAAGTATTCCGAAATCAAAAGCGGAGTGATATATTTTGGGAATTCTGGACATGTTCAAGCTCGATGGAAAGACCGCGCTCGTGACGGGTTGCAGGCGCGGCATCGGCAAAGCGATGGCCATTGCTCTGGCGGAAGCCGGAGCCGACATCATCGGCGTCAGTCATTCGCTCGAACCCACCGGCAGCGATGTCGAAAAGGAAATTACCAGTCGTGGCCGCCGGTTCAAAGGCTATGCCTGTGACTTTGCCGACCGCGCGGTATTGTATGAGTTTATCAATAGGGTGAAAACAGACTTCCCCGTGATTAACATTCTGGTCAACAACGCCGGAATCATTTTGCGCAAACCGGCTGCCGAACACCCGGATGAATATTGGGACAAGGTGATAGAGGTCAATCTACATGCGCAGTTTGTGTTGAGCCGCGAACTGGGCAAAGAGATGGTCGCGCGCGGCTCGGGAAAGATTATTTTTACGGCTTCGCTGCTGACCTTTCAGGGGGGCATCACCGTACCAGGGTACGCAGCTAGCAAAGGCGCAGTCGGCCAACTCACGATGGCGCTCTCCAACGAATGGGCGGGGCGGGGTGTGCAAGTCAACGCCATTGCTCCGGGTTACATTTCTACTGACAACACGGCGGCCTTGCGGGCGGACCTGGAGCGCAACACGGCGATTATCGCGCGCATTCCGGCAGGACGCTGGGGCGAACCAGATGACCTGAGCGGCGCCGTGGTCTTTCTCGCTTCGGAGGCTTCGAATTATGTCAACGGCGCGATTCTGACAGTGGATGGCGGTTGGATGGGACGTTAGGCTGTATGAAGATCATCGCCAGCGATTGAATCTGGAAGCGCGGCGCAACGCAGGGGCTCGCGGCGGAAATCTTTTGCCGGATGCAGTTGGAGTAATTCGCAGGGAGTCTTCTTACCCGTGAGAGATAGTCACGCAATTCTCTGATTCGTTCTTCACTCAGGTTGATTTTCCAGGGGGCGTGCTTAAACGGCTGGCGCGCATCCAGCATCCCACGTGAGATCCACGTATAGATCGTTCGCGGATGCGCTCCAATGACCGCGGCCGCTCCTTCAAGCGTATAGCTGCCGTCATCCCATCTATCAACCACTTTCCGCCTCGCCTTCTTATCCGAATCAATCCCCCAGATTTGTCTTAAATGCCAGATCGCCCCTCGATCAATTTTTCCACCGGTCGTCGTCTGGAAGCCTTCCGCGCCTAGAATCTCGGCAATATCCCCATCACGGTTTCCTGCCGCTTTCAACTCTTCAATTCTTCGGCGCAGAAGATCGGCTTGTTCCATATCATCATATCGGCGCACCCGAGGCTTGACCCAATGTTGGCTCATCGCCCCTGTCTGCCAGTTGATTTGCATCCAGACCAGGCCTTTCTCACGCGTCCGATCCAGCAGAACATCTTTGATGAGCAGTCTCACGATCCGCTTGCGGTCGACATGCGTTGTTGTCTCTGCGTACCAGATTTTCGGCAGATTCTCGCCCAAGGCTAGTATCTCCTGCCGGTCCCCGGCCGTTATAGTAATCGAGTGACTTCGTCGCCATTGCTCATACTCGCGATCGAGTTTTTCTGCCGCTCGGAGTTTGGCTTCCCAATTCTTCTCCAGATTCCGTGCGACCAATCTATTTTCAGGCTCCACCGCCTGGTACTGACGTTGCGCTCGTTGGGCTTCGTAGTGGGATCGTTCCAACCGCAGCTTCCATTGTCGCTCAAGGCCGGCCTCTTCTTCTTCCAATTCCTCAAACGCTTTCAGCGCGATGCTGATTTTGTCCGGCTCGAGGGCCGCCAATATCTGGCGTTCAATCTCGCCGTCGATTTCCGCCGCCAGAATCCCCTGGCATCTTGGCTAGCTCAACTCACGCGTGCTTTGGTTGCAGATATATCCGGCTTGTTCACCACGAGCGCCGCGATAACGCGTCCACATCCTCGCTCCACATTTGCCGCATACGGCGATCCCCTGCAGCAGCGCCGCGCCTCTACGAGCGGCCCCTTGTTTACCTGCTTAAAACATGTATTGGTTAGCGCCCAAGCGCTTCTGATTTGCAGTAAATTGATCCCAACTGATGTAGCTGGGATACGCCTCTTGAATGCAAATTTCCCACTCGTCCACCGGAACCTGAACGATCCCACTGCTGTTTATGCCGGGTTTTCGCCGTGTCAGATCCGTTTTGGTTTTCCCATACACATAGGCTCCAGCGTATGCCGGATTTTTCAGAATGTTGAGAACCGCCGCTCTCTTGGCTGGCAACCAGATAATATCGTAGGGTTCCGGCCCTCTGCGCGGGCGAGTCGGAATCGGCAGGTCATGCGTTCGCAGATACCGAACCACGGCGAAGGCGCTGCCAAGCTCAACAAACTTGGCAAAGACCATGCGCAACCGCGTCTGAATCTCTTCATCGGGCGTCAATACAACTTCGCCGCCTGGCTGCCGCTCAAGCCCGATCGGCAGCGGCAATCGCAGTTCGCCTCGTTCTGCTTTATGCCGCTGACCTTCTACCATTCGCATTCGGATATGATGCAATTCCGCTTCGCTCATCATCCCGGCTAATCCCAGCAAGAGCCGATCGTGATAGAGCCGCGGATCATACACCAGTTCGTAGTCCGCTATGACCGTTCCAAAAATCGAGCATAACTCCAACATGCGATACCAGTCACTGCAATTTCGCGCAAGCCTGGCCGCCTCGAGACTCAAGACGATACCGACCTGGCCCAGGCTGATTTCGGCCAGCAATTGTTGGAATCCTTCTCGCCCATCAGATCGGGCGCCGCTTTTGCCGAGATCCTGATCGATGACCTTGATATTCGCGGTGGGCCATCCTAATGCCGCCGCACGATCCCTTAACTCAATCCCAGTCTTGGGTTGACTACTTCGAAATCACGCCCGCGTCGCAGAGATTGTAGAACAGAACCTTCAGTTGGAGAGTGTTCCACAATCCAAGCCACGAACGGGAAAAAACGCGGTCGATGAACTTCAACCATAGTTG
>WNFZ01001417.1_pt1 | contig 35264 bp, 40 predicted proteins | sample 5400081 | NCBI WGS metagenome assembly WNFZ01 (sample SAMN13153365, study PRJNA577476) | soil metagenome | isolation source: 80 cm soil or saprolite under grassland replicate 1 | place: USA:California | collected 2016-06-15 | reverse complement strand
TCAAGAATAGGAGAAACATTGTCTAATAAATCATTTTGTCCGCAACGCACAAAATGATAAAATCTTTCAGCAATGAATGATCACCTTATGGATAAGACAATTTTGATCACGGGCGCGGCACGGCGCGTAGGGAAAATCTTTGCACTGGCATGTGCCCGGGCTGGAACAAACGTGGTCATCCATCACGGGAATTCGGATGAGGAAGCAGAATCTGTCCGCGCCGAAATTGTTGGCCTGGGTCGCAAGGCGTGGGTTTTCAAAGCGGACCTGAGCGATTCTTCCCAAGCCGAAAGTTTGATCCCGTTAATCAACAAGTCCACTCCCCTGTATGGTCTCGTGAACAGTGCAGCAATCTTTGAGTCACTGACACTCGAAACAACTTCCATAGACTCCTGGCAAAAACATCTCCAGATCAATGTAACGGCGCCATTCTTATTGAGTCAGGCATTTGCCAGGCAAGCCGAAGAAGGTGCGCGCATCGTCAACATTGTGGATTGGCGAGCGCTACGTCCCGGTGCGGATCATTTCCCTTACAGCATTAGCAAATCAGCACTTGCATCGATGACCCGATCTTTGGCGGCAGCTTTAGCTCCCAAGATCATAGTGAACGCTCTGGCTTTGGGTGCCATCCTTCCTCCAACCGATGGAAATAAGAATCCAGATATCATTAAGAATGTTCCCCTGAAGCGCTGGGCAAGTGCAAATGAAGTGCAAGAAGCCCTGATATTTCTGCTGACCTGCCCGCCTTACATAACTGGTGAAATCATCCACCTTGATGGCGGCAGACATTTGATTTGAATACAGACGTATTTATCATTGTGGCTATACGCAAACCATAAAGGAACCCTAACATGGATAAAGTCGTTATCAAGAATCTACTTGCCCGCGGAATCATTGGCGTCAACGATTGGGAGCGCAAGCGTGCTCAAAATATTTTGATCAACGTCGAATTACATACAGACACGCGTCGTGCTGGACAAACCGATAATCTTGAGGATTGCATCAATTACAGCACGATGAGCAAGAAACTCCTCGCCCATGCAGAAAACGTAAACCGGCTTACCGTCGAGGCGCTCGCAAATGACCTTGCAAAAATTTGCCTGGAAGAAAAAGGTGTGCAAAAAGTAATCGTGCGCGTCGAGAAACCGGGCGCGGTCCGTTTTGCGGAATCGGTTGGCGTGGAGATTGAACGAAGTCGAGATGAGTGATTCACATCTGGCATATTTGAGTTTGGGATCGAATATTCAGCCGGAAGTCAATTTGGTGAAGGCTATTCAACTATTACAACACTACGGCAAGATCGAAAAAATCTCAACGGCATGGGAGTCAAAATCGGTTGGCGCAGCCGGACCAAATTATTTGAACGTCTGTATGTCAATAGCTGCTTCTTTCGACGAAGCAGCCTTGAAACAGAAGGTTCTCCTCCCTATTGAGATTGAACTGGGGCGGAAACGAGGCGCAAATAAATTTGCTCCGCGCACTATAGACATTGATATTGTGCTATTTGATGATCGGTCTTGTGATGACAAATATTGGGAACAAGCATTTGTGGTGATTCCGCTGGCAGAAATTTATCCAGAGTATCAAAACCCACTGACACACGAATCCATTATGGAAACAGCAACGCGTCTTCGCAAAGAAATTTGGATCGAGGCGCGTCGGGGAGTATTAAGTCAATTTAATGGGAATCAGCTCACGGCTTAGATCTGAAGCGGTTTCGATCCCCTGGAAATATTATCCAAAAATTCCTGGCGCGTTGCCAGGTTGGCGCGGAAAGCTCCATGCATCGCAGAAGTCGTCATGCGCGCATCATGTTTTTTGACACCACGCATCATCGAACATAAATGCATCCCTTCCACCACAACAGCAACACCCTGCGGCTCCAACGTGGATTGCAGCAAATCTGCGATCTGACGCGTCATCCGCTCCTGCACTTGCAGCCGACGCGCATACATATCCACAATACGCGGAATTTTGGAAAGGCCGATCACTTTGCCAGCTGGCAAATACGCAACATGTGCCCGCCCGATAAACGGTAGCATGTGATGCTCACACAAACTATAAAACTCGATATCGCGGACCAACACCATTTCATCGTAATTGATGTGGAACAAGGCGCCATTGATAATCTTTTCAGGATCCATGCTATAGCCACTCAAGAGTTCGGTGTACATGCGGGCAACACGATCGGGGGTATTTTGTAAACCTTCCCGTGTGGGGTCTTCTCCCACTGCGCCTAAAAGATCAAAAATAATTTTTCGAACCGAATCAATATCAATGCGGTCAGAAACAAACTCCCGTTCATCGATATCATCATCTAAATCCATTTTCACTCCTTGATAAAACCAGTGGCGCTTCGGCGCCACTGGTTTGTTTTCTTTCTTAAGCCTCAGCCAACTACGGGTTCAATAAGCCCATAGGTGCCGTTCCGGCGACGGTATAACACTTGGATGGAATTCTGTTCGGCGTTAAAGAAAATGAAGAAATTATCATGACCAAGCAGCCGCATCTGCTCCACAGCCTCTTCTTCGTTCATGGGCAGAATTCCAAATTTCTTACGTCGTGCGATCAACGGAAGCAGTTCACCGGTCTCTTCATCGACAGGCAATTGCTCTTCTTCTACGACCTCCGCCGCAGATCGACCATCGCCGCGTCCGCGATGCCTTTTACCCTTGAAGCGTTCCACCTGACGCTGCATCTTATCCAGCGCCGTATCGAAGGCGGCATGAATATCGTCTGCTCGTTCCTCTGTCCGTAAAATGAACCCTTTTCCATGGACAGTCAACTGCGCTACCTGGCGGTCTGCCGCGCTGCGAGCCGATTTCACATGGGATACCTCGACATGGATTTCCTCAATATCCTGGAGGTGACGATCGAGTTTAACGGTCTTCTTCTCGATGTAGTCTTTGAGGTTGTCTGCCAACTTCATATTACGTGCAACGATCTCGACTTTTTGAGCCATAGTACCTCCTGAATTGATTATCAACTGTCCAGTCGACAGTTGTCAAACACGATTCAGATCGTGATGAGCGAGCGCTCGAGCGATCGTGAGTGCATATACGTCACGCGCGCCGGCGGCAAGAAGCGCCTCTGTGCTGGATGAGAGAGTGGATCCCGTTGTAGAAACATCATCCATTAATAAGATCGATTTTCCGTTCACAACGGACCGATCAGCTTGATACGCGTTTTGAACATTTTCGCGGCGCTGTGAAATATTTAATCCCACCTGGGAGCGCGTATCTCGTGACTTCCATAAAGCTTGAGGAGCATAGTCCAAGCCAAGATGATAAGCAAGCGGCCGCGCGACGATGGCAACTTGATTATAACCTCGCTCTTTCAACCGCTGTTTTCCCAGGGGAATAGGGATCATCATATCAATCTTCCACTGTAAAGAACGGAGAAAATCCTGCATTTGAGCCGCCAACGCGTCCCCTAGGGCAACATTGCCACGATATTTCATTGTGTGAAGTGCATTTTGAACGGGAGAATCAAAAACCGCCCACGAACGCATCATGCGATAGAAGGGCGGATTCTTTATACATTTTTCGCAGAACTCAGCTCCACTTGTAGGAATGCCACATTTCTCACAGAAAGGCTTGGAGATGCGCGGGACGCGTCTCTGGCAGTCAGGGCACCAGCGCCAACCTGTTTTACCACATCCGCCACAAACTGGCGGGAAGAGTAAATCCAACCCGCTCCAGGTCAATCGATATAGACGATAGGACCAGGGTATGGTACTCACAGATGCAATACTTAGATTGTTATCCGAGATTGTCCATAATTTGAATTGCAGCAGGCGTCAGAATAATGATCATGATTGATGGGAAGATCAACAATGCCATCGGGATGAGCATTTTGACCGGAGCTTTGTGAGCTTCCTCTTCCGCACGCTGACGTCGCTTCATGCGCATTTGATCTGACTGAATGCGCAAGACTTTCGCCATACTTACACCGAGTTGCTCGCTTTGGATAATCGCGGCCACAAAGCTTGTCATCTCCGCTATTCCCAGCCGGTCTGCCATGGATTTTAATGCTTCACGGCGCACTTTTCCCAATTGAACTTCACGAATCGCACGTGCAAAAGCGAGTGAAAGTTCGTTCTCCCATTTTTCGCTAACTTTTGACATGGCAGCATCAAAACCTAAGCCAGCTTCCACGCAAACGGTTAGCAGATCCAAAGCATCTGGCATGGCTTTACGAATCTCATTCTGCCGCCTAGTAATACGGCTCGAAAGCATCAAATGGGGAAGGAAGAAACCGGCAAACGTTGCACCACCAATATACATGAAGTTATCGCTTGCGCTCGAAGGAGGCGAAATAAAGATAACCGCCGCTAAAAAACCGCCAAAAACGATCGCGAGGATAAACCGTATTGCCAGGAATGTTGATGCATCAATTGGCCATGGATTCCCTGCAAGCTCCAAACGTCTCGCAGTGTCCTGGATTGCTTTCTGCGGGGTAAAACGAGCCGAAAATTCACCAATTCGACGAATAACAGGAATGATGACACGCTCGCCAAAAGGCTGTGAAAGCTCAATCTCTTCCAAAGACTTGACATCGCCGCGCTGAATAAACTCGGCAAGGCGCGCCTGCAACGGATCATCTTCCTCACCCTGAGCATTTCTTCTCAGGCTAAATATGATGATTGCAATCGCACCAATCAATACAATGGCGCCAAAAATAATTAGACCCATCTTACACCTCGATATCCGCGATTTTCATCATTACAAAGTAACCTGAGGAAATCATGCCGACAATTGTGCCGACCGCAAGCCAGCCGCACAACGGACCCCGATCAAAGAAGCTACCTATATATTCGGGACTCACAAACCAAAGAGCAAGACTCAAGAATACAGGTATGAGAGACAACACTGCACCAGAGGTTCGAACGCTGGCAGTCATAACCCGGATTTCACCTTTGATACGCACGCGCTCACGGATGGTAAAGGAGATTGTATCGAGAATCTCCGATAGGTTACCACCGACTTCGCGTTGCACATTGATCGCGGTCACCACAAAATCCAAGTCGTCGCTCGGAATGCGCCTCAACAAATTTTCCAAAGCTTTTTCCATCGGAATGCCGATTTGCATTTCCTGGACAACTCGATGAAACTCATCACTAATTGGCGCTGGCAATTCCCGGCTGACAGCTTCCAAAGCTTGCATCGTGGAATAACCCGCGCGCAGACCATTTACCATTAGATTCAACATATCCGATAATTGGTCGTTGAACTTAATCAAACGAACAGCTTGTTGTCGCTTCACATAGAAACGTGGCAGAAAAAAACCAATCACGCCACCGATCAAAGCAGAGGCGATTTGCGGCTGGATCAGGTAAGCGAGTAATGCCACGATCACCGTGGCCATAAACACTAAAGCAAAATACTCGGCAACCTTAAATTTCAAATCAGCGCGAGCAAGTTCGCGGGAAATGCGGTCGCCCAGTGAAGAACTCGCCACCCGGCGATTCAGCCATTCGGTAGCAATTCCCCCGCCGGACTCTTTACTTGTTTCCTGAGATTTATCATCCTCCAGATAACGTCCTAACCGTTCTTCAACCAGTGAACGCTCACTGGTAACGGAAACGACTACTCCAACAATGAGGAGGATGAGAAGAATTACCCCACCAATTAGCAAAAACATTGGGTTCATATTGAACTACCTGCCAATTCCTTGAACTAATAACGGCGACGCTCGCCAATTCCAAAGATCGACGGCGGAAGGTTAATGCCCGCGGTCTCGATTTTATCCATGAATTTCGGACGTAGTCCGGTGGCGCGTAATCGCCCAATAATCTTTCCGTTTTCCATGCCAGTTTGTTCAAAAACAAATATGTCGGTCATCGTGATCACATCCCCTTCCATACCGCTAAGTTCTGTAACACTTGTGATCTTACGAGTGCCGTCGCGCATACGCTCTTGCTGACAAATGACATCGACAGCGCTGGCAACTTGTTCACGGATGGCGCGAACCGGAAGCTCCATACCAGCCATTAAGCACATGGTCTCGACGCGCGAGATTGCATCGCGCGGACTATTAGCGTGCGCTGTCGTCATCGAGCCATCGTGACCCGTATTCATCGCTTGAAGCATATCCAGAGTCTCACCACCACGGCATTCTCCAACGATGATCCGGTCAGGACGCATACGAAGCGAGTTAATTACTAAGTCACGAATTGTGATCTCGCCACGACCTTCAATATTTGGTGGGCGGGATTCCAGAGTTACAACATGTTCCTGGCGTAATTGCAATTCTGCTGCATTCTCAATCGTAACGATGCGCTCGTCATTAGGAATGAAGCCGGACATAACGTTGAGGAGAGTTGTTTTTCCAGAACCAGTACCGCCAGAAATTAACACATTCAAGCGCGCTTCTACACATGCTTTTAAGAATTGGATAGCTTCCGCTGTTACGGAACCAAACTGAATAAGTTGCTCCACTGTAATTGGGTTCTTGGAGAATTTACGGATCGTCAGCGTGGGGCCAATCAGCGAAATTGGCGGGATCACAGCATTCACGCGCGAACCGTCTTGAAGACGTGCATCCACATAGGGACTCGACTCATCAATACGACGACCCAGCGGAGCAACGATACGGTCAATAATACGCATAACGTGATCATTATTCTCGAAAGTTACAGGAACACGATGGATTTTCCCTTTACGCTCCACGTAAACACTCTTGGGTCCATTGACCATAATTTCCGTAATCGTGTCATCCTCTAGAAGTGGTTGTAGAGGTCCAAAGCCGAGAATTTCCGCCGCAATTTGCTCGAAGAGACGCGCGCGCTCAGGTCGAGAAAGAACGATGTTTTCTTCCGCCAAAATTTGCTCAAACAAATCCTGAATGGTGCGCCGGACTTCATCTGTCCTCGTCACATCCATCGAAGGATCAAGCTCTGAAAGCAGTTTGTTTTGGACCCGCGTCTTGAGATCAAAGTACGAACCTGCCTGAGGAGATGTGATAGGAGCATTCACGCGACGCGCTTGTAAAGAGGAAAGTCGTGAACCACCTTCCGAACCTTGATTATCTGATGGCGGTTGCCCCGAGGAATTACCGCTCTGCCCTTGTTCTATACGTTTTAAGAGAGACATCTTTTCTAAACTCCTCGCAATTTAGATTACGAATAAACAACTACCGCTTCGCTGCGCGATTCGGTTCATCTGCAGTTTCCTGAGAAGCAATCCGGGCGCGAACACTTTCCGCTAGGGAAAAAATACCTCGGGAAGCAGGCTGGTTTTTGCTTTCCAGTACGAAAGGAATCCCACGGTTGACCGCTTTCATGACGGTTGCTTCATCCAAAGGTATCACTGCAGAAACCTCTTGTTTAAGGTTTTCCGCAACACGCTCCGGTGTAATGGTGATGCGCTTATCATAACGATTCATGGCAAAAAGAATGCGCTCTCTCTGTATACCTAATGTCTGTAATAGATCCAAAAAGAGACGGCAATTCTTGATTGCCGGAATATCCTGCGTGGTCACCAATACTATGACGTCGCTCACATCAATAGCAGCCAGCGTTACATCAGTTAAAAGGGAAGCTGTATCCACCACCACATAGGCATACATCTGACTTAAATATTCCAGCACTCTGGTAAATTGTCCACTTGACACTTTTTCAGCATATTCGGGACGACTCGGCGCCGCCAGGATATGAATTCCAGATGCGGCATGTTTCAACATCACCTCTTCAACGATTTCCGGATCTAACTCATCTGCGCGGGGGGCTAAATCAACAATGGTATTTTTTCCCTGCTCATTCATGAAGACGGCGACATCGCCAAATTGAAGATTACCATCCACCAGTGCCACACGCGTGTCTTCGTTGTGCAAAGTAAGCGCCAGGTTAACGGCTAGAGTTGTACAACCGGTTCCGCCCTTCGGGCTGTAAACGGAAATGATCTTCCCCTTTGGAACTGTTGAATAACCCGCCACCAGGGATCCAAGGTTCCCTGCTGCCGGCAATGCCTGGACCGGAACGCTTTTCAATCGTTCAGACTGTGCCATTGCGCCAGCTCTGCGAATGGCAGAAATTAACTCATCCCCCATCGGCGGTTTGGTCAGGAAATCGCGAGCGCCAGCCAGCATCGCTCTGCGCATGTAGTTTTGATCGCTCTGTACGGAAAGGATAACAACCTGCACTGCAGGTTGTTTTGAGCGGATGGCTTCCGTTGCAGAGATACCATCCATATCCGGCATGTTGATGTCCATGAGCACTACATCAGGATTAAGTTCCTGAGACAGTTGGATAGCTTCTTTGCCCGTACGAGCCAACCCGACGACATCCACATCCGATTCAAACTGTAATAGTTTCCGTACGTTTTCCCGAGTTTCGGAAACATCGTCAACAATCATGACCTTAATTTTATCGCCTGACGGCATACTCGATTAATACCTCTATGAATTAAATTCCTACGCTATTGCTGAGGTTGTACGGTAACAACATCATTCGGCAACTGCGGGGGTGTCAAAAGATCAACACGTGGTTGTACCGCGTACGGCAATTTGGAAGGAAGTGAAATATTGTACTGAGTTAGCAGACTCGTCAATGTAGCAGACTCTGCTGCAAAGCGTGATGTATCATTCGGGTTACGAAGTGTCATGCTTAACTGGGCGCCACTATATACAAAGTAGTTCAGTGAGATCGAATCTTGTGGCGTCACCATCAATGTGACAATATCTGGAGCGCCTTGTTGTTGTGCTTGTGCTGGAGAAGGTGTCGCATTCGGATCGGTGGGAGCCGCTTGCAGTGCAAAGTTGCCCAGTTTCATCACGACTACATCCTGCAAAATCATTTGACAAACAAGACGTGGTCGCTGGGCTTCAGAAGGTACAGCATAGAATGGTTGCTGAAGCGTGGGATCTAATTCGATCCGTCCTTGTCGCGCGGCCTGTTCGCCGCTGACCGACGCTGCCGACAATGTAGGTAAGGCACCTTCTTTGAATCCTGTACCAGTGACAACTGAGGTAAAGTTGGGCAGGATGGTTTGAAAGGCTGGGTCAACATCAACAAAAATCATGCATGCATTAACATTTACATGAGCTCCATCATTAACCCCATAGCCATTTAAGGCAAGACGAGTTGTCGGAATCGTTGCAGCAACCATTCCTGATGGAATTTGTACTGCCCAAGAGGGTCCAGCAACCTCAACCGGACCAGAACCAACCATGGAGGACGTGAGCAGCGTCCCCTGATCCAAATTAATACGCGCCGTCTGTCCCACCAAGGCATTCTCTTCACTACTTGTGAACATCACCTCTGCCACATTTTCGGGTGGAATGGAGAACGTGCCAAGCATCTCACGGGTGATCTTTGTCCCCTGAGGAATATTTTGAGCAGCATAGAATACCTGTGTGAGCGCTGCTTGCGTCGGTTGTGGGGCCGCAAAATTATTGAACTGGAAATACAACAGAGCTAGCAAACCCAAACCAACAACGACAATGAGCACAAGGAATATGAGAATTCGTCCACGACGCATAGAATATGTCTCCTCTCTTACCTTCTCTGCCACTAAAGGGCAGGAGCGTAGATACAAGCATTATACAGTATAACCTGCATTCAATAATAACAAATTGATAAAAAAGTAGGGCTCTGTCAGTGACAGAGCCCAATTGGACATCTGGGAAAACCTTAAGGCAAAGAACTGGAAATGGTGCTAAATGTGTTGCCGATCTTGGGACCAAGCAAACGCATGATAGCAATCACGACGATGGCGACGAGTGCAAGGATAATTGCATACTCAACCAAACCCTGGCCTTTTTCTTTAGGAGCAAACAACATGGCAGTAATTCCTTTCTGGACAAATATTTGAGCCTGAGGACCATCCTCAGATAATCCATATTTTACTTGCACAAGACGGTTCGGCAAGAAAAGAGTTACAGTTTTGGTTTGCAATCCTGTTATTTGGTCTTAACAGCTATGAAATTGACGAAATCAAGAGCGGGCCGGAACTGCGAACGAAACTCGCGTTCCTTTTCCAATATTGCTATCTACCTCAAAACTACCGCCAAGCATTTCCGCCCGCTCGCGAATCAACTTAAGTCCCAGACTGTTACTCTGTTGGATCGCATCTGGGTCAAAACCTTTACCATTATCATCCACATTGACACGGACGCGATCCTCGCCCATATCCAACATGATTTTGACAAGCGTTCCCTGACTATGACGAGCCGCGTTTCCCAGCAATTCCTGAATCGCACGAAATAACATTACTTCCAAATAAGGCTCGAGGCGACGTTCGGTTCCGGTGACAGTGACGTTAATATCAAGCCCAGCCTGTTCTTTAAAAGCATCTGCATATCGACGAACAGTGGGAACCAAACCCAGATCATCAAGCATCATTGGACGCAGTTCAAAAATGAAATTCCTGACCTTTTGAAATGTTCCCATGGCTGAGGTTTTCAAATTATTTAATTCTTCACGTGCCTGAGCAGCATCAACATCCATTAGGCGCATGGCAATTTCAGTCTGCAGAATAAAATTGGATAAGGCCTGTGCGGGTCCATCATGGATTTGTCGTGAAAGGCGCTGGCGCTCCGTTTCCTGCGCGTTGACGAGCATCTCCACACTCGCCAGTGGACTCTTTGCTCCTACTGACGAGGCAACTGCAGCAGAAGCCGACCCGTGAACATTTATAGCTTGTCCCAAGGTTGATTTGAAGCGCTCCAGGTGCTGCTTTTCATTTTGCAGCTTTTCCAATTGGCCGCGCATAACAAGAAGTCGTTGCTGAGCATCCAAGGCGGAGTCATATACACCGCGAATCTCTTCCGGGGGCATCTTGTTCATTTGACTTTGCACTTGTTGTAAATGCATCGTGATCGCAGTATTGCGTTGAGAAAGTTTTGCTACCTCGCCTTGACTCTGCTCGATCATCAATGTGATCTCGCGCAATGCTTTATCGGTCTCTTCGAGTTCTGCCTGTAAATCCAAACCGCCTGCGGATATAACAATGTCAGTCGCCATAACCATTACTCCTGATTCTTCACCTGATCATTTTGCAGCTTGACCCATCCGCGCTTCAAAGCATATACGACTGCCTGCGTGCGATCTTCCACACCAAATTTTCTGAGAATAGATGTAACGTGATTCTTAACAGTTTGATGGCTGATCCCTAAAAGGCTGGCAATTTCCTTATTACTCATCCCACGAACAACACAAGAAAGGACTTCCATCTCCCGATCTGATAACGGATGGAAAGGCGATCCTGGTTCGCTGTAAGAACGCCTGGCTCCGTCCATTTGCTCATCGATCCAATGGTCTAATTCGCGGCGGGTGAAAATATTGCCCGCCACAGCATATTTACCGTCCGCGACCGCGCGCACAGTTTGTGCTAATACTTCGGGTCCGATTTCTTTGGCACAATAACCAACGGCGCCTGCGAGCACAGCGTGAATTGCCTGTTCGATATCATCATATCCCGTCAATAAAACAACGCGCGTGGATAGATGCTCAGAGGTGACCTGATGCGTCACCTGCTGTCCATTCATACCCGGCATGTTCACATCCAGAACCGCCACTTTGGGTTTGAGGGCGCGAATCAACTCAATGGCTTCATCGCCATTCGATGCTTGCGCGACAACTCGAAAATCCTTTTCCAAAGATAGCGTATCTACTACCCCCTGCCGAAATAGCGGGTGATCATCGGCGATCAGCAATGTTATCTCATTCATCCTGGCAGCCTTTTCCCTGAACAGATCTTTTTTGTGAGTATAGCACAGTAGATATAAGGGGGCAATTTACAAATTCATATAGACGTTTCATCTTCATAACAACCTTATTTCCACGGAAACACCTCAATATGATCATCAAAATGCAGTAGTTCGGGCTGCAAACCGCTGATGAAAAGAGGCATTCTTTGAGCAATTAGCTTGGAATATTGCCCAGGAAACACGATCAAATAATCGGCTGACCTCAAATTTAGATAATCTTTCAGCTTTGCCGAATCACGAATAAAGGGAACAACATCCGGCGTGATGAGACCCGCCATGTCGATCATGGGATTGGGAACATAATAACCCAACGCACCGATATCGTGCACTGCAAGCAACTTGTCGGGCGGAATGTTTTGCTGGACCCATCTGGCGGTTTGCACCATTTCACTTTCAATCCAATAAACATCATATGCATTTTGGCGGGCAGCAATATAACTAAAGATGATACACGTCGCGCCCAACAAAACTTGCCAGCCAAACACAATCCGCTTCTTCGCTTGCGGCGATAGGACGAACTCGATCATTCCAAGCATGCCCCACAGATACAAGATTGGAAAAGCGGGAATGACATAACGCGCGTGCTGGTAAGGAGGCATGCGCATCAAATAGATAAAAATATATCCCAGAAACCAGAGAATGGCTCCTAAGGTTGCCCAGTTCCGCATGCGCACAGACTTGATGATCCAAATCACTGCTCCCGGTAAAAGCACAAGGAACGGACTGGCAATCAGAGGAATAATATAACCAATTACGCGGCTCAAGAATGGTATAGCTAACCAATATGCTCGATACTCGGCTTGTTTGGCGTAAAACGTATTCGGCATGGGATTTCCGGAGAGTGCCAAATTAAAAAGTAAATAAGGAACAAACAGGGCGCCGAAGCTAATGAGTATTTTTACCACTGCTTCACCGCGTGATTTGGAATCTTTTTCAACAAGTAAAGCAGTGAACAGGAGCGGACCCAATAACGTCAAGCCATCCGGGCGAACCCAGATGCTGATGCCCGTCATTAGACCCAGAGCCAAATAATTGCGTGATCTGCTGATGAGCATGGATAAGACGACAAAGACGATGTACGCATGCAAAAGTGTTTCCATGCCGGAAACCGCTGACCAGGTGAGATGCCAGGCAAAGACAAAAAATAATCCAGCCCATGGCAGACGCGGCTTATAAGTGGGAATCAATTGCCGTGTGATATTTTCTGCCTGAATTCCCAACAGCGTCAATAAGACCCAGCCAAGCAAATACGTCCAGATATACGGCGCGAGATTAAAAACAAAACCAATCGAGAGAAGGAAAGTCCATAGAGGGGATGTCGAACCGGCAGAGCGCTCTCCTAAACGGAATGCCCATTCCCCATGTTCGGCAAGGTTGCGCGCGTAAGTAAGATGAATCCATGTGTCATCTAAGGGAAATCCAATCCGAAAAATCACGGCACTGACGAGCAGGTAGAACAGCACCGCGATCAATGCTGCAACGGCGATAATCATGCGCGTGTCAACGCGCCAGTTCGATTCGGTAGAGACGCGCACCGTCCACCTCTCCTAAATATGTGAATGAAGGGTTACTCTGCGGGTTTTCGTATAAATCATGAATTGCGTCAAACGTGCCGCCATTCTCGAGGATGAGATAGTGCGCACCAAATTTTTTAGCAACCGCCAGAATCGTCGACTCATCGCCGAAGGGAAGCGAAATCGATTCGCGGCCCGATGCAAGATAATACCCTGGTGGATTGCGTACGATCACAACATCACCGGAGCCGATTCCGTTATCAATAAGTTTTTGCTCCACTGCCGGGTAGACGAAATCATCCTTTGCCCAACCTTTTGAGATGACACGAATATTGACAAGATATGCCGTCATAAAAATGGCTAGCAGGACGAGAATCACCTGGAAGAAAAGCGGCGCGTTCGCGTCGGTAAGCTTACCGCGTTGCCGCATCCATTGAATGACTGAATCCAGACCAATCGGAGCCGCCACCCACCAATACGGTTGAAACGCTGCTCCGGCATGGAAAAAACTTCCGCGCGATCCGGCGAAAGGAAAGATCACGGTCATTACCACAAAGAGAATCAACCAACCAGTCACGGCAATCTTCGTTCGCAAGTCGCGGCGCAATTGCCAGAGACCGATCAAAATAAATGGAAACAGAAATATCTCGCCTTGTGCTGCGAATGTATTTCCAATGTTTGCGCTCAAAGCCAACAAGCGATCTTGCAATGCCGCGTTCCAACCGGCGGCGATAAAGCTTGCACGCGTTAATAAATCAGGCGGATAAATAAATGTCTGGTTGTAATTTTGCAGCCAAAGTAATCGTCCACCACCGGGAGTCATGAAAGAGCCAAATAAATTCTCACTGCGAATATGCCAGCCGCCCATCACGATGAAATAACCGACGAGCGCGAGCAAACCTGCAGGGACAATCTGCTTGAACCATTCGATGAAATTGGATTTAATTACATCCTGGTTTGTGGTGGCTTTCCACATCACAGTTAACCCGGCAAGTCCAAGCCACAGCAGACCATCGCTGCGCGCAAGAGTCAGGAACCCGGCACATGCGCCCAGAATAACTGGAACCCATTTTTCTCGGCGAGGAGCGAACAAAAGAAAAATGCTTCCAAATAACATGTACAGCGCGTAGTTATCTGGCACTGGCATAAAGGAAGCATAGTAAAGCGAAAAGATCGATAGCAACCCCGATACCATTGCAAGCAGAGCCTTGCGCGAAACGCTATAAGCGAGAGCCGCTGTCAATAATGGGATAACGGCGGAAAGGAGAATGAACACCGAGCGTCCTGCCGGATAGGTCGCCTGACCGGAAATCCACATTCCAGCCGCAGAAACGATGGAGGCGAGAGGCATCCAATACGTGTGAGAAGGATGAGGCAGACTCGACGGATTATCCAAATAATTCCAGATGTAAGGTTCAGTAAACCCCTTGCCCTCAGCCAGTTGCACTCCCCCAACGAAATAATAATCGGCATCCATGTAGCCAGGCAGCGACTGGAAGCGCGATATGCCAAATGGAATGAGGAGACCAATGCTGAAGAGTATTGTGTAATGTCGCCAGTTCATCTGCGAAGTCCGATCTGTTCAGCCCAAATGCGTGGGGAGCGAACCACCCACCAACGCATCCAGTATAAGCCGAGGATGGCTGCAATGGGAGGCAAGACCGATAACAAATCCGTATAGAGCGGAGAATAAACATAAACCGTTTGCAAATACAAGAAAAGTGGCACAGCTATCCAGGTAAGCAAAATTAATGCAATTCGTAAGAGGCGCCATCGCGACCAGCGCTCCCAAACAAGAGCAAGAATAAGAATTAATGATGGAAGAAGAGCAACAAAATTCGCTGGAAAAATCGCCAAACCGACAAGCGGCATGGCAGCCAGACCGAGCGCGGCCGTCCAAAATACGCGACGAAAATGAGATCGAGCAGAAGCCAGTGATTCGATAACGACTACAGCGATCAGCAGGATGGAAACAATCCCACTAATCGAGATTCGCGCAGGAGGCAGCCAGCTCGAAAGAATGTGATTGAGATTTAAATTCAGTCCCTGATAAAAATTGGAAAGCACGCCACGTAGATAAGGAAATCCCCAACCTGAATAGGCAAGAAATGACACAATCAGTAAAACAATGAGCGCCATTCCAAATCCTGCTAAAACATTCCAGCGTCGATTTGTAAACACAAAAATGAGGATCGATAAGAAAAATAATCCACTCACTTCCCATTGATAGGCGATGAGCAATAACAATGCGCCTGCCAACTCATCAGATGAGGAACGCAGAGCAAGCAAGATGACCAGATATAAGAAAGTCAAAAAGATAGTCGGCGAGGCTGTAATCAGTGCATTGAGGCTGAAAAAATTCAGCAAACCAACCCCAATCAACAGGAAATAGAGTCCACGCGGTGGCTCCCACTCGGAAAGGCTGAACGAAAATACAACGGTGGCGATCAGAGCAATCTCTGCAAGCAGCATCCAAAATCCGCGCACCAATTGAAAGTCTGCGTTCGTTGCGGGGATAAGCCAATTCACAACTTCAGGGAGAAACGCTATAGGGGTGTATAGCAGCACAATATAAAATGGATCGCTCAGCACATAGCGATATTCCCCCGCCAAAGCCTCGCGTCCATAAACAAGCTGCTGGACGCTGCGCGCAATTGTCCTTCCATAGAGATCAAGCGGGGTAATCAGTAATTGGGCAGAGCCTTCCGGCATGAGACGTCCGTATTTCGCCCCACTTGTCCCACCCAAGTTTTCACTTAAGAAACTCCGCACGCCAGTCCAACGGAGATAAAGCCACTCACCGCCGGGTGTAAGACGCGACACATAAACGTTCAATGCCAGCATTGTGGACAGAACGAACAGCGCTAGAACAATGATGCCAATCTCTTGTGGACTTAATCGTCTCCGAGCTTTGCGGATATCTCGAAAAGCCATTTATGATGTTTCAATCCTGTAACGGAAAATGGGACGCGTTGGCGAGCGACGTGCGACTTCCTGAAATCCAGCCTGTTGGAATGCGGAGGCTGTGCCCGTATAAACGAATGGCGCAGGCATGTCTTGATTTGTATCGATTGGATAACCTTCCACGATCTTTCCGCCCTGCTTCCGGACGTGCTCCACCGCAGCTCTTAACAACTCGACGGTGATTCCCTGGCGGCGGTAATTCTTTGCTACAAAGAAACATGTGATCGACCAAACGGGTTGATCGTCTACAGGCTTCAGGGTGCGTGAATATTCAAGCCTGGGATACGCCGAACGCGGTTCAACTGCAATCCAGCCCACAACATCGCCATGCAGGTATGCCAGCAATCCGGTGACCGTTCCCGAATCGATCACGGATTTATGCATCTGCCGCGTCTCGTAGCCGCGTACTTCTTCAAAGGCTTTCCCGCGCAGTTTCCAGTACATGCACCAACAGCCAGCGCACGCGCCGCGCGGACCAAATAGTTCTTCGAGGTCGGTCCAGAGATTTCGTTTGAGAGGTTTGAAAGAAAGTTCCGTCGTCATATTAGTTGACAATTACGTTGAGACGTTTGGGTTGTATTTCGTATTCAAAATCCTGCAACCATTGCGGAAGTAATTCCCCGTCCGTGTGAGCAGGAGATGGTTTATCGAGATGAATGGAAATGTGCGTTGTCTGCACTTCGTACATTCCTTTCAATTCGATGTAACTGCCTTTATCTTCATTGAACGCGCGCGGCAGCGCCAGAAACATTCCCAACCGTGTGGGACGATAACCAAAGGCAAGAGTCAGTTTTCCATCAAACGGATCAGCATGAGGTGTCATGAAGAAGCCACCCGTGCGCCGCCCATTACCGATACCGATTAATGAGAGCGGACCTTCATAAGCGCCATCATCCCATTGGATCCTTCCATGCCATTCGGGTTTGTCTAAGATTCCTTGCACGGCCGCAACCAAATAACGGAGCACACCTTTGATGCTCACTATCTTTTCGTGCTTCGTCGTTACGTAGGGTTCCAGCGCCGCGGCAGAGTTATTTGCAAAGTAATGTCCGTTAAGTACGCCTATGTCCATTGCACGCGTTCTTCCGGCTGCGATAACCTTTGCAGCTTCGTTCAAATCCATTGGCAAGCCTAAAGCATAGGCAAGATCATTCGCAGAGCCCATTGGCAGGATGCCCAATGGTCCCAGACTTTCATTTGTGGATGTCCCAGCTCTCGCCAGGCCGTTGACAGTATCGCCTATTGAGCCATCGCCACCTGCGATAATGATCGGCGAGCATTTCTCATGAACAGCCTGCTCAACCAGTTCTACGATTCGACCTTTTGCCTGGGATACAACCAATTCAAAAACCACCCCTGCATTGTTCAAGGCAGCTTCCGCCTCGGACCAGCGTCTTTGTGCATTCCAACGATTTGAGTACGGATTCAATATAACTTTGGCGGTCATTATCTGCCCTCAACGAGATGATCGTGGTCAATTGTACCCTGAAGGTTCCAATCCTTGAGTTGTGAGAGCAGAACCGCCGCAAAAATAAGCATACAACCTGCTACCTGAATTGTCGCCAGCTTTTCATCTAGGAATAGCCAACCGGATATCACCGAAAAAACGGATTCCAGACTCAGGATCAATGCAGCATCCGCAGGAGGTGTGTGTCGTTGCGCCCAAATTTGAAGTGTGTAGCACAAGCCCAAAGAAAAGAACGCTGTATAAACAATGGCGAAGAAGATTGGCAAACCAGGAGAAAACATGGGCTCCACGAAAATCCCGATGACGAGATTCAGGATGCCGCACACGGTCAATTGCCCCACAGAAAAAGAGATCGGCTCAAACTTCGAGGCGAACTTCCCAAGCACGATCACATGCAATGTCCAGAACAACGCGCCGATGAGTTCGATCACGTCTCCCTTCTGGATATCAAACTTACCACCCGTAGAAAGAAGAAATGTACCGATGACAGCGAATGCGACAGCAACAATCGATAACCAGTTAAATCTCTCGCGCCACAGTAGAAATAGTACAACAGGAACAAGCACCACATAAAGACTCGTGATAAAGCCAGCATTGCCTGCCGTCGTGTATAACAATCCCACTTGTTGTAAGGCGCTGCCCGCGAATAGAACCAAACCGGCGACGAACATCCACTTGTACTGTGCGCGTTCTATTTGATTCGCTGAGGCTGTGGTTCGCAAACTGCGGATCGCAAGCGGCAATACTACCAATGCCGCCAGCAGATAACGCGCGCCGTTAAATAAATACACACTTCCCAATTGCCCCGCGATACGCTGGGCGACAAATGCAGAACCCCAAATGACGGCGACGAGTAATAACGTTAGATCAGCTTTGAGTCTCATGGAACAGCGGATGATACAATTATTGAAGCGATTACGAAAACCTGTTTGCCTGTCTAGATACACAGAATTCGCCAATCATAGCATAGGATTTTACAAGGTACCGCACAACGCTCTAAGCTCAAGAGCCAGAATTCAGCCCACAAAAGTTTTGAAAAGTTTATTTATTGATTATGAGAAAGCTGTAGATGTACAACTCGGATGAGATCCAAGCCAACCAAGATGCAATGCGCGAGGCGGTATTAAATGCGCGTCCGTTCAAGCCGTTGTATGTGAAGTTGAAAGTCTTTTATGGCTGCAATCTCAAATGCGAGATGTGTAATCATTGGCGGGAAACGCGGGAGGCTCCCGTTTCTGCGGCACGCTTTGAAGAGATCATCACGGAATTGGGAGAATTAGGGACTAAGAAGATTCATATCTCCGGTGGCGAGCCGATGCTGCGACCACAAATTTCCGAGTTTGTTGAATTGGCTTCAGCGCTTGGAATAAAAGTAACAATGACTACCAATGGAACGCTTGTCGATAAAGGGAAAGCTAAACGATTGGTGGAAAGTGGATTACGAGGCGTGAATATTTCCATCGATTCACCGCTGCGCAAAATGCACGAGAAGATCCGCGGTGTAGAAGGCTCATTCAAAGCGACAACGAAAGCAGTCGAATTGTTTCAACGTTACAAGCACAAAGGCAAAATATCAATCCGCATCAATACTGTTGTCAGCCGGACGAATTATTTGACACTGGAAACTCTGCCCGAGCTTGCGCATGAACTTGGAGCGGATGGAATTAATCTCATTCCGGTCGATGATCATTGTGGTGAAATCCTATCGATGAGGAAGAAAGATATCGCATTTTTCAACCAAGAAATCGCTCCAATGATTGCAGAACGTGCATTGGCGCTAGGTCTGATCGTTTCGGATGAGGAGGCATTTCCCTTTGGGCGAACGGAGTCCGAGGTCCGTTTGGGACGCGCCGGGCTATATGCGTTTGGTTATTACGATAGGCAGCCCTGCTACGCGCCATGGACACATAGTCTCATTGATTTCAATGGAAATGTTTACGTTTGTTGCATGACCCGTGAGCGCATTCCGCCTATTGGAAATATCAAGAATCAATCTTTCCGAGGGATTTGGGAAAGCGCGGCGTACCAACGCATCCGTTTAAAAATGCATCCTCCCGCCTTAAGTCCATGCAGACGGTGTGATGATTTTATCGGCGAGAATAAAAAGATTTGGGAGATAATTGGACCGTACTAAAACAATAACCTTGCGAAGGCACTTCGTAGAAGTGAACCTTCGCAAGGTTTAGCAACTAACTCAAGTCAGAGAACATATCGGCGCGGTCATCGTCATCCCACATGCTGGCACGATTGAATGTTTCGAGATCGGATGACGTGAACGTCGCTGCGGCGATCGGCAAAGCAATCGGCTGATCAAGCCCCTGCAAACAAGCTAAACAAACACGTCCTTCTTTTGTTTGATTCGTATGTTCATCACAATAGCCCCGCCCGCACTTCACACATTTTCCGAGGGCGGGGTTGTCGCAACGATGAGGGACCAGGTATCCAATAATCATTTCGCATTGATCTGCCATGAATATCGCTCTCCTATCTGAAAAGTATACACCAGACGTTGGCGGGCTTGCAATCTCGACGGAACGATTGGCGCGATTGTTAGCATCTGCTGGCCAGGCCGTGCGCGTCTTTTGTCCAAGCCTGAACCTGTCCCCTTCCGAAAAACGGAATCTGACCCACAACGGATTCAGCGTCACACGCTTCGGCGCACACAAACGCCTCGATGATACGCTCGTCGATTGGTTTGAACTCGTTGTCGAAGAACACAAGCGAGAATCATTCGATGTGCTCCACGCCTACTTCCTTGCACAGGCAGGGTTTGTCGCCACATATGCGGGAAAATATCTAAACCTGCCAAGCATCATTTCCATACGCGGCAACGATATCGAGCGCGCCGCGTTCGACCCATCCAAGTTCTCTCATGTCCTGTATGCCCTTCAAAATGCAAGTGCCGTGACGACAAACGCCAGTGAATTAATGAAGAAGGCAAAGGCCTTCACTGATCGCGAAGTGGTTTTGATTCCAAACGGGATCGATACTGAGCTGTTCAAGCCAATGGAAAGAAATGAAGCCTTAGCCGAATCATTAGGTTTGAATCCAGGTGAAAATGTAATTGGATTTGTCGGCGAACTACGCGAGAAGAAAGGTCTGGGGACTCTTCTGCGTGCTTATACGAAGATCAACGAGAGCCAGCCCACTGCTCTGTTGATTGTTGGTAATGTCCGCGCGGGTGAAGACAAAAAGCAGTTTGATGAACTGCATTCGTCTATACCGAATTCGAAAATTGTTCTTACTGGATATGTGTCAAATCATGACCTTCCTTCGTATTATTCAGTGATGGATGTGTTGGTTCACCCGTCGCTACGGGATGGAATGCCAAATGCATTGCTCGAAGCAATGGCATGTGAGAAGCCCATCGTTGCCACACCAGTTGGCGGAGTTATAGATGTAGTGAAGGACTGCGAGAATGGACGGATAACACCAGTCAATGATGTCAATTCCCTTACACAGATCATTCAAGAAATATTGTCAGACAAAAGTGCGCAGAAACATTTAGGCAAGTCAGCGCGTCTTACTGTGCAAAGCAAATACACGTTAGAACAGGAGTTGGAAGGCAATTTGGAACTGTATCGCAAGCTAGGAATAACGGTTTAGTTTTATACTCATTTCAAGTTAATTTGTGTTGGATTAAAATAGGTATACTTATCGGATTACAGGTGACAAATGAATAACCCCTTTGAATCGACTGGCAAAGTAAAAGCATCTTTAAGCGGACAGAAATACATCGCCTCAGACGAGATTTCAACAATTGTGTATCTCGCTCAAAAGCTGGGTAAGCCACTTCTCACCGAGGGACCGGCCGGTGTGGGAAAAACGGAACTTGCCAAAGCGATCGCCGGCGCGACCGGGCGGGAATTGATCCGCTTGCAATGTTATGAAGGTCTTGATGAATCGAAAGCGTTATACGAGTGGGAATATTCAAAGCAGCTTCTTTACACACAATTATTACGCGACAAATTGAATGATACTCTTGGCAAAGCAGACTCTCTTGCCGAAGCTGCGGATAAACTTGCCAACGAGGAAGATGTGTTCTTCTCGAGTCGTTTCCTGTTGCAGCGTCCTCTCTTGCGAGCCATTCAGTGTGATGAGCCGACGGTATTATTGATCGATGAAATCGATCGTGCTGACGCGGAGTTCGAGGCGTTCCTTTTGGAGGTGTTGAGCGATTTCCAGGTATCGGTGCCAGAGTTGGGAACGCTGCGAGCGAAGCATAAACCGTTCGTCGTGTTGACATCCAATAACACACGCGAACTTTCAGAGGCGTTGAAGCGCCGCTGCTTGTACTTGTTCATTGATTACCCGACTGTTCAGGAAGAATTGGCGGTCGTGCGCCTGAAAGTTCCTGATTTGAACCCGAAACTAGCTCAACAAGCTGTAGAGTTTGTACAGAAACTCCGCAATGCAGACATGCGTAAGTCTCCCTCCATCAGTGAAACACTGGATTGGGCGAATGCGCTTGTTGCGCTCAATGCGAAGAGTCTCGATAAGGCGACCCTGGAAGACACGTTGTCAGTGCTTATAAAGCATGAAGCCGATTTGCAAAAAGCCAAGCGACAGTTGATCAATCCACCGATGCGCGGGGGCAAGCCTGACGATTTCGGAAGATTTTCCGGGAATTGATTGGATACGGCTGGTCGAGTAGCCCTGAGCGTAAGTTGCGAAGGGCGTATCGAGACCAGATATTAAAAGAAGTATTTTAGTGAATTGTGGTCTCGATCTGGGCTACGCCTTACTCGACCACCGAGGTTTAGAAATATGGAAACCCGCATTTTACAGTTAATTGCAGCCCTACGCGCCAGCGGGGTGCGCGTGTCACTGGCTGAATCTGCGGAGGCATTTTCTGCCGTGGATTTGATGGGGATTCAGAGCCGCGAGCATTTTCGCTTGTCATTGCGCGCGACCTTGATCAAAGACGTCAAAGATCTTCCTATTTTTGACAAATTGTTTCCTCTCTTTTTCGGTTCTGGTCAACCGCCACAGATGGGCGGTAACCCAACGGACGATATGACTCCCGAAGAGGCGAAAATGTTCGCCGACGCGTTGCGCCAGTTTGCCGAGAGTCTCCGTCAGCGCATGGAACGCCTGATGAACGGCGAGAAGCTATCGAAAGAAGAGTTGTAAATGCTCGGTCAAATGGTCGGCTTGAATCAAACCGATGATCTCCGTCATCAGGAATGGTTGGCGCAGCGCATGATGCGTGCGCTGGCATTCCCGGTCCGACGCGGATAAAAAGGTTTTGCAGCGTGAAGTTAGGCGTCTCGCCGCTGCACTGAAGACACGCATCGCTTTACGACAAAAACGAGCCAAGAGCGGTCAACTCGATCCAAAAGGAACGATCCGCGCCAATCTCAAACATCAGGGCGTGCCCATTGAGCTTCACTTCCGCGATAAGGTTCGCAAACCCAAGATCGTGGTGATTTGTGATATCAGCACTTCGATGCGTTTCTGCTCGGAATTGATGTTAAGTTTCCTGTTCGCCCTCCAGGGACAGGTCAGCAAGACGCACGCCTTTGCCTTCATCGATCACCTTGAATTCATCTCAGAAGAATTCAACGGTTCGAATGCGGATGATGCAATTTCTTCCGTCTTATTGCGCATGCCCAGCGGACACTACAACACAGACCTTGGCTGGTCATTGAACGATTTCAATGAAGAGTATATGAGCACGCTCAACGGACAGACTATCTTGCTGCTGGTCGGCGATGGGCGCAACAACTACAACGATCCGCGACTCGATATCTTCTCCACGATGTCACGCCGCGCCGCGCGGACCATTTGGCTCAATCCAGAACCTCTGACCGAGGCGGTGGATTCCCTGCTTTCACCCTAAAACTAAATAGATTGCTTACAACCTAATACCTGTAACCTATTCCCCGCAGTTGATTTTCCAATTCCGCGTATAATCGGGTTTTAATGCATTTATTTCATCGTAGCAAACATCGCAGCAAAACGGAAGATCGTATGGCAAAGATCATGGTTGTCGAAGATGACAAACAGGCTTCAACCTTCATCGCCGAAGTAATGAAGATGGAAGGTCATTTTCCCATTGTGGTCAATGAAAGCTCGAAGGCACTGGTGCTGGCAGAAGCGACTCTGCCCGATGCGTTCCTCCTCGACCTGATGATGCCTGAGCCCGACGGATTCAAATTATGCCGGATGCTTCGCGCTCACCCGCGTTTTATCGCCACACCCATTATCATTGTTACAGCACTGGACGATACGGACAGCCATATCGTCGCTTTTGGTGCCGGGGCGAATGATTATATTGTCAAGCCCTTTCAAATTCCGGATCTGATCTCAAAGCTAAATGCCTTGTTGAGCGCATAAATCCCCATCTTCGCCTTACATAGAAAACATCCTGCAAGCAGAGAAGACTTTATGGCAAAAATTATCGTAGTCGATGACGACAAAGCCGCTACCGCTTTATTTGAACAAGTACTTCTGATGCATGGCTACGAAGTCATCACTTTGAATGAAAGCAAGAAGACGATCGAAACGGCGAATCATATTCACCCCGATCTTTTCATTCTCGATCTGATGATGCCTGAGCCGGATGGCTTCAAACTTTGTCGGATGTTGCGTGCAGATCCGCAATACCGCAAGACGCCAATTTTGATCGTCACCGCCCTGAACAATACCGACAGTCGATTAGTCGCCATGGGTGCCGGGGCAAATGATTATCTCGTCAAACCTTTTCACATCGATCAACTCTTTGAAATGATGGAAAAATATATAAAGAAGTAATTCCTTTCTTATTTCCAATTCATCCGATACCCCTCTTGATCAGAGGGGTTTTTCTTATTCTCTTTGCGGTACACTTAAGTTATGACTGTATTACCAGTGAAGTACGAGACAATTGTGATCGGTGCTGGACCAGCGGGGCTAGCAGTTAGTGCATGTCTGAAACGGGCAAAATCTTCCCCATCTCATTTTGGAACAAACAGACAAGGTGGCGCCGGCGTGGCGTCACCACTATAACCGATTGCATTTGCATACGGATAAAAGAAATTCAGAACTTCCGTTTGTGCCTTTTCCCAAGGATTACCCCAAATATCCCTCACGGTCTCAAATTGTGGACTATCTGGATTCCTATGTGGAAAAACTTCAGTTGAATATTCGATTTAATCAACAGGTTGTCTCTGCCTATTGTCAGAATGATCGATGGCAGGTTCAAACGCAAGACACTCTGTATCAATCCTCCAATCTTGTGATCGCGACGGGCAACACTCGAGAACCATGGATTCCGAAATGGGCTGGACAAGATTCATTCGAAGGAACGATCCTGCACAGCTCAGGCTACAAAGGTGGTGAGCCATTTCGAGGACAGAGTGTCCTTGTGGTCGGGTTTGGAAATTCTGGCGGTGAGATCGCCATTGACCTGTGGGAACAGGGAGCGAAACCGAGTATTTCGGTCAGAGGTGCGGTAAATGTCATCCCGCGGGATTTGTTCGGGATTCCTATTCTATCGATCGGAATTTTGCAAAGTAGATTACCGGCCAAGCTCGCCGACGCAATCAACGCACCGATCTTGCACTTTGCAATTGGCGACATTACAAAATATGGACTTCGCAAACTGCCTTATGGACCTATCACTCAAATTCGGAATAACGCACACATCCCGCTCATTGATGTGGGTACAATCAAGCTGATCAAAGATGGACATCTTGCGGTTTACCCAGGCGTCGAGGAATTTACCCGGGATGGCGTGAAATTTACGGATGGAAAACAAGCGACGTTCGATTCAGTAATCCTGGCGACAGGCTATCGCCCTCACGTCGATAAATACCTGAAGGTGGATCCAAGCATTCTCGGTGAGGATGGTACGCCTTTATCCAGCGGGTGCGAAACATCCATATCAGGATTGTATTTTTGCGGATATTTTGTCGCCGCGACCGGCATGTTGCGCGAGATTGCCATGGAAGCCAAGAAGATCAGCGCCAGTATTGCAGCGAAACTGAAGTAGAAGTATCCAACATCCCCCTCTGTATTCCAACAAAAGTTAAACAAACGCTTCAGGGATGCCGGCCATCACTTGACGGCTCGTTTCAATCTTGACATTTTCTGCAAACTAGTCTATTATACAAACCAGTTTCTAAAAAGGAGTCTGGATGGATAAACAGATTGACATCGCAATAAAACGCGCGCGCAGCTACTGGTTTGTGGATGGGTTCACTGAAATTGCTCTCGGAGGATTGCTTATCCTCTTGGCAGCCTTTCTCCTGCTTCGCATGAAAACATCCCAAGCACCGTTCGTCTCTTGGTTCTTATCTGTTACAGGTCAAATTACCCTGCTAAAGATTGTAAGTTTTTTAATTGTTGTCTTGATTGTCTGGTGGCTGAAAGATCACTTTACCTATCCGCGCACAGGATTTGTAAGAGGCAACATTACGGCGAACCAGTTCTTTATCTTCGTCCGGAATGTAATTCTGTTTCTACTTTTGCCAATTGCTGGTTTGTTGATCGTTTCCATGCTTACCAGCTCAACTGGTGCTGTTTTACGGTCCATGCCAGTATGGTTCCCTGTTGGGTTGGCTCTTATCTGGGCAATCTTTGTCATGCTTGCAGGAGAATGGATGGGATTATTTCGTTTTCGCCTGATCGGCGGAATGATTCTGCTAGCAGGAATCGGTGTGGGTATCTGGCAATTATCAATGGGATTGCCGAATGTACAATCAGATGTTTTGCAACCGTCTGTATTGGAGAGTATCAACCGCACGCTGATCGGTCTTGGCGTTGTTATGCTGATTTCCGGATTTATTTTGGCATGCTCGGGGATTCTAACGTTTATGCGTTATCGAAAAGAAAACCCGGAACCATATCGGGAGGATGCATGAGCCGCTCACTTCAAAACCTCTCTGGGTTAGATCGTGTGATTCACGAGCCGGCGCGTCTGACAATCGTGGCTTTGCTCTCTTCCATCACTTCGGCTGACTTTCTGTTTCTTCTCAAAGAAAGTGGATTAACAAAAGGAAACTTATCTGTGCACCTGTCGCGCTTGGAGGAAGCAGGTTATATCCAGGTAGAAAAAACATTTCGCGGAAAAATCCCACACACGGAATATCGCCTCACGTCAAAGGGAAAGTCAGCGTTTGATCAATACAGAAAAAGCCTTGGCTCGATCCTCGACAAATGAAAGAAAACAAAATGAATTATGCAATCGAAACCAACAACCTTTCGAAGAATTATGGAAATGTACATGCGCTGCAGAATGTCAATCTGCGCGTCAGTGAAGGTGAGATCTATGGCTTCCTTGGTCTGAATGGTGCAGGGAAAACCACCACGATTCGGGCCTTGCTGGGAATGATCCGCCCGAGTGAAGGAAGCATCCAAGTGCTGGGACAAGCTATCGGTCCAAACGGACGCGGACCGTGGGCACAGATCGGTCATCTTGTGGAGAGTCCCTCTGCTTATCCGGAATTGACCGTTCGCGAAAATCTCGAGATCGCGCGGCGCCTGCAAAATATAAAAAATACAAAGGTTGTCGATGAAATTATGGAACGGCTTTCGATTGCTTCCTACGCCAACCGCAAAGCGGGCACACTTTCTACGGGCAATCTACAACGACTTGGCTTAGCACGCGCCATGCTTCATCATCCCCGATTATTGATTCTCGATGAACCTGCCAACGGACTCGATCCCGCTGGCGTGGTGGAAATTCGCGAATTGCTCCTGGAACTGGCTCACAAACAGGGCATCACAATCTTCATGTCCAGCCATATTCTGACTGAAGTAGATCGCCTGGCAACACGTCTCGGAATTATTCATATGGGGCATCTCATTGAAGAATTAGATGCAGATAAGCTTGAGCAGTTACGCTCAAAATATCTTGTGGTAAAGACACGAGATCAACAGGCAGCTTATAACGCTTTGAAAAAGGCGGGATACTCCCTTTCCGCCGATCAAACCGATGACATTCGGCTCAATGATGTACGCGCCGTCGAAGCCGCCGACGAAGTCGCCCGAGTCCTTGTCACTGCGAATACGCCGCCCATGTATTTAGCGGTTGAGCAGGAAGATCTTGAAGAACACTTCTTGCGAATAACAAATGCGATGGTCAAGTAGGTGTTTGCCCAAAGGGGCCATATCGGGACCATATGCTATAGAAATTTTCCTGCTGCTTGGTGGTCTCGATACGAACGAAAAATACGCTCGCCACTACTCGACCACCGAACGTGTTTGAAAGTTTGGAGAAATCAAATGAACAACTTTTCTTCTGCCCTTTGGGTGGAGACTCTTAAAATGATTCGTTCCAAAGTGCCGTTATTCACCGCAATCGGGTTTTGCATGGCGCCATTAGCCGGTGGATTATTCATGATCATCTTGAAAGACCCGGAAGCTGCAAAATCCATGGGGCTGATCAGCACCAAAGCGCAAATGTTGACAGGTACAGCCGATTGGGCATCCTTCTTTGGCTTCCTGGCGCAGGCAGTAGCAGCCGGAGGCATGATCTTATTCTCGATCATTACGATCTGGGTATTCGGGCGCGAGTTTTCCGACCACACTGCGAAGGAATTGCTGGCATTACCGACCTCGCGTGAGGTAATGATGACTGCCAAGTTTATTGTTGTGAGCGTCTGGTCATTGATTATGACCTTGTTGATTTTCGGGGTTGGCATCCTGATAGGAAGACTCGTCGTGATCCCTGGCTGGTCGATGCAATTGCTTTGGGCATCCTTCGTCAGCATATTGGGTACAGCTCTGCTTACGCTTCCTTTGATGTCTTTGGTAGCGCTGTTGACAAGTATGGGACGCGGCTATCTGCCACCGTTTGGCTGGACGATCTTTACGCTTTTCCTGGCAAATATCTCAGTAATACTTGGCTGGGGCGACCGGGTCCCGTGGGCGATCCCTGGGTTGTTCAGCGGAGCGGCAGGCCCGCGCGCCGTGGAGTTGGGTGCGCACAGTTACATCCTATTAACCGTTACAAGTTTAATAGGATTCCTCGCCACCTACTATTGGTGGCGCAACGCCGACCAGACCCGGTAACTGTTATAAACCTAAGTAATCAACGCACAAATATGCGCTTGGACTTTACAGGTATTTATCAATTTTTATCGGGCTCCCTTGATTTCAGAATAGCGTAGATAAAATGATTTGAAGGCTGTGATAGAATCTTCGAAGAGCCACAGGTTCGACTGTGGCTCTATTTTATTGAGGATCCGATTCAATGCCCTTACTCAAAACAATTGACGCGCAAGCCATTATCTTCGACAAAGATGGAACACTGATTGACTTTGATTTCATGTGGGGAACATGGACTCTTCAACTAGCAGAGCGATTGCAAACTGTTACAAACCTGGATTCAGGCGAGCCGCTGTGTTCCGCTTATGGATATGATTTACTTCGAAAGAAAATTCTTCCAGACGGGAAATTAACCTGCACACCGATGTGGCGTTTACGCGAGATAATGGTCGAGGTCGCCCGATCTCTTGGGCTGTCAGAATATTCCGCTTGCTGCGCGGTAGAACAGGCCTGGTTCGTTCCCGATCCTATTGCACTCGCAAAACCTTTCACCGACATCCGAAGATTATTCGCCAACATTCACCGGCATGGCATTAAGATCGCCATCGCGACAACAGATGATCGTGATCCAACCGACGCAATGCTACACTCCTTTGGAGTAACAGAATTAGTCGATATGACAGTTTGTGCTGATGATGGAGTCAAAGCAAAGCCGGCGCCAGACATGGTCAGAACGATTTGTGCTCGTCTGGCAGTTGACCCAAGCAGAACGATTGTGATTGGTGACACCGTCGCGGATTTGCAAATGGCTCGTGCTGCCGGTGCAGGCTTCGTAATTGGCGTTTTATCAGGCGTTGGCTCGCTGAAAAACCTGACGTCGCTCGCCGATGTACTGATTGACACGGTGGATTCCCTGCAGGATAGTTTCACCATAAAAGAACCCGTTGAGTCCCATCTTCCCGAATCAACAGAACACCTGACCGGCTGGAATCCTGATCCAGCCTATTAGTCTCAGAGTTGCCGCACAATTTCATAACTTGGGTTAAAGTTGGGGATATACATCTGGGAAAGGAGAAGTTTCTCATGCACGATCCTGTCCTCACGCAGCAGTATGAAAACATTTTGGAGATCTCGCTCAACCGACCCGAGGCATATAACGCCTTGAACCTGGATATGATGAAGCTACTTGCCGAAGCGCTTTCCTACGCGGCTGCAGATAATGCCATCAAGGGAGTGTTAATCACCGGGAAAGGAAAAGCGTTCTGTTCCGGTGGTGATCTCAAATGGATCAGCCAGCAAATGGATGGAGCGGGCTCTGTTTTGTATCATCTTGCGCCACAGTTCCATTTGTCGATCACAGAAATCCGTAGGATGGAAAAGCCGGTCGTGGCGGCGATCAATGGAATCGCGGCGGGCGGAGGCTTTTCTCTCGCCCTCGCCTGTGACTTCCGCGTGATGGCGGAGTCAGCGATCCTTCGGCAAGCCTATACATCCAGCGGACTCAGCATCGATGGCGGCGGATCTTTCGCCCTGCCGCGTCTTGTCGGCTTGGCACGAGCAATGGAAATCATGGCGTTCGATCATCCTATTTCATCCGCCCAGGCTCGGGAATTGGGACTCGTCACGAAAGTTGTCCCAGACGGTGAATTGATTCCAGAATCGATTGCCATGCTGGATCAGCTCCTTCATGGCGCCCTTCATTCTTTTGCCTGGTCGAAAAAGCTCATGCTGGCGTCATTCAACAATACACTGGAGACGCAGTTGGAACTGGAGCGAGAAGGCATCAGTGATTGTGCGGCACACCCGAATGGACAGGAAGGAATCAGGGCTTTTGTAGAGAAACGCAAGCCATCTTTCTACCGCTTGTCTCATAAATAAGTAAACTTTTTGAACTGAATTGCAGGTTGAAATTCCAATTTTGGGTTTACCTAATTATGCGGCACTGTGTAGGCAATGTTATTGAAATGATACTAACAAAAGCGCGAGCAAGCTTGACCGCAAGACAGGGTAAACTGAAGGCGTTACCGCTTGTCTCATAAATAATTAAACTTTTCGAATGCTTTTGTAGGTTGAAATTCAAATCTTAAGTTTAGATAATTATGCGGCACTCTGTAGTAATCACAACTTCTAGCTTCGAGGATTTGCTGTGCCAAAGATACTGATCGTAGATGACGATGTAACAATTACGGAATTGATGAAAGCACTCATGATTATGGAGGGTCACCAGCCCACAACAGTCAATGACAGCACAAAAGCGCTGGAAGCGGCAAGCTCAGTCCAGCCCGATCTGATTACTTTAGATCTGATGATGCCAGGGTTATCCGGCTTTGACCTTTGCAAACTGATCCATGAAGACCCGCGATTTGCCAGTGTACCCATCATGATCGTCAGTGCGAGGGATGATCATGAAAGCAAAGAAAAAGCGAAGGAAGTAGGGGCAAAGGATTACCTCACCAAACCGTTCGGCGTGAACGATCTGCTTCAGAAAGTGAAAGAGTTGACTGGCGTATAATGACCGCCAGGAGTCTACTCTTTCATGCCGGTTTCTTCTGTTTATTTCAAAACCTTTTTAATTCCCGATTCCTCGATTGATGGTAATGGACATGTAAATAATGTCGCTTACGTCCAATGGATGCAGGATATTGCGGTCGAACATTATGAAGCCCTTGGCGGCGTACATCCCATGCAGCTTCTCGGCGCGACCTGGGTCGTGCGGGAGCACAAAATCGAATACCTGCTTCCGGCGTTCGCAGGCGAAGAGATTGAAATCCGAACCTGGGTGGAGGATGTCCGTCGCGTGCGTTCGCTGCGCAAATATGAATTTGTAAGAAAATCCGACGGCAAGACTCTTGTAAAAGGAGAAACAGACTGGGTCTTTGTGGATGCCACAACAGGCAGACCGATTGCCATCCCGGAAGCAGTCTTTAGCGTCTTCTCCATGAGCCCGGGAAAAGTAAATCGAAACGCCTAATCAATCAGTAATCTTTCATAAACTTTCAATAGTTTTTTCTGCGCTTCATGCCAGGTGAACTTGCTTCGTACGCGCTGGCTGGCAGACTCGGAGAGTTTCTTGGAAAGCTCAAAATCGTTGAGCAAAGTCAATACTTGGCGCGCTAGATCGTCGGTATCGTTCGGGGAAAAGAGTAGGGCGTCCACGTCTTCTCGGACAAGTTCACGCATGATCGGCATATTCGAAGCAACCAGCGGTCGTGACGAAGCCATATATTCCAATACTTTGATCGGGCAGGCGCCTTGCGTCACATTGCGATCATTCAGTCCGAGTGGGGCGAGGCAAATATCTGATTTAGCGATCAACGACGGGACTTCGTGGTGTGGCACTCCTGGTTGGATAGTCACGCACTCTTCGACGCCCAGTTTTCGAATTTGCTTGAAAAGGAATTTTCTCTGGCGGGAACGTCCACGCCCTACAATATGGAGGCGAACAGCTTGCTGGTCGATGATTTTCGGCAGCGCCTTAATGACTACTTCCAATCCCTGCCAATCGGCGAGAGTACCGATATAGAGCAGGATGGGCACGCGTCCATCTCGAGGGGGCAAGGGAGAAGGGAAAAAGTCAGACGGACTGACACCGTTGGGAATCACGGTCACCGATTTGCGGCTGAGTCCGAGCGAGACGATGTACTCGCGCGTCACATGAGATGGACAGATGATCGCGTCACTTAAGTGCAGAGTCGCAATCTCCTGTTCCTTTATTTTGGCAAGCAGACCCGCATCAATACCCGGATAATGATACTTGAGTTCGATGGAGGGGAGTCCATTTACCTCGAAAAGCGTCTTGTATCCGAGGCGTTTTTTATTCTGCGCAATCGAAAGCCCATCCCAAATGTTCCGATAATGGACGACATCATATTCGGGGTGAAGCATAAGGTGCCGAAAAACGCTTTTCCCAAAATGCGTTGCGCGGGCTAAGAAGTTTTGTGTGAGGTCCTGCGTGATCCGAGTGATGCGTGCTCCTTCGATGTTATCTTCGGAAGGAAGCAAGCCATCGTTCGGCGTCATGAGATGCAAATCAAAATTACTATTGACGAGCCCTCGTAGATTGTGGAGAATATGGGTAGAGGCCCCCTTTGGGCTTGGTACAATGTCGAAGGCTGTGTAAAGCAGGTGTGGCATAATCAGATTATAAGGCACGTGCAGTCGAAGCTGGCGTTTCCATGATACTCGCCCTCACCTGCACTCCCCGGCACCGAACCACCGGGGCGGTGTGCGTCAGGTGCAAGTGTCGATTGCACTCCTCAAACAGCATTCGTCGCTCCGCTCAGGACGGAGGAATTTATAAATGGCAAATAAAGGTTACTTCGTAATTACAGATATCTCAGGCTACACCGAATATTTGACTGGCTCAGAGTTGGATCATGCCCATGAGATTTTACAAAGCCTATTTGATGCGCAGTTAAAGGTGGTCAAACATCCGTTTATTATTTCGGGCTTTCGAGGGGATGCAATTTTCATGTACGTGCCCGAAACCAATTTTGTACAATCTCAAAGTTTTCTCGAAGCGCTTGAGAACTTTTATATTGTATTCATGGATACATTGCAACAGATGCAGTACAACACCACCTGCACCTGCCGCGCCTGTAAAAACATGTCCATGCTGGATTTGAAAATGTGCACCCATTACGGGGAATATCTCGTGCAAAAATTAGGCGACCGAGAAGAGCTGCTCGGCGCGGACGTGATCGTCCCCCATCGCATGTTGAAAAACCACGTCATCGAGAAAACGGGGATCAAATCCTACTCGCTGTTCAGCGATGTCGCTGCACAAAAATTAAATCTACTGGACTACTGTGAGAAAATAGTTCCTCATGCCGAGAGTTACGAACATCTTGGCGAAGTGCCGATGTGTGTTCATGACCTGCGTCTGGTGTGGGAAAATTATCAAGCCAAAAAACGACAATTCGTCGAGGCAAAAGATGCATGGGTCAAACGGGAGGGAGATCTCCCGTTTCCGCCCGCGTTGGTCTGGGAGTATTTGACGAAACCCGATCTTGAGGCAGGTTTCCTCCACTACGATTATGGCGAACGAACCGATGCAGAAGGCGGACGTGTGAAAGAGGGCTCAGGGTTTCACTGTGCGCATGGCGATCTGCACGTCTACAGCAAAATCCTGGATTGGAAACCTTTCGAGTATTACACCCTCGACCAGACCGTGATGGGTCTTACCTATGTCTGCACCCGCCGATTAATACCCACCGAAAATGGCACGCATTTTGGCATCTATCTGACGATGCCACCGGAAAACTCGAGCGAGGAAGTCCAACAACTTTTGCAATCCGCTATGGATAGCGGGTACGCGGGATTAGAATCGTTTATTGAGAAAGATATTATTGCTGGAAAAGTGACCGTCCGTTAGCAATATTGTTTCAAAGACTCGGAGGAATATTCATGGGAACCCTGCTTTGCGTTGGCATCACCCTTTTGGTGATCAGCCTGGCACTTTTCTTTTATTTATTGAATACCGCACGCAAGAAAACACCGCTACCTGTCGCTGGAAAAAAAGAATATACGCCTGTCTACGTTTCCATCGCCGACAATGCCGATAACGTCCTGCACGGCATGGATAAGTTTATAGCCAGTGTGCAAAAGACGGAAAGCGCCGGTGATCGATGGCGCTGGGTTCCATTGCTGATTTTCTTTGCGGGATTGGGGCTGATGGGGATCGATCTTTTACTGATCCTGCTCGGCTATACATCTTTTGTATTTAGTGGTGGCGGCGTTTTGTTATGGATCGCTGCCATCGTGTTGGCACGCGGTCTGCGCAAAAGCGACTCGAAAGATTTCTCGCCACGCTACAGCGGCACGAAACAAATTCTCTACACACTCCGTGATGATCTCAAACCCAACACTACATTTCTCGGTCATCTGGATCTGACGGGCGCAATGCTCCCGGCCAAAGTGGCGCGCCAAGCCAAGGATTCACAGAATCGCACCACTCAATATTTCCGTGATGAATGGCTCGCACTCAAAGCAAAACTGTATGATGGCAATATATTACGCGTCTCAGCGATCCAGCGCTCGAAGCAGCGTCAGCCGTATACAAAGCGTAGCCGCATCAGCGGCAAGATGAAGTTGAAGCCTGCCAAGCTCAAAGGCACTGAGCAGCAATTAAAACTACGCATCGTAGTTAATCCCGAATTGTACAAGATCATAACGAGCAATCATTTCCGCCAGGGTGCAAATATTGGCAAATACACCATCACGCAACTTAGTACAGAAGGCGGCATCATTGATGTCATCGCCAGTTCACCGTTCGAAGAAGTTGAGTCCGACCAAATACTGAGCTTTATTCACTTTGCATATTCTCTCCTCCAAAGAAAGGCTGCCTAAATGAGCCGCAAAATCATCCCCTTCGTCGTAGCCATTGTATTGATCTGTCTTGTCATGGCAGTCGCAGCTGTGTTCGCGTTCAGCGGCGCGATCACTGCTGAAAAATTTGGTGCGACAACCGCCTGGTCAAAGCAATATTCTTCTGCTGAAAGCATGAAGGTCATTGATTTCACGGGCGACAACCAGGATGAGCTTTTTGTCCAAAACAGCAGCGACATCACGGTTTATGATGGCGGCGGCGCGGTGATGTGGAACTTCCCCTACAGCAGTCCGAAGACCACGCTCGG
>WNFZ01004461.1_pt1 | contig 35362 bp, 27 predicted proteins | sample 5400081 | NCBI WGS metagenome assembly WNFZ01 (sample SAMN13153365, study PRJNA577476) | soil metagenome | isolation source: 80 cm soil or saprolite under grassland replicate 1 | place: USA:California | collected 2016-06-15 | reverse complement strand
GTCAAAGTGTGCTGTATGCCTTCGCCGCCGGTGCAAATACTCGGCGCTCCGAAACCCGCGAACCTTGCCGCCGCCGGGTGAACGAGAATCGCGCCCGGGTTATTCGGACCAGTAATCCTATTCGCGCTGTTGAGCGGCGTCGGTGCCATGTTGAGTAGAAAGCGTCCTGGTCGCCACCCGAGGATCGGAACAATCTACTACTGGCTCCTTTCTGTAGTTTTCGCCTCCGCTACCATCCTGTCCGCGATGCGCTGGGCCGAAGACTACCACTTGTTTATTCTCGGAACGCTTTCCTTTGCGACAGCTTCTCTGGGACGCATGGCTCTCCGGCGACGCCAGCGAAACCGGATCAGATTGCACATAACCTGTATGGGACTCTCTTACATCCTGTTGCTGACCGACGGGTACCCTGTGTGACCGCTTCTATTGCGGCGGGCTTACTGGCCAGCCGCGAATGATTGACATGTCGCGCGGGAGACGGCTATAAATTGTCCGGTCGACTCGTATGTTCAAGCGACTGGTCACAACCATCTTCATAATCGCAATGGGCGGCAATTCATTGTCCGTAATTCCCCCGCATAGCGACGGCGAGGGGGGATGCGGAGCGGAGTGCTGCGCCGCCGCACGCTCGAACGGGCCGACCGCCACGATTTCAGCCATCTGCTGCATCACCGAATGCCAGGGGTCGGCGGAAACAACCACACCTGCAGTATCACTCACAGTCCTTAAGCAGCAACAACTGAGCGCGCCCGTTGATTGCGCGCCACCGCTTCCCCCGCAAAGCTTCTACCTTCAATACGCGAAATTTCCTGTCTCGCCAACCCGGTTCCTACACGGGTCATCGAGCCGCTATCTCGAAACTGGCTCACTCCTGATTTAAGGGACGTAGTGTGCCCGCCTGCCGATAAATAGGCGCCACTTTCACTAAAAATTAGCCGAACAACGCTTTTTATCCGGGATTCGGACGACTCTCACTCGCCGATAAGCAGGTGTGAGGGGAATAGACGTCTTGACGGAGGACTTTTTTATGAAGGCGAAATTGATCGTCGCCGGCGCCATCCTTTCTATCGCAGCCTCATTAGCCGCCGGCTGCCGTAGCGCAGACCCATCAAACGAGAAAGTAATCAAGTCGATGAAGTCGGGTGAACTGACGATTACTCTCTCGAGCTCAACGGGCGAACTCAAAAATGGCGAAAACGATTTGATGATCACGTTCTTTGACGGCGCCGGTAAACCGGTCGATGTGGGAGCCGCGTCGCTCAACTTTCACATGGCCGCCATGGGCTCGATGGCCGAAATGAATGACCGGGCATCGCTCACGACGACCGAAGTACCGAGCAAGTACCGCGCCCAGGTCAACATCGAGATGGCCGGTTCCTGGGAGGCGCAGATCAAGTATCAGGGGCCACACGGGTCTGGTCGGGAGAGCATGACCGTTCGAGCGAAATAGACGGGTCGAACCATGATCAATCGTATCATTGAATTCTCGCTGAAGAACCGCTTTATCGTCGTCGCGGTCTACGCCCTTGTCGCGGGCTGGGGCTACTGGGCGCTGTTGCGCACGCCGATCGACGCCATACCAGATCTCTCAGACAACCAGGTCATCGTTTTCACCGACTGGACGGGGCGCTCGCCCCAGGAAGTCGAAGACCAGGTGACTTACCCGCTCTCGGCCGTGATGCAGGGAATGCCGGGCGTGCGCGCCGTGCGCGGCCAGTCGGCGTTCGGCTTCTCGATGATCAACGTGATCTTTGAAGATTCAGTTGATCTCTACTGGGCGCGGACGCGCGTGTTGGAGCGGTTGAATCTGATCACGGCGCAACTACCCGCGGGCGTCACGCCGACGCTCGGCCCCGACGCTTCGGGAGTCGGGCAAATCTTCTGGTATACGGTCGAGGGCGGCGCCGCCGAAGGCCAAAGCTATAGCCTCCGAGACCTGCGGTCATTGCAGGACTGGTTCATTCGCTATCAGCTCAACTCCGTGCCGGGCGTGGCCGAAGTCGCCTCGGTCGGGGGCCACGTCCAGCAATACCAGATTGACGTCGATCCGAATCGCCTGCGCGCGTACTCGATCCCGCTTTCGCAAGTCGTCGAGGCCGTCGAGCGCAGCAACTCCAACGTCGGCGGCAACGTGGTCGAACAAAACGGACAATGGTCGGTCGTGCGCGGGGTCGGGCTGATCGAATCAATGGCCGACATTGAAAACATCGTTATCGGCGCGGCGAATGGCACGCCCATCTACGTGCGCAACCTGGCGGCGGTCAAGCTGGGCGAAGCCTTTCGCGTCGGGGCGCTCGACCGCGACGGCAAAGAAGCCGTGGGCGGCGTGGTCATCGCGCGCTACGGTGTTAATGCGCTCGACGTCATCGAAGGCGTGAAAGAAAAGCTCAAGTCTCTCGAATCGGGCTTGCCACGCGGCGTGAAGATCGTCCCGTTCTACGACCGCGCCGAGTTGATCCTGCGCGCTACCGAAACGCTCAAGCGCGCGTTGATCGAAGAGCTGCTGCTCGTCACGCTCGCCCACATCATCTTTCTCTTCCACTTCCGCTCGATCCTGATCGTCACCATCCCGCTGCCGCTCGCAGTGCTCGTTTCATTTCTGTTTATGCGCTACCTCGGCGTCAGCTCGAACCTGATGTCGCTCGCGGGCATTGCGATTGCGATTGGCGTGCTGGTTGACGCGGGCATAGTCGTCACTGAAAACGCCTTCCGTCAGATGGAGAAGAAAGGCGTCTCGCCGCGCGACCGCAAGAGGGTCTGGCAGACCGTGCTTGAAGCGACGCGACTCGTGGGCCGCCCGATCTTCTTCTCGATGACCATCATTATCCTGGCCTTCATCCCGGTCTTCGCGCTCACGGGCCGGGAAGGGAAACTCTTTCATCCGCTCGCCTTCACTAAAACCTTCGCGATGGCGGGCGCGACCGTCATCGCCGTCACGCTCGTGCCGGTTCTGTGTACGCTGCTGCTGGGCGGGCGCTTTCATTCGGAAGACTCGAACATCGTGATGCGAGCGCTGCACGGAATCTACCGGCCCGCGCTCAGGCTCGCGCTCGCTCATCGCGTGGTTACGATCTTGCTGGCCGCCGCGCTCTTCGGCGGCTCGCTCTACCTGGGCAGCCGTATCGGAAGCGAGTTCATGCCGGAACTCAACGAAGGCGACCTGATGTACATGCCGATCACCGACCCGGCGATCTCGATTGACGAGGCGCTGCGGGTGATGCAGATCCAGGATCGGACGCTCAAATCGTTCCCCGAAGTCGAATATGCCGTCGGCAAGGCGGGACGCGCGGAGACTTCGACCGATCCCGCGCCGGTCAATATGAACGAGACGATCGTTCATCTGAAGCCTTCTAACCAGTGGCGGCCCGGAATGACGCGCGAAAAATTGGTGGCCGAGATGGACGCGAAGCTCGCGATGCCCGGCGTGCAAAACATCTGGACGCAGCCGATCATCAATCGCATCGAGATGCTCACCACGGGCATTCGCACCCAGATCGGAGTCAAGATTTTCGGAAGTGATCTGAACGAACTCGAGCGCCTTTCACACGAAGTGGCCGCCACGCTGCGCAATGTTCCAGGCGCGGCCGACGTCTCGCCCGAGCCGCTGACCGGCGCGCCTTACATTGACATCGAGATTGACCGCCAGGCCGCCGCCCGCTACGGCGTTGACGTGAAAATGATTCAGGACGTAATTGACAAGGGCGTCGGCGAAACCAACCTGACCATGACCATCGAAAGGCGCAAGCGATTCCCGGCGCGCGTGCGCTATGCGCCGCAGTTCCGGACGAGCCCGGAGGCGTTGGGACAATTGGTCGTCCCAGCGCCGAATGGGGCGCAGATCCCGCTGTCCCAGCTTGCGGCGATCCGCACTGTACAGGGCGCCTCGATGATCCCGAGCGAAAACGGATTGCTGCGCGGCACGGCGCTGCTCAACGTGCGCGGCCGCGACGTGATCGGTTTCGTCGAAGAGGCGAAGAAAACCCTGAACGCGAAGGTAGCATTGCCGCCCGGCTATTACTTCGAGTGGAGCGGGCAGTATCAGGATCAGCAGCGCGCCCGCGCGCGATTGCAGATCGTCCTGCCGGTCGTGTTGCTGATCATTTTTGTGATGCTTTATGGCGCCTACCACTCACTGATCGAGGCGGCGCACGTGTTGATGGCCGTGCCGTTCGCGCTCACGGGCGGCGTCTATCTACTTTACGCGATGGGCTATAACTTCTCGGTCGCGGTCTGGGTCGGCTTCATTGCGCTGTTCGGCACGGCGGTGCAGACCGGAATGGTGATGGTGATCTATCTGAACGAAGCGGTCGAACGAAAGAAGGCGGAGCTAGGGCGGCTGACGCGCCAGAGCTTGATGGACGCCGTGATGGAAGGCGCGGCGCTGCGCCTTCGGCCGAAAGTGATGACGGTCACGACGGTCGTCGCCGGTCTGCTGCCGATTATGTGGAGCGCCAGCGCGGGCGCGGAGGTGATGAAGCCGCTTGCCACGCCGGTGCTCGGAGGAATGGTGTCGTCACTGATTCATGTGTTGATCGTTACGCCGGTGATCTTTTTTTGGCTGCGCGAACGCGAAGCGCGGCGCGAAGAGAGGATGGCTATGCAGACCGCGTCGACCGGCAGTCCCGGCGCGGCGACGGACGAGGAAATTCCGGCGTAGAACGAAATGGCATCGAGCGCAAACTGCCATTAGGAGATGAGAGCCGCCGGCGCTGAGCCGGAGACGGGCGAGCCGGCGCTCATCGAAGTTTCAGAGAAAGAGGGTTCGCAATGAAGCGAAAAGATTGTTTCAGATTACTCACAGCTTTGGCGCTGCTGATTTTTACCGCGGGAGGAGGGCTTGCTCAATCTATGAGCATGTCATCAAATCCGGAACACATGCCCGCGACCGCGGAGCGAGGTTCGGCTTACGCGCGATTGATCGATCCGGCGACCGGGATGACGGCGGACGACCTCGTTCGCTACGCGCTTGAACACAACGGCGAGCTACAGGCGGCGCGAAAGATGATCGCCGAGGCGCGCGGTCGTCTGCGCCAGGCCGGATTGAAGCCCAACCCGACGCTCGAAGCGAACGGAATGCAAGCCGTAACCGGCCCCGACAACAACATGGCGATCGAGATCGAACTGCCGTTAGAGCTTCGCGGCAGGCGCAAGGCTCGCGTCGCGGTCGCCGAGCGCGAGCTTGAAATGAAGGAGGCGGAAGCGAGAGATTTTGAGCGGCGGCTCGCGGCCGAGGTGCGAATGAAATACGCGGATGCGATCGCGCGGGCGCGCAATCTCAAATTCACCGAGGAACTGCTCGATTTGACTCGCAACTCGCATCGGTTGATCCGGGCGCGCGTCGAGCTTGGCAAAAGCGCGCTGCTCGACCAGAACCTGGTTTGGGTCGAATTGAACAAAGCCGATGTAATGCGCATCGGGTTCGAGAGCAAAACCGAAGTCGCAATCCTGGAACTCAAAAAGGTCGCAGGCATGCCTCCCGAAGAAAATTTGCGATTGCGCGACGAGTTCGACGCGGAGCGACAACCGCCGCCGGAAAGCGAGGCGTTGCGACGAGCGCTGGAGTCGCGCCCCGATCTGGCGTCGCTGCGCGCGGCGGAAAGCGTCGCCGCCGCGCAAGCCGAACAGGCGCGGGTCGAAGGCAAAATTGACGCGAGCGTCTTCGCCGGCTATGAGCGGATGAACTTCGGATATGACATTCGCGGTTTCAACGGCGCGGGCGCGCTCGCGCCGGTCACCGGCGTTTTTCATTACGCGACTTTCGGCTTACGGCTGACGCTTCCGACCCGGAACAAGAACCAGGGATTGATTGAAGCCGCAATCGCAGTCGAGGAGGCCGCGCGAAACCGCCGCGAATTCGCTGAATTGGCCGTGCGCAATGAAGTGACCGCCGCATACGCCCGATTGGAAAGGGCGCGGGCCGCCGCGGTCATCTACAGTGACCGCGTGCGCGAAGGCGCCGCGCGCAATTTGGATGTGCTCAGGCAGGCTTACACGCTGGGGCAGAAGACTATGCTCGATTACATCGCCGAACAACGACGGTTCATAGAGGTCGAGACAGGTTACACCGATCTGCTCAAAGAGCGTCTCGACGCAATTATAGAAATCGAGCGGGTCGTCGGAATGCCGCCTCTCTCCGCCGAACATAAGATCAAAGCAGGGAATTGAGGAGACCACGATGTCGAACGAAGTAAATACGAACCAAAATGCGGCGGCCTCTCCGCGCGAAAGATGGCTGGCGATCGGGGCCTTCTTATTGATCGTCGTGGCTGGAGCGCTCGGCTATTGGTTTATGCGCGGAACCGGCCACAGCAGTTTGGCGGGACGCCCCGTCCCCACGCCTGATTTCGACGTGGCGCCGCCGCCCGCCGGCGGCGCAGTTCCACGCCCTGGCGAGATGCTGATCACAATTCAACCCGATAAGCTCGAAAACGCGCACTTCAAGATCGAAGCGGCGGACACAAATACCGGCGCCTCGATCAATACCTCGGCTTTGCGCACTACGGGGACGATCGAGCCGAACGCCTACAAAGTCGTGACGGTGACGCCGATCGCGGGCGGCGTCGTCAGACAGGTCAATTTCGAGCTTGGCGATAGAGTCGAGCGTGGACAGAAGCTGGCGACCATCTTCAGCACGGATCTGGCGGACGCCCAGACAGCTTATCTCGGCATGCTTGCCGAGATAGAGAAGCATCATCAGAAGTATAAACGCGCCGAGAAACTCGTCGAGATCGGGGCGGCCAGCCGCGAAGAGTTCGAAGAGGTAAGCGCCGAGTACAAGATCGAACAGGCGAAACTGACGGCCGCGCGCCAGAAACTACTGTTGCTGGGCATGAGCGCAAAGCAGCTTGACGACCTCCGCGACAGTAATCAGACGGGCGCCTTGATTTCGGTCGAAGCTCCTGCTTCGGGCGCGATTCTCAGCCGCTCGGTCAACCAAGGGGAGGTCGCGACAATGGGCAAAGAGTTGTTCCGCATCGCAGACCTTTCGACCGTCTGGGTGATCGGGCAGATTTACGAGAAGGATTTTGCCGAGGCGCGCGTCGGCGCGCCAGTTGTAATTACCTCCCCGGCCTATCCGGGCAGGAGTTTCACAGGACGCGTCTCTTACATTGATCTGCGCGTCGAACCGCAGACGCGCACAACCCAGATTCGCGCAGAGGTAAAAAATCCCAAGGGCATGCTCAAGCTCGGAATGTTCGTCGACGTGAATTTTGGAGAGCCGCCGGCGATGAGTGGGCAAGCGATGGTCCGCGTGCCGCGCGGCGCCGTGCAAATGATCGGCGCGAAGCAGGTGGTCTTCGTCGTGACCGACAGGGCGGGTGTCTTCGCGCAAAGAGAGGTGAGCGCCGGGCCGGAATCGGACGGGACGGCGCCGATCTATGCCGGAGTCAACGCCGGCGAACGCGTGGTGACTGAAGGGAGCTTTTTGCTGCGCGCTGAAAGTTTGAAACTCGATCCGGCGCAGCTAACCGCTTCGAACCCCCCATCCGTTGCGCCAAATCAGGCCGCAGCTCAACCGCCTTCTCGACAAGCCGTTCAACCATCCGCTCAACAGACAGAGGTTGACCAGGTCGACGCAAAGCCATCGCAACCTTCACAACACAGTCCGGGTCGAACACAAACCGTGGCCGTCATGCTGACTGAGAAGGGGTATCAACCTGACAGCTTCAAACTGCGGAAAGGTATCCCGGCGCGCATCACCTTCGTACGCAAGGTTGAAGCGACCTGCGGCGCTGAGATTGTCCTGGCTGAATACAGCATCAAGCGCGAGCTGCCGTTGAATCAACCTGTGGTAGTCGAGTTCACGCCATCGAAGACGGGAGAGTTCAAGTTCGCCTGTGGGATGGATATGCTGCGCGGCAAGATCCTCGTGAAATAAAATCTACACCAGAACATCCGGCTCACTTCTGACTCCGGTCCCTCGGGCGCCTACGCATCAAACCTCCGGATGTTTAGTGTGGCGATTTGCGACGCACGCAACTTCGGCTTTCCCGGGTGAATCCTTCATCGGGGTCGTCGGGCGGATCAGCAATGCGCTCGACGAGAAAACCCGGACGATGCCCGTGGAATTGGATGTGAGTAATCCGAACAGGCGGCTCGCGCCGGGCATGGTCCCCGAAGTCATAAGGCTGGTCAGCAGGCCGAGCCCGTCGATGTTCGTGCCGCCGTCGGCCGTCGCCACGACGACCGAGCGTACTTTTGTGATCCGCATTCGCGACGGTGTGACGGAATGGGTTGATGTCAAACGGGGAGCGTCCATGAGCGATAAAGGAAGGGATTTAGTCGAAGTCTTTGGCGGCCTGAGTCCGGGGGACCAGATCGCCGCGCGCGGCGCAGATGAACTGCGCGCCGGAACCCGAGTGAATGCTAAGCCGGCTGCGGCGAGCAAGTGAGAAAGGAAAATGATGAGCGGAGCCCATGCCATTCTGCGGGCGAGCGTACTGGTCTTGGCGGCGCTACACTTATGCGCCTGCCATAAGATCAACCCCGCTCCTCCCGAAACGCCGGCGCCGCCGCAACCGGCAGGACGCGAGTTCGTCTACAGTTTTGATAACGACGCTCCCGGCAAAATCGCGGCGAGTTTTCACAGCGCTCTGACTGGCGGCGGATCGAAAAGCGAATGGGTCGTGAAGACCGACACGACCGCGCCGTCTCAAGCGAACGTCCTTGCCCAGATGTCGGCTGACGATACCGGCTACCGTTTTCCACTTGCCATTGCTGACGAAGGCGCATTTCAGTTGGTCTGGCGACTGAAAGACGCCAACAACTACTACATCGTGCGCGCCAACGCGCTCGAAGATAATGTCGTGCTCTACAAGGTCGAGAACGGCGAACGCACTGACCTGCCGCTCAAAGGCGAAGGCCGCACATACGGAAAGAAAGTGAAAGTTCCTTCGGGACAGTGGAGTACGCTGGGCGTGACGGCGCAGGGCAAGCAGTTTGCGGTCTATTTCAACGGCGAAAATTTGTACGAAGTCGAGGACGAGACCTTCAAGGAAGCAGGCAAAGTGGGGTTGTGGACGAAAGCCGATTCGGCGCCGTATTTCGATGACCTGCGAGTCATCGCTCGATAGTTCATTCAAATCAACAATCGTTTTAGACTCGACTTTGTCCATTTTGGAGTTTGAAAAATAACAGTTGGGGGATGTTTAAGGTTCGGCCTTCCAGACTCCGTGAGTAGGCTCCTTCGGCAGCCAGGAAGGTCGGACTTTAACGATCCCCCAACTGCCGTTGGGGGGATTCGAGAATTCGGAGCCGCTCCTGTAGGCCGGACTTTAACAATCCCCCAACTGCCGTTGGGGGGATTCCAAGCGTTCGGCCAGATGGATAAAGTCGAGTTAGAGGGGGTAAGCATGAAGAAAGTTTCAAGGCGTGAAGCTATGGGAACCATCATCACTGCCGGGGCCGGAATCACACTGGCCGGAATGACCGAGGCCGCGGCGCAACCACCAGCCGCGCCCGCTTTTAGCGGCCAGCATCAGATCAAGCCGCTGCCGTTCGATCCGGCCAAACTCAAAGGGATTTCGGAAAAGCTCATTCGTTCGCATCACGAGAACAACTACAGCGGCGCCGTTCGCGCTCTCAACGCCGTCGAGCAGCGCCTGGCCGCGATGCTCGCTGACAAGGACCTGCCTCCATACGTCTACGGAGACCTTAAGCGCGAAGAGCTAGTCCGCACCGGCTCGCTCGTTCTGCACGAAAACTACTTCGCCAATCTCGGCGGTGACGGTAAGGCCGCCGGCGACGTACTGGAGGCGATCAAGAAAGCATTTGGCGCCTATGAGCAGTGGGAGGCCGAATTCAAACGCACGGGCAATGCGCTCGGCGGCGGATCCGGCTGGGTGATCTTCGCGCTCAACTTCCATACCGGCGAACTGCACAACTACTGGTCGTGGGATCACATGCACAACGCGCCGTTCTCAAGGCCGCTGCTCGTGCTCGATATGTATGAACATGCGTACCACATGGACTACGGCGCGGCGGCGGCGAAGTACGTTGACGCGTTTATGCAGAACGTCAACTGGGAAGAGGTCAATCGCCGCTTCACGAGCGCGCAGAAAGCCGTAGCGACACTGCGCTGAGGAGCTGTAATGAAAAAATCATCGTTCTAATTTAGGGTTAGTGGCTCAGAGCGGCGCAAGAAGCTACTGATGTCACGACCACGCTGAAGCGATGAGAGCGAGGACGGGAGATGAGTCCTATGTCCGGGATATCTGCTCGGAAATTATTGGGTCGGTTACGATCGCCGGCCATCAGCCGGCGACAGGCTGGTAGAGGAGATCTCCCGAAGCTCAGTTCTCGTAGATGTGTCTTGTGAGCACGGCAGCCCTAGCGCCACTCGGGCACCCGCTTCGTATCCACCAACCTGAACTCGTTGCCGGGCAGAAGCTCGTTTGAGAAGTAGTAAGTCGTATCGCCGGGGAGAAAGACATCGGCATCCGGGAAGTTTCGGTGGAACGCCTCTGCCACGCGGCTTCGAACCGCAGACTCTTTGGCAGAGTAGAATCGCGTCAGGACGCTCAGCAGATAATCGAAGAGTTCACGGCCGATGAAGTGGTCGTAAACTAGGCTGTAGCGCTGCTCGCGGGGATAGGGCGTATCGGGACCGATACTCGCGCCCAGAGCCTCTAGGCCTGCTTGCTTCCTCGCCTCGGCATCGACCCAGACGTCGAAGTCGCGGTGAACGACTCGACGGGGTCTGAAGTCCGGATCGACCTCAAGGAGAAGGTTCTGCGCATGGGATTCGAGAAGGATGCCCCTTTCACGGACAACCTTCGCCCAGCAGTCAAGAACGGGGATCATGATCTCGTCGATCACGAACGATTGAGGCTCGGCGTCCAGCCGCTCAATCATCTGGACGAGCATCGGGCGATCCTCGGGATGCTGGAGATCCCCTCCGTGACGTCTATCTCAGCCCTTCCACACGAAAAGTCTGATCTACTGAAAGACTCCCACGTAAAGAATAGAACGAGTCTCTTGCAGCTGTCAGTAACACCAGTTACAATTATATTCCTGTTACATATGAAGAGCAAAACTTCCAACCAGGAATGGATCCTCCTGATCCACCAGTTGCCGCCTCACCCGACCAACCTGCGCGTTCGCATCTGGCGCAAGCTGCAGAGGCTCGGCGCGGTGGCGATCAAGAATTCGGTCTACGTCCTACCCTTCAACGAGAAGACGCGCGAAGATTTCCAGTGGCTCAAGCAGGAGATCGAGTCGTCGAGCGGCGAGGCGACCGTCTTTCGCGCCGGCGCGGTCGAAGGGGCCACCGACGAGGAGATTCGCGCCGCATTCCAAAAGGCGCGCGACGAGGAGTACGCGCAGGTCACGGCGGAACTGGATGGACTGACCGGGGCGATCCGCGAGCAGAAGCGCGGAGGTCATCTCTCGGCCGGGCGAGTCGGCGCGCACGAGGCCGATCTCGACAGACTGCACAAGGAACTGGAGCGCGTCGTCTCAATTGATTTCTTCAGCGCGCCGAGCCGTGCGAGCGCCCTGGCTGCGTATGAACGGAGCCACAAGGCTCTTCGCGCCTCGCAAAACCGCCACGAGCGACTGGCGAAATCAAGCTCGACGAAAGGCGCGGCGCCCGATCTGTCGCAATACCAGGGGCGGCTTTGGGTGACGCGCCGCAACCTGTTCATCGATCGCCTGGCCTCGATCTGGCTGATCAAGCGGTTCATTGATAAGCGGGCGCGCTTCTCTTTCGTCGCCGAGGGGGAGAGTGTCGAGGGCGGGATCGGCTTCGACCTGTACGGAGGGGAGTTCACGCACCGGGGAGAAGATTGCACCTTCGAGACCATGATCAAGCAGTTGGGCCTGAGTGATGACCCGGGACTGCGGCAGGTGGCTGAAATCGTCCACGACATGGACCTCAAAGATGACAAGTTCCACCGGTCTGAGGCCGCCGGGCTCAATCTCGTGATTCGCGGATTGTCCGAACTGCTTAAAGATGACCGGAAGCTAGTCGCGCAATCCATTCCGATCTTTGACGGCCTGTATGAATTGCTCAGACGGGATCAGGAGAAGTCGAAAGGGGGAGAGAATGGCAAGAAGCGAACCCAAAGTCGCGCAGCCAAGCGAAGTCGGCGAGGCTCGCGAACGTGACCTCCGCCCCGCAGGGCGGAGCGTCTCTTTTACGGAGGCGTTTCGCTTCTGGGTCAAGCTGGGGTTCATCTCATTCGGCGGCCCGGCCGGTCAGATCGCGATCATGCACCGTGAGCTGGTCGAGCGGCGGCGCTGGTTGAGTGAGGAGCGGTTCCTGCATGCGCTCAACTACTGCATGCTGTTGCCCGGTCCGGAGGCGCAGCAGCTCGCCATTTACATCGGCTGGCTATTGCACCGGACGCCGGGCGGCATTGTCGCCGGGGCCTTCTTTGTCATCCCTTCTATCTTCATCCTGCTCGCGCTCTCTTATACCTATGCCGCGTATGGCAATCTAACCGCCATCGCTGGCGCGCTGGCCGGGTTCAAACCGGTAGTAGTCGCGATTGTCGTCGAGGCGGTCCTGAAGATTGGCCGCCGCGCGCTCTCGGCTCGCGCGCATTACATGATCGCCGCGGCGGCGTTCATCGCAATCTACTTCTTCCACACCCCATTCCCATTAATCGTTCTGGTCGCGGGGATGCTCGGGTTCATCGGATCGCGGCTCTGGCCGGCTGTGTTCGCCAAAGCGCCTAAGACCGCCGTGGCCGGGAACAATCGCTCAAGCGCCGGAGAACAGACGGCGAATCAGGCGCCGATTGTGATTGATGACCACGCGCCGCCGCCGGCGCACACTCTCCCGTCGCGCGGCCGCGCAGTGCGAACGATTTTGTTGGGAGTCGCGCTGTGGGCCTTGCCGTTTGCGGCGCTATTCGCATGGCGCGGTTGGGGCAGCCTGCATGCGCAGGAGTACCGCTTCTTCACGCGGGCGGCGCTGATCACTTTCGGCGGGGCTTACGCGGTGCTCGCTTACGTGACGCAGGCCGCGGTCGGCGGCTACGGCTGGCTGACGCAGTCGCAAGCGGTGGACGGGTTGGCGCTGGCGGAGACCACGCCCGGCCCGCTGATTATGGTCTTACAGTTCATCGGTTTCATGGCCGGATGGAACCATCCGGAGGGCTTGACTCCGGCGCTCAGCGGCGTCACTGGCGCTTTAGTGACAACCTACGCGACTTTTCTCCCCTGCTTCTTCTTCATTTTTCTTGGCGCGCCCTACATCGAGATCTTGCGGGGCAATAAGGACCTGACCGGAGCGCTTACAGGCATCACTGCGGCCGTAGTCGGCGTGATTCTGAATCTCGCGCTGGTCTTCGGCGCGGAGGTGATCTGGCCGCAAGGGTTGTCGGGCGGGACGAACTGGTTCGCCGTAATCATGAGCGCCGCCGCTTTCGCGGCGCTCTATCGATTCAAGACAGATGTGCTCTGGGTTGTGCTCGGAGGCGGTCTGATCGGGCTGGCGCCAGCTTTGCTGAGCTGGTGACGTGGAGGCCGCTTGCTGCAATGACCTGCAATCAACAAACGGAGGTAGCTATGTCAGAAATGGATGGGCATGAAAAAAGACTCCTGCTAATCAGCAACTCAACACTCTATGGAAGCGGCTATCTCGATCACGCCGAAAGAGAGATCAGAGACTTCCTCGGGAAAGTTCGACGCGTTTTGTTTATTCCTTTCGCGCAACACGGCCGGGGCGCCTATGCCGCATCTGCGCGCCGGCGTTTGGCGGCAATGGGTTATGAGATGGATTCCGCGCATGAAGCCTCTGACACGGAGCAGGCAGTGAACGCCGCGGAGGCGGTGTTTATCGGCGGAGGCAATACTTTTAGGCTCCTGAAAGGTCTCTACGACTTTGAACTCCTGCCGCCGATCCGCCGGAAGGTTGCGGGGGGGATGCCTTACATCGGATCGAGCGCCGGCTCGATTGTCGCTTGCCCGACACTCAAAACGACGAAAGACATGCCGGTCGTCGAGCCGCCTTCCTTTGACGCCTTGGGACTCGTCGACTTCCAGATCAGCCCTCACTACCTTGACCCTGTTCCCGGCTCAACGCATATGGGAGAGACGCAGGAAGAGCGGATCAATCAATACCTCGAAGTGAATCATGCTCCGGTGGTCGGTCTGCGTGAAGGCACGATGCTCCGCGTCGAGCGGGGCTCCATCGTGCTGAAAGGGGTTACGAAGGCCCGAATCTTCCGCAGAGGGCAAACTCCTGTTGAGGTCGAGCCCGAGTCGAATCTGGCGGAGCTACTCTCATTCAACACGGATGGCAATCCAGATGGAGGGGATCTATGAAGGCGCCGGGAACATTGTTGCTCAAGCGCGGAGACGTGGCATCGCTGCTCGGTCTCGATGAGTGTATTGGGGCGGTCGAGGAGGCTTTCAGGTTATATGTGGAGGGCCAAACATTGCCCCCCGGCGTCCTGGGCGTCCATGCGCGCGATGGAGGGTTCCACATCAAAGCCGCGGGATTGAAACTCGCCCGGACATACTTCGCCGCGAAGGTGAATGGAAACTTCTTTCGGAACACGGAGCGTTACGGAATGCCCAATATTCAAGGAATCATCATGCTCTGTGACGGCGACAACGGCTACCCGCTGGCCCTCATGGACTCGATTGAAATCACCATTCTCCGAACCGGGGCGGCGACGGCCGTGGCGGCCAAATACCTTGCCCGCGATGACACAAAGGTGGCCACTATTTGCGGTTGCGGCAATCAAGGGCGAATTCAGCTCAAGGCGCTCATGAAAGTGCGCGCTCTCGAACGGGTCTATGCCTTCGACCTCGACCACGCCCAAGCCGAGCGGTTCGCCGGCGAGCTTTCGGACAAACTGAGTATCGAGGTCCAGGCAGTTCGCGACCTGGCGCGGGCCGTCGCGCAGAGTGATGTCTGCGTTACCTGCACGCCTTCAAGGCAGTTCTTTCTAAAGCGAGAGGATGTGGCGCCTGGAACGTTCATCGCGGCCGTCGGCGCTGATGATGAGCGGAAGCAGGAGTTGGATCCGCGCCTGTTCGCTGGACACAAGATCGTGGTCGATGTGCTTGAGCAGTGCGCAGCCATCGGGGATCTTCACCATGCGCTGGATCAAGCGTTGATTACGAGGGCGGATGTGCACGCGGAGCTCGGCGAGGTGGTCGCCGGCAAAAAACCGGGCCGCACATCACGGGATGAAATTATCATCTTTGACTCCACCGGAACGGCGTTACAGGACGCGGCGGCCGCGGCGCTGGTATATGAGAAGGCGGAACAGGCCGGGTCTCATTTCACATTGAATTTTGCGGGGTAAGGCCGCTCAAGCTTGAGCAAAAGCCTCGCTCCGCTTTTGACAGGAAAACTTCTGATGGATGTGTGCTAATGAAATGGATCACTCGCACAGGAATCCGGGTCAACCGGACCGCCACCTGCTGGCTCATCCGCCGGTTTCTCGATCCGGAAGCCGAGTTCCACTTCGTCCCCGCGGAGGAAGTCGCCGAGTTGCAGGCCACGATTGGCGCCACGGGCTTCGACGCTCCCGGAGCTACTTACCCGCATCGCGACGCGAACGGTCGTTGTTCCTTCGCCGCGCTCGTGCACGAGAGGCTAGCCGAAGACACGGTCCTTCTGGAGATTGCGCGCATCGTGCAGGCGGCCGACTTTAAGGAGCAGTTGGACGCGCATCCGGCGGCGCGCGGCCTGGAGTTGATCAGTCGAGGGTTTCCGCTGGTTACGAGCACGGATGACGAAACCGCTCTACGCGCTTCGTTTCTCTATGACGCGCTCTATGCCAGCATCAAGGAGAGTGAGGTTTAACTTGGTTTGATCAAGCATGTAATCGGATCAGAATGCCGACGGTGATCGTTTCCGGGATCGAACGATCCCGGAAACGATCATAGCGAGGGAATGCGTTGTTTATCGAGGCATACGATCTGTCCGCTAGGAGAGTCTTTGAGAAGTAGCGGCCGGCATCGAGCGCGTTCTCAATAATCGCCGCACAGGCTCAACAAATTGTGGTAGCCAACTTTGAGGATAGGAATCAATCTCACCGGCGACACCAAATGTACAGGTCTCCTCAAGTTCGGCCCGAACGAAAGTCCCTCGCATTCGATCCCAGAATGTGAAGAACGTCCCGAGATTACAGCCCTCCGTTTCGGGAACGTGGTGCAGCCGGTGAAGCCGTGGAGTGATCAGGATTGTTTCCAGAAACCGCAGGTTCAATTTGAGGTTTGAATGATTGAGCATCCCCCAGGCGGTAAAAAGACCTCCCGCTAAGACGGCGGCTTTGATCGGGAATCCGGCAATGATGAGCAGGGCAGGGGCGATTGATCGACGCAGCGCCTGCTCCACGATGTGGGAGCGGAAGGTGGCAAGCCAGTCAAGCGTGCGGCTTGAATGATGAACTTTGTGAAATTCCCACAGAGCGCTATAGTGGTGAAGCAGGAAATGGACAAGGTAGTTGCCGAGATCAATCGCGACCAGCGCTAACAGCGTGGTTGCCCATAAGGGCAGGTTGGCTGAAGCCAAGCGCGGTGTCCCCCACCAGTCGCCCACCCATTGCGAACCAGACGCCACATACGCGATCACCAGTGACCCGCCCGCCACGAAACCGGTCAGCAGGTAGAACGTGTCACTGGCGAAGTAGCGGCGAAACAGCGGGGAAGGGCGAAAGCGGAGCCGCGAGAAACGTTCGACCGCTGCGAGCAAAAATGCCGTGATGCCGATAATTGTTGTCATAATTCTCCTCTGATGAATTGGGACTGGAACGATTTAGTACCGACTCTGCGCAGGGAAACTTTTCTATGCGATGATCTGTAGCCCCTTCAACACAGGAAGGCGTCAATCAGATCTGCTAAACGTTCGGGTTGATCTTCCGGGACGAAGGCATATGAGTTTTCAATGCATTCCAGCCGCGCGTCGGGAAATATCTCGCTCAATCGCTGCGCGTGTGCGAAGGGGAAAATGCGATCCTCCGGCGCCCATGCGAGGAGGACGGGCTTCTTGAAGTCGGTCAGCCTGGTCGCCGCCGCCAGTGTGAAACTCGGCGAGATGCCTTTGAGCACTTTGCTCACTTCACGCCGTACGGCCGGGTTTGAGATGACAGGGCCTACATAGGCGTCAGACACAACGCGTTCGAGCGGATGTTTGGCCAAAAGTCCGAATGCATTGGGCAGGCGTCTTACGGCTGGCCAACGCATTGCCTGCGCCGTCAAAAAGAGAAAGCCGGGGATGCGCGCGCCCCACTGTAGGTATCGGAATGTCGGTGGTAGGAAGTTGTCGAAGGCGTCGCAATTGGTTAACACGAGTCGTGCAATATGCTCAGGATATTCTGCGGCGACGATTTGGCAGAGCGCGCCGCCGGTGTCGTTCCCGACGAGTGTGACTGGTCCGAGTCTGAGCGCCGCCAAGAAGTCCGCAATCAGACGAGCCAACCCAGGCGGGCTGAGATCCGCATCAGAGTTGAGCGTCACATTGTGTGAGCCGAGAGGCCAGTCAGGTACGATACAGCGGTGGTGTTTGGCGAGCCGTGGCGCCACTTTGCGCCACAGGGCGCCATTCACCATCAAACCGTGCACAAACACGATCGGCGCGCCGGTTCCAAACTCGCGGTAACAAACAGACCCTTGTGGGACTCGTACGCGTCGATGATTTTCGTTAAGTTCAGCGGCCATGTCATTCCTCCGATCGAACACTGAATGAATGATTGAGACCGCGAGTTTGTCTTATCGCCGGTAGCGGCGCAATTACCAGTTAGGTAACGGAGTCATTACCTGTGAGGTAATGGCTGCAAGTCCATGATCGAACTATGCTGCCTGCCCGGAAGGAGAATAGATGGCTGTCGCAAAGACTAGTACATTCGGGGAGTTACTACGCAGTTGGCGGATGGCGCGTGGCGCCAGCCAGTTTGAGCTCGGTATGGAAGCCGGGGTATCGGCGAGGCATATCAGCTTCATCGAGACTGGGCGGGCGAAACCGAGCCAAGACATGGTAATCATCTTGGCAACAGTGCTCGACGTCCCATTACGCGAACGCAACCTTCTGCTATACGCGGCAGGCTATGCTCCGCTTTATAGTGAAACCAGCTTGGATGACCCACAGATGGCGCAAGTGCGCCGAGCGCTGGAGTTGATTCTCGAACAACAGGAGCCGTTCGGCGCGATAGTCTTTGATCGTCACTGGGACATCGTCATGGTCAACGCGGCGTACGTGCGCTTCACCAGCCTTCTCTTCGGCCCGAGCCATGATACGGCCGTCCCGCTGAAGGTCATATCTCCGCCCCGGCCAAACCTGCTACATAAGTTGTTCGACCCCGCAGGATGGCGGCCATTTATCAAGAATTGGGACGTGGTTGCTCGCTCCTTATTATCACGTGTTCACCGGGAGATGGTTTTGGAAAGAGATCCTGCGACACGTGACCTGCTCAGCGCAATTCTCGCTTACCCCGGCGTCCCGAGGCGTTGGAGCGAGCCGGACTTTATTTTGCCGCAGGATGTTATTATTCCAATCGAGATGCGATTTGGTGATCAAACTCTGCGTCTCTTCAGCACGATCACCACCCTCGGCAGTCCACACGACATTACCTTGCAAGAACTACGCATCGAGTCATTCCACCCTGCTGATGAGGCGACTGCGAGCGTCGCCCGATCCGTTGCGGCGCGCATCGAGCTAGGGAAGTGAGAAGGATCCCAACTAGGCGACGAAATTCTGAAGACCAAGCCGATCATCGGTCGACCTCAGCTGAGCGCTCCTTAATATGCCTCGGAGATCCTTGGTCTTCGCTGCGCTAAATCGCAGAGCCTTTTGTACAATAGGCCTCGGAATCGGCTGCGCAGGAGACCTCTGGAAGGCTCATCCCGCGTGACTTTTAATCTGTAAGTAGGGTCAGAAGAGAGTATGCTAATTCGACCGAAACCGTCTCGGATACTTTTTCTGCTCGCAGTGTTTGCGCTGCCGGCGTTCGCGGTCATACCGCAAGACGACGAGGATAACGTTGTCGCCGAACGCCACTACAAGCGCGGTCAAAAGCTCTACCAGGCCGGCCAGACAGAGCAAGCGATTGAAGAACTCTACACCGCCCTTAGCGTGCGGGAAATCTACTACGAAGCTCAGCTCCTTCTCGGGCGCTCTCTGATGGAGGCTAAGCGCTACCGTGAAGCGGCGGCGACTCTGAGGGAGATAGAACCTCCCGAGCGCGGAGCTGCGGAAGTCCACAAGCTGTTGGGGAGGGCTTACTACGAGATGAATAGGTTGCGCGAGGCGGCCCGCAACTTCCAATACGCAATCGGCTTTTCTAAGCGCCCCGACTATGAACTCCATTACTTGCTGGGCCTGGTAATGCTCCGTCAAGGCGCCGCGGAAGGCGCGATTGATGAAGCTAAAAGGGCGGTGGCGCTGAAACCCCGCTTCGCGCCTGCTCGAAAACTTCTGAGCGACGCCTACCTAATGAAAAAAGATTACGAGCGGTCTGAAAAAGCGCTGAAGCGTTATCTCGCAAGTGTGCGAGACCGAACGGAGGCGGCGGAAATCAAAGAACGTATTGAGGCTATGAGGAGTCTCGGCCGGGCGAAACCCCAAAAGTCAGTCCAAAAGCCCATTACACTCCCTCAGATTTATAAGATCCCACACCCCGGTTACACCCTGGAGGCTCTCCGTTACAAAGTCGAGGGGGCAGTACGGGTAGAGGTCCTATTCGGAAGTGACGGCGCTATCCAACACGCCCTCATAGCCCGCGGACTTGGGTTCGGTTTGGATGAAGAGGCGTTGAAGGCGGCGCGGGGGATAGAGTTCAAGCCCGGAGAGGTGGGCGGGAAACCTGTATCAATGTGGATGGGAGTTGATCTGCTATTTGGGCCGATAGAAATCGAGAAGAAGCGGGAGGGGACTCCAAGAATTGCGCTGGGTACTGTTGAGTCGCCAGCGACTATTGACAGCAGTCGGACAAAGTCGCTAAGTTGCGTGTCATTGCTGCAGTTGAAACAAGAAGGATCGTGACTATGCGGATACGCACGAAGATCACCTTACGCGGCTTCAAGCCGAACGCTCGCGGAGCGGGCCATGTGCTCGGCGAGCTGGAGACGGCCGTGATGGAACTGCTCTGGCGCGAGGCGGGGCTGACCGTAAATCAAGTGGAGGAACGGCTGCAGCAGCGCCGCTAGATCGCGCACACTAGTATGTGCGTAATCGGTTTAATTGAAGGGAACAGGGTTGAGATAGTGAACAACTTCTATGCGAGGAGCGTGTTCTTCGTGAAAGACGCTGAGCGCTCCTTAAGGTTCTACACGGAAACGCTCGGATTCTCACTGGAGTGGAACCATCAAGAACAAGGCCGGGCATTTGTATTTGAAGTGAGCCTGCTTGGGTTCCAACTGATCCTGAATCAGACTGAGCCTGGGACGGAGGATCGGGCGGGTCACGGCCGCCTGTTCATTGGCCTCGATGACGACCAGGTAAATGCATTTCGCAAACACATCGAGGAAAAGGGCATCAAGACGACCGTCATCCAGTGGGGCGCTCCAACACTTGTAATACGCGACCTGGATGAGAACGAATTGTTCTTTTGGTTGCCGGAGAGCGAACGAGCGAGCCTGCAAGCGCAACTCGCAGGCGCCTAACAAAACACTGCAACCGACGAACGGCGCGTAAGAAGGCGAGGCTTTCCTGCGGTTGGCTCGCGCGCCGCTCGCGGCTGAGCGTTAAGCGTTAGTCGGCGCTCGGGCCGCTATAGGAGGCGCTCGGATCGAATGAACTGGAAGAGCGCCGGAGCAAGGGCGATGCGCGTCGCAAGCCTGGGCCATGCGGTCTTTGCGGCGACCATGGCCCCGACGGCTACATCATCTGTTTTGGCGGCCGTCCGGTGGCAGGCTAACACCTGTTGGCGCGGAGCCGGCCCCACGAATGCTTCGACTAACTTCGACTAACATGGATCTCAGGGGCCGGCCCGCTCAACATGGCCGTAGGCCGCACAAACGAACTGGAGTTGCACAACATGCAGAAGAACCGGCTCAGTCTGTGGATCATCCTCCTGGGGGCATTTGTTGCAGTCATCGGCTCTGCTGGCGCCCTGTATGCGCAAGCCAATGCTGATTGGACCGAACCATTTCCGCCGTTCAAAATTGCGGGGAATCTCTACTATGTTGGTAGCAAAGGCCTCGCCAACTATCTGATCGCCACCCCGCAGGGGCACATCCTTATAAACAGCGATCTTGAGAAGAATGTCCCTCTTATCCGGGCGAGTGTGGAGAAGCTCGGATTCAAGTTCACTGACATCAAGATCCTTCTCATCAGCCATGCGCACTGGGACCACAACGCCGCCAGCGACACCATCAAGAAGCTAACTGGCGCGAAGTACATGGTCATGGAGGCCGACGTGTCGGTCGTCGAATCGGGTGGCAAGACGGACTTTCAGTATGGCGGCGTTCCAGCGATGCTCTACGCGCCCACACAGGTGGATCGCGTGCTACACGATGGCGAGGAGGTCAAGTTAGGGGGCGCCGTCCTGGTAGCGCATCTCACTCCCGGCCACACGAAAGGCTGCACCACGTGGACGATGAAGGTTCAGGAGGCCAGTAAGACCTACAACGTTGTGATCATTGGTAGCCCCAACGTGAATCCTGGTTACCGGCTCGTGAACAACACCGCCTATCCACAGATTGCGGCGGATTACGAAAAGATGTTCCGCGTCTTGAAATCCTTGTCGTGCGATATCTTTCTAGGCGCGCATGGCAGTTACTTCGATCTCGAAACGAAATACGCGCGGCTGAAGGAGAGCGCTCTTACAGCCTTCGTTGATCCTGAAGGTTACAAGAAGTATGTGGCCGAAAAAGAAGAAGCGTTCAACACCGAACTCGCAAAGCAAAAAGCCGCTCTGCCAAAATGATCTATGCGTTTACTAGTTACTGGAGCCTCTGGATCAGGCGCTACAACGTTAGGTCGGGCTCTTTCCGTGCGCCTTGGCAGTTCGTTTCTCGACGCGGACGATTTCGAATTGATGACTCGATATCGGATCGTGACCCAAAACGGAGATCGTTTATGCCGCGCTTTTCGGAGTTGACGTCCTCCCGCCACTAAGTCGGAGGCCGACTATAGTTCTACAGCGTTCAAACTTTTACGTGGCGGACTTCCCGCCACAACGCGCTAGTTGGAGTTTCAAAGAACTGGGCGGACTATAGCATGGATTCGCCCTTTCAGGGCGGCGAAATTCATCTCCATCCAAGTCGCTCAAGACAGCGACTATGGATGGAGCATTCTTTCGCGGAAGAGGTAAAAAAGAAAACAATGACTAGAATCCTCACAATCACTTTGGCGTTAATTTTCGCGCTCGATCCGTCGAATCTTGCGATTGGCGCGCTGGCCCAGGACGACGCGAAAGAGAAGCTCGATTACGCGATGATCGGCAGGATCAAAGAAGAGGGCCTGAATCGGTCGCAGGTCATGAACCACATCAGCTGGCTCTCGGACGTGTACGGCCCGCGGTTGACGGGCTCGCCGACGATCAAACAGGCAAGCGACTGGGCGCAGAAGCGATTCAAGGAATGGGGCCTCGTTAACGTTCACGAAGAGGGATGGCCGTTCGGCAAAGGGTGGTCGCTAGAACGATTTAGCGCGAATATGATCGAGCCGCAGGTCTCGCCGCTCATCGGCTATCCGAAATCCTGGACTCCGGGGACGCCGGGCGTGGTCACCGCCGAGGTCGTGTACGCGCCGATCAGCTCGGAAGCCGACTTCGACAAATACCGCGGCAAGCTTCAAGGCAAGATCGTGCTCGCGCAACCAATGCGCGAGGTCAACGTGCTGGAAGGGCGGGTCGTCCTGAGGATGACCGACGAGGACATCAAGGAGACGCAGACGACGCCCATCCCCGCGCGGACCGGGGGCGCGCGCGGCGAGTCGGAATTCAGGCGCGGCTCGCAGATGCAATCGAAGATCAACGCCTTCCTGCTGGCCGAAGGGGTTGCGGCCGTCTTCGATCGCGGCGCCGACAACGTGATGTCGGCGGGCGGCAGCGACATGACATGGCGGACCCAGCGGACCGACGGCGGGACGATCTTCGTTCAATCGGGCGGCCCGCGCGATCAGAACGCGGGCAAGGTTCCGCCGCAGGTGACGCTCGCCGTCGAACATTACAACCGCATGGTTCGCATCCTGGAAAAAAACGTGCCGGTGAAGGTCGAACTGAATATCCAGGCCAAATTTCACGACGAGGCGGGAAAGAACGGGTTCAACCTGATCGCGGAGATCCCCGGAACGGATCTGGCCGACGAAGTCGTGATGATCGGCGCGCATTTCGATTCGCATCATTCGGGCACGGGCGCCACGGACAACGCCGCGGGTAGCGCCGCGATGATGGAGGCGATGCGCATCCTGAAAGCGGTGGGCGTTAAACCGCGCCGCACAATCCGCGTCGGATTGTGGGGCGGCGAGGAGGAAGGGCTGCTCGGCTCGCGCGCCTACGTCAAAGAGCATTTCGCCGATCCCGCGGGCATGCGGCTGAAGCCCGAGCACGCGAAGCTGGCGGCCTATTTCAATATCGACAACGGCACGGGGCGAATTCGCGGCGTCTGGATGCAGGGCAACCTGGCCGCGAAACGGATTTTCGAGCAGTGGATCGAACCGCTCAAGGACCTCGGCGTGGACTTGCTCGGCCCGCGTTCGGTGACCAGCACCGACCACCTGTCCTTCGACGCCGTCGGCCTGCCGGGCTTCCAATTTATCCAAGAGCGCCTGGAATATAATTCGCGCACACACCATTCCAACATGGACACGGTCGATCACGTGCAGCGCGAAGACATGGTGCAGATGGCGACCGTGGCCGCCGTCTTCGCCTATAACGCGGCGACGCGCGACGAGAAGCTGCCGCGAAAGGCTCTTCCCGCCCCGACAAAACCGAATGAACGGATTGAATGAGCGCCGAACGCGCGCCAGGCAATCAGGCGCAAACCGATTGCCGGCTTTTCCTCGAACGGCCGGAGGGCGCCAAGCTCTCCATCTTTCTCTCGATGGCTCTGTTGCAAAAAATATTTTGACCATACCGGCCGTTGCGAGGACGTGGTCCTCGCTTACGCGATGCGCCCCATGCCGTTTCTCCGGTCACGTTCGCGCCCGCCGGACTGTATTTCATTTTTGCAACAGCGCGGGCTTCAGCGTCCACGCCTGCAATCGCGCCAGTTCGATGATCTTCGGCGCGTGGAAGCCTTCGGGAAAGATCACCCAGCCCCACAATCGCGGCGAATCTTCGGCGACGTAACGATCAGACGTGAACTTGCCTTGACGCAATGCGATGTCACTCAGGTAGTCATTTGCGTTCTTCCGGCCTTCGATCACCGCGCCGAGCGTCGCCAGATAATCCTGTGGCGAGACGCTGCCGGCGCCGATCCAGATTTCATCGGGCATCCGCCCGTGGGCGTGGCAGAACTGCGAGACTTGGCGGATGGCCTCGTCAAATTCCCCCCGTGTCGCCGTCGTCAATTTGCCGTGGCCCGCGGCCGGCTCGAACTGATGAACCGGGCCATAGACCGGATTCAGTTTTACCGGTCTTTTTTCTCCGTTGAGGAAAGAGAGATAAGCTTCGGTCAACAGCGAGAAACTGTCGGCCGGCGAAAGCGTGAAGCCGCTCATCCTCAGAAACGTGATCTCCTTCTGAACCGACTGCGCAATGGTCATTATCTCATCGGGCGTGAAGTTGTGTGCCAGCGCGCCGTCGGCGTAAAGCTTCATCAACTCGGTCGCAGTGACAAAACGCGCGCCTGGCTGTTCCTTGATGAATTTCACGTACTGCTCAAAATCGTCGAACGCCGCCTCGGTCTCAGGCGCCGGTCTCGTCCCCGGCAGTTTCCATTCGCTGCGAGGAGGATTAGCCCCGCGTCGGAAATTGACCCCGTCCCAGAACTCAGTGTGAACCCACTCGCACGGGTGATAGTAAATGCTGATCGTACCTCCGCCATTTGCGCGCAGCTTGTCATAGGCCGCTTGAAACTTCGCCTTGCCTTCGGTCAGGCTCTCTCCACCCTTAAGCTCCATCCGCGCGACGTTCGAGCGCATTTTGAAGACATTCAGCATCCCGCCATAATAGAACGGCTGGTCGTCAATGCCGACGTGGTCGCCTTCATCCAGATACATTCCGATGCCCATCCGCCTCAGCGCCGGGAAAGTCTGCGAAGCCCACGCCGCCCCTGGCTGGCCGTAACAACTCGGCGTGACGCCGAAGATTCGTTCGATGTCGCGCACGCCCTGGACTTCGCGTCGGTAAAACTCGGCGGCGCCATCTTCCCAGCCGGTGTGCTGCAAATAGACGGCGATGGTCGGTTGCCGGCTGTGCGTGTCGGAATGATAACCGATCTCGTGTTTCTTGAGCGCCGCGATCACATCCTTGCGCCCGCGCCGTTCGAGCGTCCGAGCCTTCTCGCCCACGATTTTGAACGTCGCGCGAACGCCTAGCCGAGTAAGCGTTTCGGCCAGACGCTTCGCGGCGTCATCGCTTTGAGGAAGTATGTAATCTTCTGTGTCGAACCAGAGCGTGACGTAGATCGGGGCAGCGGGCGGTTGATTCATTGCGGATCGGAGTGGCGGAAACAAGGTGATGGCAATCAACAGGAAAAGCATTTGAAGTCGTTCTTTCATCGCGCCCCTTGATTTGAAAAACTCTTGGATGTTCATAACCGCAGCAGACTTAAGGTCAGCGAACGCCAGGCGGCGCTGTTGCGGCGTCGGTTCCCCGGGCTGTAAAGCCTTCATAGGATTAACGAGACAGCCGGTCCAACTCCGCCTGCGCGCGGTCGTTAGCCGGATCAAGCTGTAGAGCGCGTTGGAAGGCCGCGCGCGCCTCTTCATTCCTTCCCAAAGCTTTCAATCCCCATCCGGCCAACAGAAAACGCAACGCGCCGCGCGGCGGCGCCGGCTCAGCGGATTGCGTCTGCTGTTCGTCATTCAGCCGGGCCAGGCGTTCGTAAAGCGCGCGCGCATCGTCCCTGCGACCGAGACGATCGAGCGCGACGGCTTTGTAGTAATAATGCTCAGACCAGGGCTCTTCCGGCTGGGTCGGGGAATTAAGTGGGTCCTCGGCTGCGCGGCGGAGCCACTTCTCGGCTTCATCACGCCTGCCCGCAGCCTCAAATTCGAGAGCCGCCGCGACATACTCGCGCGCTTGCGATTGAAGCGCCGGGCGGCCAACGCCGAAGTTGGGCGGGTACTCCGTAGCTTTGATGAATGCGGCGGCGGCTTCAGCGTGACGGCCCGCTTGCTGATGCTGTTTGGCCAGGGCCAGATGCGCGCGGCGGTAAAGGCCGAGCGCCGCTCCTTCTCCCTCGCCCGAGGTGAAGGTGTGGCGCTCGAGCAGCCCGACTGCTTCGGCAAAACGCCCCGCGTCCACATAGGCCGCCGCCAGCGATTGCAACAGCGCCGTGCGGGCGCGGGCCTTTTCCGGCGCGCCTTCGAGCAGTTTGATGCGGCGCTCCGTCTGCTTCATCCCGGCGAGTAACTGGTCGAGTTCGAGATAGAGGTGGTGATCGTCTGGCGCAAGCGCGATGGCGCGTTCCAGCGCCGCCGCCGCTTCCTCTTTCTTGCCTTCGACCAGCGCAAGCGCTCTCGCGTAGTTGCGCTGCGCAGCGGCGTTCTTCGAATCGAACTGCGCGGCGATGCGCCAGGCCTCCAGCGCCTCTTTGAAACGTAGTTTCGAAGCAAGAGCGTTGCCGAGGTAGTAGGCCGCGCGCCCGTCCGCAGGATTCGCCTTGAGCGTCGCTTGCAGAATCTCGATTTCTTCGACGCGGCTCGGAAAGACATAAGCCGGATCAACTTTGGCCGCTTCCGCCGCCATTTGATTTGAGGATGAGTTGAGCAGATAAAGCAACATCGGATGGGGAGGCTTTTTTTGACGTGAGGTTATTTCATAGAGTCCCTCTTCGGCTACTGCCAGCGCCTCCGCGCGTCCGATCGCGGCGTAGTCAAATACTAATTCGAGCAGCGCGTCAGGTTCACGCGCCAGCAAACGCCATAACTCGGTCCGGACGCGCTCAGCCCGTGCGTCCTGTTTTCGCGCTTTGAGAATGTTGTACTGTTCATGCAAGGCAAAGTAATCAATCGGCGCCTCGCGCACGACTTCATCAATGCGAGCCTGCGCCGCATCAAGCCTTCCGGCGCGGCGTTCGGCCACAGCCAGCACGGTGCGCGCCTTCAAGTCGCGCGGGTCGAGATGCGCCGACTGTGACAGGTGCGCCAACGCGCTGTTAATGGTGTCAGAGGCCAGGTCTATCTCGCCGAGCGCGTAGCGCGCCACCGATTCGCGGTATCCGGCGCGCGCACACCACATCAATTGCTCAATGGCCTCTCCCACACGATTCTGCGCCCGCCGCACGAGCGCAAGGTAGTAATGCGCGTCGCCCTCGTCGCGGTTGCGCCGCAGCGCCGCTTCCAAATGTTCCTCCGCGCGGTCGTATTCGCCGCTGCGGTAGAATGACAGGCCCAGCGCAGTGTGCGCCGGCGCATATCCGGGATCGAGCTTCAACGCTTCGTAGTATGCGGCGCGCGCGGCCGGTTCGTCGCTCTTCTTGTCCGCGGCCAGGCCGGCCAGGTAAAACCGCTCGGCGCTCGCCGGCGCGGGGTCGGGCATTGGACGCGTCGCCGGTTTGAAATCAGGGTTTCCGTCGGGCGGGGAGTTGGTATAGTAGTGGACTAACTCCCGCCCGTCCTTCGCCCTGATTCGCACTACAATGACCATTGGCGCGGGCAGCTTCACAGTCGCCGCAAAGGGCGTCGCCGGCGAAAGGTTGATCCGTGATGAGTGAATCTGCTTGCCCCCCGAGGCCGCGATGAACAATTCGGCGTCGTCGAATTTCGCGCTGGCGTTTGCGGTGATGCGCGCCTGGTCTCCGGTGACCTCTACGCGCAGCGCCACGTCCTTCGTCACCTTGTTAAACCCGCCGCCGAGTTTGTCGAGCGGAAACCAGTATTCGGTGAACCGTTCGACGCGATGCGGCGCGATGAATTCGTGTTCCATCTGCGTCTCGAAGCGCCCGGCTTGAAATTCGACGTACTGCCCGTCATTGTCAGTCAGCTTATCAATCCAAATTTTGCCCGCTTCGTCCGTGCCCCAGGTCCAGGTCTTCTTGCCCGGCAGGTCGTGGCGGTCGGCGACGTGCGCTATGCCCCAGTCGGATTTTTCGTAGTAGACTCCGAAGAAATCCCGCTGCGAATCGCGCGCGAAGAGGGACAGGTAATTGGTCACTTCGCGGTAGGCGCTGAGATCAACGCCGTTATGCTTCGGAAAACTGAAGACCGGCCAGAAGGCGTGCGGATAGGCTTCGCGCATCGGGTAGATAAAGCGCATATCGTCCGTCGCGGGCGCCGCCGCCGTGGCCCAAAACCAATAACGCCCCGGCGTTTCGCGCCGGTTGTTGAGCGTGACTTCGGTCTCGACCACCTTCCTGCCCGGACGCAGCCGGATCGCCACCGCCCACTGCATGCGCTGAACTCGCTCTGTGTCGCCGACGATGACCGCCGCGCTGCCGTCCTCCTCCATCCTCGTCACATAATCCACCGGCGAAACGGTGGTGAGCGTGTGCCCGTCAGGAAAGTTCCATTCAATTCCTCCGCTCGTCCACGCGCCGCGAATGCCGACCATCGCGTATTTGACGACGTGGTTGGTGTAGAGCGTGTCGCGCCCCGCCGTCTTGTCGTAGATCGCATAGAGCTTGCCGCCCAATTCGGGCAGCACCGTCACCCGCAGGTATTCATTTTCGAGAAAGACGGCGCGATATGTTTTGTCTACGCGCTTATTCGTCAGGCTGTCGAGCAGCGGGTAAGGATAAGACGGTCTGCCTCTTGTCCGCGAGCGGTCAAACAGCGGCGGGTTCGGATCGGGCGGGCCGAGTTCGTAAGTCGGCAGAGCGAGCGGCGCTTCCCACACGCGCGCTGCCGTGCGGGGCTGCTCTTGAGCGAACGCGGCGGCGCCGCAAAGCGCGATCAGCAAGATGGCAAAGTGGAGTCGCCGGTAGTTCATCTGTCTCGTCCTCATTGATTCGTTTCGCTTTTACTCCCTGGCCGCCGCAATCGCCTGTCAATCGCCGGATTGGCGCTGATGCAAAGAATCACCCAAGCGCCTAAATGGAGCGGTAACTAAGTTTTCTTGGCATTTGCTAAATCAGAACACATGAGATTGGTACAGTACCGCGCGCGTAAGCAAGCGGCCGTCTCATAAGTCAGCCGCTTGCTTACGCGCGCGGTACTGTACCAGTGTCCCAGTGTAGCGTGTTTCGATTTATGGGAAACATTCAAAAACTTAGTTAACGTCGCACACAATGGGCCGGCGAGGAGTTTCACAACTCCGCGCCAGCCCTGCGGCTTCATCAGAAGGTCAGCCGCAGCGTAAGACGAATAGTGCGGCGGCTGTCAATGTTCTCCTGACTGAAGCTGTTGGAGAACCTGCCAAAATCATCGTTGCGTTCAATGCTGTCCGGGTCAATCTCGACCTTCTTCGTCGTTGGATTGAGGCGGATGTCGAAGCTGCCCAGGTTGCTGATGCTAGTGGCGGTATCGAGGTCGGGCGAGATAAGCGGGTGATTGAAGATGTTGTTGAACTCCGCGCCGAATCTCAGACTCACCTTCTCGCCAAATCTGAGGGTCTTGTTGACGCCCAGGTTCGTTCCCCAGGTTCCCGGCCCTCGAAGCAGATTGCGCCTGGCGACTTTGGGATTGTCGAGCACATCCGCGCCTGCCGGCGGTAATCCGAAAGCATCAGGATTGAAGAACCGGTCACCCGACCTCACCTGCGGATCGCTGGTGACGATTGGACGGAACCCGTTGCTGCTGCTGAACCCGCCGATCGGATCAATCGAGGTGCTGAAGATATTGCCGAGCGTGGCCGGGCCACAACTATTGCAGAGCCAATAGGGAGTATAACCATACCCGCTCTTGGCGAACATGTTCCAGGAGACCTGCCAACCGCCGGCGACGAGGTCCGCCGCCTTCGGCGCCGAAGAGCCGAACTTTCGCCCGTGACCGAAGGGCAATTCGATCACGCCGTAAGCGACAAACCGATGGCGCGCGACGAAGCCGTCGGTTCCATAATCATTATCGGGCTTGAACTGATTGTAGGAGGTGCCGCCCAGGCTGGAGTTGCCCGTATCGAGCGCGCTCGATTTCTGATCGAGCAGCGTGTAGCTCGCGTTGAACAGGAAACCGCCCGCGAACCGGCGGTTGACCTCGACCTGCAAGGCGTGAGATTTGCCCCGGCCAAAATTGCCGTAGGTGAGCAGGAAGTCGCCCAACTGCGGGAAGGGAAGCCGCGCCAGATCAGCAGGCGATAATTCGCAATCAAAGTCGGTCGGCGTGCAAGGAGTGATTCCGTCGCCGGTCGTTGTTCCGAAGGGCGTATCGCTCGGCGGAATCATGTTGAGATCAATGCCCGCGATCAAGCCTTTACTGCGCGTGCCGAGATAAGAGACGCGCAGCGCCGTCTGCCAAGGCAGTTCACGTTCAACAGTCGCGTTGTACTGCTCGATACGCGGCTGTTGCAAATCAATCGGAACAGCATTGGCTGACGGTTGCGATCCGACAGTGCGCAGCGTTCCGTTGCTGAACGGGCTGATCCCGTGGCCGTTCGCTCCACCAGGCCACCCGGCGAGCGATGTGGGTGTGCTGCTCTTCGTGCGCCCCTGGTTGAACGGGTTGGTGGCAATCGCGTCGCGCATGCCCTGCGCCGCCGAAGTCGGATAGAACAAGCCATAGCCACCGCGCAGCACGGTCTTTTCAGTCAACCGCCAGGCGGCGCCGAGGCGCGGCGCAATGTTGTTCGTGTCTGTCCTGACCAAACCGCGCCCCACGCCGACTTGATCGGCAGTGGCTACGCCGAAAGAGACGATGCGGGGGTCAATCTTACTGATGATTTCTTGACTCGGCACGATGAATCGCCCCTTCTTACCGGTGGCTGAATCCTTGAAGTTGGGATCGAAATTGACGAGCAGGTCATTGCGCTCGATGAATGGCGTGACCAGTTCGTAACGCAGCCCAAGATATAGCGTCAGCCTGGGATAAATTTTGAAGTCGTCCTGCGCGAAGAAGCCATGCTCCCAGTTATAGACATCCATCGGCGGGCGCAGTTTGTCTACATAAGCCGCCGTATTCGCGGGCAGCCCGAGCAGAAAGCGTGCAAAGCGATCCGTATTGCCGCCGCCCGAGTAGGTCAACAGCCCGCGAGGATTGCCGCGATTGTTGGCGAATCCATCCTGGGCCGAGTTGCGCACGCTGTCGAAGCCGCCCTTGATCGTGTGCCGCCCGGTGATCAAGGTGAGCGTGTCGCCGAAGGTGAAGAGATGTTGGTCCTGGGGCCGGAATGTGTTGCGCCCGCCCGTGCCGAAGGTGGCGAAGGAGTTGCTGAAGCTGACCCCGACGTGGCCGAAGGTCGGGCGCGCGTTCTCGCCTACGACCGAAAAGTAAGCCTCGATATCGCTGTTATCGAACCCGATGCTCTGGAGGAACGAGGTGGGCGTGGTGTTGCTGTTCCGGAAAAGGAATTGGAAGTTGAAGCCGCCGCGCGCCTCGTTGACGACGTTGGACGAGAAGATGCGCGTGTGCGAGAGCGAAAGCGTGTGGTTACTCCGGTCGTCGTGTCTCAAGCCCAGTCCGACGTACGGCGACAGCACCGCGACGTTGGATTGGTCAACGGATTGCACGTTGTAGACCGCGCTGAGCTTGTCCTTGGACGAAAGGTCATGATCCACGCGCAAGGCCCCGAGGTCGCGCACGAGACGGCCGCTTCTGTTTTCGAAGAAATCCGCCATCCTCCCGTTGGCCGGAACGATCGGCGCGTTCACGCTCGTCACCGGGAAGTAGTTCTTGATAAACGCCTGGATGCTGGGATTGAGCAGGCGTGACGGGATCGTGACGAAGCGCCGGCACGGGCCATTAGGGTTGTCAGGATCGCAAGGCGTGGTATTGGCGGCAATCTCGGCCGCAGTCAAGGGGACCACAGGCACGCCTAGTGCGCTTATCGCAATCGGCTTGGCTGAAAGGCTGAGCTTGGAGAAGTCGCCGGTATACAGACTCGCGTGGGGCATAGTCGTGCTTTGGAACCGGACCGGGGCCACGCTCCAGCGCCGCTCATAGGATGCGAGGAAGAAGGAAGCGTCCAGGCCGCGAGCGCCGAGTTCTTGTTGTTGTAAAAGAGCGAGCCTTGGTAATTCTTGCCGCCGCGCTTGGTGGTCACGCGAATATTGGCGATGCCGGCGTATTCGGCGCTGAAGTTGTTCGAGAGCACAACCAGCTCGCCGATGGTTTCGAGCGAGGGTTGGCTGCTGGTCGGCTCGCCGAAGATGCCGCCGTTGGTCCGCTGGCCATCGAGCGAGAAGTTGGCGCCGTAGCTCTGCGCGCCGATGAACTTGAAGGAGCCGTCGACCGTGCTTTGTGTGATGTTCGGGTTGAGGTAGAGGAACGAATAGATGTCGCGGTTGTCGCGCGGCAACTCGATAATCTCCCGGCTGGTCAATTGGCCGCCGACAGTCGGCGTTTCAAGATTGATCGGCGTGACCGCGGTCACCTCGACCGTTTCGTTGGCCCCGCCCGGCTGCAACTCCACGTCGGCGCGCACGGTGTCGCCGCCGCGCAGCGCGACCTGATTGATCGACGCCGTCTTGAACCCTAGCGCGGACACTGTCACTCTGTAGACGCCGTACTTCAGGCCGGTCACTTCATAAGCGCCTTCGCTACTCGTGGTCGCCTGGCGCGTAAGGCCGGTCTCGATGTCTGTTATCTGCGCTTTAGCGCCGGAGACCAACCCGCCATTGGCGTCGGTCACCGTTCCGCGGATCGCGCCCAGATTTGTCCCTTGCGCGAATGCCGGCCCCGCGCCGCTAATCAGGCAAAGGCCAAGCAGGATTGCGCGGAAGCTGCGATGCGTGATGTTCATAACTGGCTCCTTGTTCTTAAAGAGGGTGAGCGAAAACCGGCGGATCGTTGCTACCGCGCGGCAGAACAAACATCCCCGCAAAGCTAGTCTTAACAAATTGGCTTTCGATTTTTATTTCAGTTCTTGCTTTTCTTTAGATTGTGGCCCGAATATATTGGAAAACCAAAGAAAATGTAAATGCAATCTCGTTTTTTTCTCGCCCTGCCTTAATCTTCGTATGGCGGATGCGTACCGCCAACCCGTGGATGCGATGTTCGGACAATTGCCGGGTTTGTTTGCGTCGTTGCGGCAGGGCTTGAAACCCGACGCGCCGAGTCCGAACGGCGCAATCAGCCGTGTCGTTTCCGAAGTCAAAATCTATTTTTGAGGAAAACAGCTTGAAACGAATGATCGCCATCTGCTTCGCGTTCGTCTTTCTGAACTCAAGCGCAACGGCGCAAACCTCGCATGCCATCTGGGCTGTGAGCGACGGCGAAAAGATCGAGCGCGACGAATTGAACAGCCCGCACAAGCGCGGCAACGCGGTCTGGGACGGCAAGCGCGTCAAGCTGTTCGGCGCGCGGAATGAAGTCATCGCCTTTCAATTGATCGTCGAAGCGGGCGCGTCCGGCATCAGGCGACTTTCCGCGGCGTTGCCGGAGTTGAGCTTGAAAGACGGCCGGCAAAAGATCGTCTACCGCGCGCCCGGCGCCGATCCGTCGCAAACGGTCGGGCGACCGATTCAACTCTTCGCGGTCAATTATCTCAACGTCACGCAGGCCACGGGCGCGAGCTGGTTTTACAAATCCGCCGCCGCCAAACCGTCTGACCCTGTCGGCTGGAAACCCGTTCAACTCGTGCCTGAAAACGCCAGTCGTGGCGGCTTCCCGCTCGCCGTCGCGCGGCGCCAGAATCAGGCCATCTGGATTGAAATTTATACGGCGCGCAATCTTTCCTCCGGCGCGTATCGCGGTCAGGTCGCGGTGCAAGCAGACGGCAAACGGACAGTCGTTCCCGTTGAACTGGAGTTGTTCGATTTCACGCTGCCTGATGAAAACAGTCTGCCCGCGATGGTTTATTACGAACCCAGTCAGCCGGAACTTTATCAAGGCCGCAATCTCGACGCCGAGTATCACCGCTTCGCGCATCGTAATCGCATTGAGTTGGTTCACGCCTACAGCATCGAGGCCGTCAAGGCCGCGGCGGGACGCTTCGGCGGCGCTGATTTCACCGCCGCGAAAGGCTACGAAGGGCCGGGCGAAGGCGTAGGCAATCGCATCGTTCCCGCGACGTTTTATGGGCCGGGCAAGGAGTTTGATGACCGCGCCGGCGCGTGGCGCATGGCCGACGAGTGGATGACTTTTCTGAAAGAGCGCCTGCCTGAAGCCGTCACGTTTCTTTACCTGCCGGACGAACCCTCGCCACGGCAGTTCGCTTACATTCGCCAACTCGCCGACAACGTTCACAGCAACCCCGGCCCCGGACGCGCGCTGCGCACGATGGTCACGCACGATTACGTAAAGGAACTGGACGGCGCGATTGACATCTGGAACGCGAGCGGACTGTGGTTCGACATCCATAAAGCAGAGGCCGAGCGCGCCAAAGGACGGCAATACTGGACGTACAACGGCGGGCGTCCGGCCGTCGGCGCGCTTCTGATTGACACGCCCGCGACCGACGCGCGCGTCATTCCGTGGGCCTGCTTCAAGCACGGCGTCGAAGTCTACTTTCAATGGCACGGCGTACACTGGCGGCACAATTCGCAGAAGCAGGGCGAGCGCAACCAAAATGTCTGGGCGAACCCGGTCACCTTCGACAATCGAGGCCAGCCGAACAAACCCATCAACGATCAAAACTTCGCCAACGGCGACGGCGTGCTGATCTATCCCGGTGAAGAGAGGCTGCACCCGGAAGAGAATCGCGGCGTCGCCGGGCCGATCTCTACCGTGCAACTCGCGAATCTGCGCCGCGGGTTGCAGGATCACCTTTACCTGACGATGGCGCGCAAACTAGGATTGAACGCCGAAGTCGAAGCCGCGTTGCGAACGATTGTGCCGCACGTTTTTTCAGACGCCCGCGATCGAGTCGGCTTTGCGGAAACCGGCGACGCCTTTGAAGCGGCGCGCTACCAACTGGCAAAAGCCATCGCGGCGAAAGGCAGAAAGTAATCGGGCTGTTTTGTTCGATCAGTGAGTGGCCCGTAAGCTAGGTTTTTTAGCGTTTCGCCTGAACAACCGTAACTGCTCAGGCCTTCCTGCCGCGTTAGCGGCGCTTGAATTTAACCGTGGGTTTCAACCCACGGTAGACTCGTGAAATTCTCCGCGTCGCGTCAGCGACGGTTGATTTCAGGCGTCGCTGACGCGACGCGGAGCTTTTACGACATCTTCCCCGGCGTTGAAACGCCAATGTGATTAAGTTAACGGTAAACCGCTGGAAATAATGCGGTTAACCAGGTACAAGTGATAGCGTGAATAAAAAAACGAACTCCAACTCCTCTCTTCTCTGCGGCGCAAGCTCGCTTCAGAAAAGACGTCTGA
>WNFZ01001357.1_pt1 | contig 35449 bp, 36 predicted proteins | sample 5400081 | NCBI WGS metagenome assembly WNFZ01 (sample SAMN13153365, study PRJNA577476) | soil metagenome | isolation source: 80 cm soil or saprolite under grassland replicate 1 | place: USA:California | collected 2016-06-15 | reverse complement strand
TCCCGGTGGGGGACGCCGGGTGTCCCGCTTCAGTGCGAGAGAGTCAGCGTTCGCCCGCGGCGGCTGTCCCGGTCAGCTGGTGCGCTTCGCGGTGCAGCGCCCGGGCCAGCGCGCGGGTCGGGCCAGCCTTGGCCATCGCCGGCGGTGGGACGGCGAGGACGGGGCAGCAGGCGTGGTTGAGGCAGAAGCCGGAGACCGAGCCGCGCAACGCACGACGTGGCGGTCCGTGTTGATAGGCCGGCCACCGAACCGGTGGGCGTCGGGTGGCGCAGGGACGCCGCAGCCGACATCCGTCTCGCAGCCCCTGCCCGGCTGGTAGGGCGTGCGCGGACGCGGCGGTTCGAGCTGCTGGCGGCCGGGGTCAATGCCGCGGCAGGGTGAGGGTGAAGGTCGCGCCGCGGCCTTTGCCGTCGCTGGTGGCGGTGAGGTCACCGTGGTGGGCTCGGGCGAGGGCGCGGGCGATGGTCAGTCCGATGCCGCTGCCGCCGGTGGCCCGGCTGCGGGCCGGGTCGGCGCGGTAGAAGCGGTCGAACACCTGGGGTAGGTGTTCGGCGGTGATGCCTTCGCCGGTGTCGCTGACGGTCACGTCCAGGTTCCGTGCGTGGGCGAGGGCGGTGACGGTGACGGTGCCGCCGGCCGGGGTGTGGCGCAGGGCGTTGGCGAGCAGGTTGTCGAGGATTTCGCGGATCCGGTCCGCGTCGGCGGTGGCGTGGGCGGGTGTCGGGCTGGGCCGGTGGTGGAGGTCGATTGCCTTGTCGGCGAAGGCGGCCGCTGCGGCGCGGACCGCGCCGGCGACGACGTCGTTGATGTCGACGGGGTGTGGTTGCAGGTTGAGTTGGCGTTCTTCGGCGCGGGAGACCGCGTCGACGTCGTCGACGAGGCGGCGCATTCGGGTGGTCTGCTCGCGCAGGGTGTGCCAGGTGTCGGCGGTGGCGGGGATGACGCCGTCTTCGATGCCTTCCAGGAAGCTGTCCAGGGTGGCGAGCGGGGTGCGTAGTTCGTGGGCGAGGTCGGCGAGCAGTTCCCGGCGGCGGCGTTCGGTGCCGTGCAGGGTGGCGGCCATCCGGTTGAAGGCGTTGTCGAGCAGCCCGAACTCGACACCGAGGCGGCTGGGCGGTACCCGGGCGTCGTAGTCGCCGCCGGCGATGCGGGTCGCCGCCGCGGCCGTGGCGGCGATCGGCCGGGTCAGGCGGCGGGTGACGAACCAGCTGACGGCCAGCGTGGTAGCCAGGGCGGCGGCCACGGCGATGCCCAGCGACAGCAGCAGCGCCTGCGCGAGGGCCTGGTCGAGGTGGTGGGCCAGGTCCGGCGGCACCGGCCCGACCGCGCGCTGCAGGTGGTCGCGGAACAGGCCGGGGGCGACGACGACGGCGACGACGACCAGGGTCACCGCGCCAGCGATCACGATCAGGGCCTGGGTGGCGAACAGCCGGGTGGCCAGCCTGCCGCGGCCTCGCGCGGCGGCCATCAGCCGGCGCCCATCCGGTAGCCGACCCCGCGCACGGTCCGGATGTAGCGCGGCGCGGCGGCGTCGTCGTCGAGCTTGCGGCGCACGTTGCCGACGTGCACGTCGATGACGTGCTCGTCGCCGTACCAGTCGCCGCACCACACCCGGTCCAGCAGTTGGCGCCGGCTGAACGCTACCCGCGGCTGCGCGCTGAGCGCGTCGAGGACGTCGAACTCGGTGCGGGTCAGCTCCACCGGGCGGCCGGCGACGCGGACCTCCCGTGCGGCGGGGTCGATCTCCAGCGCGCCGAAGCGGCGCAGGCCCGCTGCCAGGTCCGCGCCCCGGGGGCGGCGCAGCATGGCCCGCACCCGGGCGACCAGCTCCCGCGGCGAGAACGGCTTGGTCAGGTAGTCATCGGCACCCACGGACAGCCCGACCAGCTTGTCGACCTCGTCGCTCTTGGCGGTGAGCATGATGATGTAGGCGTCGCTGAAGGCCCGGATGCGTCGGCAGACCTCCATGCCGTCGATGCCGGGCAGCATCAGGTCGAGCACGACCACGTCCGGGTGGCTGTCGCGGGCCAGCGCCACCGCGGTCTCCCCGTCGGCCGCGGTGAGCACGTCGAAGCCCTCCCGGGCCAGGTAGCCGGAGACCACCTGGACCAGCGGCGGCTCGTCGTCGACGACCAACGCGCGGAAGCGGACGCCGGTGGCGCCCGTTCCCGCACCGTCAGCCGGCATGTATGGCTACTCCTCGCTCATCGCGACGTACCGCCCATGCCAGGTGTGGTACCACACCGCGCCGGTGTACGCGTTCACCGACATCATCCCGGCGATCTTGCCGTCCCGCAGCGTGTGCAGCGTGAAGTAGCCCGGGAACTCTTCCGCGTCGCCGACGCTCAGGCCGCGGCGCTGCTCGCGCAGCCACTGCCCGGCCAGCCGGGCGGCGTCGTCCGCCGTGATCTGGGCCGCCGCCGATGCCGCTCCGGCGTGCATCCCGTAGCTGGTGTTCCACATCATCGCTGGCCCGTACTCGATGGCGACGCCGCCGCCCGCCGGGTCGACCAGAACCTCGCTGGCGCCCCGGCCGTCGGCGGTACGCAGCTCGGCGTAGAAGCCGTTGGAGAACTGCATCACCTCACCGGCACGCAGCCCCAGATCGTCGGCGAACAACTGAGCCCGCTGCCGGGCCGCCGCCAGCGAGTCCACCCGCCGGCCATTGCCCGGCAGCACATACCCGCCGCCCATCATGCCCCCGCCGCCCATCATGCCGGCGCCCTGGCCGTCCATCATGCCGGCACCCTGCGCGCCGCCCATCATGGGGTAGGACGGCCCCGCCGCACCGCGCATCGCCGCCCAGGTCCCGACGGTCAGCAGCCCGGCCACCGCCAGTACCACGACCGCGAGAAGCGCGAACCGCTGGCGGGTCACCGCACTCACCGCTTCCCCGCGCGGTGCCCGGCGAGTTCCTCACGCGCCCGCCGATACTGCTCGACGTCGATCTCGCCCAGGGCGAACCGCCGGTCCAGGATCTCCTCCGGCGCCTCCGACCGGCCCTGCCCGCCCGAGCGGGAACCCGGCAGCAGCGCGACGACCGCCCACACCACCAGACCGATGACCACGACCCAGAACAGCCCCATGAAGATCCAGCCGGCGAGCCCCATGCCCCATCCATAGCCCATCATCGCGATCTCCTCCTTCGGATTCTCTCGTTCCTACGACACTCATGCTTGACCCGCGGTCTGAAGCAACCGTGCGCCGAACCGTCAAGGTCCGATCAAGACCATGGGGTCGGGTCGTCGCGGGCAGTGTTGATCCATCACGGGCGTATCAGCCACGACGGCGCGAGACTGCTGCATCACCGGGCAGCATGCGACGTGGAATGCCCGACCAGTCGCTGCGCCCCGCCGTTGCATAGCAGGCAGGCGTGTCGCGCCGCCCGCCCGCGCCCGGTCGGCGGCGTCCCGCGGATGTGCTGCCCGGCTACTTCTGGTAGCCGAGCAGGGTCATCATGCCCCCTTCGGCGTGGTAGACGTTGTGGCAGTGCACCATCCACCGCCCGGGGTTGTCCGCGTCGAAGCTAGCGGCCAGCGTCTGTCCGGGTAGGACGATCGCGGTGTCCATACGCAGGCCCGAATCGCCGACGGCGAAGGTGTGCCCGTGCAGGTGCACCGGGTGCCACATCGTGGTGGTGTTGACGAAGGCGACCCGGACCCGTTCCCCGGCCCGCACCGGCGTGAGCCGCTTCGGGTCGTACCGGCTGTTGTTGAACGCCCAGTCGTAGTTCATCATGCCGCCGGTGAGCTTGAGCTCGATCGTGCGGTCAGGGTTGCGGGCTGGCAGCCGCACCGCCTCGGCCGGTTTGAGGTTGCGGTAGGCCACGATCTTCCCGTCCAGCTCGCCGGGGCGTGCCGTTGCGGTCGGGGCCGCGCCGGACGCGGTGCGGACCAGGCCCAGCGCGGTGGCGTCCTTGCCCTCGGCCAGCGCCACCAACGGGAACACCCCGTCGGCGAGGGTGACCAGCACGTCGTACCGCTCGCCCATGCCGACCAGAAGGGCGTCGCTGTCGACCGGCTGGACCGGGTACCCGTCGGTGTGGGTGACGGTCATCCGGTGCCCGCCCAGCGCGACCCGGAACGCGGTGTCCCCGCCGGCGTTGATCAGGCGCATCCGCAGCCGGCCACCCGGGCGGCCTTGGTAGACCGCGGGCGCGGCCGGCAGCCGCCCGTTGAGCACGTAGTGCGGGTAGCGGACGTCGCCGGCGTCGCCGCCGAGCAGGTAGCTGGACCCGACACCCATCATGTGCCCGCCCATCATGCCCATGCCCTTGCGCAGCTGCGCGAACTGCGCGTCAGGGGTGCGGCCGTCGACGCCGTCGAGCCAGTCGTCGAGCACCACCACCCACTCGTCGTCGTAGGCGAGCGGCTCGTGGGGGTCCTCCACGATCAGCGGGGCGTACAGGCCCCGGTCGAGTTGCACCCCGGCGTGCGGGTGGAACCAGAAGGTGCCCGGGTGCCCGGCGGTGAACTCGTAGACGTGCTCGCCGCCGGCCTTGACCGGTTTCTGGGTGACGTCGGGGACGCCGTCGGCGTCGTTGCGTAGCGCCAGGCCGTGCCAGTGCACGGTGGTGTGCTCCGGCAGCCGGTTGACCAGGCTGGCCCGGACCACCTCGCCGGCCGTGACCCGGATTGGCCTGCCCGGCACGGTCCCGTCGTAGCTCCAGGTGGTGACGCTCACGCCGCCGAGGTCGACCGGTGCGGCGACGGCGGCGAACCGGAACTCGCGCGTCGCGCCTGGGTGGCGGTTGGCCTCCGCGGTGTGGACCTCCTCGCCGTCGGGGGCCACGAACGTCGCGTCGGGTGGCTGGTCATCGGTGCAGCCGGCGAGCGCGGTCACCCCGGCGGTGGCCAGCCCGGCGCGCAGCAGGGTACGTCGGTGTATGGGTTGCATGTTCGAATCGCCTCACGATCGCACGAGGGATGGGGGCCGGGCCGGCGGTCGCGCCGACCCGCCAGCAGACGCCGCCGGGCTACAGCCGGTCGAGGATCTTTTCGAGCTTGCCGACCTCGTCGGCCTGGGTGCGTTCGATCGTGGCGGCGAGGGCCTTGGCCTCGATGCTGGCGCCGTTGGCTCGTTCGTCCTTGGCCATCTGGATCGCCCCGTTGTGGTGGGCGAACATCCGGTCAGCTTGCCCATCTCCGCGTCGGACATCATCCCGGGCATCGCGTGCCCGCCGTGCCCCTGCGGCGGGTCGACCGGCCGGCCCCAGCCGGTCAGCCACCCGGTCAACGTCTTGATCTCCGGGTCCTGCGCCGCCTTGATCTGGCCGGCGAGCTGTTTGATCTCCGGGTCGGCGGCCCGGCTGGCGGCCAGGTCGGCCATCTGCACGGCCTGCTTGTGGTGCGGGATCATGTTCTGGGCGAACGTGACGTCGGCGTCGTTGAACGCCGCCCCCGGGTCGCGTCCGGCGCTCGTCGCCGTGGCACCCGAGCCGTGGCCCATGCCGGGCATGTCGCCGCTGTTGTCGTCGCCGCAGCCGGCGGCCAGGGCCAGCACGACGGCGCCCGCGGCCCCGGCGAGCAACACCCGGCGGGAAATAGCAATGCCTCTCATGAGGTGGTGTTCTCCTGTCATGACGTACGGATCGATGGACACGCCAAAGGTCCGGACGCGAACCAGGTCGCGACCGGCAGGGGTGTCCTATCTCCGCAGCACCGACAGGTCGGCGAGCACCAACCCGAGGGCGGGCCGAGGCGGCGGTCCCCGCCCCAACCCGGCGAGCACGGCCGGGACCGGCGCGGCGCCACCGTTCGCGCGTCGGACCGCGAGCAGCGCACAGGCGATGAGCGCGGCGAGCCCGACCGCGGTCAGGATGGCCAGGCACACCTCGGACGGGTCGAGCCCGCCACCCGAGCGCGACAGCACCGCCAGGTCCACGCCCGCGACATCCATCCCCGCCATGCTGATATCCGCGCCGTCGGCGTGTACGTCGACGGCGACGGTGGTGTGCGAGGCGACCCGGGAGACGCCAGCGTGATGGGCGCTCGGGTGGCCCATGGTGTGCATGCCGGCCACGCCGGAGGCGACCAGGACGAGCAGCAGCATCCGCGGCCCCGTCCACCGCCTCGGCACCGCGCTCACCGCCCTCCCTGCCGCCACGACCCGGTCCCACGGTAGCCGATCCGGCCGGCCGGCCCGGCCGGCCCAAACCGCCGGTGGTCGCCGACGCGAACCATGTCCCCTGCGGATGGGGCCCACCGGCCGACGCCGGTGACGGCATTGCCCACGGGTTGTCCACAGCGGGAAGATGACACGGTGACGGCCCACCAGGAGATCCGGGAAGTGGCACGCGCGCTGGCTTCCCACGCGCCCGCTGACGAGTTCGTCCTCGCCGACGTCATCGCGGAGATGCGGGCAAGGGGCAGCCGCTACGACGAGTCAACCATCCGCACCCACGTGACCTCGCGGATGTGCGCGAACGCGCCAGATCACCACGCCGTCGTCTATCGGGACTTCTGGTGCGTCGATCGCGGCAGCGGCCGGTACCGGCTGTGCCGGCCCGGCGTCGATGAGACAGAAAGGGAATGACGCCGCCTCGCTTCGCCGCTCGTCAAGTCCGGCGTACCTGATCCGGCCGAAGGTAGGCTTCCCGCCGACTGCGCACCAGAGACCGGCCTCCAGTTGGGTAGTGCACGTTCAAGCTGACATTGGCCCAGGACCAGTCCGCTCGGCGAACCATGCAGTGATCGCAGGTGCCTGGTATTGCCCAGCCCAGGGCACCCCCGCTCGGCGTGCAAGACCACGCAACGGACGTAGTCCAGTCCGGCGGAGGCGCGGTGCGGCACCGCGGACACTGTCTCGTAGGCGCGAACCCTGACGATGCCCAATCGCGGAGGTCGGGCAATAGTGGCTGACCGGCGAGAGCGGACCGGCAGAACATGACCACATGTCCGACGATGTCCCCGAGCCGCTACTCGATCCACTGTCCGACCTGCACGACGCGCAGACAAACCTGTCGACGTGGGTCACCACGGTCAAGCTCCAACGCGAACGACTGCGGGAGAACATCACAAGGCTCGGACCCGCCCCGGCCGGGTAGTGCCGAACGACGAGGTCTTGGTCATGGCTGCTGAGGCAGGGCGCCGACGCGCCGATGTTCATCCTTGCGATCGACCAGGTTTACGCGCCGCTCTGGCGGCCAGCTCGCTTCGGGTCACGGGGCAGGTGGCGGCGAGCCCTGGCGGCGGCTTGACTGTGTCCGCGACCACGATGACGGATGCTGACCCAGCCCAAGCCGTGCCCGGGAAGCTACGGCTTCTCGAACTGCGCCTTCGAGAAGACGTGGATGTCGGTGCGGGCGAGCAGATCGGCCCATGTGACGACCGCTCCGATCGTGTAGTCGGCCACGATGAGCTCGTCTTCTCGAACCCCGTACCCGAACATCGACGGTCCGCAGACGTAGAAGTTGGCGCCGAGGTCCTCCAAGGTGCCGATCGACTCCTGCGGGAGGGGCCAGCCGATCTCCCTGTTCATCACCCGTTCCATGATGGGGGTGAAGAAGCCGTCGACCAGTCCGGACAGCTTCGATCGATACCCGCGCTTGAGCAGCCGCACGCCGGCTCCCTCGAACACCATGTTGACATCCATCCCCAGCACCGCACCGGCGAGCGCCTTGTCCAGGGGGTAGACGGCATGTTCCAAGCTGGCGGTGGACATGACGACCGTCATCGTCCGGTCGTTGCGCTTCGGCTCCCCCTTGCGAATGAGACAACGCACCTCCGCGTCGCCCTGCCGCTGCGAATCCAGGAGTTCGTGGCCGGTGGCCTCGCACCAGGTGCCGATGTCGGCGAGGATGCCTTTGTCGTCTTTGGTGATCACCTCGACGACTGACCCCGTCTCCAGGTCTCTCAATGCCTTGATGACCTCGTACGTCGCCCGGTAGGGCTTCCACGTCCCCCGAACATCCACCAGAACTGCCTCCTGCGCCTTCATGGCTCCGCCCTCTCCCGACAGCGGATGGCTTCGGTGATGTCGTGGCGCCCAGCCATGCGGGCCGGGTCGGCGAGGGTGGCGGCGAGGCTGGGTCACGCCGAGGACCACGACGGCCGGCTAGAGCCGTCCCAGGACTCATCTCAGCCCGCCTCTATCGCGGGACCGTAGTGGCGATGATCTCGACACATGGCGGGAGGTTGCCATGGACACCACTAGCGATGGGGTGTACCGGCGGTGCGGTTGCACCGATCCGGCCAGCCGGCGGCGTCTGGGCCGGCGCTGCCCGAGGCTCGCCGATCCGGAGCACGGGAGTTGGTATTTCGCGGTGCAGATACTCGGTACGGGTGGGCGCCGCCGCCGGCTGCGCCGAGGCGGGTTCGCCAGTTCCCGGCAGGCGGCAGCCGCCCGCCAACGGGTCCTGGCCGACACCGCCGTTGGGGCGGCGGGGCAGGGGTGGACCGTGGCCAGGTGGTTGCGGCACTGGCTGTCCACCCTGCCGCTGCAGGTGCGGCCCTCGACCGCGGCCGGGTACCGGGCGCATGCCGAGGAGCACCTGATCCCGTATCTCGGGCGGCACACCCTGGCCAGGCTGACCGTTGGGCATCTGGAGGCGATGTTCGCCGACATCGCCGCGCATTCCACGCGAGACGGGCAGCCGGTCACTGCGGCGACGTTGCAGCGCATCCGCGCCACCCTTCGCCGGGCGCTGAACGTGGCCGTCCGAGAGCAACTGTTGGAGGTCAACCCGGCCCGGCTGGTGTTGCTGCCGCGTCCGGTGCGTCACCGGCCCCTGCCGTGGTCGCCGGCTCGGGTCGCCGCGTGGCGGCGGTCTGGCGAGCACCCCAAGGTGGCGGTATGGACCCCGCTCCAACTGGCCCGATTCCTCGCGACTGTCCGGGAGGACTGGTTGTTCGCGCTGTGGTGGCTGGCCGCGCTGCGCGGGCCGCGTCGTGGGGAGATCTGCGCGCTGCGGTGGGTCGACGTCGACGTGCATGCCGGCACGCTGACGGTCAGCCGGCAGGTCACCCGCGCCGCCGGCCGTTTGCATATGGGGCCGCCGAAGACCCCCGCCGGGCAGCGCACCATCGCCCTGGACACGGCCACCGTTGTCGTGCTGCGCGAGCACCAGCGCCGCCAGCGGCTGTTGCGCCGCGCCGCCGGCTCCGACTGGCAGGACACCGGGCTGGTGTTTACCTGGCCCGACGGGCGCCCGATCGGCCCGGACTGGCTCACCCACCGCTTCCACCACCTGGTCACCATCTCCGGGCTGCCACCGGTGCGGCTGCACGACCTACGCCACGGCGCCGCGACCCTCGCCCTGGCCGCCGGCACCGACCTGCGGGTGGTGCAGGACACGCTCGGGCACAGCAACTACGCGTTCACCGCCGACACCTACACCGCGGTGCTGCCCGAGGTCGCGTTCCAGGCCGCCGAGGCCACCGCCCGTCTCGTCCTCACCGTCCTCGATCCCGCCACACCCCAGCGGGAACAGCGGGCCGTCGGCATCAGCCGACACATTTGAGGGTCGCCACCAAACAGGCCCGGGCCGGGCGATGCCGCGCCCGGTCCGGGCCGGCGGTACGGCCGCTGACCCACACAATCGGCTCGTCGGGTGTCTACCAGGAGGTCGATGATGCGGGTTGAGGGTGATGGGGCCGTGTACAAGAGGTGCGGGTGCCGCGACGGACACACCGGCCGCCAGTGGGGGGCCCGCTGTCCCCGGTTGGGCGAGCCGGCTCATGGGCGCTGGTACTTCGCCACCCAGATCACCACCCCGGACGGCAAACGGCAGCGGGTCCGCCGGGGTGGGTTCGCCAGCCGCGGGCGGGCCGAGCACGCCCGCCAGCAACTGCTCGCCCTGCCGGACGCCCGCGCGGCGGGGCAGGTGTGGACGGTGGCCCGGTGGCTGGAGTACTGGCTGGACGAGGCCACCGACCGGCTCGCGCCGTCCACCCTGCGCAACTACCGCACCCACGTGCACCGGTTCCTCATCCCGCACCTCGGACACATCCGGCTGGGCAAGCTGCACACCGCGCAGGTGCAAGGCATGTTCCGCCGGCTGGCCACCCGCCGCGCCCCGGGCGGGCGGCTGGTCGCCGCCGCCACCCTGCAGCACATCCGCGCCACCCTGCGCAGCGCCCTCAACGAGGCCCACCGGCAGGGCCTGGTCGGGCACAACGCCGCCCGCCGGGTCCGCCTGCCGCACGGTGGCCGACCCCACGCGGTGGTGTGGACACCCGACCGGGAAGCCCTGTGGCGAGCCACCGGGCTGCGCCCCGCCGTGGCGGTGTGGACCCCCGAACACCTGGCCCGCTTCCTGACCGCGGTACAGGACGACGACCTGTTCGCCCTGTGGTGGCTGGTCGCGCTGCGCGGCCCCCGCCGCGGCGAAACCGTTGCCCTGCGCCTGTCCGACTTCAACTTCGACACCAGCGAGTTCACCGTCCGGGAGCAGATCACCGTCGTCGACGACCTGGACTACCTCGGCCCACCCAAATCGCCCGCCAGCTACCACACCGTGGCCATGGACACCGTCACCGCCGAGATCCTGGCCGCCCACCACGCCCGACAACTCCAGCGGCTGGTCAACGGGGCCAACCCCGGCGGGTACATGTTCACCCGACCCGACGGCACACCGATCAACCCCGACTGGCTGACCCGCCGCTTCCACAAACTCGTGCGCACCCTCGGCCTGCCACCGGTGCGCCTGCACGACCTGCGTCACGGCGCGGCCAGCATCGCCCTGGCCGCCGGCGCCGACATCAAAACCATCCAGCAGATGCTCGGCCACTCCAGCCCCATCACCGGACTGGAAACCTACATCAGCGTGCTACCCGACCTGGCCCACGCCGCCGCCGAAGCCGCCGCCCGGCTACTACTGGCCGCCGCCGGACGGCGCCGGCTCGCCCTGCTCGGCGCCTCCCAAGCCTGAACCCGCGCCCGCACCGGTGCTACGTCAACCGCTCGCGCACCCTATCCGCCTCGGCGCGGACCGCCGCGGCGAACCGCTGCCGCACCCGGGCACGAGCCCGGGCGTGCACCCGGTCACTGTCACTTCCCAGCCCAGCGTCCGTGGCGTGCTCCACGTACACCACCGCGCACGCCTCGATCCCGGACCGCAACTGCTCCAGCAGATCCCTGGTCGGCCGGCCCGGATCCAGCGGTGTCAGCCCGGCCCGCAACGCCGCCACCACCTGCCGCACCTGCTCCGTCGGGCGGTCCGGATCGGCGTGCAGCGCCCGCGCGACGTCTGCCGCGACCGTGTTCACATCGCCGATCCGGCCCTCTCGGACCGCCACCGCATTGGCCAGCAACTCCCGGACCACCTCCCGCGGCGCCACACCATCGGTCAGCACGCGCCGGACCACCAGGGCGGGCACCTCCACCGGCACCGCCTGCACCTCGTCGGCCTCGGCGAACACCGCCTCCGCACCGGTACCCGCTGCCCGGGCGGCCACCACCGCCGCGGCGGCCAGCCAATGCGCGGCGGCCAGACACCGGGCTGCCGGGTCCAGCGGCGTGCCCATCAACGAGACCCCGAACGGGTCCTGGCGCAGCACCTCGTCCGCGGCGGCCACCTGCACCGGGGCGGCATCCAACCGGTCCACCGCCACCGCCTGCACCGCCCGCCCGGACAGATCCCCCAACTCGGCCCGCCGTACCGCGTCCACCTCGGTGGCCACTTCGGCGGCCACCGCCTCGGTCAATCCCGCATCACCGACGCCGTGTACCTGGCGACCGAGGCGGTGCGCCGCCTCCAATACCCGGTTGTAAGGCACCACCAGCAACCCCGCCGCGGTGGGCAGATGCGGACGACGCACGGCCGAGACGACCTCGTCCAGCGCCGCCCGCTCCTCTTCCCACATCCCGCGCTCCCGCTCATCGACGGCGGCGCTCGCCGGGCGGGCGTACACCCCCCACAGCGCGGCCGACACGTCGGTGAGCACATGGCAGATCCGGGCCGCCGACTCCTCGTCGGCCGACCCGGCCGCCAACGTGAGTCACGGACGTGACTCACACGTGACTCACAAAAGCAAAACGGATATAGCCCAGTAGCTATATCCGCTGCTCAACTGCGTGCGCCGCCAGGGACTCGAACCCCGAACCCGCGGATTAAGAGCGCTCCTTTTTGTGCTGTCTGGTCCCACTCGTGCTCGCCAGTCCAAAACACAGGTGTTTCGTCCCGGTTGATGGGCACCGATGTACCGACTGGTCCCATCCGTGCTGCCTGGTCTATGGCGTCCGAGCACCCACGGAGCACCCACGGGCCAGCCGCCGGCGCCGTGTCCAGGCACCGCGCACCATGGGCTCGGTCCGCGTGTCGGCGGGCGCGCCCGCGGGTGCCATTGGCGCAGGCCGGGAGGCCGTGCGGCGGTGCGAGAGTTCAGCCGAGGCACAATGCCGGCATGGCTGGTCACGTCCTCTATCTGGTGGGAGGCGCGCCGCGGGTCGGTAAGTCGTCGCTGGCGCAGCGTCTGCTAGACATCGATGGGATCCCGTGGCTGCCGACCGACGTGCTGGGCACGGTGCGACGGCGGTCCTTCCCGAGCTGGATGCCATCGATCGGGATCCGGTCGACGCGTCGCTGCTGGCCGAGGTCCATGTCCCCGCATGTCGAGCAGGCCGCCCAGGTGTGCGCCGAGGAAGCCGACCGGTTTCTGATGGAGGGCTTCGAGCTGGCACCGTGCTACCCGGGGCGGTTGCGGGCGGCGCTTGTGTGCTGCGCGACGCTGAAAATCACCACGGGCGCGGCGTTCATGACGCCGACGAAGATCCCGGCGAACCGGACTGCCGGATCGGCGAAGTGTCGCCCATTGTCGGCAAGGTGCCGGGAACGCCCGGTCGTTTGCACTCCACAACGGGCCTCGCGCGCTGGGTGTTCGTGAGATCGGCGCCACTTGCGGCTCACCAATTCCCGGTGCCGACATCAGCCACGTTGCCCGAGTCACTCTCCGTCGTAGCTGATCACGGCCGCTGGCGTCCGGGCAGACGTACGGATCTGCCGATAAGCGGAAAGCATCCTCCGAACAGAGGGTCTCCTGGAGATCGGCCAGTTCAGGTCTTGATCTTGCACTGGAGGCCGCGCCCACCTTGGACCCGTCGGGGTCGGCCAGGTAAGACATTCTGAACCGATCTCTTACTCGATTCCGCTCGTTGCCGCTGCACGGTAGGCGGTAGGCTTGTCCACCGCGCATCAACGCGCGAAATCTCAAGTGTCTGTTAAGCGTTACCAAGACCGATGGTGGGATGCATGAAAACATCCAACGCCGAAATGTCCGGCTGGCTTAGGCTTCGACCGGTGAGGATCGGGTTAGTTTTCGAGCCGACCGTCAGTTCAGTTATGGCTGCCGTCAAGCTTACTACCACTTCCTGGGGCGGAATCTACTTTCCGTTCATTAGCCCCACCAACAAAGAAGCGGCATTCGCTCTTGCTAACGGACTCGATGTAGATGTGTTGCACGCCATCGATACCTCGGGCGATTCTGATGTTTTGTCCCGAACGGTGGGGTACGCATGGAAGGCTGGGGGCGACTGGGGGCCGTTCGGGAGCATCATCGAGCATTTCTCGAATCATGTCCAGACTGTGGAGTGGCTCTACGACGAGGACCCCAGCTATAACCGCTATTCCCTACCCGAATGGGAGCCAGATCATCCTTTGGCAAACGTCTTTGCCGTCATGTATGGATTGCACGGCGAGGATGGTGTCAGTCGACAGGCAGCCTCATTGTTTCGGTCTAAGGCATATGCTCACAACATCGATCTAGAGCAAATGAAGGCATGGCCCTACGACCCCAAGTTTTGTACGCCGATTCAGCTAACGTCCCGTGAGATCGAGTACACCGGCGAGGGCGATGGGCCTAGGATTGTCGTCCTTCGAGCAGACGACGCGGTAAGGCTCTGCATGCTTTGGAATCTGCGGGCTTCTGGTCATCACATATGTCCATGGGTCATCGGACACGATGAAGTGTCGAACGTTTCGTTGGGCCGGTGGCTCGATCACGCGCTCAGTGAGGATCTATTGCCAAAGCCAATGCGAGGTGACGGCGTCAGGCTAGGCCCACATGTATCGGTCCACTTGCCGGAAGGCATGGATACTCCTCCTGACCTTGCCGAGGAATTGCGTTCCAGGGAGATTGCTCACTGGGGTGATCGCAGTGTCACGTACACTCACGGGTGGCGAGGGCAGCATCCACTTGAGACCAGCTTCCATAGGTTCTTCAAAGTCGAATCTTCTCGCCGTAGCAGGTTCGAGATTCCAATGCCCTCGCTCGGCAACGCGCATCAGCGCCGTGGACATCACCTAGGGTTCGTGATCGCGGACGTCGCCGTCTCCTCGGTTACCGATTTGACACCGGATCTAACGATGGTGGCGCCAGCGGCACGCAGCCTAGATCCTCTGGTTGATACGAACGACATGATCACGCAAAGAGTCCATCGCGTAACACATCAAGGACGTGCGGTTGCTGTTCGGGCGGACAACGAAACAGTCGAGCTAGCTCCGATTTCTGCATTCGGAGTCATCCAGAATCTTATGAGCGGACCTGGATGGTCATACCGGCAGACGGATGGTGGTCGGTTCTCCACTCGTTTGATCGAGAGGCTTGGCGGAGGCTTTCAGTACATCGCAAATCAGCCGGCCGTTCGTGCAATGCTTACAAAAACGGCAGCATCTCACGGAGGGCTACCAATGTCGGCGTTGCTCTCCTACGCGAAGCAGTACCGTGGCGCTTGGCCCGATTCCCGATTGTCGCGGGCATCCATGCAGGAGTACGCGACAAACATCGCCCGTTACCTTCTTTCCAGAAAGGCATTGCACCCAATCCTGCCGCTGCGATGCCCAGAATGCACGGCTAAGGTCGCGGTTCGTCCAGAGGACTTGCGGTCCGACCACACCTGTGACTTGTGCGGGAGCCAAACGCCACTCGGCCTCGCCCTGAGCATGAATGTCCGAAACGATTGGTCGTTTCGTCTGCCCGCCGACATTCCCCCTGAGAAGCTTAGCGAAACCCTTCCAGTGATGGCAGTGCTTTCTATACTTGGCGGCCATCTTGGACACTCAGCCGACACTCCGTATGCGCTCGGGGTTGAGGTCGAATCGCCCGACGAAAAGTTCGAGGTCGATCTTGTTATGGTCCTCAGCGGAAGCTATCCGCCAACGATGATTATCGCCGAGGTAAAGAGTTTCAGGGACGTCGTTTCGTCGGACGACTTGAGCCATCTCTGTAAGCTCCAACAGCATTTACGCAGCAAGGGAGTCGACTGCTACATCATAGCAGCAACATTGCGAGAAGAGTTGCCATCTGAGACCGTGATGGCCCTGCGATCGGTGTGTGAGAATACGCCACGATCAATAGGTACTCGCGTGCTGCCGATCCTTCCAATTGTACTTACTGGCCGGAATCTGTCCGTGCCCTACATGCACGAGAATAATCCGTCATCATGGTTGGAAGTTGACAAAGGTTTGTCGAGCATCGCAGTCGAGTCTTGTCGCAGACACCTTGGCATGACGGATATTAGCTATCGGTCCGTGGGCGAGCGCAAGTGGGTCCCAACGTGGCAGGACTGAGGTACGACCTCACGTTATGGGTCGCGCACCTACTGTAACCCGTCGTCGCAACTCGTCGTACGTCCACTGGGCATCTGCCGCATGGTCCTGTTCGAGAAACCAGTCGAGGTTGGCAATACGGCGGCCAGCGATCCGGGAGTACTTCGCGTGCCAGCCGTGATCTCTCGTGAGCAGCACCGGCTCGTGGATGTCGCCGAATTGGTCAGCCGTGATGTCCAGGATCAGTCCGTCGCGCTCAAGCCAGGCATGAGTCTGGAAGGGTTCATCACGTTGACCTGAGCAGTATATCCACTGGCCAAGTCCGGAGTCGAAAAGGAACTGACCTAACAACTCGCACGTGTCGCCGCAGGAACCATGCGGGAACTGGGCAAGGCTGATCAGCCGGAGCCCACCTTGCTCAAGAGCGGTACGGAAGCTGGTGGCTGCGGCACGAACAGCCGCGACGTACTGACCGGCGGCGTCGGGATGACTCACTACAGCAAGCTACTTCGTTGCTCAGGAGCCTGCTCGACCACACGCGGCTCGTCGCTCACGTGCCATCGGTATCGAGGCCGGCGAAGATCGCCCGCGCGACTGGCGACGGATCGGATCCGTCGATCGCGAAGCCGTCTTCGACGTAGATGCCAGGCTGGGCCATCATCCGCGGCGTCGTGCCGCGGTGCGGCCATGTCGCGGTGCGGCCATGTCGCGGTGTGCACGATAAACGGGTGGCATAGGAAGACGTCGCCGGCGCGCCCGGTGGCGTGCACAACCGTGCGGCACATGACCGACGGGCGCACGCGGGAGATAGATTCCTCACCGCTCATCCCAGTCTCGCCGGCCGGCTTCAGGATGCTCGGCATCGCCAGATGCGACCCGATCGCCATCCGCGTCGGCGCATCGTCTTCGCCCACGTCGCTGAACAGGAACAGCGCGAGCAGGCCACGCGCACGCGAGCGCACGTTGGCCCAATACTCGCCGTTGACCTCGTAACTGCCCTCAATGTGCCAGCCCACGTCGCCCGGGTACTCCTCGGACGGAAACCGCACCGGCACCGAGCCGCCGACACCTCGGCGGCGTGCCCAGCGGCCGGGACCGATCAACGCGTCGTACGCCGACCACAGCGCGGGCGCGGTACCGGCGGCCTCAAACGGACCACCCTCCGGGCAGCGGACCCGCACAACGGGACGAGTCCACGTCGCCCGGTCACGGCTCACACCTTGCCAGGCAAGTGCTGTCCAGATGGCTTCCCGGCAGGCGGCGGCGACGTCTGGATCGACGGCACCGCGTACGGCGAGGTACCCGTCCCGCTCGAACTGCTCGATCTCGCGGCTGTCCACGGCACAAGTCTGCCGAACACCCCCGCACCGGGCATCAATATCCGGGCGCCCGCACATGCCGCTGACCGCGCGCAGTCCCGACAGCACGACTCGTCACTGTACGTGAAGCGACTGTGGCCGGGATTGGCTACCACGCAGGACCCCTCTGGTCCGATCCGTGCTGCGTGGTCTATGGCGTCCGAGCACCCACCGGGCGGGTGTCTACGTAGGTTGGCGACGTATGGGCGATGCCTGCGAACGAAGGGTCTGTTCGTCGGGACTTTGTCGCCGCCGCTGGAGCCGCGACGTCTCGTCTCCGATCACTGTCTGCTGTGCTCGCCGAAGCGTGGCCGTCGCCTCACGGGGTCGAGCACGACCGACGCAGCTTCGACGGCCGGTCGCCTAGAGGGTCCCGGGGAGCCGGCTGGCTGCCGCCACGACGACGAGCGCGATCAATACGATGAGCCATGCGCAGAGAAATACGAGCGCCAGCAGGTACGGCAGGCGGGTGACGGATAGCCGAAGCGTTGCCCTCGTTCTCCATGCCGATCGGCGCGGCTGACGCTCGGCCTCCGACGACCGAGCCGGCTCAACGAGTCGTCTCAGGTCGTCGGTGTCGCGGCCGGCACGCGCCCATTCGGCGTACGGCTTCGAGGGGGTAGCCAAGTCCAGCAGTTCCTTGGCGGTTCGGCTGATCTGTCGTCGATAGAGTTCGACGAGGTGGCGATCTGCTCGTCCGGCCGCGTAGCCGGAGGGCAGACAGCAGGATCCCGGCGATCGCGAATGCGATGAGCCAGGCTGCCTGCACATTGCTTCCGCCCACTGCCGCCGCTGTCGCGCCAAACGCGGGGAGCAACGCCGTGTTCAGGCCCATGATGAGCTGGAGGCGGTTGGCGTGACCTACCGCCAGGGCGCGCTGTGGTTGACCGACGAGGAACTGGCCGCGCTGCGTACCGAGTTGCGGGCGGCGATCACCTCCCGAATGGGCAATGGCCCCGGAGCCGGCCGAGCGCGATTCCTGCTCAGCACGATCCTCCTACCCGCCGACCCCGCCAGGAACCCACAACCACCATCTCCCAACCCCAAGCCGATGCGGGGCGCCTGACGCCACAGGTCTTGACAGTTCCTCTTCATCATCTCGTTGTCCGCCCTAACTCGTGGCCCGTTGCAAATGTCGTATGAGTCGTGGCCAAGCCGCTTCTGCTTCATGGCGGGCAACGGTTGCAGTCGATCCGAACCGTAGCTCCCAGACTTCGATGCCGGCGACGAGTTCACCAAAGAGCCCTCCCTCGAACTCGTCGCACAGACCCTTGAATGGTGCGGCAGCTACGAGTGCCTGCTCTTCTCGGCTGAGTTGTCGGCCAAGGTTGGCGGTTACGCACAGTCGTCCAACTGCCCCCTTTGTGTCCATGATCAACACGTCGACGTCTGCGTTGATCTCGTACCCGAGCTCCCTGACCGTATATTTGGCTGCCGGCGCTACTGCGCGCTTGTCTTGTGCGGCTAGGTCGATGTAGGTATCGAGCATCTGCCGCGCCGCCTTGGCCTGCGTTAGGCCACCCTTTTCCTGCCAGAACTTGCCGGCGAGGCCAGCCTCGATGTGGGCCATCGCCGCTTCAAGTCCATGATCGTGATATTCCCTTATCGCCTTCCGCAGGGTGCCGTCGGCCGAGGGGCCACCGTCGCGCGCCTTCGGCACTCGATAATCCGGGTCGGTAATCGCGCTTCGGATGTCGCTTGGCGAGATGCGCATCGTGTCTCCCACTTCCTCCCGAAATCGTCAGCGGCCGAGGAACCTGGCTGCAGTAGGGTGAGTTCGCAGGATTGCCAGGCATTGCCGGGCCCAGCGCCGATGCATGTCGAAGGACTGTTCCCGCGTTAGCTGATCACCACAGTTAAGGAGTTCGGTGAAGTCGAGCTCCAAGTCAATGTCATCGGCTTCAGCCAGGGCAGCGACGTGCGTGCACAGGTGGACCACATTGTCCGTGGCTGGATCGCGCCACCTGGCGTCCGGTGGGATGTGGTCGAGCGGGTGTTCGCGGTAGATGACATCCGGCGCGCCGGCATACTCGCAGGAGATCTGTCGAACGATGCACGGAATGCAGTAACCGCAATGCTGGTTGGTGCGCCCGATCCACCAACAGCTCACGGTATCCGGCAACACGTCACCAAGACCGAGGCCGACGGCATGCTCCACAACCTCCGGTTTTGTGTAGGTCGCGAGAATGTTCCGGATGCTGAGCTTGTGGCCGAGTGCGGTTGTGGCAAGGCGAGCGAAGTCACGGATGATGTTCGGGCTCGCCGTGTGGGTGCTGTACGAGCCGATCCGCGCCTCGGTGAGCGGGGCGTTGATCGCCATGATGCCGTTCTCGTTGAGGTAGATGCCCGGCAGGTCGAGGCAGGTGGCGAGGAGGCATGCGATTCCCATATAAAGCATGGATCGGCTGCGCTGGGTACTGTCAGCATCGGCGTTTTGCAGGTGAGCCGTGAAGGTGAATCGCCCTGCGGATGGACCGATGTCGTGGAGTGCATTTTCCACGGCTTTCAGAGCTCGACCGACGGCTCCGCTGTTCTGGTGGCTGATGTAGAGCGGTACGCGGCCGCCGCGGAGGAGAAGTCCAGCGCCGGTGAGGCTATCGATGCCGCCGGACAACAACGCGATGCAGTTGGTCTCCGGAAACGCTTTTCTGCTCTGCCGGGGTTGTGGGGCTGGATTCTCTTCACGGACGAAATTGATTTCGAGTTCGTCGTAGGCGAGGGCACCGAAGACTTGGCTGAAGCGGTTGGCGAGCGGCCGCCAGTGATCCACATTGCGAACTCCGACCCAGAGCTTGATGGTGCGTGCCCAGTTGTCGCCTGTGCCGCGGGGACATGCCAGGTCTGTCGCGTAGAGTGCGCCGAGAATGTCCAGCCAGTCTTGCTGGGTGGGTGTCAGTCTCTCCGGGAGGCCGGCCACGACGCTCTCGTAGGAGTAGACCACGTTCTGCGAGCCGAACTCGTTGTGTCGCGTACGGAGGTGCGTCAAACCGGGGAGGGCAGGACACGCGCAGTCGTTGATGATCACTCGGTAGCTAGCGACCATCTGACACCGGATCTGTCGGGGGTGGCCGTGCGCCACCCGCACGAAAGGCCAGGCGAACTCCGTCCGCCCATGCCTCGGTTCCCCGCTGAATCAGTACTGCTCGTCCGCGTTCTGCGGAGTCGGCGGCTGCATCGCCGACCTGCCGGGTTAACGTCCGGAGGACGTGTACATCGGGGATCGCTGCGCTCCCAGTCACCGCCGCGCCGTCGCGGGCGAAGAAGTGCCGGGCGAGTTGTCGCATCGTTTCGGCGAGGAGGCTGCCGGCGAGGTCGCCCGGATTGATGCCGCGGTTGGACCGCCATGCAGCTGGCAGATCCGCTTCTCGGTCTTCGGGGGTGCCGCGCGTTGTCAGTCGATCGAGGAGGACTCGCGCCAGTGCGCGTTCGGCCAACGCCACAGCCACTCCGCCGCCGCCAGCTGACAAGGCTCGTTCTCGCGCCTGCTGGACGACGTCGTTGACAATCGTATGCGGGTCACCAGTATCGAGACGATCGGGCATCTGGTGCCACGCCGCGGCAATCTGCTCGGCGTAGACGCTCACGCCGGGACTTGCCAGCATGGCAAGCCACTCGTCTGAACCCGCGGCGACCATCATGGCTGCCAGCACTTCCGGCGGCGATGAACCGTGTCGTATGAGTGCCCGCACCATGGCCCAAGGTCGGCTACCCCTGGGTGAGCGTAGAGAGACCGAGGTACCCATCAGCGTTGACTTTCACGGAGCACGCAGTATCTGAGAAGACGCTCGCGGGTCACCAGGCCCTGAGCAAGAATCCGGTCCCAGGCGACATTGTCGATCGCACGAGTGTCATCCGTATCGCTGAGTACGGCGAGAGCAGCGTCGACCAAATCATCCGCTCGGATGCAGGCAAGGTCACTGCCGACCTCGACGAATCTGCGACGTCGATCAACAAATCGTCCGTGATCCAGTTCGAAGGTCGGGAAGCCAGAGCTGACTAGCAATACGCATTCGACTCGCTCGGAGATGACGTATCCGGGATATGAGCGACGCGCGTACTCCAGCAGTCGTCGCTCGTCGTCGACCTCCAGCCTGTATCCGTTTTGTGCAGCTTTGCAGTCGAGAAGGATTAGGCGGCCACGCCACCAGAGCAGTGCATCACCCACCCGCTGGCCGCGGTTGGCAGCGCCAAGCCGAACACCGTTGATACGGAAGACCATGGTGGCAAGGCGGAACGTGACACGCTCAAACCACTCGTCAGCTGGCACGCGGGAATGGCGCAGCGCCCATGGCAGTCTGTTGCGTGAAAGCGCAGGAAGCCATGCGAGGCCGACGCTGTCAACCTCTTTCAATGCGTCAGCTCGGTGTCGAGCTCGACGGTAGGTGTCCTTGCGCGGCACAGGCTTCTGGCCCAGCCAGCCTACGGAATGCGAGCGTCTGCAAAGGTCGACAAACTCGGCTGGCCCGAGGACGTGCTCTGAAGCACCGACGGCTTGCTCGGAGGCGGATTTAGTAGCGAGCAGAAAGTAGTCGGCGCAGCCGCGATCGAAAGCTTCCGCCGCGAGTGCGTCGAGGGCAGCCGCACTCGGTTGATGGGTCGCAAGCCGCAATAGGACGAGGTGAGGCCGGAGCAGCACGGTGGATTCGAGTGATAGATCCATGTGGCGCGCGTATCGCTGGAGCCCTTTGACGCTGAGACCCATCTCGGCGGTGATCACTTGGCAGAGCTCCTTGAGCTCATCGAGCGTCAGTTGTGACACCGCCAGCTCGTCCTGCGACGTTGCTGGGGCAACAGTCTCTGCGCGATCTGGCGAGGCTCGGCTGGAAGCGGCGACGAAGCTCATCCGGCCTCCCGGCGATGATCGGCGTGATAACACTTTAAGTCATCGACCAATGACAGAGCGAGACCCACTTTGTAGCGATCCGGACGAAAACTAGTGCATCAGGCAAGTCGGTCATGATGTGCACGATCACGGTCCTGCGTCCCAGCCCCGACTGAGACGAGAACGGGAGGGTCACCTGCGGTCTGTCTAGCTCCTCCAGAACCGTGGCGTCGAGCGCCCGGTCCTGTGTGGCCGTGATCGTCAAGCGCGCCCAAGCGTCGGTCTAGGACCGCGTCGAGGGTCGTGGTGGCGTACGCGTCCTCGTTGGTGCAGCAGGTCTTCGATAGAGGACTTGCCCACGCCCGAGGGGCTGATCAAATCGAATAATCCGCTGCGCACATAGAAGAGCACACCTGCCCGGCGACCGGCCGTTCTGATATGACGGACCCGGCGGCTCGGACCACCTCGGCCACCCGGTCCCTCCGCCGGGCCCGATCCGTCCATCACACATCGGAGGAGTTCGCCACGATGCCGGCGATGTCGCGGTTCGAGTGCGCCTTCTGCCGCGGCGCGGGCTGGCGCGCGTTCGCCGGCCGCATCGTCCTGCCCTGGGCGCTGCAAGGCGAGCGGCTCGGCGGTGACGTGCTGGAGATCGGCGGCGGCGGCGGTGCCATGGCCGCCCGACTGCTGGCCACCCGCCCAGGGCTGCAGATAACGGTGACCGACTACGACGAGGCGATGGTCACCGCGGCCCGCGCCCGGCTGGCGACCTCCGCCGATCGGGCCAGCGTGCGGCAGGCCGACGCCACCCAGCTACCGTTCCCCGACGACAGGTTCGACGCGGTGCTGTCGTTCATCATGCTGCACCACGTGATCGACTGGGAGGCCGCCGTCGGGGAGGCGATCCGGGTGCTGCGCCCCGGCGGCGTCCTCGTCGGCTACGACCTGGTGGCCAGCCGCCCCGGCCGCTGGCTGCACCAGGCCAAAGGCGCCCGCCACCGCCTGATGGCGCCCCGCGAGCTGCGCGACCGGCTCGCCGATCTGCCCACCGAGGCGGTGCGGCTGCGGCCAGGCCTGGCCGGCCTGGTTGGGCGCTTCACCGCCCGCAAAGCACTCGGATAGCCCTATGCCTCGGGTTTCGGGCGATCGGGAAACGCCGTGTACGACCGGAGATAGTAGATAGTCCTTCGGCGGAGGTCGGCGGCCGACCTCATCGGAACAGACTGCTGATCGTGGGTGGACAACGACAGTTTGTCCACCCAGTGGCATCGACCTCTGGGCCCGCCGTGGGTGTTCGCGCCTTGGCGAAGTCCCTCTGGCTGGCCGCGTTCTCTAACTGGTCGGAGGCGACCGGACCGATGCGTTCTCCGAGTCTTCAGTGGCTCGGTGGGAGGTATTCGCTAGCTTGGTCGACAAACGAGCGGTCATACTGCCGTCTCGTGAGCGAGACGCAACTGGCGCGGCACCGCGAACTCCTCAAGCAGCAGGCCGAGGTGTTCAACGTGCTGGTGGATCCGCGAGTGGTCCCTGATCCCGGATCGCCGGCTGCTCGCGAACTGCAGGACGCGCGGGGTCGGCTTGCGACCGCGGGGCTTTGGGGCGAAAACCCAGTCCGTACTGCCTATGCCGTCGCCTTCATGAGCTACCAGGCTGGCTTGGAACAGACCCGAGCCATGGCCGAGTTGATGACCGGCGCATTCACGATCGTTCCGGTGGCCGCGTTGTTGCGCCCGCTCGTGGAGGTTGCGAGTCAGGCGTGGTGGCTGCTTGAGCCGGAGATCGGGGCCGTGGCACGGGTGGCGCGGATGCAGGCAGTGCGGTACCGAAGCGCTGTCGAAGGTGAACGTGTGGCCAAGATGATGGAGGTTCCGGAAAACCAGGTCCACCTCCACACCGAGAGGGTCCAGCAAGTCGCCGACTACTCTCGCGGGCTGGGTCTCGATGTGCCAGGCAAGGACGGGTATGCGTATGTTTGCGCTGGTGAGCGGCTGCCCACACCGACGTACCGAGTTCAGCAGATGTTCGCCGAGGTCGATGTGCCGGGCGTCTACAACTTATACTCGGGTTTCACCCACGGTGAGCTGTTTGCCCTTTGGCAGGCGTTTGAACCTGGTCCGCGCATCGACGGGCACCTTCACTATTTTCCGGCTGTCGCCGAAGAGGCCTTCGGTGGTGTTGTCGCTGTCGCGGCCTGGACCCTCTACGCTGCAGCGGCGCGCGGAATACGCCTGCTCGGTCTGGATCGCGCCCCTCTTGAGGACTGGATTGACGAGCATGACGCGGTGCTGCACCCTGAGACAAGCACCGAAAACGGGGCGAACCAAGTCTAACGTGACCAATGCGGCGCTCAACTTACCCTTAACCCAGGCCCGAGCAATGCCGACTGGCGCCGCAGCACAGCCTCGGCCACTTTGCGGCTCTACGCATTCGCTCTGGGGTAGGACCTCATGTCCATTTCATTTTCAAACCGCGTAGGCGGATCGAACTCGCGTGACGCGGTCGCCGCGTGCAATCTGGATTTAGCTGAGAAATATTGTCCCGTTGGCGGTCAGTGCGAGGTTGCGCCTGTGCAGAAGGTCGACTAAGTCCCGGGGATGAGTAAGGCGTTGTAGATCTTCAGACGTAATGACTAGGATCCGAATTCCGCGGACTAGTGCGTTCGCGCCAATGGAGTGGGCTCGGTCGCGATGCTCCTGGCGTCCAGTAATCCCGTTCGCCGCTGCCAGCACACCCAAAGAGCAGCCGCGGTCCACGACTACATTCACGAAGTATCCGAGAACGGTGCTATCGACGGGTGCTGACCAGTTCTTGCATTCGACGAGGAAGAATTCGGGCAGCATCGTCAAGCCGCTGGGGAGGCGTTCGTTTGCGACAGTTATGTCGACTTCTTCCGTTCCGTAGTTGTTCAGGGAGTTCCGCTCGACATGACAGCCGGGAACTCCTTCTAGCAGGTAGGTGAGCATGTTCTCGTAGTAACGGCCGCGCGTTCTTTGTGCCGGGTGATTTGCTGCCCGGCGCAGGTATGCCGCTACGCGCGCTTCGAAGAGGCTGGTCACCTGGGTGCCTTGCCGTGTACCAGGGCGTTCCGCGCGTTCAAGATCACTTGGGCCATGCTTTGCTGCGTTAGCGACGTCAGCAACTCACCCAGGTCGAAGGCCATTACCATCGGCCAAACGCCGGCTGGTAGCCGAACGGCTTGGCGGGACAGGGAGTAGTAGATTAAAAGGCCAAATGACGCATTTCGGTTCGACGTGGCGTGTTGGAGTTTGTCGAATTCAGCGCGGTGCAGGACCGCGTCTTGTACAAGCTTTGCCTCGACGAGGAGCGGTCCTGGCAGCACTGCCTCCGTGCCAGGTATCCAAGCCGCGAGGTCGAATCCTCGGTCGGGACCACCCCTGGCCGCGCCTTCGGTAAGCGCGCCGACAGCCTCAAGCAACCTCACCACGATGTCTTCGAATCGCTGATGAAGTGAGAGGGTGCCCTCGTTCGCCACCTCGGTGAGGCTATCCAGCTCCCGTCGGAAGGCTCGTAGCATGTCAGCGTCCGGCCGCTGCTGGTCAACCACGTCCGGTCGGGGCTGCCCGACCGACTTGAGAAAGGAGCTGATTCGGAGAGACAACGCCGAGGCGCTGCCCAATGGGATTTGGGCAACGTTCAGCGGCGCGAGGACGGAATCGGCGGCCCGCGGCGGTTCAACGATCACCAGGGTTGGTATGCCAGAACCAATCGCTACACCAATGTCCACATACAGCGCGGGCGGTGTGGGGGCCTCAAGGTGGCTGGAGAAGACGACGCAGAGAAAATCGACGTCAGGCAACCAGGACACGCGGCCACGGCGCGAAAGACCGGCGAAGCCGCTCTCTGGCGCAACTATTTCGATTCCCGCGGCGTCCAGCACCTGCTGCAGGGTGCTGATGTCGGCGGCTTGTTCGGCAACCAGGTAGCAGCGCACAGGGTAAAACCTTAGTACGGCGGCCGCCGTCATTGACGTCGTAGGTGCCTACCCTCGTTGTTGCGGCGTTGACCCGCGGCGGTGATCAAGTTCAACGTGCGAACATCGGTAGATCACGCTCGAAGGCCCAGCCACTGTCGCGGGTACTGACCGGGCTCGGGGTACGGATGACCGGCCGGTCCATGTCCCGGCGGCTGGCCCGGCACTTCGGCACCATGCAGGCCCTGTTCGCCGCCAGCGTCGAGGACCTGCAACAGGTCGAGGGTGTAGGCCCGGAACGGGCGGTCACCATCGCCGCCGAACTCGTCGACCTGGCCCCGCTGATCGGCAACCTGACCGCGCGCGGTGTCAACATGACCGAACCCGGCGGCGGAGTTGCGGCAACCGGCTCCGGACGCCGCGGCCACGCCGCTGCAGCCGCTGCGCAAGCCGGACTGCACTCCCATGACCGTCGTCGTCACCGGCGCCGTACCCGGCTTGACCCGCAATGAAGGCAACGAGGCGGTCGAAACGCTCGGCGGCAGATCATCCGGCTCAGTATCGAAACACACTGACCTGGTCGTGGTCGGCGACGGCGCAGGCACCAAAGCCGACAAGGCCGAGCAACTCGGCATCCGGATCCTGCCCGCCGACCAGCTCGCCGCCCTACTCCAGGCCCACGCCATCAGCGACCTCGACACCATCGCGAGGATCCTCGCCTAGGTGGGGTGACCACCAACCTTGGCCGGGTCGGGAGCAGCGGACTTCCGCTGCTCAACGCGCCGGCCAACCCGGTGAACGTTCGTGGCCACCCCACTAGCCACATCGTCGTGCTCCGCCGCCGACGGTTACGTATCGCTTGTAGGTTCTCCACGCACGGCGGACAAGCGCCCATCCGCCCGCACCCGGTCCCGTCGCGCCGCCGTCTCGAGGCGAGGCAACCCGGGTATCGGACGGGCGCACCGCGATCAGCCTGCGCGACGGTTCCGCCCTCCGCCACGCAACCCCGGTACGCGGGTGCGCACATCAGGTTCGTCGCCAAGAGCGGCCTTACCGGGGCCGACGCCGGGCATCACCAGCCGGCCGGTCACGCTGTCCCGATCCCGCCATGGCCGGCTCCGCGCCGAGCCACCTTCGTGCGGTGCTATCCCTGCCGCCGTGGTGGTGCGCAGAATGGCGGCATGAAACTGCCGGTCATGCCCCCGGTCGCGCCGATGCTGGCCAAGTCGGTCGCGACCATTCCCTGGTCCGGGTCGTACGAGCCGAAGTGGGACGGCTTCCGGTCGATCATCTTCCGGGACGGCGACGAGGTCGAGATCGGCAGCCGCAACGAACGCCCGATGACCCGCTACTTCCCGGAATTGGTCGAGGCGTTCAAAGCCGAGCTGCCCGACCGGTGCGTGGTCGACGGGGAGATCGTCCTGGCCACCGACGCGGGGCTGGACTTCGAGGCACTGCAGCCGCTGGTCACTACGTTCGATCAGCATCCGTGGAACTGGGCCGACCGGGTGGAGGATGTGCGCAATCCGCGGGACTACGAGGGCTCGCGGTGGAACGTCGGTAAGGATCTCTCGTTCGTGCCGCTACGGCCGGAGCGGGTGGTTGAGGTGCACTACGACCACATGGGAGGCGTCCGGTTCCGGCACACCGCCCAGTTCGTGCGGTGGCGGCCCGATCGGACCCCGGGCTCGTGCACCTTCGCCCAGCTTGAGCAACCGGTGTCCTTCGACCTCAACGACATTGTTTCTGGACTGCGCTGACCGCATCCGCCGAGCGGGTGGCGGACCCGGGTCAGCCAGGCCAGGGACGCGAGACTGCGCGCAGGGGTGGTAACCAGCGCTTCAGGTCGGCGGCCCCGCCTGTGGCCCGGCGCCTGTCGGCAGGTAGACCCAACGACGCTCGCGTGCGCTGGTCCCGGATCCGCCCAGTGCGTGAGACGGCGGCGGGCGGTCGGGGCGGTGAGGCTGCGCGGGTCTGGTCAGCCGGGCGTTGTCCCGCCGAGGGCGTGGACCCGGGTTGGATCGACTATCACGCAAGCAACAACTCCGCACTCGCCGAGCCGCCACAGCGGCGACCTGCCGGAACACGCTCACGTTCAGGTGATCGTCAACCTGTGCTCGCCCGGGTTGACACTTAAGGAGATCGAAACAGTGGCGGTGGTCCACCCCCGCGTAACGCCGTGGCGGTCTGGTGATCGGTCAGCGCGTCGCTGCGCACCAGGTCTCGTTGTTGCCGGACGGCCACGCCGTGTCCGTCGTCGGCGGGCGACAGTGGCGAAGCGGTCCTGCATCGCCCACGTGCGGAGATGGTCGGCGCGTTGGGAGAGTCGAGGGAGCGCGTGAACGTGATGTCCGACCGTCCTTGCGGGAGGGCGCGCGCACGTTCCGCTGACCTCAAGCCCCAGGTGGACGATTCTCGTACCAGATCAACGACCAGGACTGGGAGGTTGTGTCGGCAACGGCCTGGACGTCGTTGATCAGCCCGCCTGGCGTACGTCGAGAAGCCTAACCCCATATTCGTCTCGAGCGTGGAGGTGGCGCGCAAGCGGCTCTTCGTAGGTGGTGACCACTACTTGCCTTAACGGACCTTCTCCGGCAGTGACACGGGATAGGATGCTCGCCACCTTGCGACGAACATCCGGGTCGAGATGTTCCAGCGGCTCGTCGAACCAGCAGAAGTCTGCGGTCGTGGCCATCTGTGCAACGAGGAGCCGCAGAAGAATGGTCGCGCTCATGCTCTCGCCGGTGCTGAACGAATCGTAGGGCAGCGGGTGCCCGTTGACCGTCCTCGTGATGTTTCCATCCGAGTAAGTGTTGAGATCTCCTCGGTCTGGGAACAACGCCTTCCATCGCTGGTCTATCTCAGCTGCGAGAGGCCGAATCGTCTCGTCGAGCAGTTCTGTGAGCGTCGACTCGGTCGCCTCTGCGGCCGCTCTGAGAATTGCCTCCTGGCTGAATAGCGACTCAAGCTCACGCATCGCCTCGTCGGCCGTGCGAGCCTGATTGAGGTCCCTTGTGGCCTGGACATTGGCCGCGCGAGCCTCTACCAGGGCGCTGAGCGCACTCTCGGCCATTGCGGCAAGTGGTGTCCTGGCAACGGGCTCGTCGTCGGCTTCTGATGCTTGGGGTGGCTCTCCGGGATACGGGATTCGTCGCCACTCGTTCTGGGCGGTCTTGATGCGTTCGCGCAGGGCGAGCAGGTCGGTCTCGGAGGTCCTCAGTTCGACGATTGCGCCACGGACGGCGGCAAGGTCCTGTGCGTTAGCCTCGTGGGCCAGTGCGATTGTCCTGTCATCGAGTGGCCGCCGGCAGATTGGGCAGTCGTCGTGTGCAGCATCGAGACGCTCTTCGTTGCCCGTCAAGGCCGCCTCCTTGGCCGCGTTGACCGCGAGCTCGATACGGACCGCCTCGATCTGCCGGTCGAGATCGGCTAGGCGTTCGTCGAGCGCTACTTCGAAGCCGTCAACAGCGACGGGGCGGCCGAGGTCGGCGGAGATCCGTAGAGCCAGACGTTCGACGGCTTCGGTCCAGGCCGAATGGCTGTCCTGCCACCTTTGTATTTCGGCTAGGCGGCGTTCCCGATCCCTCGCCGTGTCGACCTTGTCCTGCGCGGCCTTGTGTGTTTCGGTGGCTTGTTCGACCTGGCGTGCCGTTCGTTCCACGTCGTCTTGCAGCTGGGCGAGCCGTTGTGAACTAGTCGAGTTCGCGTCTTTGATCCGCTTGATATGGGCTTCGATGGCCTTACGCCTGGCGTTAAGCTGCTCGACGGCAGTTCTGAGGCCGTCGATTCCGTAGTACCGGCCGAGGTGCTCCTCCAGGCCCAGTGCCGTGGGCATGTCATGGTCTCGGTCGACCGCGGGCATGGTTAGACGGGCGAGGAAGCTGGGCTCGGTACCGTAGGCGCCGGTCAGATGCCGCTCGAGTTCCTCGTGGGGTACGAGTGCTCCGTTGAGGCGGACTACGGGGGTCTCGGCGGCGCGACGGGCCTTGCCTGCGAGCGTTCTTTCGACAGAGAGGACGCGCAGGTCGGGAAGTTCGAGTTCGACAGTTGCGACGGCGGATGCTGCGCCTGCGCGGATCGCGCCGTGGCCACCTGAGGCGATCGTGCCGAAGAGCGCCCACCGTGCAGCCTCGACCAACGAGGTCTTGCCCACGCCGTTGGATGCGACTACGAACGTTGTCCCTGCCTCGAACTTGATGGTGACGTCCTCGTAGCTGCGCCAGTTCCTCAATGTCAGTCGCCTAATCACCGCGTGTCTCCAGGTCGAGTTCGGCCAAAGCGTCCTCTACGGTCTCGTTGTTAACGACGGCGACGACGAACCTCGCCACTCGTTCGTCGAGCCGGTCTGGAAGGTTCCCCCAGGTGGCACGCTTTGCTGCCTGATGCGCCCGTTGCCCTTCGAGCGTGATCTGTGCGATCGACGTGCCAGCGTGCCGTGCCGCGATCTGGTGAAGGTCGGTCCTTCCGATACGGTTGCTTGCCCGTTCTGTGATCTCCCACACGGGTATAGCCCCTTCGAGGTGCTTGCACAGGGTGTCGACGAGTCCGTAGCCAGCCAGAGTCGCGGCGGGTCCTGTTAGGGAACCCCCGGGAAGCTCAAGGGCGGTGCGCATGTACGCCGTCGTGAAGAGCAGCGCTGGCCATTCGCCTCGCGGGATGGCGACGGCTACAGCGTCGACGTCTGTCTCGACGAGGGTCATCGTCCGACACGCCGCGGCGACGGCCCGGGTGTCGGGAAACGCGATCTGGCTCCCACCGTGGAGTGTCGCCACGATGATCGTGGTATTCAGGTATAGGACCTTCAAGACGCACGTAGCGCGGACGTTGGTGTCGACGGCAACGGTGTGCGGTGCGAGATCAATGAACCGCACGCCCCGCAGCCGTTCGCCGAGGCTTGTCCTGATGGTGTCGATGTCGCCCGGTGAATGGCTCGCCGCGGACTCGCTTGTCTCCTGTTCGGCGCCCGCCATAGGGTCGTCCTCGGTCTCAAGCCACGCGCTCGGCGAAAGTTCCGCGAGAAGGTCGCGCAATGCCTGCCGGTACTCCAGTCGCTGGTCGTCGTCATCGTTGATCGGTGGGCCCACCCGGACGCCGCTGGGCCGGCGGCCCTCTCGCACGGCGGTCATCACCTCGGCGACGTCCTTACCTATGTCGAGGATTCCGACTCTGTTGAGGAACGCGCCCGTGTGAATGTGGGTCCGCAGCGCGACCATGGCGGCCGTCTCAGTGGCGAGAGGGGTCGCGTCCGCGCCGACCACGACGCTTTCCTGGTCTGCGAGCTCGACGTCGAGCACCAGTGGGACGACGTCGGCGACGCCATCGTCGAAGACGCGTCGGACCCACACCAGCAGCACTTCACTTCGTCCGACGCGCCAGATCTCGTTCGGTTGGGGTTCGCCGCCTTGGCCGCCCGAGACCAGATCGGCAAGGGCCTCCGGGAGTGGCGTCGAGGCTTCCACGATGCGCTGGAGGCTGTCGGTGTTGGCCGGCACAAGACCCGACGCCTGGCGGATGCGGGACAGGCGGACGCGGCACGCCAGGCACTCGTCGAGGTGTTCGAGCGTGGATGTTGCCTGGTCAGGATCGTGCAGGGCCGCGAGTAGTTCGCTGGACGAGGGATGGACGTTCGCCGTCACCGGTGATCACCCCTTTGGTTGCGCTCGTCAGTCACTAGACGTTGCACCGTCCTTCCCTGTCCGGCGTTCGAGCCAGTCCTCGCAAAGCTCGCACAGGATGGTCGCGGTACTGTCTGGGTGTTCGTCGTCAGCCAGTTCGTCGCGGAGCCGGTCGATGAGCCGTTGGCGGATGAGCGCTGCCTGCGTCTTGCCCGAGTCGATCAGCCGCGCGAGGTCACGCACGTTCTTGTCCAACGTTGTGACGATGATGCGCTCCCTGTCGCTGAGCGAGTCGAAGATGTCGACCGCGTGGAGTTCGGCCAGGGTACGGGTGGCTGGGTCGCCCCTGATCCAGCTGGGTTCCGCCACGCGTTCCTGTATGTCCAGGTTTACGGTATTAGCTGTTCTGCGATGGTCGAGGCGGGCCGTCAGGGCCTGTGCGAGATCGACTGCCGTGAGGCTACCGGCCCCGGCGGTCAGCACGCTGGTCATCAGTCGGACGAAGGAGGGCCGGTCCGCCAACGGCGCGTCCCGGCGCTCACTGGTCCATCTGGGTACAGCGACCTCCACCCCGGCGGTCGCAGACGCCAGTTGGCCAGGGCTCGCCGCGCTCGGCACGGTCGGACCTCCGGCAAGCGTCCACCGCTCAGGAGACCCGGTTACCACCTCGAAGTCTTTCTCGTCGCGCAGGATCTCCTTGACCCGCACGATGAGCTTGCCCAAGTCGGTGCCTCTGGCCACGTCCCGCAGGAAGTTCAGGACGGCCGCCTCGAGAAGCCGCTCGAACGATCTCTCATCCACTGAGCGGACAGCGACGTCGAGAAGACGCTTCGCCCCGCGCTCATCCCTCACGAAGTCGTGGGCGGTCTCGGTCACCGCGGTCTCGTCCCAACTGGCCGAACCTTCAGGCGGCGGGAACCTATGTCCGACCGCGACCAGCCAGACCGTCTTGTACAGGAGTTCGGCGCCGGCGGGCCCGAGCCGGCCGGTGCTGAGGAGCTCTTCGCGCGGGGTCACGAGAACCGCCTCAACACGTGGGACAGGAAGGGTTCGGGCAACACTCCGAGGTACTCGACGTTCTCCGGCCGCCACAGCTGGCGTTCGACGGAGGCCAGGTCGGAGAAGACCCCGTCGCGGTCCAACTTCAGCGCCAGGTCCGCGGGGTGCGGTACGCCGGGGGCCCGCTTCGAGGTACGGGTCACGAGCTGGATCGGACTCCGTGAGGGCGGTTCCGGCGGGACGCAGATGACGACCGCTGGCCGGTCGGCGGCCGGGTCGTGGCCGATCGAGTAGATGATCGTGTTGACGAGGTACAGCTCTCCCACCTTGGGCAGGAAGGGTTCGCCTGGCTCCCCCTTCTTTCGGGGGAGCCAGGCGTGGGACCGACCAGCGCTGCGCGACATGTGCCCGTCAACCCTCCTGCCAGGCCGGTCTCGAAAGGCCCTTCCCCCCGTCCTGACGTCGCACCGTGGCGATCTGTCCGGTGTCGCCCGACAACTCCCCGTACCTGTCGGCGATCTCACCGTAGCGCCCGTGTGGGTCACCGCAGCATCGGACACGACCGGACACGAGGAACACGTGCGACGTCTTGGACCGGGCGAGGCAGACATCGGGAAGCAGACCCGAGGTCACCGTCAACTCGAGATCGTCGTTAACCCAAGGAGTGACCCATGACCGCCGAAGCCATGAACTCCAGCCCGGGCCACCACCACGAGATCCGGATCACTATCGACGGCCAGCCCTTCACCGTCGAGGACCGCCACCACGCGGCGGCGGATCTGCTGGCGCTCGCCGGACTCCCCGCGGCCGGCTACGACCTCACCCGCGTCGGCAAGCACGGCAAGGTGGAGACGTTCCGTGACCAGGAGAAGGTGAACGTCAAGGACGGCGACGTGTTCGTCAGCGTCAACCGACAGGGCACCGTGGCGTGACCGCGCAGGTCGTCTCCGCCACCGGTGTTGGGGCTTTCGTGGCCGCGCTCGAGGAGTTCGGGGCCGAGCCGGTCGTCATGTCCGCCCTGGTGACCTACGCCGTCACCCCGGTGGCCGGGGCGCTGGCGGGCCGCGCCGTGCGTACCGGCGTGAGCGTGGACGAGGTTGCGCCGTGGCCCGCTACGCCGCCGCATTGGATCCACTTGCCCGCCGAGGTGACCTTCGCGACCACGAACGCCGGCGGGTCCCCCATGGCGGGATGGGTGTCCCACTCGCGCGACATCCCCGCCTGGGGCACGGCCCAGGTGCCAGTCGCCGCCTGGCTTGCCCACGTGCGGGGCGTCCTGGGAGGTGCCGTGTGACCAGGATATCCGTGGCAATGACCAGCGAACTCGACGCGCGAGCACGCCGCCACCTGCTCAGGCTTGATGGACAGGAGGACGTCTGCCTGGCGACGTATACGCCATCAACCGGAGACCGGCGCACCACCACCGTGCTGACGGACCTTGTCCTGCCGCTCGAAGGCGAGAGGAATGTCCACGGCAACGCCTCGTTCTCCGGGCGATACGTCGTCAGGGCAGCCAGCGAGGCTGCCGTTCAGGGACTCGGCATCGCGCTCATGCACTCACACCCGCAGAGCGCGGGATGGCAGGACATGAGCGGTGTGGATCGCGAGACCGAGCATTCCTACGCACGCGTGGCACAGACCATCGCTGGGCATCCGCTCGTTGGCATGACGGTCGCAGCAGACGGCACCTGGTCGGCGAGGTCCTGGAACAGTGAACGCGGCCACCACGACGCCGAAAGCGTCCGCGTCGCCGGGACCGCGCTGCGGGTGAGCTGGAACGGCACGCTCCGACCCGCCCCTGCGTCCACCACGGCACAGGTCCGCACCGTCTCCGCGTGGGGCGAGGCCGTCCAAGTCGACCTGGCCCGGCTACGCATCCTCGTGGTCGGTGTCGGCACCGTCGGACTCGACCTCGCCATCCGTCTTGTCCAGGCAGGTGTGCAGCACGTCTCCGTGATGGACTTCGACACAGTGGAACAAATCAACCTCGACCGCCTCCTCACGGCCACCCGAATCGACGCGGCGCTGTTTCGGAGCAAGATCTACGTCGCGCTGCGGGCCATGAGGGCAGCCGCGACCGCCGCGACACCAGCACTGGCCGGTTACGACCTGAGCATCTGCGAACCACAGGGGCAGCGCACAGCGCTCGACCACGACGTCATCTTCAGCTGCGTGGACAGACCGTGGCCACGCGCCGTGCTCAACCAGCTCGCCTACAGCGATCTCATCCCCGTGATCGACGGCGGGTTGGCGGTCGAGCCGTTCCCTGAAGGCGGCATGCGCAACGCCACCTGGCGGGCACATGTCATCACCCAGGGCCGACCCTGTCTGCAGTGCAACGGCCAGATAGACGGAGCCCAGGTAGCCCGCGACCGGGCAGGGCTCTTCGACGACGACACCTACATCAGAACCGCCGGACTCAAGGCGCCGGCACGAGAGAACGTGTCCCTGCTGGCCCCGTCGGTCACCGCCTCCATGCTCGCACAATTCGTCAGCCTCGCCGTCGCGCCCGGCGGCCTCGGCGCACCGGACCCGCTGCGGTTCTCACTGTCGACCCACACGCTCGAACACATGCCCGTCGAGACGCTCGCCAGCTGCGCATACGAGCAGGCGACCGGCTGGGGCGATCGACGCCCGAACCTCACCAAACACCACCCGGCGGCCGAGGCCACACGTCAAAGGCGGAACGCGAGCGCCCGGGTGCCACGCGTACGCGCAGGGCGAATCTCGCAAAGCCTGGTCGAGAAGGCGTCCGCGGCCATCCAAAGGGTATGGGCGGGCAACTGACCGCGACTCGGGTTGCTGAGCTTGTCACACCCCGGCACGAATGGGCGCCGCGCACCAGTCCACCACGCGAACAGGGGTCGGGCCTGCGACCGGGCGACCGCAACCCGCGGAAACCGCCAACGACGGCGGCGCGGGTACGGCAGATGGTTGCCGATCCCCGGGCGCCTTCGCCCGGTCGACTTGATCGCTTCCCGGAGTGGCTATTGCATCCGTCGCGACTGGTGCATCGTGCATCGGCGTGCGACGGGAGGATCTCCATGACCAACAACCTGACAGCGCTGCGGGCACCGGTGGATCCCGATGATCCCTTCGGCGCACTCGTCCGGGAGTTGACCGACCTCGACTACACGGCCCGCGACGGCGAGGACGGCATCGTCACCTACGCGAGGCCGGACGGCGGGGCGGTCGTTGCCGTCATCGACCGCACGGAGGGCCAGGATGCGCGGCTGAGTG
>WNFZ01000587.1_pt1 | contig 35486 bp, 32 predicted proteins | sample 5400081 | NCBI WGS metagenome assembly WNFZ01 (sample SAMN13153365, study PRJNA577476) | soil metagenome | isolation source: 80 cm soil or saprolite under grassland replicate 1 | place: USA:California | collected 2016-06-15 | reverse complement strand
TGCCGCTCATCCAGATGCGCACGCAACACCGCGTACCTTCGTGCTGCGGACTCCGCAACCTGCCCACCATCGGCCATAGCACAACTGTAGAGATCACGGAGCGGAAAACCTAGCTTATTTCATCGCGAGCCCTTAGCGCGGCAGCGTGCAGAGCACGAGGACGGCCAGCGCCGCCTGGCCGAGCCCAACCGCCGCGATGTAGCGCATCGGAGCCGCCTGCCCGGCCGGGCGATTGCGCAGCGTCCGGCGTCGCACCCGGCCGATCGCGTACGTCATGAGGGCGAGCCCGGCTGCCAGCCCGGCAAGCCAGAGCTGGGCGGTCGGCACGCCGCCGCCGTGTGCCCGATGGACCAGCAGCAGGATCCCGTTCGCGAGCGTCGCCAGGCTCGTACGCTGCCACGCCAGCGCAGTCCGCTCGTGCTGCAGACCGGGCGCGCTCATGAGTTAATGACCAGCAGCACGACGGCGACCGCGACCGCAGCGAGACCGGCGCCCTGCACGACGATCAGGGACGACCGAGGCAGTGGCTCGCCGCGCCGCATCGCCTTCTGTACACGGTACCAACGCCACACCCCACCGACCGAAGAGAACGCGCTCAACACGCCCAGGAAGACGCTGAGCGATGCCCGCGCGCCGGGGACGCCGAATTCGGGGACGAGCTGCGCGACAGCGACCGAGGCGGCCAGCAACGCGAGGGCGGTCCGGAACCAGGCAAGGACGGTGCGTTCGTTGGCCAGGGAGAACCGGTAGTCCGGCTCGGCCTCCACAGCGGGAGCGCGCCGGGCGCGCGGCCACCTCATGCCGACCGGACCGGTTGGGCGGCCAGCGGGTCGTCGTTGAGCGCGTCGCGCACGGCGCACACGAGGGCGGTGAGCTGCCTCGCGCGCAGGAGCCGCTCGGAGGTGTCGACCTGGAGCACCACGCGACCAACGATAGAGGGGCGCTGGCATGTCGTCGGTCACCGACGCCCGCCTTGCCTGGAGCGATCGCTGCGCACCGAGCTTGGCTGGTCGATGCGACGTACGGAATCGGTCGGGATTGCCCACCCGGCACTCAAGTGTCGAACACTCACTTGCGTTGGCACCACACGGGGATGGTCAGCTGCGAACGAGGCTTGGCGCAGGGGGCGGTTATGCGATTGAGGCCCATTGTTCTCGCGTCGTTCGCGGCGGGCCTGCGGATGACTCACGGGATCTGCGGATGGATGGCTACTTCACCACGGAACGACACCAGCGTCTACGCCAGGAGGTTCGAGCCTTTGCCGAGACCGCGGTACGGCCGCGCATACCAGATATGGAGGCGTCGAAGGAGGTCCAGCATGACCTGTCGCGGCTGATCGCGCGTCAGGGCTGGCTCGGGGTAACCATCAGCCGCGACTACGGGGGGATGGGCCTGGGACACCTGGCGAAGACCATCATCATCGAGGAGCTGTCGCGGGTCAGTGGCGCCATGGGCGCCATGGTGCAGGCTTCCCAGCTGGGTGTGGCGAAAATCCTGCACTTTGGCAACGAAGTCCAGAAGAAGACCTGGCTGCCGGTCGTCGCGGACGGAAGCTGCCTGCCCACAATCGCGGTCACGGAGTCGCAGTCGGGCGGGCATGTCCTCGGTATCGCGGCCACTGCCGTCCGGGACGGAGATGACTACGTCCTCAATGGCCGGAAGGTGTTCGTCGGCAATAGTCACGTGGGCGACCTGCACGGCGTCGTGGTGCGCACCGGGCATGGCTCAGGGGGTCTGTCGGCGTTCCTGGTTGAGTCAGACCGGCCCGGCTTCTTCCTCGGCCCACACCGTGCCGCCATGGGCCTGCACGGATTCAGCTTCGGAGAGCTCACTTTCGACAACTGCCGGGTCCCTGCGGCGAACCTGCTCGGAGCGGAGGGCGACGGGCTAGCCGTTGCCTACTCCTCCAGCATCTTGTACGGCAGGCCGAACTTGACCGCCGTATCGCTCGGCATCCACCAGGCGCTGATAGAAGAGACCTCGGCATTCGTGACCGAGCAACACCGCTACGGCAGGCCGCTGCACGACCTTCTTCCGATCAAGCTCAAGGTGGGGCAGATGCAGTCCCGCCTGATGACCGCCCGGCTGGTCGCCTACCACGCGGTGCACCTGTTGGATCAGGGCCTGCCCTGCGACGCGGAGCTGATGAACGCGAAACTGATCAACGTCGAGTACGCCTTGGACTCAGCGCGTAACGCCATGGAGGTACACGCCGCGTGTGGGCTGTTCCCGGATCGGCCCGTGGAACGGTATCTGCGCGACGCACACCATATCTTCGCACCGGCCGGAACCTCGGATGTGCAGCGGCTCCGGCTCGGCGAGGTAGCGCTGGGCATGTCGAAGGGGCAATGGTCGCACCGACTCGCCGCCACCACGCGAGCGGCAGCGGACGCATCCTCACCGACCTAGCGCCACTGTGGTCCGCGCTGGGTCGAGCACCAGAGGCGACGAGGATCTCTACGTGGCGGTTTCCAGCTGCCCCTTGCCCAGGTTGGCAAGGTGGGTACGTACCTGGTCGGCTTCGGGAACGTCGAGGTCGGTGTAGATGGCAAGGGCGTGTTGCCAGTGGCGGCGGGCGTGGTCGGCCTCGCCGGTGGTGTGGTGGGTGTGGGCGATGCCGTTGTGGGCGCGGGCGTGCTCGTAGCGGTCGCCGACTGCGCGGGCGAGGGTGAGCGCACCGGTGTGGTGGGTGCGGGCCTGGTCGGCTTGGCCGTCGGCGAGCAGGACTTCGCCGAGGCCGTTGAGCGCCTCGGCTTCGCCGCAGAGATCGCCCAGGTCGCGGAACAGGGTGATCGCCTGTCGGTGGTGTTCGACGGCCTGCCCGCGGCGGCCGAGCTTGAGGTGGATGATGCCGAGATTCGTCAGCGTGAAGCCTTCAGCGGAGCGGTTGCCGACCTCGCGGAACACGGTGAGGACCTGCTGGAGTTGGTCGACGGCTTGCTGGTCGCGGCCTTGGCGTTCGTGGACGAGGCTGAGGGCGCCCAGCGCGAAGGCTTCACCCGGCCGGTCGCCGGCCCCGCGGAGCACGATGAGGGCCTGCTGGGCCTGCTCGCTGGCCTGCCGGTAGCGGCCCATCCGCCGGTAAAGAAGGCCGAGAGTGGCCAGCGCGCGGGCTTCCCCGAAGCGGTCGCCGGTGTCGCGGAACAACATGAGGGCCCGCTGGGCGTGGTCGGCAGCCTGCCGGTAGTGGCCCTGTTGCCAATAGATGCGGCACAAGTTGATCAGCGTGTGGCCTTCACCGACGGGGTTGGCGATCTCGCGGAACACGGTGAGGGCTTGCCGGGCGTGCTCGGTGGCCTGCGCCAATCTGCTCTGCCGCCAGTAGCCGGTGGCAAGGTTAGCGAGGGCGTAGGCTTCGGCGGCGCGGTCGCCGGTGTGCTTGGCGGCCTCGTGGGCGCGGGTGTGCAGGGTGATGGCGTCGCTGTGGTGTCCGTTGTTGGAGAGATAGCGGAGCACGGTGGCGGTTAGCTGGATGATGTGGCTGGGCCAGTGGGGGGCGGTGGTGTGGCCGGCGGTGGCGATGAGGTTGACCCGTTCGGTATCCAGCCAGTGGCGGGCCGCGGTGGGGTCGGACAGTGGTGGGGTGTGTGTGGTCGGTGCGGGGATGCGGGGCCGGTGGTGCCCCTCGGCCGGGTACAGGGTGTCCATGGCGGCGGCGGCGGTGTGGAGGTAGTGGTCGAACAGTCGGGTCAGGGCGGCGCGGCGGTCGGGTGGGCGGTCCTCGTCGACGGTGCGGCCGGCGGCGTAGGCACGGACCAGGTCGTGGAAGGCGAATCGGCCGGCTGTGGCCTGCTGCAACAGGTGGTCGGCCGTGAGCTGGCGCAGGTGTTCGTGGGCGGTGTCGAGGTCCAGCTGGGCGAGGGCGGCGGCGGCGTAGAGGTCAATGTCGTTACCCGGGTGCAGGGCCAGCAGCCGGAACAAACGCCGCCGATCGGGCGGCAAGTGCTGGTAGGACAGGCTGAGCGCGAGCTCGACGCCGTCGTCGAGCCTGCGGTCATGGTGGCGTTCGTCGAGCCGGTCTGCGTGGTCGGTGAGGGTCCAACGTGGTTTGGCGCGCATGTGCGCGGCGACCAGGCCGAGGGCGAGGGGGAGGTATCCGCAGCGTTGCGCCACCCGCGCCGCGGCGGTTGGGTCATCGCCGGCCGGTATCCCGGGCACGGCGCGGGTGAGGAAGTCGTGCGCCTCGTCGGGGGTGAACACGTCCACCGGCAGGTGAGTTGCCATGCGAAGGCCGGCGAGGCTGCGCCGGCTGGTGATCAGGGTGAGGCCGCCGGGGCTACCCGGCAGCAGCGGTTCCACCTGCTGCTCGTCGGCGGCGTTGTCGAGCACGACGAGCGCTCGCATGCCGGCCAGCCGCTGGCGGTACAACCCCGTGCGGGCGGACAGGTCGTGGGGGATCTGGTGGCCGGGCACGCCCAACAGGCGTAGGAAGCTGTCGAGGACCGCGGCCGGGTCGGCCGGCGGCTGGGCGGGGTCGGGGTGGAAGCCGCGCAGGTTGGCAAACAGCGTCTGGTCGAATGGTTGCTCACCGGCGAGCAGGTGCCCGGCGTGTACCGCCAGCCGGGTCTTGCCGACCCCGGCCATGCCCTCGATCGCGGCGATCACCACGGCAGCGCCGCTGCCGGCGCCGTGGGTGGGCAGCTGCCGGAGCCGGTCGATTTCGCTGCTGCGGCCGGTGAACTCGGCCAGGTCCTCGGGGAGCGTGTCCTGGGCGCGGACCTGGGCGGCCGCCCGCGTTTCGGTGAGGACCACGCGCAACGCCTGGTGCCACTGCGCTACGTACCCGGCGTCCGGGTGCAGCGCCCGCACCACGGCGATGACCAGGTCAACGTTGACCCGCCGCCGACCGGTCCGGAAACAGTCCACGACGGTGGTCTTCTTGGTCAGCTCGCCGGCCGGACGGCCGGCATCGGTCCAGGCCGCGTTGATCTGGTTCTTGATGACCTCGTACGACGGATCGCCGGCCCAGATCTTGAGCGACCGCAGTCGCTCGATCAGCTCGTCGAGCGTGCGCGCCTGCCCAGGGTCGGGCAGCGTCACCCGCGTCTGGACCTGTTGCGAAGATCTCATGGTCAGCCCCGATCATGCCCACGATCACGACGCCGTATCAGCGTAGACACCGCATGCCATTCATGCGGGCTTGCGTCCGGTCGGGGAGGCCAGGAGATGGCAGCATGGGATGCCGGCCTGATCCGATGGGCGGCGGTAGCCTGTTCGCTAGCGACAAGGCCAGCGAAGTCGCCCGGTGCTTCTGCTGAACACCACGCCCGGAAAGGCGGCCCCGCCGTCAACCAGGCGGTCGTTGCGGTCGCGTCGGTACGCGCGCGATGCGCAGCCGGGCCGACGACACACCCAGTACGACCGACACCACCTGGACCAGCGCCCCCGCGAGGAACAACGGGCGTGGTCCGGCGGAGCCTGCCAGCGCCCCGGAGGCCGCGTAGGTCACGGGCGTCAGGCCCATCATCGTCAGGAACATCAGGCTCATCGCCCGGCCCAGCTTGTTGGGGTCGGTGCCGGCCTGGAGCAGGCTGAAGGCCGACGAGCCGGCCAACGTGATGGCTAACCCCATGCCGACCTGCACGGCGACCGTCATCGGTAGGCCGCTGGCGAACGGTGTGACGGCGGTACAGACCGCCTGCCCGGCTGTCGCGGCAAGGAGGAGCGCTCCGGTACCGGCGCCGCACAGCAGGCCGAAGCCGAGCAGTGCGGCGGCGACCGTTGCGCTGGCGCCCAGTCCGCCCATGACGAGCCCGAGGCCGGCGGCACCCCATCCAGCCTGCCTGGCCAGCAGCGGCAGGCCCACGTTCGTGGGGCCGGTGAACCCGCCGTTGGCCAACGTCGAGAAGACCAACAGCGTCCCGAGTAGCCGGTCGCCGGCAGCGGAGCGCACCCCGCCGGCAAGCTCCCCCCAGAACGAGCTCACCCGGCCGCCGCGGGTGGTGGCTGAGGCGGCGTCGCTGTCGACCACGATCGCCCGTACCGCGACGAACGACACCACGAACGTCGCCGCGTCGAGCAGGAACACCCATCCGAGCCCGCCGGTAGCCATCACGAGTCCGCTCAGCGGAGGACCGACGAACTCGACAGCACGCACCGCAAGTGTGCGCAGCCCGTTGGCGGCTGGCAGTTCGTCCCGACGGACCAGCGCGGGAAGGAACGCGCCGCGTGCGGGGTGGAAGAACGCGTCGACCGCACCGAACAGCACGGCGATCGCGAACAGCCCGGCCAACCCGCCGACTCCGGCAAACGTGGCCATCGCGGCCACCACCATCGACACGGCGCGCACGGCGTCGCTGGCGAGCATGACCCGTCGGCCGCCGAGCCGGTCCACCACCACCCCGCCGCCGAGCATCAGCACCGCCCGCGGCATCGCGGCGACGGCCAGCAGCAAGCCGACAACAGATCCGGAGGCGCATGTTGGATCGCCGCCCATGGCAACGCCAGGAAGTAGAGCTGGTCTCCCACCAGCGATACGCTCCGGACGAGCGGTGCGTCACCCGCCCGGAGCCCCAAGCGGTCACATCACTCCGGTTACTCCGAATCGACCTTGTACTCCCACTCGATCTTGGCCATCGTCGTCACCACCTTCCGGCACGGCCCGGCAATCGACGCCGGGCGCGGGCGGTATCGAACATGCCAACGAGGCGTAGACGGTGAGGCCGCCTGGGACAGCGGTGCGGGAGACGCCCGGCGCGAGGGTGAACGCGAAGTGCGGACCGCGAAGTCGGCGGCACCGAGTTGTATCAGGCGATGGCCGCGCGCGCCTGCGACACCACGAAGCCGGTACCACCAGTGATCAAGACCTTCATGCCGACGAGCATGCACCCAAAGCCAGCCCGGGTCCATCACTCCGACAAGCCGCCCGCCGACTACGTGACCGGCCCGGCCGTACCAATCAGTGCGTTCGGGCTCCGCGCCATTAGGCCGTCGGTGGTGCACCGTCCTCCGGTTCGATCCGTCGAGCGTTGAGGCGTTGGGTGCATGCCACGAGGCGTGCCACCCGAGCCCCTTCGGCTCGAAGCAACAGGGCCAACCGCAGTCTCCTGATCAACTCAGATAGGCCAGAACCCGGTTCATCAGATCGGCCTTGTCCGTCGCGGTGCCATACGCCTCGAACGGGAACGCCAGGAATACCACCTTGTACGCGCCGGCAGCCACCGTCAGCGCGTCCGGCGCCGACGTGTTGTCGGTGAAAGCTGGCGTCGCGGGCGTGATCGGCGTGATCTGGTCCTCGTACGACGAGCCGAGCACCGAGTGGTCCAGCGGGATGGCACCGATGCCGTTGGTGACCGCATTGCCCGCCACGCCGTGCACGTCCGCCGTCGGCTTGTCGTTCTGCGCCTCCGAGCCGTCCCAGTTGATGTGCAGGTAGTCGTGGACGAACGGGGTCATGCCCGCCGACTGGTCGAGGATGTCCTGCCCGGACATGAACAGCCGCCCGCCGCCGTTCAGGAACGCCGCAAGCTCCGACTCGTACGGCATGATCGGGCCCGGATAGGCGTTGCCGGTGAACCACACGACCTTCTTGTGCGCGGTCAGCATCGACAGCGGAAGCGCCGGGTCGACCGACAGATCCCAGTAGCTGTACGGGACGCCGTTCGCGGTCAACGCGTTCTTGTAATAGCTTTCGGCGTTCGGCCCGCCCATGTCTCCGTCGACGATGAGCGTGTCGACCGAGACCGCGATCGTGGTCAGCTTCGCCGTGGCGCTCACCGACGAATCCGCCGCAGACGTCGCCGTAATCGTGGTATCGCTGGTGTCAGCATTGGCCGCTGACGCCGGCACGCTGACCTTGATGCAGAGGTCGAGGCCGTCGGCAGGCTGCACCGTCGCCGTCGCGCTGAGCGGCGTGGTGCAGGTCGAGTCGTACACGTGCGCCGTCCAGGTGCTCGACGACGAAATCGTGTACGAGTCAGCCTGGTAGCCGGCGTTGGTCAGGTGCTCCGTGTACCTGGCCTCCGTGCCGACTCGCGCGCCGCCCTTCTGCGCGGCCGGTGTCAGCGTCACCGCGTGCGCCGGCGCGGGCGGCAGCGTGATCGCGAATATGTGCATGTCACCACCGGTCGCCTGGGGCAGCGTGATGCTCGCGGCGGTCTTGGCCACCGACACCGGCGCCTCCATCGCGAAGACATGCGTCATGACGTTGTCGCGCTGGTTGCCGGTGAAGTTGCGGTACGGCATGGTGACCGCGGTGATGTTGCCCGGCAGCGGCGGGAACCCGCCCGCACCGAGCGTCCAGTCGCTGAAGCTCGCGGAGAACTGTGTCGTCGTCCCGTCGGTGTAGGTGATCGTCGCCGTGCCGCCGGCGCCGGCGCTGCCGGCGTTCGTCGAGCTGCCCAGCAGCCCGATCCTGGACGCGTGCGCGGGGGCCGCCAGCGGGATGGTCTGCCCGGCCGCCTCGATGTTGTCCAGCGTGGCTACCGGCACGTCCGGCCAGGTGTAGCCGATCCCGTCTACCGTGACCGTGCTGCCCGGGGTGACGCCCTGCGCGGCGAGCGCCTGCGCCGAGTAGCTCCAGCCACCGCCGTCGTAGGTGGCGGCGCTGGTGTCGTTGTCGTCGGTGATGCCGGCGTTCGTGAAGTACGGCCACAGCTCGCCGCGCTTGGCGACCGCGACGCCGAGCGCCACCGTTCGCTGCTCGCCGCTGGCTGTCGTGATGTGGAAGGTGACGCTGTACCGCCCGTCGGCCGCGTCCGGTGCGGCAGTGACCGTCACCTGCCTGCTGGCGCGGAGGTTCGGGCCGAGCGTCAACGACCCTTGCGCCGGGCTCACCGTGAGGCCGCTGCCGGCGCTGGTGGTCCAGGAGATGGTCTGAAAGGTGTCGGAAACGTTGGCCAGCTGCAGCGTCGTGCTGGCCGAGGCGCCCGGCTGCAACACCACGTAGCCGGGGTCGACCGAGGCGAGCACGGGCTGCTCGCCGCGCCGGTACGACGGCGGCGCGTCCTGCGGTGCGTTGCCCCACGTGCTCGGGCTGGTGCCGAGCGTCCAGTCGAGCGTGGCGCCCGCGGCGAGCGTCGAGAACGGCACGTACAGCTTGTGGTACGGGCTGCCGTTGAGCTTCAGGTTCTGCACGTAGAAGGTGGTCGGCGAGGCACCGGGCGCATTGATCGCGATCGTCTTGCCGTTGGGCAGGCTGATCCCGATGTGGGGGAAGCCGGGACCGTTGAAAACCAGGTTGTCGCTGCCTGAGTTCTCCGGGTACATGCCCAGCATCTCCCAGACGAAGGCAGAGCTGTTGGCCCCGAGGTCATCGTTGTCGGGCAGCCCGCTCGGCCCCGGCTTGTACAGCGTGTTGCGGATGTGGTTGACGGCCTGTTGCGTGCCCGCCGGGTCGCCCGCGTAGTTCAGCGCGTACTGCTCGCCGAAGCCGAACTCGTTGGTCAGGTACGCGTGCATCCCGAAGCCGTTTGGCTGGGACAGGAACTCGCGCAGTGCCGGTACGACCTTCGACTTGCCGCCGAGCAACGAGAACAGGGCCGCGTAGTTGTTCGGGACGTTCCACAGGTACTCGTAGGCCGTTCCCTCCACGTAGCGTGTCGTGCTCGTCGGGGTGACCCCAGGAACGAATGTACCGTCCGTGTTGCGCCCGTTCAGCAGGTTGTTGGACAGGTTGAAGACGTTCTGCCAGTTGTTGGCTCGCGCTTCGAGCATGTCGGCGTTCTTGGTGTCGCCAAGGGCACGGGCGAAGAACGACAGGGCAAGGTCCTGGCTGTCGTACTCCAGCAGCGTCGGCACGTATCCGTGCGGGTTGCAGCAGCCGTACCTGCCGTCCTCGGGTAGGTAGCCGTACTGCTCTTCCAATGCCTCGCCCGGCCGCACGTCGTTGACCGTGGTGGCCTGCGCGAGCATGGCCTTGAGCGCCTCGGTGGTGTTGAAATCGCGGGCGCCGAACGCGTAGTAGTCGGCGATGATCGACTGTGCCGGGTCGCCCACCATCACGTAGTTGTTCAGGTGCAGGTAGCCCCACTGCTGCAGGATCTTGTCCTGGCTGTAGTAGTTCAGCAGTGACTGCGCCTGGTCGCTCGCGGCTTTCGGGTCGAGCATCGCCTGCAGTTGCGAGAGCGAGTGGAAGGTGTCCCATCCGGAGAAGACGCCGTACTGGTCGTGCTGTGCGGCGCCGATCGTGTGCACCTTGATGTCCGCGCCCATGTACTGGCCGTTGACGTCGCTAGTGATGTTGGGCTGGATGAAGGCCTTGTACAGGTTGCTGTAGAACTGCTGGGTCTGGGCGAAGCTGCCGCCGGAGGCCTGGATGCGCCCGAGCAGCTTGTTCCACGCGTCCTGAGCGGCGCTCTTGACGCTGGCGAAGTCCCAGCCGGAGTTGTCGGCCTGCCAGTCCAACCGCGCGTTGCCGTCGCTGACGTACGAGATGCCGACCTTGGCCTGGACGACCCGGTTGCCGGTGGTGTCGAAGGTCAGGTAGACCGCGCTCGGCGTGCCGTCCGAGCGGGGGATGATCTGCGACGAGCTGAACGGCTGGTCGAAGGTGATGTCGAAGTGGACGGTGTACTCCTGCCGCTGGCCGTCGTTGACGACCTCGCCGCAGAAGTGGCCGCTCGTCTCCGAGCCGCTCACCTCGCGGCTGTTCAGGACCTGCGCGGTGCTCGGCGCGAACTGGCCGTTCTGGCTGTTGCGCAGCTTGATCAGGAACCCGGCCTGCGTGGTGGCCGGGTAGGTGAACCGGCCCATCGCGCTGTGCGCGGTCGCGGTGAACTCCGACGTGATCGTGGCCGGCTGGTTGCTCTGCGCCGAGTAGTAGCCGGCCTGCGCGACCTCACCGGTGTTGGTGAACGGGGTCAGGATGGCGTTCGGGTTGCCGCCGGGCAGCGCACCGATCATCGGCAGCATCGGGACGTCCTCCGCCGCCCCGCAGCCCGGGCCGCTGATATGCGTCAGCGAGTACCCGGTGATTGAGGTGTCGCCGTAGCTGTACCCGCCGCCGGCGCTGCGGCTGGGCATCGTGTCCGGGCTCCACTGCACCATCCCGAACGGCACGTCCGCGCCAGGGAACGTGTTCCCTCCTCCGGTGGTCCACGTCCGGGTGTCCACCAGCGGCGCCGGATCAGTGACCAGCTGCGTGACCAGGGTCTGATCCTTCGCGCCCGCAGGCACCTTGGACGCCGGCACCGGGCCAGGGCAGCGGACCGGATGCCCGTTCAGTCCCTTGGCGCACGCGGCAGAGGAAAGCGTCTCGGCGCTGCTGGGCCTCGCCGCAACGCTGGCGCTGGGTGCGGGGGCAGGGCTCGGGCTGGGCGCGCCCGCCGCCGGTGCCGCGCTCAAGGATGTCGCACCGCCAAGAACGGCTGCGGCGACCAGTCCGACAGTTACCCGGCGTCGCGAGAACGGTGACAGCTGAGTGCCTCGCATCGACAGCTCCTCTCCCTCGCCGGGGAGCAGCCAAGATCCCGACCCACCCGGAGTGACAACGTTGTCGGTAGGGCCGGAAACTTACGCCGTTATTAGAGGGGCTGTCAATCTGCGACACGTTAAAGGTGAGCGTATTTCGAGTTGCGCCGATCTCCGATGCCGGGAGCGGAAACGCGCCGTGACGATTGTCTTTGTCCTGACAGTCGATGCAGGTGACGCGGTCCGGCCGTCACCATGGAAACGCCATGTTGACCTTTCGCGGTACCTGCGGCCACGAGGTACAGGTCCCCGACGAGCTGGCCGGTCGTGCGGTCAGGTGCCCGTATTGTCACACCGTGCTTCGAGCGCCCGAAGCGGTCCCGTACGCCATGCCGGTACCTGGCCAGGTGTCGCCACCGCGCGGGCTCGTCGCGGTCGAGCGGCGCCAGTCGACGCCGTTGAAGGTCCTCTACCTCATGTCGTTGATCGCCGGGGTGATCGCAGTGACGAGCATCTACCTGGTGTTCTTTGACTCGCTCAGCGAGGAGGAGCTGGTCACGATCACGCCGTTCTGGGCGTTCCCGATCGCGTTCGGCTTCTACGGCTACGTATCGCAGCGGCTGATCCGCTACCTCGACGAGGGCAAGGCCAGGTCGGTGTACGAGGCGGCCCGTTTCGTCGTAGACCACGCCGGTACGTGGTCGATCCTGCCGCTGTTGCCGTTCCTCGCGCTGCGCTGGCGCAGCTCGCTGCTCGTCACGCTCGTCGCGTCGGCGGTGCTCGCCGGGTTCCTCTGGGTGTTCTTCTCGCTGATCTTCCCAGCGCTGTAGCCGGCAAGGCCCCCCGGGCCGAGGCGCCCGCGGCGGGAACACCAGCTCAGCCACTGCGCTCGGCGGTCAGAGGCAAGCCTCACTGGTACGGCAGTTTGAGTTCCTTATACATCAACAGTTCTGGATGGCGAGTCGCGGTCGGTGGGGCAGCAGCCGCTCCCGCTGGCCGTTCAGGTACCCGAGGAAGCGGTGCACCGCCCGCTGCGATAGCACCGCGGGCGCCAGCGCACGCAGCTGCTCGCCCAGCGGGTGGCAGATCATGATCGCCTCCGCCGGGGCGTACAGCGGCAGCAGCACGGTGGGGTTGCCCATCGTGGCCAGCCGCAGGTACCGGCGCAACGAGTACATCACCAGGTCGGTGTCGCCCGGCCCGGAGCGGGCGCCCTCTGGCTGGGTGCGGTATACGAAATGGTCGGCCGGGCCACGCAGCCCAACGACACATTCAGCGGGCTCGATGAACACGCCCATCTCGTCATGGTCGTCGGTGCCGGCGATCGCGATGCCGTGCACCCCCGAGCCGACTACGGTGCGCAGGATCTCCCCAGCCCGGGCGGGGCTGCCATCGCCGTGCTCGGTGTGGCTCGCCGCACCAGTCACCGAACGATCATGCCGGCCTGCAACGATCCTCGCACCAGTATTTCTCACGGCGTAGTGCGGCCACGTCTCCGCGGTGGACCCAGTACTCGGCCAGCGTCACCCCCGGTCCGCTCGTCGCCGGCATGGCAAGTGCCCGAAGATCGTCGATCCGGTCGGCGTCGACCAGTAGCTCCATCAGCCAGATGAACGCGTACCGGTGGCCCTCGTCGGCCATCTGCCGCGCTCATCCTCGCGTCCCTCAGCCCAGGCCCGTACCGCCTCGCCGTAGAGGGGATGGGCCAGCCGTACGGTCAGCCGCCGGCCCTCCTCAACGACCCTCACCAGGTGCCGCGCCTCCAGGTCGGCGAGGGCCAGCTCGATCCCATTGACATGTGGGGCGTTTGCGCCGTCCATCGTTCGAGCGCGCGGGCCGGGCACCGGAGTAGCGGACTACTCAGAACTGGCTCCCGGCCTCCTGGCCCCGGACCTCAGCCCGCGCCGCGGGCCGACGGTTCAACGCCGTAGACACGCATGACCGCCGTGGTGAAGGCGTCACCTGCCTGTCGCTTGGTCATCCGCCCGGCGGCCACTTCCTGTCCCGCGGCGTGCCCGAGCGCGATGGTCGCGGCCATCAGCCACCCCGCCGGGAGCCGTCGATCGAACTCGCCGGTCCGCTGCCCGCGGCGGATGAGTCGCAACAGGCGGCCGGTAATCGGCTCGTGGCGCTCCAAATCCTGTTCGGGTGGTGTGACGGGGATCGCCGGGGTCAGCAGAACCGGGTACCGCTCCAACAAACCCCAGGCGGTGTCCAACCACCGCCGCAACGCATCCGCCGCCGACCCGCGGTCCAGGTCGAGCGTGTCCAGCACTGCCGTGACCTTAGCCGTGACCCGCTCGACGACGGCGTCGAGCAGTGCCTGGCGGGAGCGGAAGTGCGCGTACACGGTCTGCCGTGCCACCCCCGCCGCCGCGGCAATGTCGTCCATGCCCGCCTCGGGCTGCCGGCCGAGGAGGACCACCGCGGCATCGAGGATGGCGGCGACGTTGCGCTGCGCGTCAGCGCGCCGCTGGCGCCGCCGCTGCGGACCGAACTCGGACACGGTTGTCAAGGTTACCGCCATGCGCTAACTTGGACAGCAGTGTCAGACATAGCTCATTGGCCGGCACCGTTTGCCGCCGCCGAGGAGGCCATCATGACCAGCGACAGCAACACCCACTTACCCCCCGGCCGGGACCTGGTCGGATACTTGACCCGCTACCCGCAGCAGCTCGTCTTCGGTGACCAGGAGCCGGCCGCGGTCATGGACCACTACCACACGCCCACCTTCGAGATGGTCAACGACGGGGTGCGGCTGGACCGGGATCGGCTGCTTGCCCATGTCGGTACCGGGCGCAAGAACGCAGCCAGCGTGCAGGTGGTGGTCCACGACGCCGTGGTCGACGGCGAACGGGTGGCCGCCCGATACACGCTGACGGCCACGATGCGCAAAGGCTCGGTGATCGCCACCGAGATCTACATGTTCGGCCACCTCGCGCCGGACGGACGGCTCCACCACGTGGACCAGGTCACCCGGAGCATCCCCACCGCCGACACCTGATCCCGTACGGCGACCGGGTGATGACCGCGCTCCGCCGACGGCGCCGCGGGTCACCGAGACCATCGGCCTACCACGACGCCAACCGCGCCGTCACCTACGAGGCGACCGGCATGTCCGGCTTCGTGACCACCGCCCGCAACACCGGGACCGTCACCCCGCTCGATGAGGCCGCTGCCGGGTCACGCTCCCGCCTATCGAGTGGACGCGGGCATGCGCCGTTCGGCTGTCACTCTGCCGGGACGATCATCGTCGGCGATGTCACTGTCCCGTAAGGGTTCGCGGCGCCGGCGGCGCCTAACGTGACGGGCATGCGCGGGACGATTTGCCTGCGTGGCCGGCGGTTGGCGGTACTGGCTGCGGTGGCAGCCGCGTTGCTGGTGTGGGGTGTCGCGGCGCCGCCGGCGGGTGCCAAACGGCCGCCGGGGCCGCGACCGAGCCGTCTGTGTCGGCAACGCCGTCTGCGTCTGCGTCGCCGACCGCGGGCCCGACGTGTGGGTTCGCGGTGGTGGCCAGCCCCAACGCGAGCGACCTGGACAACACGCTGTTCGACGTGGCGGTACTGTCGCCGACCGACGCGTGGGCGGTCGGTGAGTACACCGTCGACGGTTACGCGGCGGAGCGGACGCTGATCCAGCACTACGACGGGACGGCCTGGACGATCGTGCCGAGCCCGAACCGGCTGACCGGCACCGGCCGCAACCAGATCAACTCGCTGCGCGGCGTGACCGCGATTGCCGCGAACGATGTGTCGGCGGTCGGGTACACCGTCAGCCTTGACGACCCGTACCGGACGCTGACCATGCATTGGAACGGCGCCGGGTGGTCGATCGTGGACAGCCCGAACTACACGTTCCCCGGCGCGTACAACGCGCTCCTCGGCGTCGCCGCCGTCGCGTCCAACGATGTGTGGGCCGTGGGCGGCGCGCCGTTCGCCGGGGTGGGCGGGCGCGGTCTGCTGCTGCATTTCGATGGGGTGTCTTGGTCGCTGCGGCCGGGGCCGCCGAACTTCGAGTTCTGGGCCTCCTCCACCCGCAACGGCGTGGTCGCCGTGTCGGCCGGCGACGTGTGGGCGGTCGGTGAGTACGACGCCTGGCACTTCGATGGCACCGCCTGGACCGTGCCCGTCGCGGGCGCGCAGTTCGCTAACGACGTGGACGCTGCCGGGCCGGGTGCGGTGTGGGCGGTGGGCTCCTTCGGTGGTGTTCCGTCCGAGGGCGACCCGTATGGGCCGTACCCGATCGGATACCACTTCACGGGTGCCGGGTGGCAGGAGCAGTCCGCGGCGGCGCTCGGGCTCGGCGCGTTCACCGGCGTCGCGGTCCGTGCAAACACCGAGGTGATCGCCGTCGGCTTCTCCGGACGGTTCACCTACGCGCTGCGCTTCACCGGCACCGAATGGCAGCGGCTCGCGGCCGGCAACGGCAACCCGTCGCCCAGCACCACCCTGGCCATCGCCAACGTCCTGCTCGGGATCGCGCACGCCGGCACGTCGGTCTGGGCGGTGGGTTACTACTTCACCGGTACCGGCACCGACTCTGGTGTGCAACGCACGCTCATCGAGCGCTACACCTGCTGACCCATGTCTCAGGGAGCGCCGGGCCCGGTGGTGGCGTCACACACCCCGGCGTCCAGCCTGGCCAATGGTCAGGTACCACGCTGGCCAGTACTTCGCCCACGTGAACGAGCGTGCCCGCCGGCCGTTTGACAGATCGCCCTGAGAGCTGGATTATCCGAGTGCTTTACGTGCTGTGAAGCGCACCACCAGGCCGGCGAGGCCCGGCCGTAGCCTCACCGCTGCGGCGGGCAGGTCGGCGAGCCTGTCGCGAAGCTCACCGGGCGACATCAGGCGGTGGCGGGCGCCTTCGGCTTGGTGCAGCCAGCGGGCGGGGCGGCTGGCCACCAGGTCGTAGCCGACGAGCACACCGCCGGGGCGCAGCACCCTGATCGCCTCACCGATCGCGGCCTCCCAGTTGATCACGTGGTGCAGCATGATGAACGACAGCACGGCGTCGAACCTGTCGTCGGGAAACGGTAGGCAGGTGGCGTCGGCCTGCCGCACGTTGGCCCGATCGGCGAAGGCCGTCAGCCGGGCGCGGGCCGCGGCGACCATCGCCTCGTCGTAGTCGGTGACCGTCGTCCGCAACCCCGGGCGGGTCGCCAATAGTCGGGCGGCCATGGCGCCGCTGCCGCCGCCGAGCTCCAGCACGTCACCGTCGAGCCGCTCGCCCTGCAGGGCCCAGGGCAGGACGATCCGGCTGGCGAAGGCGCGCCAGCCCGCGCCACGGCAGAAGGCGGCCTCGAACCGCGACATCGCCGGCATCGTGGCAACCTCCTCCGATTTGGGGCGGACGGATCGGGTCCGGAGGGGACCGGCTGACCCGGCGGCCGACGTGGTCCGAGCCGCCGAGTCCGTGATATCAGAACGACCGGTCCCCGGGCAGGTCATATGACGAGGTCTCGGCAGATCCTGCCGAGACCCTTTGGGCACGATGCGCGGCGCGGGCGCCGGCGGACCGATCGCCGTGCATAACTCGGTCCGCCCGATGCTGGCGCCTCAGTCACGCCGCGCCGGTGGAGTCGGCGCCGGATGTGGAGACCGGCTGGAAGTGGCGCAACCGCAGGCTGTTGGTGATCACGAACACCGACGAGAACGCCATCGCCGCGCCGGCGATCATCGGGTTGAGCAGCCCGGCGGCTGCGAGCGGCAGGGCCGCGACGTTGTAGGCGAAGGCCCAGAACAGGTTGCCCTGGATGGTCCGCAGCGTCCGCCGGGACAACCGGATGGCGTCCACCGCGGCGCGCAGGTCGCCGCGGACCAGGGTGAGATCGGATGCCTCGATGGCCACATCGGTGCCGGTACCCATCGCCAGGCCGAGGTCGGCCTGGGCGAGGGCGGCGGCGTCGTTGACCCCGTCGCCGACCATCGCCACCACCTTGCCCTCGGCCTGCAGCCGTTTGACCACGTCGACCTTGTCCGCAGGCAACACCTCGGCGATGACCCGCCCGGGGGCGTCCGCGCTGCCGGCGGGCTCGTCGGTGATGCCGACCTCGGCCGCCACCGCACGGGCCACCGTGGAGTTGTCGCCGGTGAGCAGCACCGGGGTCAGACCCAGCGCGCGTAGCTCGGCGACGGCCTGGCGGCTGGTCGGCTTGACCGCATCGGCGACGGCGAGTACACCACGGGCGGCGCCGTCCCAGCCGACCGCCACCGCGGTGCGGCCGGCGGCCTGCGCCGCCGCCATCGCGTGTGCCAGATCGGCGGGCAGATCCGGTACCCGGTCGGCGAGCAGCCGGGCCCGTCCCACGTACACGGTGTGGCCGTCGACCACACCCTGTACGCCAACACCCTCCACGTTGCCGAACCCGGTAACCGGTGGCAGCGCACCGACGCGCTCGGCGGCGCTGGCGGCGATGGCGCGGGCGATGGGGTGCTCCGACCCGGCTTCCACCGCGCCGGCCAGCCGCAGCACCTCGTCGGGGTCCGCACCGTCCACGGCGACGATGTCGACCAGCGTCATGCGGCCGGTGGTGACCGTGCCGGTCTTGTCCAGCACGACTGTGTCGACGCGGCGGGTGGACTCCAGGACCTCGGGACCCTTGATGAGTACGCCGAACTGAGCGCCCCGGCCGGTGCCGACCAGCAGCGCGGTCGGCGTGGCCAGGCCAAGCGCGCACGGGCAGGCGATGATGAGCACCGCGACGGCAGCGGTGAACGCCGCGGTCGCCCCGGCGCCGGTACCCAGCCAGAACCCCAACGTTGCGACGGCGACGGCGATGACGACCGGCACGAACACGGCCGAGATGCGGTCGGCCAGCCGCTGCACCGGGGCCTTGCCGGCCTGCGCCTGCTCAACCAGGCGGGCCATCTGCGCGAGCTGCGTGTCCGCGCCGACCCGAGTGGCCCGTACCACGAGCCGGCCGCCGGCGTTGACCGTGGCCCCGACGACCATGTCGCCGGGGCCGACCTCCACCGGCACGGACTCACCGGTGAGCATCGAGGCGTCCACCGCCGATGTACCGGTCTCAACCACGCCGTCAGTGGCGACCTTCTCCCCGGGCCGTACCACGAACGTGTCGCCGACGGTGAGCTGCTCGACCGGCACCCGCACCTCAACGCCGCTGCGGAGCACGGCCACGTCCTTGGCGCCGAGCTCGAGCAGCGCGCGTAGGGCAGCGCCGGCGCGGCGTTTGGCGCGGGCCTCGAAGAAGCGGCCGGCGAGGAGGAACAGGGTGACCCCGGCCGCGGCCTCCAGGTAGATCATGCTGGCGGCGTCGCGCCGGCCGATCGTGAACGTGAACGGGTGCGTCATGCCCGGCGTGCCGGCGGTGCCGAGGAACAGCGCCCACAGGGACCAGCCGAAAGCCGCCAGGGTGCCCATCGATACCAGGGTGTCCATGGTGGCCGCGCCGTGACGCAGGTTGACCGCGGCTGCGCGGTGGAACGGCCAGCCGCCGTAGGCCACGACCGGGCCCGCCAAGGCGAGGGACAGCCACTGCCAGTTGGTGAACTGCCATGCGGGCACCATCGCCAGGGCGACAACCGGCACGGTCAACACCAGGCTGACCAGCAGCCGAGTACGCAGCGATGCCACCTCGTCGGGTGCCTGCGAGGGCTGCACCGGGCCGCCGGAGACAGCCGCAGCCGGCTGTGGGAGTGGCGGCAGCGCGGCCGTGTAGCCGGTCTGCTCCACCACGCCGATCAGCTGGTCAGGGCGGACCGTGTCCGGGTAGGTGACCGATGCCTTCTCGGTGGCGTAGTTGACGCTGGCGCTCACGCCGTCGAGCCGGTTGAGCTTCTTCTCGATCCGGGCCGCGCACGACGCGCAGGTCATGCCGCCGATCGCCAGCTCGATATGGTTGCCGCCAGGCGGCGCAGGTCGCGGCTGGTCGGTCACCGAAGCCATTGTGGTCTCCTTACCCGTGTCCGCCGTGTCCGCCGTGGCCTGCGCCGGTCGGCGTGGCGGGTGCAGCCGGGGGCGGATCGTCGGCGCCGGCCGTCGTGGCGGTGAACTCCGCGGTGCGCACCACACCGTTGTGCTGGAAGTCCAGGTACAGCCGGTAGGTGCCGGCGCTGGGCACCTCGGCGTAGAAGGTGATCTCCGGGCCGGGCCGGGTGCGGCCGTCACCGGGAGCCCCGTCGGGGTGGGTGTGCAGGTAGGCCAGGTCACCCTCCCGAAGCGTGACCAGGTGCCCGTAGGCGCCCAGGTAGGGCTGCAGGTCGGTGACCGGCCGGCCGTCGCGGCTGACCCGCAGGGTCAGCTTGTTCGCGGTACCGGCAACCAGGTCGCCGGCCACTTCGACGGTGTACCCGTCGACCGTGGTCGTGCGGGACACCGCGGGCAGCGTCGTCGGAACATAGGTGCCGGGCGCCGGCACGTCCATCCCCAGCGTGAGCGCCTCGGCCCGGTCAGCGGGGCGGAAGTCGGCGAACACCCGGTACTGCCCGGCCGCCGCCACCGTCAGCGGGACCCGCCAGGTGCCGCCTTCGTCCAGAGTCGGGTGCACGTGCTGGAAGCCGGACAGGTCCCGGCGCACCACGATCAGGTGTAACTGCTTCTCGTGGGTCGGCGTGTACCGGGTCACCGGGTTGCCGTCGGGGCCGAGCACCCGGAAGGTGAACTCCACCGGCACGTCCGGCGGCAGCGTCGCCGTCAGCGGCTGCAGCCGGTACCCGTCCTGGCTGATCTGCAGGCCGGCCGGCGGCTTCGCCGTACCGGCCGGATCGGCGTGCCCGGCGTGTCCGCCGTCGGCGGCCTTGTCGTGCACCGCCGGGCCAGCCACCGGACCGACCGCCCGGCCCACGCCCAGCGCGGCACCGAACACCGCCACCAGGCCCAAGGCGTAGGCGCCCATCCTCAGCGGCGTTTTCACGGCTGGTCCACCAGCTCGTATCCGGCCTCGTCGACCGCGGCGCGCACGGCCTGCGGGTCCAGCGGTGTCTCACTGGTCACGGTCACGGTCCCGGTGGCCAGGTCGACCGCGACGTCGCTGACCCCGGGCAGCTTGCCGACCTCCGAGCTGACCGCGTTGACGCAGTGGCCGCAGGTCATGCCGGTGACGGTGTAGGTGCTCGTGGTCATCAGGGTGCTCCTTCGTCGAATGGTGGCCGGTCCGGAACGCATGTCTGTGCCCGGACTCTACCTATACCCCCTACGGGTATCAAGCCACAACGGTGGACGGCCACAGTGGCGATGGTCACCGGAGCCGGCGGGACGGGCCCGGCGGCGAGCGGCACGGGCAAGGCGACGGCCACGGCGCAGCCTCAGCCGGCCGGTCAGGCTGCCTCAGCCGCGCTTCATCAGCCGGCCGATGGCGGCCATCATCTCGCCGGCCATCTCCTCGCTGCGGCCCTCCTCGGCGCCGGTCCGCATGCAGTGCCGGGCGTGGCCGTCGAGCAGGCCCAGGGCGACCTTGTCCAGCGCGGCCTGGATAGCGCTGATCTGGGTCAGCACGTCGATGCAGTATCGGTCGTCGTCGACCATGCGTTCGACGCCCCGGACCTGTCCCTCGATGCGGCGCAGGCGGGCCTGCAGCTGATCCTTGGTGGCGGTGTACCCGCGCGTCACTGGTGTCGTCACGCCATCCACTCTACCCGAACCCCCCAGGGGTATAGTCCGTTTGGGCATAGGGGAGTGCCGGGGCTGACAAGCGATCCGCGGAAGGGACGGCTGCCATGGATATCGCCGAGATCGCGCTCGGCACCTGCTTCAGCGGCACCGAGCTCGCCGGGCTGGAGCCGTTCTTGTCGCGGCAGCCGGGCGTGCGGGCGGTGTCGATCGACCGGACCCGGTCGGTCGTACATGTCGAGTACGACCCGGCGGCGACCGGGCTGGGAAGGCTCGAGGCGCTGCTGGAGGGAGCGGGCTACGACTGCGACTGCCGCGGCTGTGCCGGCTCGTGCTGCCAGCCTGGGCATCCCGCCGCTGGCCGGGTCGACGAGCTGGCGTCGCATCGCCATCACCCCACCCACCAGGCCGCCCACGACCACCGTGGGCACGACCCAGATCCCGCGGATGGCGCATCGGCCGGGCATGCCGCCGCCCACGGCCCGCATCCCACCGCCGCCGATCGTGCCAGGCGGCCGGCCGCCGATGCCGCCGAGCACGATCGGCACGCCGAGCAGGATGAGCATGCCGGCCACAATGGGCACACCGGCCACGATGGGCATGCCCGGCACGGCGCTGCGATGGTCAACGCCATGCTGCGCAGGTTCGTCATCTCGGCGATCCTGACCATCCCGATCATCATCTTCTCCCCGATCGGTGAGGCCCTCGGCCTGCCGGCCGAGCCGCCGTTCGGGATCCCGATGTCCTGGTTCGGGCTCGTCCTGGCCACGCCTGTGGTGTTGTGGGGCGGCTGGCCGTTCATCTCAGCCGCCGCACGGTCGCTGCGCCGCGGCGAGGTCAACATGATGACGCTGATCGCCACCGGCATCCTGGTGGCCTACCTGTTCTCGGTGGTCGCCACCGTCCTGGGCAGCCAGGAGGTGTTCTTCGAGGCCGCAGCGATGCTGACCACGCTGAGCCTGATCGGGCACTGGTTGGAGATGCGTTCGCGGTACGCCACCGGACAAGCCGTGGAGGCACTGCTTCGGCTCGCCCCGGCCACGGCGCTGGTGCGCCGCGACGGCCGCGAGGTCGAGCTGCCGCTCGAGCAGGTGGCAGTCGGCGATGAGATCGTGATGCGCCCCGGGGCGCAGGTGCCCGTGGACGGCAAGGTCAGTGAGGGCTCGTCCTATGTGGACGAATCGATGATCACTGGTGAGCCGGTGCCGGTCGCCAAGCGGGTTGGCGCCACTGTGGTCGGCGGCACGATCAACACCACCGGCGCGTTCGTGTTCACCGCCACGGCCGTCGGCGCTGACACGGCGTTGTCGCGCATCGTGCAGATGGTGCGCAACGCGCAGGCGTCCAAGGCGCCCGCGCAGCGATTGGCCGACACCGCGGGCAAGTATCTGGTGTACGTCGCGCTCGCCTCGGGTGTGCTCACGTTCGCGGCCTGGATGGTGTTCGGCGGGCACGGGCTCGGGTTCGCGATGACCGCCGCCGTGTCGGCCATCGTCATCGCCTGCCCGGACGCGCTCGCGCTGGCCACACCGACGGCCATCACGGTCGGCGTGGGACAGGGCGCTCGGGGCGGGGTGCTGTTCAAGAACGCGACCGCGTTGGAGGCCACCGCCGGCGTGGACACCGTCGTGTTCGACAAGACCGGCACGCTGACCGAGGGCAAACCGGCGGTCACCGACATCGTGGCCGCCCGGGGCGTACCCGATGATGAGGTGTTGCAGATGGCCGCTATCGCCGACCAACCATCGCAGCATCCGCTGGCGCAGGCCATCGTCGACGCGGCCCGGCAGCGCGGCCTCGACATCAAGCCGCCCGCCGGCTTCGACTCGGTACCCGGTCACGGCGTCGTGTCCACCGTGGACGGCCAGCGGGTGCTCATTGGCAACCTGCGTCTCATGCAGCGCGAAGGCGTCGATGTGGACGGTCTGACCGATCGGGCGGGCGCGCTGGCCAGCGACGGCAAGACAGCGATGTATGTGGCGGCCCAGGGCCAACCGCTGGGCCTCGTCGCGGTCGCCGACACCATCCGCGACTCGGCCCGCAGCGCCGTCGACAGCTTGCACCAGGCCGGCGCACGCACGGCGATGCTGACCGGGGACCAGCAGCGCACCGCCGACGCGGTCGCCCGGCGGCTGGGCATCGACACCGTGGTGGCCGAGGTCCTGCCGGAGGACAAGGTGGGCCGCATCGTCGCGCTCCAGCAGGCCGGGGCGAAGGTGGCGATGGTCGGTGACGGCGTCAACGACGCACCCGCGCTGGCCCAGGCCGAGGTCGGCGTCGCGATCGGCGCCGGCACCGACGTCGCGGTGGAGACCGCAGACGTTGTGCTGATGCGCGACAACCCGGCCGATGTCGGGTACGCACTGAAGATCGCCCGCGCGGTCCGCACAAAGATCAAGCAGAACCTGTTCTGGGCAGCGATCTACAACCTGCTCGCCATCCCCGTCGCGGCCGGCGTGCTGTACCCCAGCCTCGGCGTGCTGCTGCGGCCGGAGTGGTCTGCGCTGCTCATGAGCGCCTCCACGATCATCGTCACGCTCAACGCCCTGCTGCTGCGGCGGCTGCGACCACAGCACGCCGTCACCGGACAACAGGGCTCCGCCTAGCCCGCTGCGTTGGCAGCCGGGCGTTAGTCAGCTGGCGTACTGGCCGTGGTCAGCGGCCGCAGCACGCCGTTGGCGCCGGCCACCACGCTGGTGCTGCTGTTTGCGCCATCCGTACCGGGTCAGGCCGCGCGGCTTGAACACCGAGAGGACCAGCGCGGTGAGCAACACCACCAGGGCGCCGACGGAGTGGAACAGCGAGCCAGGCCGGGGGTCGGGGCCGGATGCCGCTGCCTTGGCCATATAGCTGATAGATGGCGCCTCCTGCAGCAAGACGATGGTGGCGAAGATGGTGAGCAGGAGTTTCGCCACGACCCAGTAGTGGCGGAACAAGCCCCAGGTGGAGCCGAGCGCGTTGATGACTCCGATGAGCACCGAAGCGAAGGCCAACGGGACGATGACGTACCAGACGATCAACTCCCTCGCGAGCCAGGCTGCCCGCACCGGCTGAACATCCTGGCTGGTGACAGCGACGGCGTCGAGCGCGATGTACGCGGCGACCGCGCCGAGCCAGCCCACTGAGGTGGCGATATGGGCGGTGAGCACGGCCTTGCGCAAGCCGGGTGTCATGGTCATCGGTGGCCGCCGCCAGATTGGTGGACCGCGGGTGTGACGCTGGCCGGTGGTGTGCCACACCCGGAGGTATGGCCGCCATCTCCGCCTCCAGCATGTCCACCGCCGTGGCCGAAGATCCTCAGCCCCAAGAACAGCAGGACCAGCACGCCGACGATGATCGCGGACACCTTCACCCAGCCGGGCATGCGCGGGGGCGATCCGCCGCCGGTGGTCTTCGGGCTATCTGTCATGGACGCCAGTTCACCGCAGCGGCCGTTAGCGCAGTGCTAGGCAATGCCTCACGCCGCCCTAACAGGCTGGCCAGGGATGATGGGGGCGTGCGTGTGCTGGTAGTGGAGGACGAACCACTCCTTGCCGAGACGATCACCGCCGGCCTGCGCAAGCACGCCATGGCCGTGGACGTGGCCTATGACGGCGACACGGCGCTGGACCGGCTGGCGGTCAACGACTACGACGTCGTCGTGCTCGACCGGGACCTGCCGGTCGTGTCCGGCGACGATGTGTGCCGCACGCTGGTCGAATCCGGCAGCGAGACCCGGATCCTCATGCTGACCGCAGCCGCCGCGGTCAAAGAACGTGTCGCCGGTCTGGGCCTTGGCGCTGACGATTACCTGACCAAACCGTTCGCGTTCGCCGAGCTCATCGCCCGCATTCACGCCCTCGCCAGGCGGGCCCGGCCCGCCGCGCCGCCTGTTTTCGAACGTGCCGGCATCCGACTTGACCCGCACCGGCGCACCGTCACCCGCGACGGCGAGCATGTCGCGCTGTCCCGCAAGGAGTTCGCCGTGCTCGCCGAGCTCCTGCGTGCCGACGGCGGTGTCGTCTCGACCGAACAGCTGCTGGAAAAGGCCTGGGACGAACACATCGACCCGTTCACCGGCGTCGTCCGGTTCACCATCATGATGCTGCGCCGCAAGCTCGGCGAACCACCGGTCATTCAGACCCTTCCCGGCGCTGGATACCGCATCCCATGACGCGCTGGTGGAAGTCCACGATCCGGGTCCGGCTCACCCTCTTGTACGCGGGCGCGTTCTTCCTCGCCAGCGGCGCCGTGGTCGCCCTCATGTACCTCTACTTTGGACACTCACTCAACCATCAGTTGAGCTCACGCCTGGCGTCCGCCGAACAACTGCGCACACACGCGGCACACGACATGCCGCCCGGGGTGTTCGACCAACTCCGAACCCAGTACCAACAAGACCACGACAAAACGATGCGCGCGGTACTCGTCGCCTCGCTCGTGTCCCTCGGCGTCATCGGAGTCGCGGCCGGCGGAGTCGGCTGGCTGCTGGCCGGGCGGGCGCTACGGCCGCTACAGGACATCACGGCCACCGCCCGCCGAGTCGCCGACGGCAACCTCCAGGAACGCATCGCCCTGGACGGTCCCGACGACGAGATCAAGAACCTCGCCGACACCTTCGATGCCATGCTCGAGCGGCTCGACCGCGCCTTCGACAGCCAACGCCGGTTCGTCGCCAACGCCTCCCACGAACTGCGTACCCCGCTGACCATCAATCGAGCGCTCATCGAAGTGGCCCTCGACGACCCGCATGCCAGCCCGGCGCTGCGTCAGCTCGGCACCAACCTGCTGGCGGTCAACCAACGCCACGAACGCCTCATCGACGGCCTGCTCACCCTCGCGAGCAGCGAGGAACACCTCACCACGCATGACAGGGTCGACCTCGCCGAGATCGCCCGGCGCACGGCCACCGAGTTCCGGGCCATGGCCCGGAAAGCTGGTCTCGAGATCCGCACCGCGCTCGCCACGTCACCCGTCTCGGGCGACCCCGTCCTGCTGGAGCGGCTCGTACACAACCTCATTGACAACGCCATCCGCTACAACGTCGCCGAACACGGATGGGTCGCGGTCACCACCAGCCTCCATGACGGAAGCGCTCAGCTCGCTGTGGAGAACCCCGGGCCGGAGGTTGCGCCGCACGAGATCCCCGGTCTGTTCGAGCCCTTCCGCCGGCTCACCACCACCGAACGACACGCGACCCGTAACGACAGCCAGGGCGCCGGACTGGGCCTATCCATTGTCCGCTCCGTGTCCCGCGCCCACGGCGGCGACGTGCACGCCACGCCCCGCCCCGGCGGCGGCCTGACCGTATCCGTACGCATACCCGCATGGTCCGACTGCGGGCCGGCGTCACAAGATGATCCCGACCTCGGCGAGTAACCGGCGAGGCCAGCTCCTCGGCCGTTGGCGTGCCCTTGCGCGCGGCCGCCGAAGCCGACCTGGATGATCTTTCCTGCGGCCACGGCTTTGACGATCGGTACGGCGCCCTGAAGGCGGCGGGCGTGCTTGCCTGGATGCCCTGCAGCCACCTGCGAGCCTCGTCCTCGCTCTTGAGCTCGCGCAGGCGAACCGGCCCGGCCATCTCGTGCCCTCCAGGCGTTGGCCATCTTGTCGAGGGGCGGTCAGCGGGTTTGGCTTGTGGTTGCTCGTGATGTGGTTGGGGCGGCGGGGAGGTGGAGGGTGAAGGTGGCTCCGCGGCCGGTGCCTTCGCTGGCCGCTCGCAGGTCGCCTCGGTGGGTGCGGGCGATGGCGCGGGCGATGGTCAGCCCGATGCCGCTGCCGCCGGTGGTGCGGCTGCGGGCTGGGTCGATGCGGTAGAAGCGGTCGAACAGGTGGGGGAGGTGTTCGGCCGGGATGCCTTCTCCGGTGTCGGTGACGGTGACCTCGACGCTGTTGGCTCCGGTGTTGCTGGTGATCGTGACCTGCCCGCCGGCTGGGGTGTGCCGCAGCGCGTTGCTGAGCAGGTTGTCGAGGATCTCGCGCAGCCGGTCGGGGTCGCCGGTGACTCGGGCTGGGGTTGGGCCTCGTCGCTGGTGCAGCGTGATGGCTTTGGCGGCGAAGGCGGCTGAGGCGGCGGCGAGCGCCTCGGTGATGATGTGATCGAGGTCGACCGGCTCTGGTTGGACCTCGAGTTGGCGTTCCTCGGCCTGGGACACGGCGTCGACGTCGTCGACCAGGCGGCGTAGCCGGCCGGTCTGTTCGCGCAGTGTCTGCCAGGTGGCGTCGGTGGCGGGGATGACGCCGTCTTCGATGCCTTCCAGGAAGCTGTCGAGCGTGGCCAGCGGGGTACGCAGCTCGTGGGCGAGGTCGGCGAGCAGCTCCCGTCGGCGGTGCTCGGTGGCGTGCAAGGTGGCGGCCATCCGGTTGAATGCGTTGTCCAGCATGGCGAACTCGACACCGAGGCGGCTGGGCGGTACCCGGGTCTGGTAGTCGCCGTCGGCGATCCGGGTTGCCGCGCTCGCCATGGCGGCGACCGGGCGGGTCAGCCGTCGCGTGATGAACCAGCTCACGGCCAAGCTGGTGGCCAGCGCAGCGGCCACCGCGATGCCGAGGGAGATCAGCAGCGCCCGGGCGAGGGCCTGGTCGAGGTGTTGCGCCAGGTCTGGCGGGACCGCTCCGACGGCGCGTTGCAGGTGGTCGCGGAACAGCCCGGGGGCGATGACGACGGCGACGACGACCAGGGTGAGCGCACCGGAGGCGACGATGAGCGCCTGGGCGGTGAACAGCCGGGTCGCCAGCGGGCGGCCGGGCCGGTTGCGGCGGATGCGTCTGGCCATTAGCCGGGTCCCATCCGGTAGCCGACGCCGCGCACGGTGCGGATGTAGCGGGGGTGTTCGGCATCGTCGTCGAGCTTGCGGCGCAGGTTGCCGATGTGGACGTCGACGACGTGTTCGTCGCCGTACCACTCGCCGCCCCACACCCGTTCTAGGAGCTGGCGGCGGCTGAATGCCACCCGCGGCTGGGCGCTGAGCGTGTCGAGGAGGTCGAACTCGGTGCGGGTCAGCTCCACGGGGCGGCCCTCGACGAGGACGTCGCGGCTGGCCGGGTCGATCTGCAGCGCCCCGAAACGGCGAACCTCACCGGCCGGCTCGTCGGCTGCGGCGCGCGGGCGGCGCAGCATAGCCCGTACCCGGGCCACCAGCTCCCGCGGCGAGAACGGCTTGGTCAGGTAGTCATCGGCACCCACGGACAAGCCGATGAGCTTGTCCACCTCATCGCTCTTGGCGGTGAGCATGATGATGTACGCATCGCTGAACGCCCGGATCCGCCGGCACACCTCCATCCCGTCGATGCCGGGCAGCATCAGGTCCAGCACGACCACGTCCGGACGGCGCTCACGGGCCACCGCCACGGCGGTTTCACCGTCGCCGGCGGAAAGCACCTCGAACCCTTCCTTGGCCAGGTAGCCGGCGACCACCTGGACCAGCGGCGGCTCGTCGTCGACGACCAGCGCGCGGAATCGGGCGCCAGGCGCGCCCGATCCCGAAGCATCGACCGGCATCGAGCTACTCCTCGCTGGCCGCCACGAACGACCCGTGCCAGGTGTGGTAGAACACCGCCCCGGTGTACCTGTGCACCGACATCATCCCGGCGATTTTCCCGTCCGCGCAGCGTCTCCATCGTGTAATACCCCGGGAACTGTTCCGGCTCACCGGCGGTCAGCCCGCGGCGCTGGCCGTCCAGCCACCGCTGCGCCAGCCTGGTCGCGTCGGCCGCCGACACCCTCATCGGGCGGGCCACACCGGCGGCGTGCATGCCGTAGCTGGTGTTCCACATCATCGCCGGCCCGTACTCCACGCCGACGCCGCCGTTGGTCAGGTCAATGAGTACCTCCGTCGCGCCGGCGCGTTCGGCGGTCAGCAGCGTCGCGTAGAAGCCGTTGGAGAACTGGATGACCTCACCGGTACGCAGCCCCAGCGAGTCGGCGAAGGCTTGTGCCCGCGCCCGCGCGGCGTTCAACGATGTCACCCGCTGGCCGTTGCCGGCCAAGCCATAGCCGCCCATCATGCCGCCGCCCATCATGCCGTGCCCGGGCCCGTTCACCGCGCCGCCCGGCCGCCCGGAGGCGCGGGTGGCCGCCCAGGTGCCGACGGTCAGCGCCCCGGCCAGAGACACCACCAGCAGCGCGATGAGCGCCAACCGCTTGCGGGTCATCACCGTCACCGCCGCCCGGTGGCGGCCGCGGCCAGTTCGTCGCGCGCCCGCCGGTACTGCTCGGCGTCCAGCTCGCCCAGCGCGAACCGCCGGTCCAGGATCTCCTGCGGAGTCTCCCGCCGGCCCGGCCCACCCGAGCGGGAGCCGGGCAGCAGCGCCACCACGGCCCACACCACCAAGGCGATCACCGCGACCCAGAACAGCCCCATGAAGATCCACCCGGCGAGCCCCATACCGAAGCCGTAGCCCATCATCGCCGTCTCCGTTCCCTCGTCTCCTTGCTGTTTACCGACCGCCTTCATGCTCGGTCGGCGGCATCAACACGTCATGAGACAAACCATGAAGATCCGATCAAGGGCCGGGTCAGAGCACCGAGAAGCCCGCCGGAAGGCCCGGCCGGCCGGTGGCGGCGAGCAGGAGCGGCCCGGCGAGGCCATCGGCGACGGCGAGGTCGGCGACGATGTGGAGGGCCTGCGCCGCAGCCGTTGCGGGGACATCCGGCGGCACACCGAGCGCGGTGGCGAGGTCCGCCGTGTGGACGGCCAGCTCGAACGTACGCGTGGGAAGGTAGTCCCGGAGCGGCATGCCTCCCGCGATCGTGGTCACCAGCTCGGTGCCGTCCTGGGTATCGACGAGCGCAAGCACACGTGCGGCGATCTCCGCTACGGCGCCCGCGGGATCGGTGCCCAGAACGGTCCCGGCGTCGCGTCCGCGCGCCGCGACAGCCGGATCGGCGGCGGCCGCCCTCGTCGCACGGAAGTAGTCGGTGGCGGAGGCGATGTCGACGGCCGCGGCGGGACGCGCGAGGTAGGTCTCGACCGTCAACAGGGAACGGCTCGTGTGGCCGACGAGGGCGCGCACGTCCCACTCGCCCAGGCCGGGCCGGTTCCACCGGTCACCGACGAGGGCGGCCGTGCGTACGAACCACTGCGCGGCGTCGGTGAACGCCCGACACGAGTCGTCCCACGAGAAGACCATGCACGCGAGGCTAGTGCGCTGACCATGAACATTCACCGGGTTGGTGACACGCCGCGCGGGCTCCGCCCGGACGGGTAGGCCCGGTCTCACTCTCGATAACGATCAAGTTTGCTGTCGAGGAGTGGGGTGGCTGTGTGGCCGAGCCGGTACGGGCACGGCGGCTGCTACCCGCATCGCCTGCGGCAACGCTTCTCGTCCCGGCATTGGGGTTAACCCCCCAGCGGTAAGACGCCAGTTAGCTCTAGTGACGTTAACGGCTGCTGTTTCTATGGTGACTTGGGAAATCTTGGTATACGGGAGGCAAGGATGACACGGCCCGATCACGGGGCGGGCAGAATCCCTGGCTTTGCCCGACCCCTGGCGGAGGGCCGGACCTACCTCCAGGCCGTCGACCTTGCTCTTGACCCGTTCGCGGGCTTGGCGTGGTCGCTGGTGCTGGCGGTTCTGCTGCTGTTCGGGCTTGCCCTGGCTCCCACGGTCGTTGGCCTTCCTCTGCTGGGGGAGGTTCTGATGATCGCCCGGTCGGCTGGGGTCCTGGAGCGGGTCAGGGCCCAGGCTCTGCTCGGAGTGCCGGCCGGCGCGCCGCCGCCAGCGGACTTGCCCGCCGGCTGGTGGCCGCGTACCACGGCGATGCTCACCGACAGCGCGGGCTGGCGGGCAGTCGCCTATGTGCTCGTGTTGTGCCTGTCTGGCATCCCCGGGCTGGCCGCCGTCCTGGTGTGGGCGGGGGGGGTTCGCGGCGTTGTTCTACCCGGCCTGGCGGTGGTTGTGGCCCCTGCAGGCCGGTTCGCTGGGGGAACTGACCAGCCCGGCGGACATCGCCGCGATCTCGGCGGCGGGACTGGTGATCACCGTCGCCGGAGCGTGGCTGGTCCGCGGCCTGGCCCGGTTGGACGGGGCGCTGGTGCGTGGGCTGCTCGGGCCGTCGCCGACGGATCTGGCCCGGCGCATCGAGGTGCTGCGGGCGGGCCGGGCCACGGCCGTCAACCAGGCCGCGGAGGAGCGGCGGCGCATCGAGCGTGACCTGCACGACGGCGTGCAGGCTCGGCTGGTCTCCCTGGCGATAGAGCTCGGCCGTGCCCGGCAGCGGCTGGAAGCCGGCGAGGCGCCGGAAGCCGCCGCCGGCATGATCGCCGAGGCACACGAGGAGGCCAAACGGGCGGTCACCGAGCTGCGCAACCTCGCCCGTGGCGTGCATCCGGCGGTGCTCACCGACCGGGGGCTGGACGCGGCATTGTCCGCGCTGGTCGCCCGCAGCCCGATCGCGGTCGAGGTCGATGTCTGTCTCCCGGAGCGCCCGCCGACCTCGGTCGAGACGATCGCCTACTTCGTCATCGCCGAGGCCCTGGCCAATGTCGCCAAGCACAGCAAGGCCAGACGCGCCGAGGTGTCGGTCCGCACCGGTACCGGCGCGGTCGTCGTCGAGGTCACCGATGATGGCGCAGGCGGCGCACATCCGGCCAAGGGCGGGGGCCTGGCCGGGCTGCAGGAACGGCTTCAGGCAGTCGATGGGCGGCTGAGCGTGTCCAGCCCGGCCGGCGGGCCCACGGTCGTGCGGGCGGAGCTGCCATGCGCATCGTGATCGCCGAAGACAGCGTCCTTCTCCGCGAAGGCATTACTCGGCTGCTGGCGGAGGCAGGCCACGACGTGGTGGCGGTAGTCGGCGACGCCGAGGCTCTCCTCCGCGCCGTGGACAAGACCACGCCCGATCTGGCGATCATCGACGTACGGATGCCACCAGCGCAGTCCGACGAGGGTATCCGGGCCGCCCTCGACCTGCACCGGTCGCGCCCCTCGCTCGCGTTGCTCATCCTGTCCCAGTTCGTCGAGGAGACCTACGCCACCCAGCTGCTCGCCGAGGCCACCGAGGGAATCGGCTACCTGCTGAAGGAGCGGGTGGCTGATGTCGGCGAGTTCCTCGACGCCGTCCGCCGCGTCGGCGAAGGCGGCACCGCCCCTCGACCCAGAGGTGATCGCCCAGCTGGTCGCCCGCCGCCGCATCCTCGGCCGCCTTGGCGATCTCACCCCGCGGGAACGGGAAGTCCTCGCCCTGATGGCCGAGGGCCACTCCAACGCCGCCATCGCCGCACGGCTGGTGATCACCGAAGGCGCGGTCGAAAAGCACATCTCCAACCTGTTCCTCAGGCTCGGGCTCAGCGACTCCGGCACCCGGCACCGCAGAGTGCTCGCGGTGCTCGCCTACCTCGGTCGCAGAAAACCCGCGCCGGGCTGATGGCCCGCTCAGCCAGCTCAACCGAACGGATTCCCACCGGGACCGGCGGGCCGAATTGGCGGCGGCCTGTAGGGGCCGGGCTGCGCTCAAGGGAGGCGCCTCGCAAGATGGACGCGATCACCGTAGACAACCTGACGAAACGGTTCGGCCGGAAGACCGCCGCTGACCGGCTCAGCTTTACCGTCCGGGCCGGTACCATCACCGGGTTCCTCGGCCCCAACGGGGCCGGGAAGACCACGACCATCCGCATCCTGCTCGGCCTGGCCGCGTCCGACGCCGGATCCGCACTCATCCTCGGCCAGCCCTACCGGCGCCTGGCCGCCCCAGCCGCAACCGCCGGTGCGCTGCTCGAGGACGCCGGCTACCACCCCGGGCGATCCGCCCGCTCCCACCTGTACGCAGCCGCCGTCGCTGCCGGCATCCCGCCCCGCCGCGTCGGCGAGGTCCTCGAACAAGTCGGCCTGGCCAGCGCCGGCCGCCAGCGCGTCGGCGGCTACTCCAGCGGCATGCGGCGCCGCCTTGGCCTGGCCGCTGCCCTGCTCGGGCAGCCGCGAATCCTGATCCTCGACGAGCCCGCCAACGGCCTGGACCCTCCAGGCGTGCGCTGGCTGCGTGACCTGCTCCGCGGATTCGCCGCCAACGGCGGAACCGTGCTGGTCTCCAGCCACATGCTCGACGAGGTGGCGCGCATCGCCGACGACATCGTGCTCATCAACAACGGGCGCATCGTCGCCGCCGCACCGCTGCAAACCCTAACCAGGCGGGCCCGGCCAGCGGCAACGCCAGCCCAGCCGACACAGAGTCTGGAGGACATCTTCTTCGAGCTGACCGAGGGCGAACCGCGATGAACCGGCTGATCAGATCCGAACTGATCAAGATATTCACCATCCGCACCACCTACGTGCTCATCCTCGCCGCGATCGGCATGACGTTCCTCGTCATCGCCGGGCTCCCACCCAAGGGCGCGGAAAGCCCCGCGGCGCTGCAGGACGAGTTGCTCGTCGCCGCGTCCGCCGCCTACCCGCTCACCCTCGCCCTCGGCGCCCTCATCAGCGGCGGCGAGTTCCAGCACAAGACCATCTCGCAGACCCTGCTGTTCGCCTCGGGCCACGCCCGGCTGCTGGCCGCAAAGATGACCGCCGGCGCCCTCGCCAGCCTGGCGATCTCGGTTCCAGCCCTGCTCACCGCCGTGCTCGTCGGCGCGCAGGCGCTCGCCCAGCGTGGAACCCACCTGCAGGCCAGCCCGCGCGCACCCGTCACCATCGCCTGCTCCCTGGCAGCCAACATGCTCTGGGCAACACTCGGCGTCGCCCTCGGTGCCCTGTTCCGCAGCCAGGCCGCGGCAATCGTCACCGCGCTGCTGGTCAACCTCGCCATCGACCCCGCCGCACAGGCACTCGCGCCCCGCCTGTGGCGCTTCCTACCCACCGCAGCCGACCAGGGCCTGACCCAGCGGGGATTCTCCTTCGTCAGCATCACCAGCATGGCACCGCTTGGCCGCGCCGCCGCCCTGCTCACGTTCCTGTGCTGGGTCACCGCCGCCACTGCCGCAGCCGCCGCCGCACTCCGCCGCGACATACCCCACTGACCGTCGGCGGCCTGCCCGATCAGCGACGGGCTGAAGGAAGCGAAAGATCAATGACAACCGGTGAATCACGTCGCGGACGGTGTCCTCGTGCGCGGCCACGAGCCGGGCTATCGCCGGCACCGGCGTCCCAGACGCCGACGCCATGATGATCAACGCTCGCGCGACCCACCCGACTCGTGCTTGCCCCGGCGCACGATCTGCTGCAGCCGCCGGTCCTCGTCATCGGTCAACCGCCGCGCCCGAACTGGCTCGGCCATCCACCCCACCCACTCTCGACAGCGAACTTGATCACAGTCGAGAATGCAGCCGGGCCGACCCATCCAGGCGGACTCCCGAACGGCGTGTCACAACCCGGTGAACGTTCGTGGTCAGCGCACTAGGTCAGTGACTAACGTGACCACGTGCAGGGGATGCCAGTGGCGACGGCGCGCAGGCTTCGATAGCGGAACGCACCTGGCAAGGCGGCCATTGTCCAGTGCTCTTTGCCTGCGCCGAACGCTGGAGTCCTCTTCGATGGCGAGGACGTCTGCAACGGCCCAGTGGAATACCCTGAACGCTGATCATGCACATTGCCGCCGCGATGCGACCCACGACCACACCCGGTCCCCGGCTACCCGACCCGGCGGGCCGGCGCGCTTGACCTCGGCCCCGAGCCGCCGCTCGCCCTTGATCGCCAGGACGTCGATGCCGGGTGCCTTCGTGGCGGTATCCGCCGCGGCGGGGATCGACCACCGTTGATCAAACGCCGGGAGGCGCTGGAACGGGTGCTCGCCGCCGCCGCACCGCCGATCCATTTCACACCGGCCACCCGCAACCAAGCCACGGCCCGGCGCTGCTTCCAGCAGTTCGAGGGCGCCGGACTGGACGGGTTGATCGCCAAGCCGCTCGATCTGACCTACCAGCCGGACAAGCGGGTGATGAGCAAGATCAAGCATGAGCGCACCGCCGATTGCGTGGTCGCCGGCTACCGGGTGCCACAATCCGGCCCGGACGCGATCGGATCGTTGCACCGGACTCGGCCGTGGTCAGTAGCGGCCATCCAATCTTGGCACCTGGCCTTGGTCCTGTCCGGGTGAAGGGTGAAGATTGCGATGATCAAGGCTCCGACCCATCGCCCGCGGCCGGTGGCGGGAGTTCGGCGCTACTCGATGCGACACCCTCGCTGGGCGTTCCTTGAGAGCCTCTGTTCCGGCTCGGCCACACGGAGAGTGAGGAGTCGCCCGCCCTCTCCGCGCGTTGTCAGCGGCAAATCAGTACGCGCGGCGTTCCGCCTTTGCGGGCGGCTCGCTGCGCTCGCCACGCCCTGTCGGTGACGTTGAAGGAGAACGCCCGCGTCGCGGCACGATCGGGCGCTTCTGGTTGCTCAGTCGAGCGTCGGCGGGGCGCCGAGGAGACCATCGACGGCGAGCTCGAGGCACCGAACGCAAGCGCTGGTTCTCCTCCGCGCGTTCTCCTCCGCGCGCATGTCACTCGGCTGCGGGGTTAGCGTGAACGCGGTGACGGTCGACCTCTTCGCGGGCCTCCCGGTGAGCGACTACCAGCGCGCGCTCACCTGGTACGAGCGGCTGCTGGGCTCCGAACCCGCCTTCCTCCCGAACGCGACGGAAGCGGTGTGGGAGCTCGCCGAGCACCGAT
>WNFZ01000696.1_pt1 | contig 35606 bp, 37 predicted proteins | sample 5400081 | NCBI WGS metagenome assembly WNFZ01 (sample SAMN13153365, study PRJNA577476) | soil metagenome | isolation source: 80 cm soil or saprolite under grassland replicate 1 | place: USA:California | collected 2016-06-15 | reverse complement strand
CGTTGGCGTCGGGGTGGTCCTGCCACCAGAACCGGATGCGGTCGCAGTCGGTGGTGGCGGCCGCGAGGCCGTCAGGGGGCAACGGGTGGGCGCAGGGCTGTAGGCACTGGGGCCGGTCGCAGGAGCAGACCATGCTGGCGACCCAGCCCGACCCGTCCATCCTGGGGTAGTGGTACGGGCAGACCGGGATGCCGCAGGTGGCCAGTGCGAGGGCGGCTTGCAGCGGACTGAAGGCCGCGCCTTGCCACACCATGGGCACCTCCTCGCGTATCCCGCATGGGCCCGATGACCCTGCCCTGCCGACGCGTTCCGTGCGCCGGTGCCCGTATACGCCATGAAACCGCGAGATCACGGTTCTCCGGTCGAATCGAGATGCAATTGCGATCCTGAGCGTCCCTGGAGCATCGGCTCGGCGAGCGCCAGGGTCCCGCTCACATGCCAGGCTACGACCTTGAGCGCGACGGTCATCTCGCACGCAACCTCGGGTCAGCGGCGACCTGCGCCAGGTCGACAAGCGCGTTGATGATGACGTACGCCGCCCCCATCACCAGTGTGACGCCGACGATTGCCGGGAAGTCGATGCTGGCGATGGACTGCACGGTGTACAGGCCGAGCCCAGGCCATGCGAAGACCGACTCGACGACGACGACCCCAGCGAGCAGCATGCCAACTTGCAGGCCGGCCATCGTCAACGGAGCATTCAGCGCCGGGCGCACACCGTGGCGCAGCAGCACACCGCGCTCGGTGAGGCCCTTTGCCCGTGCCGTGCGGATGTGATCGGAGCCAAGCACCGTTTGCAGTGACGACCGCAGCGTCCGTCCGAGGGCGACCGCCGGCCCTAGGGCCAGACACAAGGCCGGTAACGCCAGATGGGCAAGGGCGTCACGCACCACGTCGAGGCGGCCGGCGAGCAACCCGTCGATGATGAGCAACCCGGTGGGGCCGGTTGGCGCGCCCAGGTCGGGGGAGATACGACCCGATCCCGGGAACCAGCCGAACCGGGCGTAGAACACAATCAGCAACAGCAACGCGAGCAGGAACGCCGGCACCGACGCGCTTGCGACCAGGGCGATACGCAGGCTCGTTCCCCCACCGCGTGCCGTCAGCAGGCCGAGGGCGCCGCCGAGGACGACGGCCAACGCCAGCGCAGCCGCCGCAAGCTCCACCGTTGCCGGGAGGAACGCAGCGATGTCGGTTCGGACCGGCCGGCGGGTGTGCAGCGACATCGACAGGTCGCCCCGCACTGCCCGGCTGAGGAACTGGGCGTACTGGGCCGGCAACGGCCGGTCCAGTCCGAGCTCGTGGCGTTTGGCCTCGACAATCTGGGGGGTGGCCGACGCCCCGACCATGGCCCGCACCGGATCGGCGGGCACCACGGCCTCAAGCAGGAACACCACGACCGAGAGGCCAAGGAGGACGCCGACGAGCGAGGCCAGTCTGGTCAGGGCGAACCGCGCCATGACCGACCTATCCCTTTTGCAGGGCGGCCAGGTTGAGCGCCCACGGGTAGTTGGGTACGTGCTCGATCCCGGTCAGGTTCTTGCGCAGCACCATGACGTCGCGTGGGTCGGCGACGAAGATGATGGCGGTGTCCTGGGCGACGATCTTGCCCGCCTGACCATACAAACGGTCGGACGTGGCCTTGTCGGTGGTCTCCAAGGCCTTGTCGAGCAGCTGGTCGGCCTGTGGGCTCTTGTAGCCGAGATAGTTCAGGCCGCCCTTTGAGTACCACTCGATCCGCGCCCACATGTCGGGGTGGGCCCCGTCCGGGGTGTTGGTCTGCATCACCATGTCCGGGGCCGCCTGCAGATTCTTCACGTAGTCGAAGACCTGGGGCAGTTGCACCTGCTTGATGGCGACCGAGAAGCCGGCGGCGTTGAGGCGCTGCTGCACCAGCTCGGCCAGGCGACGGTGGACGCCCGAGTCGTCGGCGGTGTAGGCGAAGGTGAGCTTCCCGCTGCCGGCGGCAGCCGTGGTCTCCGACGGCGGGTAGGAGACCGGCGCGAGGGCGGGGTCGAGCAGGCCGGACGGGTAGGTCGACGCCGACGGCTTGGCGTAGGCGCCGTACACCTCCTTGACGAGCGAGTCACGATTGATCGCGCCGGCCAGCGCCTTGCGCAGCGCCGGATCGGACAGCGGCTTCTTGTTGGTGTTCAGGTAGATGATGGCGTTGAGGAACGAGGAGAAGTCCCGCACCTGCAGGTCGGGGTTGCTCTTGACCGACTCCAGCTCCGCCACCGGGAACGAGTGGAGGATCACATCCAGGTCACCCGACTGGAGTTGCAGGCGCTGGGTTCCGATGTCGGGAATGATGCGGATGTCGACCTTGTCGAAATGGGCCTTCTGTCCCCAGTAGCCGTCGAACCGGGTCAGCTCGTAGCGCTGGCCGCGCTGGAAGGTGGTCAGCTGGAACGGTCCGGTTCCGTCCGCGTGCTCCTTCGCCCAGGTCTGGGCGTGGTCACTGCCGGCATGGTCGGCAAGGGCCTTGGGGCTGATGATCTTCGGGCCCCAGCTGGAAGCCATGTAGTGCAGGAACGGCGCCACCGGGTGCTTGAGGCGCACCACGAAGGTCGCGTCGTCAGGGGTTTGCATCGACGCGATCGGCTGGACCATGTAGGCGGGAGCGGCGCCCACGTCCAGCCGTCGCTGGAACGACGTCTTCACCGCCTGCGCGTTGAAGGGCGTGCCGTCGTGGAACTTGACGCCGGTCCGAAGGTGGAAGGTGTAGGTCAGCCCATCCGGGCTCACCTGCCACGACTGCGCCAGGGACGGGATGATCTCGGTCGAGTCCGGCTTGTACTTCAGCAGGCCTTCGTACACCGACAGGATCACGGTGTTCCCCTCGATGTCGTAGAAGACATCGGGGTCGGCCTGCGCCATGTCGGCCAGGTAGGCGAGCCGCAAGGTTCCGCCTTCGCCTCCTTTCGGAGGCGATGGGGTCGACGTGCAGGACACAGTTCCTCCTTCAGTGGTCTTCGAGGAGATCGCGCAGGCCGTCGCCGGCCAGGTTGGCGGCGAAGGCGAGCAGGAACACCGCGACCGCCGGGGCCAGCGGGATCCAGGGGTGTCCGAGCAGGTAGGGCATGCCGCTGGCAGCCATCGCGCCAAGCTCGGGCGCCGGCGGCGGCGAGCCGAGCCCGATGAACGACAGCCCCGCCAGGACCAGGACGAGGCTCCCGACGTCGAGGCTGGCGGTGACGAGCACAGCCGGGAACGCTCCCGGTAGCAGGTGACGCAGCGCCAGGCGCGTGCGGCCCACACCGGCCAGCCGGGCGGCGTCGACGTGCGACCGCACCGCCTGGGCGCGGACCTCGGCGCGGACGATCCGCGCGTACCACGGCCACCAGACGATGCCGACGGCCACCAGCGTGTGGGGCAGGCTGGGTCCGAGCGCGGCGATGACCGCGATGGCCAGCACCGGCGCCGGCAGCGCGAGGAACAGGTCGGTGAACCGCATGAGTGCGGCGTCGAGCCAACCCCCGGCGATGCCGGCAACGGTTCCGATGAGCCCGCCGATGAGCACCCCGCTCGCGATGACCGAAAGCGCCGACAGCCACGAGGCCCGGACGCCGTAGAGCACCCGCGAGAGGATGTCACGCGCCAGCTCGTCGGAGCCAAGGATTCCGTGGGTCCCCGGCGCGGCGAACGGCTCGGCGTGCACGGCGGTGACCGGAGAGTAGGGGGCCAGCAGCGGCGCCAACACCGCGACGGCCGTCGTCAGGGCCAGGATGGCCAGCCCGCCACGCTCCAGCCGCCCAAGGCGCACCCACCCGGCCCACGCCCGGCGACGACGGGTGAGCTCGAGCGGGGACAGGACGGGCCCTGGGACGGCCATCACGCGCTCCTCAGACGGGGGATCGCCGCCACCAGGGCCTTGGTCTGGGGGTGCTGGGGACGCTCGAGCACCGTTTCGGGCGGACCTTCCTCGACGATATGGCCGGCGTGCATGACGGCGACGCGGTCTCCCACGAAACGGGCAACGGCCAGGTCGTGGGTCACGAACAGGAGCGCCATGCCGAGCTCGGCCCGCAGCCGGCAGAGAAGGTTCAGCACCGCCGCCGCCAGGGAGACGTCCAGGGCCGAGATCGGCTCGTCGCAGGCGAGCAGCGCCGGCGGCACCGCGATGGCCCGGGCGATCGAGACCCGCTGCCGTTGCCCTCCCGAGAGCTGGCGGGCCCGCAAGCCGAGCACCGAGATGGGCAGGCCCACGAGGGCAAGGACGTCCCGGGCGCGTCGGGCACGCTCGGCAGCGGTGAAGCCTTCAGACCGAAGTCGCTCCTCCAGCAGCTCGCCCACCCTGAGCCAGGGCGTCAGCGAGGCGCCGGCGTCCTGGAACACGAGCTGGGGACGCCCACCCTCGCCGACCTCGACGGTTCCGCTGTCGGGCCGCTCGAGGCCGGTGGCCATGCGAAGCGTGGTGGTCTTGCCGCAGCCGCTCTCCCCAACCAGCGCCACCGCGCCACCAGCCGGCACCTCCAGCGTCAGGCCATCGACCGCCACGTGCCGGAACCGGCGGGACCCGAACGCCTTCGCCAACGCGCTGAGCCGCAGCGCCGGCGGTCGGCCGACCGCCCGCGCCCGATCGGGGAAGCGGTCGTGTACCTGGAGGAGCGAGGGTTGCGGCTCGCCGGCCCGCAAGCACGCAACCAGCCCGGCGTGGCTGGGCGCCGCCGTCACCTGCGGCAACCGCTCTTCACACGCCGGGGTCACCAGCGGGCACCGGGGTGCGAACGGACAGGCGTCGACGTGGGCGCGTGGGTCTGGCGGCTCGCCAGGAAGGGACGGAAGCGGCCGGCCCCGGGGAGAGTCCGGTGACAGGCGCGTGGCCAACAGCCCGGCGGTGTAGGGGTGGTCCGGATGGTGCAGAAGCTCCGCCGTCGGCCCCACCTCGGCCACCCGGCCGCCGTAGAGGACCACCACCCGATCGGCGAGGCTGGCGGCGATCGCGAAGTCGTGGGTGACGAACAGCATCGACGAGCCGGTCTCGTCCCGCAGGTCGGACAGCAAGCGCAGGATCTCGGCCTGGACGGTGACGTCCAGGGCCGTGGTCGGCTCGTCGGCGACGATCAACGCCGGGGCGCCGGCCACGGCCATGGCGATCATCGCCCGCTGGCGTAAGCCGCCGGACAGCTCGTGCGGGTACTGGCGCGCACGCCGACGGGCCTCGGGCACGCGGGCGCGCTCGAGCGCTTCGATCGCCGCGGCGGTCGAGCCCGCCGCCTCCGCGACCTGGCGGCCGACCGTCATCGTCGGGTTGAGCGACGTCATTGGGTCTTGGAATACCGCGCCCGCGAACCGCTTGCGGGCGAGGCGGCGCTGCTCGTCCGGCGCCGTCGCCATGTCGGTGTCACCCAGGAAGGCGTGACCGCCGAGCTCGGCCGAGGGCGGGAGCAGGCCGAGCGCGGCCAGGCCGAGCACGGTCTTCCCCGCTCCGGACTCACCCACCAACCCGACGATCTCACTCGGGGCAACCTCGAGGGACACCCCCCGCAGCGCCTGCACGCCACCCGGAAACGAGACCGCCAGGTCGCGAAGCGACAGGACCGCGGTCGTGGTGCGCTCGGCCCGCGGTCGAGCCGCGACCGTCGCCCCGACCCTCCGCCGGATCCTCACGTGGCCTGATCGAGTGCCGGCTGCGCCAGGCTGCCCAGGGCTGCCAGCACTTCCTCGCTGGTCCGGCGGGCTCCGTGCTGGAGGTACTCCATGGCGGAAAGGGAGGCGTCGTGGCGCTCGACGGTCGAGCCGAGGACACAGTCTTCGAGCACCCTGACGTGGTAGGCCCACTGGTGAGCGTCCGCGAAGGTGTAATGCACGCAGACGTCGGTCAACCCGCCGACCAGCAGCAGGGTTTGCACGTTGAGGCCCCGCAGCAGGATCTCGAGGTCGGTGCCGAAGAAGCACGAGTAGCGCCGTTTGGCGATGAAGTAGTCGCCCTCGCGTGGGCGGAGCTCCTCGACCAGCTCGGTGCCCGGGTCGCCCTCGAGGCAATGGATGCTCTCGTCGCCGTCCAGCTCCCGACCGAAGTCCACGAGGTCTCGGCGGTGGACCTCCTGGGTGAAGACGACCGGCACGCCAGCCGCCCGGCAGGCGTCGACCACTCGGACGACCCGCTCCACCTGCCCTGCGAAGCCCGGCATGAGCGGGATTCCCGCCTCCTCGAAGGACAGATACGCGCCTTGCTGCATGTCGATCACGATCAGGGCCGCTCGGCCCTCGATCAGCGCCGCCATGGTCTCTCCCTCGGAACGGAGCCCGTCCGTTGCGCCTTGTCTAGTTAGCGATGTTTATGGCGCCCTTGTCGCGCAGCGCGCCAGTGGCCAATACGGCGTAGTTTGCTTCCCCGTGTCATCCCCATGTCAAGGGAGGCGCGGTCAGTGGTACATCTCTCGCCTTCGTGATAACCGGGGCAAACCGGGTAGGCCGGGCCTTTTAGGGCGCGCGGTTGTCTAGATCTGGCGGGCGATGGTAGAACGCCGCGGTTGGCAGGCTCCGTCCTGGAGGTCCCTCAGCCAGGCCGGTGCCTGGTTGCGGCACTTCCTCCCCAGTCCCGGGCATTGCTCCGAGGAGGGCGCCATGCGCACCGTTTCGCCCCCCACCAACCCTGACGACCAGCTCCTTGGGCGGTTCGGCTACCGCCAGCAGTTCCGGCGGTCGCTGGGGCCCTTCGAGTCCTTCGGGATCGGGTTCTCGTTCATCTCGGTCACCATGGCGCTGTTCGTCACCTACGGGTTCCTGCTCAGCGTCGCCGGTCCCCGGGGCATCTGGGTCTGGCCGATCGCCCTTGCCGGCCAGACCCTGGTGTGCCTGGTCTGCGCCACCATGGCCGCCAAGATCCCGGTGGCGGGCGTTTCCTACCAGTGGGGCTCGCGGCTGGCCAACCCGACGGTGGGCTGGTGGCTGGGCTGGCTGGCGTTCATGACCCTGGTCATCCTGACCGTGTCGGTCGACTACGCCTTCGTGCAGCTCGCCTTCCAGCCGATGCTCGGCATCCAGTACACCCCGCTGGACGCCGCGGTGCAGACCTCCGTCGTGCTCGCCGTCCAGGCGGCGCTGATCATCGGGTCGACCGTCCTCACCACGCGGGTCAACAACGTGGCGGTGGTCTTCGAGGTGGTCGGCATGGTGGAGCTCGCCATCGTGCTGCTCTCCGCGGCATCCCTCGCCGGCCGCGGCGACTGGTCCAACCTCTGGTCGACCGGGATCGTGCCCGCCGCCGGCTGGTTCAAGTGGCTGGGGCCGTTCATGCTCGCCACCCTGCTCGGCTCCTTCACCCTGCTCGGCTTCGAGCACTCCGCCAACCTGGCCGAGGAGACGCACGAGCCGCGGCGGGTGGTGCCCAAGGCGATGATCCGGGCGCTGCTGGCAGCCGGCGTCGTCGGCATGATCTTCCTCATCGCGGTGTCCGTGGCCGTCGGTGACGTGGCCGCCACCACCGCCGACCCGGCGCCGGTCGCGTTCATCCTCAAGGACGTGCTGGGGTCGGGCATCGAAAAGATCTTCCTGTTCTTCATCTGCGTCTCGATGTTCTGCTGCGGGTTGATCACGATGACCACCAACACCCGGCTGGTGTGGGCGATGGCCCGTGACCGGCGCCTGCCCGGCCACCAGCTCCTGTCACGGGTGCCCAGGGCCACCGGCGGGCCGACCTGGGCAACGCTGTTCGCGGCGGTGGTGCCCGTGATCCCCCTGATCGCCGTCCGCAGCAACACCGGCGCCCTGGTCGACATGTTCACCGCCGGGACCCTGATGCCGGCCGTCACCTATACCGGGACGGTGCTCCTCTACGCCGCGGTCGCGCACCGGCTCCGGCCCGAGCCGGGCTACTTCCACCTGGGCCGCTGGCAGCGGCCAGTGGTCACCGGCGCCATGGTGTGGCTCGCCTACGAGCTCGTCATCCTGCTCGTGCCGGACAGGTTCCGCGCCGCCCAGCGATACGCGCTCGCCACGCTCGTGCTCGGGGTGATCGTGTTCGGCCTGATGTGGCTGCTGCAGCCCGACGCCATGCGGCGCCAAGAGGACCCCCTCGGGGAGTGGGCGCCCGAGGCGATGGACGAGCCGCTGACCGAACAAGAGCCAGAGCGGCTGCTGAGCTGACGCCGGCCGCTTGCAGGCCCTGCCAGCCACCTGCTGCCGCCGGGCCTTCCTGGGTTGTTGCGGTTCAGCCCTGCGGGGGGCGAGGTGTCCCGTCAGGCAGCAGTGGTTCGCACTCCGGGTAGAGGCCGCAGATCGAGAAGTCGCGGAATGCTCGCTGGATGATTTTCCCGTCGGGGCCGAGGTCGTGGGCGCCCTGCTGGAGTTCCAGGAGCTGCCCGTAGCTCAGCTCGAGCTCGATCTCGCCGGGGGCGAACGTGGTTCCTACCGGGTAGTCCTGGTAGGGGCCGCGCTGCTCGATATGGGTACCGAGCACGTGCACCACGATCTTGTCTCGTGCGAACGCCACCAGCCGATCAACGCTTTCGGCCATGATGTGATGATTGGGCAGGTTGATATAGATCCTGCCCGGATACATCATATCGCCGGTCAGTAGCAGGCCCGTCTGCCGGTCATAGACAGCGATGTGGGTCTCGTCATGACCGGGGACGGCCACCACGTCCAGCACCCGGTCGCCAAGGTCGTAGCGGCCAAGGTCTTGTGGCCAGTCGCCGATGCCGAACAACTCTTGCACGGCGGCCACATCGTTGGGAGGAATCAGGGTGGTGTTCGGCAGGCTGGCCAGCTGCTCATCTCCGGCGATGTGGTCGGGGTGGCCATGCAGGTGCGTGACCACCAGCGGGATCGACCGGCGATTGTGGGTGCGAAGCCAGTGCCGGAGCGTTCTGGCGACTGCCGTCTTGACGTCGCCGCCTTCGGCGCCGGTGTCGAACAGGATCGCCTTGTCGCGGCCGAACAAGAGGTAGAGGAAGGGCTTCTCCTCATGGTTGCAGGCGGTCTGACGGAGGATGGCCAGATCGGAGTTGTACCAGTGGAGCTGGAAGTCGGGCCGGCCGATGCACTTGCGGGTGGCCGCCCACCAGTGGTCCGGAATGGTACCGCCGCGGACCGGCAGCCTCTGGCCGTCGACGACGTCGGCAGCCTTAGTGGTGGCGGACTGGGCCGCGCCCAGCGAGGCACCCGTCAACCCAGCCACCAGGGCAAGGGTGAGCAACAGGAGCCAGGCGCGTCTTCCTGCCAGGCCACCAGGGCATCCACGACCGCGTCGAGTTGTGCGGCTGGGGCACCGGCTTCGCAGACGTTGTGCATGCTGGTCAGGGCGAAGCCGCGCTCGTAGAACAGCCTGGTGGCGGCCGCAACGATGCTCTCGTGGGTCTGGGACTTGGGGGTGGGCACCGGCGCAGCTTATCTTGCGGTGGCGCCGCGAACGACTCGAGCGTCATAGGGCGTTGCGATGCGCACAGGGCCGGCCACCAGGAATCTCCCTCGAGCGTGCGCGACCCTGCCGCCACCGTAGGCCCTGGGGGCAGAGTCCGATTGGGAGTATTCGGACACGCAAAACCGGACCAATGCCAACAGTCGTCGGTGACTGCCTGAATCAAACTATTTACGCCATCTTCCGTTCCCGCCGAATGCCTGGTCAGTGTGGGGTGAAAATCGGATGTGGCATTGCTTGGACAGACAGGCAGAAAGGTATATACGCGCGTGGGAGTCATCGACTGACAACAATGTCCGTACGCGCCGTCTGGGGAGGTTTCGGCTGCTCGTAGCGTGTTCCGGGCAAAAGCTCGCCAGGCGGCGGAAACAAACCGTTGCATGGGAAATGGGCAAGGGTTAAATTTCCGCGCGGTCCCCCGGCCCGCCATGCCTTCCCGTACCGCCACCGCGCAAGGCCCCGCTCCGCGTGTTGGGAGCGACCGGGGAACGGCCCGGTCGAGCGCCTCGGAGGACGGCAAATGTTCCAGAACGTGCAGATCCGCTCGAAGCTGATCGCCATCCTCGTGGGACCGCTGCTCGCCCTCACGATCCTCTCCTCCGTGGGCATCGGCACCAACCTTGCGCAGAGCGCCGAGGCGGACCGCGTCAACCGGCTGTCGCTGTTCGCCGGCAAGCTCAGCTCCCTGGTGAGCGAGCTCCAGCAGGAGCGCAGCCTCTCCAACGTCTACCTCGGCGCCCAGCGCCTCGACGGGCGCGACCAGCTGCTCGCCCAGCGGCCGTCCACCGACCGGGTGGTGGCCGACTACCGCGCCGCCGCCGCCGACCTGAAGCTCGCCACCGCCGGCGGCAGCAAGCGCGGGGTCGCCGAGCTCCAGCGGCTGATCGACTACGGCCTCCACGAGGTGGGCAAGCTGCCGCTGCAGCGACGGCTGGTCGACAACGGCAGGCTGCCGGTGGCGCTGGCGGCCGGGCCGACCGAGCCGACCGAGGCCGAGGTGCTGCAGAACACCGGGCTGCCCGGCGACCACGGGCCGATCAACACCGTCGACAAGGCCCTCGACCAGTACACCGACACCGTCGGCGACCTGCTCAACGTCAACGACGAGCTGGTCTACCAGGGCGCCGGTGACGACCGCGAGCTGCTGCGCGGGCTCGTGACCTTCGCCGCCCTCTCCCGCGCCAAGGAGTTCGCCGACGTCGAGCGCGGCCTGGTGGCCCGGGTGCTCGCCGGCGGGGGGCACCTGGCCTCCGGCGACCACGCCGAGCTGTCCGCGGTGGTCGGCGGGGAGCAGCTGTGGATCTCCCGCTTCGCCGCCAACGCCACCGCCGACCAGCGCGCCGAGTACGCCACCACCGTCACCGGCCCCGACGTGACCCAGGCCGACCAGCTGCGCCGCGTCGCCCTCGCCTCGGACCAGCGGCCTCGCATGGACATCGAAGGCCAGCAGTGGTGGCAGGCCACCAGCCGCAGGCTCGACCTGATGCGCCGCGTCGAGGTCGACCTCACCGGCGACGTCAGCGGCGTCAGCGCGGCCCTGAAGCACTCCGCCGACCGGCGCGCCCTGCTGTACAGCATCGCCCTGACGATCGTCCTCTGGCTCGCCGTCGGCCTCTCCCTGCTCACCGCCCGCTCCATGGTGGGCCCGCTGCGGCGGCTCAAGGACGCGGCCGAGAAGGTGGCCAGGCGCACCCTCCCCGGCGTGGTCGAGCGCCTGCAGCTCGGCGAGCGGGTCGACCTCGACGCCGAGGCGGCCGCCCCCATCGAGGTCTACGCCAAGGACGAGATCGGCCAGGTCGCGGAGGCCTTCAACGCCGTCCACCGGGTGGCGGTGCGGGTCGCCGGCGAGCAGGCGGCCCTGCGCAAGAGCGTCGGCGACATGTTCCTCAACCTCGCCAGGCGCAGCCAGGGCCTGGTCGACCGCCAGCTCGAGCTGATCGACGACCTGGAGCGCGGCGAGACCGACCCGGAGGCGCTCGAGAACCTGTTCCGCCTCGACCACCTGGCCACGCGCATGCGGCGCAACGCCGAGAACCTGATCGTGCTCTCCGGCTCCGATCCGGCCCGCCGCTGGAGCGACCCGGTGCCGCTGATCGACGTGGTCCGGGCCGCGGTCGCCGAGGTCGAGGACTACACCCGGGTCGAGCTGCTGCCGATCGAGCCGCTGGCGCTCGCCGGGCAGGCCGTCAGCGACGTGGTCCACCTGCTCGCCGAGCTGATCGAGAACGCCACCTCGTTCTCGCCGCCAGGCACCAAGGTGCAGGTCGCCGGCCAGCACGTGAGCAGCGGCTACGTGGTCGAGATCGAGGACCGCGGCCTCGGCATGACCGACCCGGAGCTGGTCGAGGCGAACGAGCGCCTGGCCAACCCGCCGACGATCGACTTCGCCCTCTCGCGCATGCTCGGCATCTTCGTGGTCGGCCGGCTCGCCACCCGCTACGGCGTCAAAGTCCAGCTGCGCCACTCCTGGTACGGCGGCGTCACCGCGCTGGTGCTGTTCCCGGAGAACCTGGTGGTGCGGCCGTCCGGCGCGACCGCGCCGCTGCTGCCGTCGCCCGAGGGCATGGTCGCCCCCGCCCAGCTCGGCTCGGACGGGATCTCCAGCCTCGGCGAGCTGCCGCCGCCACCGCTGCCACCCGTCGACCGCAGCCAGCTCGACTCCCTGCCGATCTTCGAGGCGGCCCGCTCGGACTGGTTCGAGATCGCGCCGGACGGCAGCCACCTGCCGCTGCGGCGCCACGCCACCCAGCTCGGGCCGCCGGTCGCCGACGAGCAGACGGCCCCGCCGCGCGGCAGCGAGCAGCCCGCACTCGACGGCCGGCCGGTCGCCTGGCCGGAGGCGAACCGGCCGGCCGCGCCCGACGCCGTCGAGGAGGAGAGCGACTTCGGGGAGCCCACCGGCACGCCGCCGCCAGGCCACGACATCGGCGCGGTCCGTGAGAGCCTCGCCGAGGCGCCGGTGACCAGGGCTGGCCTGCCGCGCCGCATCCCACGGGCCAACCTCGCTCCCGAGATGCTCTCCAACGGACCCCCGGCCGGCGAGTCGCCGTCACCGTCGGCCGGGGGGCGCACGCCCACCGAGGTGCGCAGCATGCTCGCCAGCTACCGTAGCGGCCTGGAACGCGGCCGCAGCGCCGCGGCGACCCGCCCCAGCCGCGGGGAGGAGCCCGAGGAGGCGGGTGACGGCACCCCATCGTCGTCCAGGAGCGACCATGACGCAGCTCAGTAGGGAAGCGCAGAACCTCAACTGGCTTGTCACCAACTTCGTGCGCAAGGTCCCCGGCGTGGCGCACGCGGTGGTGGTGTCGGCGGACGGCCTGCCGATCGCCGTCTCCGAGAAGCTCGACCGCACCCGTGCGGACCAGCTCGCCGCCGTCGCCTCCGGCCTGGCCAGCCTGACCCAGGGCGCGGCCAGGCACTTCGGGGGCGGCCGGGTCAACCAGACCATCGTCGAGATGGAGCGAGGGTTCCTGTTCGTCACGGCGGTCAGCGACGGTTCCTGCCTGGCCGTCCTGGCTTCCCTTGCATGCGATATTGGGCTGGTCGGCTACGAGATGGCGCTGCTGGTCTCGAGGACCGGAGACGTCCTCACCCCGACACTGCGCGCCGAGCTCCAGGCTTCCCTGCCGCGGTGAGCAAAGGGATGGGCCATGAGCACGGAAAACGGCAACGGCGTGGACCGGGGGAGGCGGAGGAACCCGGGCAGGCTGGTGCGACCGTACACGCTGACGGGCGGGCGCACCCGCCCGTCCAATGCGGACCTGGAGCTGGAGGCCCTGGTGTCGACCACCTCGCTGGGCGAGTCGGCCGACCTGTCGCACAGCTCCGAGCAGCAGTCGATCGCGCTGCTCTGCCGTGACGTGCTGAGCGTTGCCGAGGTCTCGGCACGGCTGGACCTTCCCCTCGGCGTTGCCCGCATCCTGGTCGCGGACATGGCCGACGAGGGCCTGGTGATCCTGCACCGTCCCGCCAGCCACGGCGACCGACCTGACCTCGCACTCCTCGAGAGGGTTCTGTATGGGCTCCGCACGATCTAGCCGTCCGTCAACCCGCGCCGCGCCCCGGCGGCCGGGGCCCCCGACGTCGAACGCGCCCACGCCGGTCAAGATCGTGATCGCCGGCGGCTTCGGGGTCGGCAAGACCACTTTCGTCGGGGCCGTCTCGGAGATCGTCCCGCTGACCACCGAGGCGCAGATGACCTCGGCCAGCGTGGGCGTCGACGAACACGTGCAGGGCAAGACCACCACCACCGTGGCGATGGACTTCGGCCGCATCACCCTGGACAGCGACCTGATCCTGTACCTGTTCGGCACCCCCGGGCAGGACCGCTTCTGGTTCATGTGGGACGACCTGGTGCGCGGGGCGATCGGCGCGGTGGTGCTGGTCGACACCCGCCGGCTGGCGGCCTGCTTCGCCGCCGTCGACTACTTCGAGCACCGCGACGTGCCCTTCATCGTCGCGATCAACTGCTTCGACGGCGAGCTGCGGCACGCGGTCGAGGACGTGCGCGAAGCGCTCGCGATCCGCCCCGACACACCGATCGTGCTGTGCGACGCGCGCGTGCGCGACTCCGCCAAGGCCACCCTGATCGAGCTGGTCGAGCTCGCCGTCGCCCAGGCGACCGCCAGCTTCGACCCTGCCCGCACCTAGCGACCCTGGCGGAGGGGCAGGGCGTCGCCCGAGGCGGGCGACTCACCCCTCAGGTGGTGCCACCTCACCGACCGCGGCGGGCGCGCAAGGCGACCACGCCGCCGAGCAGCGCAGCCAGTGCGGCGCTGCCGAGGGCCACCACGATCGCCGGCGGGAGCCCGCCCGAGCCTGAGCTTCCCGATCTGGCGGCCTGGTCGAGCGCGTTGCCGCCAGGCGGCGCGCCGGCGGCGCCGGCGGGGCGGTAGCGGAAGATCCACAGGCCGCTGCCCATCTCGCTGGCGAAGACCAGACCGTTGGCCGGGTAGACGCCCCAGACCAGCGGGAACGACCTCCCGCCGCCCGAAGGGGTGAGCGCGCCGGGCGGCACGAAGTAGCCGACCTCGCGCGGGTGGGCGGGGTCGGCCAGGTCGACCACCCGGACCCCGTCCGAGTACCAGGAGGCGTACTCGAGCTCGCCGTCGATCACCGCGTTGTGCACCGAGTAGATGCCGTCGAGGCCGATGCGGCCGTCCGCGCCCGGCGCGGCGGCCTCGGTGGCGAAGCTCGACACCAGCTTCGGGTGCGCCAGGTCCCGCGTGTCCCAGATGCGCTGGTAGGTCCAGGTCTCGCCGGGGGTCTTCGGGTTCACGCCGAGGGTCTCGTCGTTCTGCACGAACAGCGTCTCGTCGCGGTTGAACCAGCCGGAGTGGGCTGCCTTGGCGCGGTCACCCGGCTTGTAGCTGCTGCGCCCGATCCACTTCGGCCTGGTCGGGTCGCTGATGTCGAGGAACTGCACGCCGGCCGCCCAGTAGGAGGCGAACAGCTTGGTGCCGTCCGCGAACGGCCAGGCGCTGTGGCAGAACACGTCCTCCCTCGCGCCGAGCTGGGCGCGCAGCTCGGCCGGCCCGTCGCGGCGCACGTCCCAGTCGGCCAGCTCGGCCGGGTGGCGCGGGTCGCTGATGTCGATCACGCGCAGGTCGCCCTTGGCGCCGTTGGACAGCGGGAAGGAGCCGGGCACGGCGGCGAGGGCCAGCAGGCGCCCGTCGGCACGGCGGGCGACGCCCAGCTCGTGGACGCCGCGGGCGACCCCCGTGGCCAGGCGGCCGAGCTCCTTGGGCACGGACGGGTCGCTGACGTCGTAGAGGGCGAGGCCGGCGAAGCTGGGCTCGTCGCGTGCGCAGGGCTGGATGCCGACCGCGGCCAGGTCGCCGGAGAAGGCGCGGGTGCGCACCGCGCCCACCCAGACGTCCTCGTCGTCGCTGCCCTTGAAGACGCCGAACTGGCCGAGCGGGCGCGGCTTCGCCGGGTCGCGCACGTCGACCGCCCAGACGCCGACCGGCGCGGTCCCGCACCGTGGCGAGCGGTAGCTGCCCAGGTAGGCGACGTCCTTGTGGACCCAGACGTCGCCGTACACGCCGTCGCCCGGGTCGGCGTGGCCGACCAGCTCGGTGTTGCTGGTCCGTGGCTGCTCCTGGGCGGCCCGGGCCGGCGTCGCGGCGGCCGCCAGCGCCGCCACCAGCAACAGCTTTACCCAAACGGTCGGTGGGCCTCCGCCGCTTCGTGCGCCGGCTTCCCTCGTCGCTCCTCCGTCGCTCCTCAGTCCAGCCAGCGCGCGGCTACGGCCCACCTCCCTACTGCCCAGCACTTGGCGCTCCTTCGTCGCTCCTCAGTCCAGCCAGCGCGCGGCGGCGGGCCGCCGCCCCTACCATGGTCGCAGGGTTGGCTGAGACGCGCGTAAGCGAGCTGCGGCTACGCGGCGGGGAAGGGCTCGCCGAGGGCGCGCGGCAGGGCGCCCTCGTAGGCGTCGCGAAGGCGCGCCAGCGGCAGGTCGAGCAGGCCGGGCACGACCAGGGCGTCGCCGCCGCTGCTGCCGAGGCGGCGCAGGGGCACGCCGGCCGCTGCCGCGGCGGCGCCGAGCGCCTGGCCGGCGTCCGGCTCAGCGGCCAGCAGCACCCGGGAGGGGGTCTCGGACACCAGGGCGGCCAGCGGGGGCAGGCCGGCCGCGCCGGCCACCGGCGGCAGCGCGACGGTGGCGCCGACGCCGGCGGCGAGCACCGCTTCGACCAGGGCGAGCGCCAGCCCGCCGTCGGAGCAGTCGTGGGCGCAGGCCAGCAGCCCGGCGGCGGCCAGCTCCACGAGCAGGCGCTGCAGGGCCGCCTCCGCCTCGAGGTCGAGGCCGGGCGGACGACCGAGCAGGCGGCCGGAGGCCAGCCGCTGCCACGCCGAGCCGCCGAGGTCCGCCCTGGTCTCGCCGAGCAGCCACACGTCCAGCCCGGCGCGCGGGAAGCCCGAAGGCACCGCCTTGGCCGCGTCGTCCAGCAGGCCGAGCACGCCGACCACCGGCGTCGGGTGCACGGGGCGACCGTCGGACTCGTTGTAGAAGCTGACGTTGCCGCCGGTCACCGGGACGCCGAGGGCACGGCAGGCCGCCCCGAGCCCGGCCACGGCGGCGGCGAAGTCGCCCATCACCTCGGGCCGTTCCGGGCTGGCGAAGTTGAGGCAGTTGGTGGTGGCCACCGGCCGCGCGCCGCTGCAGGCGACGTTGCGGGCCGCCTCGGCGACCGCCAGGGCCGCGCCGGCCACCGGGTCGAGCCGCGCGTAGCGGCCGTTGCCGTCGGTCGCCAGCGCCAGCGCCCGCCTGCTGCCCGGGAGGCGCACCACCGCCGCGTCCGAGCCGGGGCCTGCCACCGTGCCACGGCCAACGTAGCGGTCGTACTGCTCGTACACCCAGCGCTTGGAGGCGCAGGTCGGGTCGGCGGCCAGGGCGAGCAGCGCCGCGGCCGGGTCGGCGTCGAGCGGCACCTCGGCGGCGTCTTCGGGCGGGGCGGGCGGCACCAGCGGGCGCCGGTAGACCGGCCCCTCGTCGGCCAGGCTGCGGGCGGGTACCTCGGCGACCAGCTCGCCGCGGAAGCGCACGGTGAGCCGACCGCCCTCCTCGCCGGCAGGGACCATGCGGCCGATCACGCTGGCGGCGACGCCCCAGCGGTCGCAGACCGCCAGCACGCCGTCGAGCCGCTCGGGGTCGACCAGGGCGAGCATGCGCTCCTGGGACTCGGAGATCAGCACCTCCCATGCCTCCATGGAGGGCTCGCGCAGCGGCACGGCGTCGAGGTCGACCTCCATGCCCATGCCGGCGCGGGCCGCCACCTCGGCGGTGGCGCAGGAGATCCCGGCGGCCCCAAGGTCCTGCAGCCCGGCGAGCAGGCCGGCGTCCCCCAGCTCGAGGCACGCCTCGATCAGCAGCTTCTCCTGGAACGGGTCGCCGACCTGGACGTTGGGCCGCTTGGCCGCGTCGCCCTCGGCGAAGCCGGCGGAGGCGAGCACGCTGGCCCCGCCGATGCCGTCGCGGCCGGTGCGCGCGCCGAGCAGCACGGCCAGGTCGCCGGGGCGCTCGGCACGGCCGCGGAGCAGCCGTCCGGCCGGCGCCACCCCGACGGTGAGCGCGTTGACCAGCGGGTTGCCCGCGTAGCAGGGGTCGAAGGCGACCTCGCCGCCGACCGTGGCCACGCCGACGCAGTTGCCGTAGTGGCCGATGCCGGCGACCACGCCGTCGAGCAGGCGGCGCTGCAGCGGCTCGGCCAGCTCGCCGAAGCGCAGCGAGTTGAGGGTGGCGAGGGGCCGCGCGCCCATGGCGAGGATGTCGCGGATGATGCCGCCGACGCCGGTGGCCGCGCCCTGGAACGGCTCCACGAACGAAGGGTGGTTGTGCGACTCGATCTTGAACACGGCGGCGAGCCCGTCGCCCACGTCCACCACGCCGGCGTTCTCACCAGGTCCCTGCAGCACCAGCGGCCCGGAGGTCGGCAGGCCGCCGAGGTGGACCTTGGACGACTTGTAGGAGCAGTGCTCCGACCACATCACCGAGTACATGGCCAGCTCGGCGAGGCTCGGGTCGCGGCCGAGCACGGCCACGATGCGCTCGAGCTCCTCGTCGGTCAGGCCGAGCTGGCGGTGCAGGGTGCCAGCCGCCGCCTCGGTCACGGCGCGGCCCCGGCCGGAGCCGCCACGGCCGGCCGGGTGGCCATCACGGAGCCGAACAGGGCGCGGCCGCCGGTCGGTCCGAGCAGCGGGTCGACCGCGTGCTCCGGGTGGGGCATGAGCCCGACCACGTTGCCGGCGGGGTTGCGCACCCCGGCGATGTCGGCCAGGGAGCCGTTGGGGTTCTCACCGGGCGCGTAGGAGAAGACCACCTGCCCCTCGCCGGCCAGCCTGGCCGGGTCGGGATGGACGTAGCGGCCCTCGCCGTGCTTGACGGGGATGACCAGCTCCTGACCTGGCTGGCAAGCTCCGGTCCACGGCGTGGCGGTCGACTGCACGCGCAGGCGCACCGGGCGGCAGACGAAGCGCAGGCCCGCGTTGCGCAGCAGCGCCCCTGGCAGCAGCCCGGCCTCGCAGAGCACCTGGAAGCCGTTGCAGATGCCCAGCACCGGGCCGCCGGCGGCGGCGAAGCGCCGCACCGCGTCCATCACCGGCGAGAAGCGCGCGATCGCGCCGCAGCGCAGGTAGTCGCCGTAGGAGAAGCCGCCGGGGATGATCAGCGCGTCCACCGCCGGCGGATGGTCGTCGCCGTGCCAGAGGGCGAGCGCCTCGCCCCCAAGGTGCTCGACCGCGGCCCGGGCGTCGCGGTCGTCGCACGACCCCGGGAAGGTCACCACTCCGAATCGCACGCTGCCTCCGCCGCCGCCCTTCGGCGGCCCGCCCGGCCACGACGAACGGGTCCGCCGCCCGTGCTGGCCCGCTGCAGCGAGCCAACCCCGGGAGGCTATCAGAGGGATGAGTCAACCCACTCCCCCCGGATCAAATCGAGTCCGACCAGGGTGGCCAGGTGGTCATGGCCCAGCGCTGGTCGTCGAAGGGGCGGTCGCTGAGGCCGACGGCCGCCACGGGGACCTCGGGGTCGACCCAGAGGAAGCAGCCGCTCGCTCCGAAGTGGCCGAACGCGGCCTCGGAGCGGCGCTCGCCCATCCAGTGCGGCCGCTTGCGGTCGTGCAGCTCGAAGCCGAGGCCCCAGTCGAGCGGGTCGAAGCGGCCGACCCCTGGGAGCAGGCCGCCGATCCCGGGGAACTGCACGCTGGTCGCCTCGGCGAACAGCTCGGCGGTGACCACCGGCGCGCCGCTCGCGAGCAGGCAGCGGGCCAGGCGCACCAGGTCGGCCATGGTGCTGACGGCACCGGCGGCCGGGTCAGCGGCCACGCCGAGGCGGCTGCCGAGCCGGGTGTCGCCGAGCCCGAGCGGCCGCAGGAGGGCGTCGTCCAGCCAGGCGGCGAAGGTGAGGCCAACGGCCTCCTCGACCGCCTCGGCGAGCAGGCGGAAGCCGAGGTTGGAGTAGACGCGGCGGGTGCCCTGCTGGCGCCGGCGGCCTGCCTGGTGCGGCAGCCCGGAGGCGTGGGCGAGCAGGTGGCGGGGGGTGGTGGGGGTGTCGTCGCCGGCCGGCGCCCAGCGGCCCAGCGGGACCCGCTGGTCCAGGTCGAGGTGGCCGGCGTCGACCGCGGCCAGCGCGGCCATGGTGGTGAGCAGCTTGGTGACCGAGGCGAGGGCGAACTGGTCGTGCTCGCCGCTGCCCGGCCGCCAGGCCGTCTCCACGCGGTCGGGGAGGACCACCGCGGCGCCCCCGCGCTCGACCGGCCAGTCGAGCTCGGCGGCGCTCACCGGTAGCCCGCCGCCCGCAGCGCAGCCAGGGCTGCTGGCTCGCCGGCGGCCAGCAGCTCGGCGGCCGCCAGGCAGCTGCGGTTGGGACCGAGCCCCGCCTGGTCGGCGAAGAGCCGCTGGCAGGCGTCGGCCTGGGCGCGGACCGCTGCCAGCTCGCCGGCGGCGTCCGTCGGGCCGCCGGCGGCCACCAGGGCGCCCTCGTGGACCAGCAGGGCCGCGACGCGCTCCGCCGGGCCCCCGGAGAACTTGCCGTTGACCAGCACCGTCGGGCCGTCAGGTGCGAACCGGGTGGTCGACTCGTTGCCGCTCGCACGGAACTCGGCGAACACCACGGTGGCCCGCTCGCGGTCGAGGGCGTGGCGCGCCCGGTCGATCGGCGCGGTGGTGCGCAGCCCGCAGACGCGGTCGGCCGCCGCCGCCAGCAGGTCGACCTCGCCGGGCGTGCCGACCAGGGTGAGGCCGGCGAGGCGGGGGCAGTCCGGGTGGCGGCGGGTCACGCGGGCGCGGTTGGCCTCCTCGAGGGCTGGCACGCGCACCTCGCCGACGTCGTGGGAGTACTGCCCGCTCGGCGGCGAGCGGTCGGCGCCGAGCGGCACCGCGTGGCGGTTCGCGCTCACCAGCGAGACCGCGACGGTCACCATCAGGGCGCTGGTCGCGGCCAGCACCAGCCACAGCCACCAGGGCAGGCGCGGCCAGGGACGCGCCTTGATGGCGGCGGCCTCCACCGCCGTCAGCGGGCGTGGCTGGGATGCTGGCACCGTTGCGTCCCTCAGGGAAGGACGCGGACGGTGAACTCCTCGATCACCGGGTTGGCAAGCAGCGCCTCGGCCATGCGGTGCGCCGCCGCCTCCGCGTCGCCCTCCTGGACGGTGAGCTCGACGTGCTTGCCGACGCGCACGTCGGAGACGCCGCCGAAGCCGAGCGCCGGCAGGGCACGCTCAACCGCCTGGCCCTGTGGGTCGAGGATCTCCCGCTTGAGCATGACGTCCACCGCCACCCGAGGCACCCTGCCCCCTTCCGGTCCGGCCGCCGGCCGCGGGCTCCCCCGGCCGACCAGCGCACTGCCACGCGGTGCCGACTCGCCGCGGCAAGCCGGCACCGCAGGCTACACCGGGAGGCCGGGCGCCAGCTTGCCGTGACGAGCCGGCACTACGCCTCGCTGGCTTGGCCGGCCGGGTGCGGCTGGGGACCGGAGCGCTCGCGCTCGAGGAAGACCTCCTCCCGGTGGACCTCGACCGAGCGCGGCGCCCGGATGCCCAGGCGTACCTGGTCACCCCGGACTTCCAGGACGGTGACGACGACGTCGCGCCCGATCATGATGCGCTGGTTGGCACGGCGCGTGAGGACGAGCACGAGCGCTCCTTCGTGTCGGTCGGCCGCGCGTCGGTGGGCGCGCGTCTGGTGGCCGGCGGGGCCGCCCGGGGGAGGCGTCGGCGATTGTACCGTTCGAGAGAATAACGCTCTTCGATCGCTACGGGCCTGTTGAGGCTGAGAAGGAGCACCTTCGGCAAGCCTCAGCTGAGTAGGCCGAGGGCGACGGCGCGGACGAGCGCCTCGTTGCGGTCGCCGGCGCCGAGCTTCTCGTAGATGTGGGCCAGGTGGGTCTTGACGGTCGCCGGGCTGACGTGCAACGCGGCCGCGATCGCCGCGTTGGAGCGCCCCTCTGCCAGCCGCGCCAGCACCTCGCGCTCCTTGGCGGTCAGCAGGCCGCCGCCGACCTGCGCGCCGCCCTCGCCGTCGACTGCGCCGACCAGCGCGGGCACCAGGCTGGGGGCAAGCACCCGCTCACCGGCCGCCAGCCGCTGCAGGGCGTCCGCCAGCTCCTCGGCCCCGACCGAGCGCTGCAGCAGGGCGTCGGCGCCGGCACCGAGCAGCCGCCCGACCTCGGCCCGGTCCGTCTGCCCCACCAGCGCTACCACTATAGGTGGCGGCCGTCGTTGCTTGACGCGGTGGATCAGCTCACTCGGAGTGAGGTCGGTGACGGTACCCACAATGAGGAGGTCGGCATCGGCCTCGGCGACGGCCCTGAGCGCGTCGCGAGCCAGGGCGGTGCCGTCGACGCGCCTGCCCAGCCCCTCCATGACGGCCCGCAGGCCCAGCCTTACCAGTGGCCATTCGTCGACCACGACGGCTTGGCGCCATTGCTGAGAGCGGTTCACGAGTGAGTTGTCGACTCCTCGCGGCCGTCCTTGAGGCGCAGGTCAGCGCGGACGACTAGTCACTTGAAGGTGGTCATCGTGGTCCTGCTCGGCCACCCAGAGCGGTTGAGGTTCACCCGCCCAGCCGATCTAGTAATCACTCAGAGTGGTCGACATCTGGACCATGAACACTCTGCGCGCCCCGGTCCAGGCCAGCCAGCGAGCGGTCGAAGAGCAGCTCGTACGCGACCACCTCCCCCTCGTCCAGTACGCCGTCGCCGAGGTCATCGGCCGGGTCCCCAGGCACGTCAGCCGGGACGACCTGGAGTCGGCCGCGCTGCTCGGGCTCGCCCAGGCCGCCCGCACCTTCGACCCGGCCCGGGGCATCGCCTTTGAGCACCACGCCACCAACCGCGTGCGTGGCGCCCTGCTCGACGAGCTGCGCGGGGCCGACTGGGCCAGCCGCTCGGTGCGCGCCCGTGGCCGCCAGCTGCAGCAGGCGACCGACGAGCTCACCATCCGTCTCCGCCGCGCACCGAGCAAGGCCGAGGTGGCCGCCGAGCTCGGCGTCGAGCCCGGCGTGGTGCGCAAGCTGGAGGAGGACGTGCACCGTGCCACGGTGCTCAACTACGACTCGATCGTGACCGACGGCGAGATCGAGGACCTGCTCCCGGCCGCGGGCGAGACCCCCGACCAGGTGCTGGTCAAGCGCGAGCGGCTCTCCTACCTGGTCGACGCGATCACCGCCCTGCCCGAGAGGCTGCGCACGGTGGTCACCGGCTGCTTCTTCGAGGAACGGCCGATGCAGGAGATCGCCACCGAGCTCGGCGTCACCGAGTCGCGCGTCTCCCAGCTGCGCTCCGAGGCCCTGGTCCTGCTGAGGGACGGGCTGAACGCGCACCTCGACCCGGACGTGCTGCCGGCCGAGAGCCGTCCAGGTGGCCGCGTGGCGCGCCGCAAGGCCGCCTACTACGCCGCCATCGGCGCCGCCTCCGACTACCGGGCGCGGCTGGACTCCGAGGCGCGGCGGCCCAAGGCCGCGCCGCGGGCGCGCCACGCTGGTCTGCTGAACGGAGCCAGCGCCGCGCCGGCCCTGGTGGCCACGGGGGCCTGAGCGCCATGAATGTTCGGCCGGATCATCTGGTACGCGTCCATACCCAATCGGCCCGTTCGCATCGAGTGGCTCGGAACAGGCGAGAACCGGCACCCGATCAGAGACGAAACAATCTAGACTTCGGTAGCCGGCGCGGATCCCCGCTCCCCCGGCGGCCGGCATGGGAACTAGTAGCTGATCTGTAACATTTCACTACGTCTATGTAGTTTTGGCGTCTCTTCAGACGAAGTACGAGATATGCTCCGCTCGCTCGGTGAGGACAGGGTCTCAGAGGGTGATCGCGAATGACGGACCCGATGCTCGTTCGGCGGTTGGCACTCGACCTCCGGAATCTCTCGAACAAGACGCTCTCGCTCCGGGGCGCCGTCGAGGACTACCGCCACGAGCTGGTCCGCAGCGAGGACGACTGCGTCACCGACAGCCAGGAGCTGCTCGCCCTCCAGCGCCAGGTGCAGGAACTTTGGGAGGCCATGGACCGGACCGAGGCGAGCCTGCGCCGCGCCTCGCGGGAGATCTCCCCCCTGCTCTGGCTCGAGTAGCCGGGCCGCCCCGCTGGGGAGCGCGGCACCGATACAGGACCAGCTCCCTAGAGATCGTCGCGTTCGCGGATCCTGCTGCTGTCGCGCAGCTCCATGTAGGGCTCGGCGTCGGCCGGGTGGCCGCCGGCGATCGCGCGGCGCCGCTCCAGCTCGGCGTTGAGCTCCGCGCCGAGCAGGATGGCCGTGTTGGACAGCCACAGCCAGACCAGGAAGACGATCACCCCGGCGAGGCTGCCGTAGGTCTTGTTGTAGGAGCCGAAGTTCGCGACGTAGAGCGCGAAGCCGATCGAGACGGCCACCCAGACCACCACCGCCAGGGTCCCGCCGGGGGTGACCCAGCGGAACCCCTGCCTGGCGTTCGGAGACGCCCAGTACAGCAGCGCGAACAGGAAGCTCACCACCACCAGCAGCACAGGCCACTTGAGCAGGTCCCAGGCGGTGACGGCCGCGGAGCCGATGCCGAGGACGCGGCCGACACGGTCGGCCAGCCCACCGGTGACCACCACCGCGACCGCGGAGGCGGCGAGCAGGACCATGACGACCACGGTCACGCCGAGGCGGATCGGCACCGTCTTCCAGATCGGCCGGCCCTCGGGGACGTCGTAGATGGCGTTGCAGGCACGCATGAACGCGGCCACGTAGCTCGAGGCCGACCAGAGCGCGGCGGCGAGCCCGACCAGGGCGACCACCCCGGCGGAGCCCTGGCTCCGCTGCAGGTTCTCGATGGCGCTGCGCAGGATGCCGCTGACCGAGCCGGGCGCGACCTGCCCCAGGTTGTCCAGCAGCCCCTGGATGGTGGGCCGCCCGGCGAGGCCGAGCAGCGCGACCAGGACCAGCAGCGCCGGGAAGATCGAGAGCACGCCGTAGTAGGTGAGCGCCGCGGCCCAGTCGCTCAGGTTGTCGATCCGGAACTCTGTGACGGTGCCCTTCAGCGCCGCCCACCACGAGCCTCCGGACAGTTGCGTCGGCCGCTCCGCCGCGCGCCCGCGGCGGCCGCGCAGCCGCCGTTCGGGTTCGGGTCCGCCTCCCGACCTGGCCATCGCCAGCACCTCCTCACGCGCTGTCGCGTGGCTCACTCGCCGGGCCAGCGGCCCGTCAGCCGGCGCACGCCCACCGCGCCACCACGGTCGACGGCCGCCTTCACCAGCCCGAAGATCGCCCCTTCGAGGGCGGCCGCCGCCAGCACCTCTCCCCAGCCGTACTCGCCGGAGGTCGCTTCGGGAGCCTCCGGTTCCCCGCTGACGAGCTTCCAGATCTGCTTGAACGCCAAGCCGGCGACCAGCCCGCCCGCGAGGCTCGCCGCCAGGCTCAGCGGCTTGTAGAGCAGCCTGCTCATCAGCGCCTCCTCCCGTTGCGCCGCCAGGCGACCAGCGCCACGGCCACCACGCCGAGCACGACCACGCCGGCCAACGGCCGCGCCGGCCGGACCCGTACGGCGCCGCCGGCCGCAGCCGCCTTGTGCCTGGCCCGCGAGGTCATCGCGCCCAGCTTCTCCCTGGCGCGGGCGCGCACGTCCGCCTTGGCCGCCAGGGCCGCGATGGTCTCGCCGAGCTCCGCACGGGTCCGTTCGATCTCCACCCGCAGCGCCTCCGGGTCGCCCGTGACGGCAGCCGCCGCCGTCCCGCCGTCCCGCGTCCTCCCGCTCATCGGCCTGCCCTCCTGGTGATCACGTCGACGTCGGCCTTGATGCCGGCTAGGGCCTGCTCGGGCAGCGGCGGAGTGGCCTGCCGGACCTGCCCGCGGCCGACCAGCGCCAGCACGCCGCCGAGGGCGAGCAGCACCAGCGCCACGACCAGGGCGGCCAGCCAGGCCGGCATGGCCGTCGCCAGCAGCAGGATCGCCGCGGCCACCAGCGCCGCGAGCCCGTAGAGGGCGACCAGCCCGGCAGCACCGAGCAGGCCGGCCCCAAGCCCGGTCCGCCTGCCCTTCTCCGCCAGCTCCAGCCTGGCGAGCTGCAGCTCCTGCCGCAGCAACCGGGAGATCTGGTCGGCGAGCCGCTGCAGCAGCTCGACGGTCGACCGGGAACCCTGCGCGGTCCGCTCGCTCATGTTCCTCACCTCACTTGCGCACGAGCCTTGGGGCTACCCGATCCGTCCGAGCCGTAACGAGCTGGCCGAACCGACCGAACCGAGGCGAGGCGAGGGTGCCACACTTGGCCCTGTCCCGAAGAGGGCAACCCGAAGCATCGAGAGGAGAACCGACACGTGGACGCGACCGTGCTCGTCACCGGCGGCCGTGGCGGCCTCGGGCCCGCGGTGACCGAGGCGTTCCTGGCCGACGGCTGGCGGGTGGTGACGCCGCTGCGGCGGCCGGAGCCCACCCCCGCCGCTCCCGGGCCCGACGGGCGGCTCGAGGTGGTCGAGGCCGACCTGAGCGACCCGGCGGCGGTCGAGCGCGCGGCCGCGCACGCCGCCGCCGACGCCGCCGCGCCGCTGCGGGCCGTGGTCAACCTCGCCGGCGGCTACGCCGCCGGGACGCCGCTGCACGAGACGCCGCCGGAGGAGTTCGAGCGCCTGCTGGCGCTGAACCTGCGCCCGACCTTCCTGGTCACCCGCGCCGCCCTGCCGCACCTGCTGAGCGCCGGCGGCGGCGCGGTCGTCTGCGTCTCGGCCCGCACCGCGCTGCAGCCGTTCGCCGGCGCCGTCCCCTACGCCACCGCCAAGGCCGCCGTGCTCGCCTTCTCCCAGGCCGTCGCGGTCGAGTACAAGGCAAAGGGCGTGCGCTGCAACGCCATCCTGCCGAGCGTGATCGACACCCCCGCCAACCGGGCCGCGCAGCCCGGCGCCGACCACGCCAGGTGGGTTCCGCCCGTGCAGGTCGCCGCCGTGATCCGCTTCCTCGCCGGCGCGGAGTCGGCCCCGACCAGCGGCGCGGCCGTCCCGGTGTACGGCCGGGCCTGAGCGCGGCGGCGCCGCCGCGGCGCTGCCAGGCGCCGCCAGCGTTCAAGGTCGGCGGCCTGGCTGGCGAAGACCCTTGCAGGCGCCCGGCGTGCCGGGTGGCCGCCGGGCCGGATGGCGGCCCGGCCGGGACCGGAGGCGACGCCTGCAATGGACGACCTCGAGGACGTCATCCGCGAGTTCCTGGTCGAGAGCTACGAGAACCTCGACCGGCTCGCCCAGGACCTGATCGTGCTGGAGGCCGACCCCGCCTCGCGACAGACGCTGGCCAGCGTCTTCCGCACCATCCACACGATCAAGGGCACCTGCGGCTTCCTCGGCTTCTCGCGCCTCGAGGCGGTCACCCACAGCGGCGAGAACCTGCTCTCGCGCCTGCGCGACGGGCGCCTCGCGCTGACCCCTGAGATCGTCTCGGGCCTACTGGCCCTGGTGGACGCGGTGCGGGGGATCCTGGCCCACATCGAGTCGACCAACCTCGAGGGCGAGGGCGACTATAGCGGCCTGATCGCCACGCTCGACCGCCTGCAGGACCCCACGGCCGCACCCGGGAGCCCCGCCGCGCCGAGCCGCACGGCGGCGAACCCGGGCGCGCTGGGACCCGAGGCGGCGGCCACCTGGACCGCGGCACCCGCCGACGGGGCAGCCCAGGGGTCCGCCGACCGGACCACCCCCACCGCCGCGGCGCCCCCGGCGCCCGCCCCCCAGCCCCCGCAGCCTGTGACCATGGCCTCCGGCGAGCCCGCTGCGGCCGGCCCAACCCCGGCTCCTGGCCCGCCGGTCGCCCCTGGCGACGACGCCGCGCCCGCAGGCCTCGGGAACCCCGGTGGCCCCCAGGACGCGGGCGCCCAGCCGCACGCCGACGCCGACGCGGCGCGGGAGGAGGCCGGCGACGGTGCGCGGCACCAGGAGCCCCGCGCGGGCGCGGTGTCCGAGTCCACCGTCCGGGTCGACGTCGTCGTGCTCGACCGGCTCATGAACCTGGTCGGCGAGCTGGTCCTTGCCCGCAACCGCCTGGCCCGAATAGCCGGCGCCGATCGGGACAAGGACCTGGCGGCACTCGCCCAGCGGCTCAGCCTGATCACCTCGGAGCTGCAGGACGGCGTGATGAAGACCCGCATGCAGCCGATCGGCAACCTCTTCGGCAAGCTGCCGAGGGTCGTCCGCGACCTGGCGCTGGTGCTCGGCAAGCAGGCTCGCATCGAGCTGAGCGGCGCGAACACCGAGCTGGACCGCACCATCCTCGAGGCGATCAAGGACCCGCTCACCCACCTGGTGCGCAACGCCGTCGACCACGGCGTCGAGGCCCCGGCCGTCCGCCTCGCCGCCGGCAAGCCGGCCGAGGGCCACATCGACCTGCGCGCCTTCTACGAGGGCGGCCAGGTCCGCATCGAGATCGCCGACGACGGCGGCGGCATCGACCTCGAGCGGGTGCGGCGGCGGGCCGCCGACCACGGCCTGGTCACCCCCGACGAGGCCCACCGGATGAGCGACCGGGAAGCGCTCGACCTGGTGTTCGTCGCCGGGTTCTCCACCGCGGAGGCGGTCACCAGCCTGTCGGGCCGGGGTGTCGGCATGGACGTGGTCCGCACCAACGTGGAACGCATCGGCGGCACCGTCGAGGTCGACAGCCGCCAGGGTGCCGGCACGACCTTCCTGGTGAAGCTCCCGCTCACCCTGGCGATCGTGCCCGCGCTGGTGGTGACGTGCGCGGGCCAGTGCTTCGCCATCCCACGGGCCAACCTGGTCGAGCTGGTCCGCCTCGAAGGCCAGGGGGCCGGCGTCGAGCTGGTCCACGACCAGCCGGTGTACCGGCTGCGCGGGCGCCTGCTGCCGCTCATCCGGCTGCGCCAGGAGCTGGAACTGGCCGACGCGGCCGCGGACTCCGACGGCGCGATCGTCGTGCTGCAGGCCGGTGAGCAGCGCTTCGGCCTGGTGGTGGCGCACGTCGACGACAGCGAGGAGATCGTGGTCAAGCCGCTCGCCGGCGCGGTCAAGCGGGTCGGCCTGTACGCCGGGGCGACCATCATGGGTGACGGCGCGGTGGCGCTGATCCTCGACGTGCCGGCGCTGGCACGGCGCTCGGGGGTGAGCGCCGACGCTGGCGGGCGGACGCTGGTCGAGGCGGCCGGCGACGCGGCGGCGGACAGCGACGTCCTGGAGCGGCTGCTGGTGGTCACCGCCACGGGGGGCGTCCGCCTGGCGTTGCCGTTGACCCTGGTCGACCGCCTGGAGGAGTTCCCGCGCGGGGCGCTGGAGCTCAGCGGGGACGGTGAGGTGGTGCAGTACGAGGGCCGCATCATGCCCCTGGCGCGCATCCCGGGAGGCAAGGGCTCCAGCTCCGCGGGGGCCGTGGTCTCGGTCGTGGTCACCAGTCACAGTGGCCGTCAGACCGGGCTGATGGTCGAGCGCATCGTCGACGTGGTCGAGCAGCCGTCGGGCCCCGTCGAGCCGTCCAGCCGCTCCTGGTCGGCCGGCTGCACCGTGCTCGGCGGCCAGGTGACCGAGCTGCTCGACCTGGACGCGCTGTTCGGCCGGCCAAGGCGTGAGGCGGCGCCGCGGCCGGTGCGCGCTCCCGAGCCGGCGGAGGTGTGAGGTGGCGACCGTATGGCTGTGCACCTTCAAGGCCGGCGACCGGTGGCTCGGCATCGAGGTGGCCCGCGTCCAGGAGATCCTCCGCGCCCGTCCAGTGACCCCGGTGCCGCTGGCCCCAGCGGTGGTCGCCGGCCTGGTCAACCTGCGCGGCCAGATCGTCACCGCGGTCGACCTGCGGCGGCGCCTCGAGCTCGCCGAGCAGGAGCAGGAGCGCGACCCGGCCCAGGTGGTGGTGCACGGCGCCGAAGGCGCCGTCAGCCTGCTGGTGGACGAGGTCGGGGACGTGCTCGAGGTGGCGGAGGAGGACTTCGAGCCGCCCCCGCCGACCCTGACCGGCGCCGCCCGCGAGCTGATCGTCGGCGCCTGGAAGCTGCCCGACCGTCTCCTGCTCGCCCTCGACGTCGACGCGGCGGTGACCACGTGACCTCCACCCCAACGACCGGGACGTCGCGACGCCATGGCATCGCCGTCAAGCTGGTGGGCGGCTTCCTGCTCCTGACCGCGGTCACTGTTGCCGTCGGGATCTACGGGCTGTCCCGTCTCGGGGTGATCCAGGGGCGGGCCGCGGAGCTGGTCGGCCATGACCTGCCCCGGGTCGAGCGTGCCGACCAGGCGCGCAGCCGCGTGCTCGAGGCGCACGCCGCGCTGCGCAACCTCCTCGACGGGTCCGGGGCCGAACGGGCACGGCTCGAAGCGCGTGTCGACGCCGCCGGAGGGAGCGTCGACCAGGCATTGCGCGGCCTCCGCACCGAGGCGATGAGCGACCAGGAGGTCGCCGCCCTGCAGGAGGTGGAGCAGGCATGGGCCTCGTACACCGACGCCCTGGGACAGGTCAGGAGCGCGCGGGCCTCGGACCGGCGCGCGACCACGGCGGCCGCCAGGCGGGCGGAGGGCGCCGCCGACCAGACGATCGTGGCCATCGGCCGCCTGGACGACCTGGCCATCGGGGAGATGCGCCAGGACGGCGCCGCGGCCGCGAAGACCTACCGCAACTCGCGCAACGCCACCGCCCTGCTGCTGGTCGCGGCGGTGGCGCTGGCGGTGTGCTTGGCGCTGTGGCTGGTCCGCGCCCTGACCCGGCCGCTGCAACGCGCTCAGGACCTGCTGCGGAGGGTGGCGGGCGGCGACCTCTCCCAGCACGTCGAGGTCGGCTCCCGCGACGAGGTGGGGCGCATGACGGCCGCCCTCAACCAGACGGTCGAGCGCATGCGTGGCGCGATCGGCACCATCACCGAGAGCTCCCGCGGCCTGGCCGGCGCGGCCGAGCGCATGCGGCTGGTGAGCCAGCAGGTGAGCGCGACCGCCGAGGAGACCTCGGCCCAGGCGGCCACCGCCTCGGCAGCGGCCGACCAGGTGAGCACGAGCATCCAGACGGTCGCGTCCGGTGCCGAGGAGATGGGCACCAGCATCACCGAGATCGCCAAGAGCGCCAACGAGGCCGCCGAGGTGGCCACCGCGGCGGTGCGGATGGCCGGCGACACCAACCGGACCATCACCAAGCTGGGCACCTCCAGCCAGGAGATCACCGAGGTGGTCAGGGCGATCACCGCGATCGCCGAGCAGACCAACCTGCTGGCCCTCAACGCGACCATCGAGGCCGCACGGGCCGGCGACGCCGGCAGAGGCTTCGCCGTGGTCGCCGGTGAGGTCAAGGAGCTGGCCAAGCAGACGGCGCAGGCGACCGAGGACATCATCGGGCGGAGCGGGACGATTCAGGTGGACAGCCAGGAGGCGGTCGGGGCCATCGCGGAGATCGCCAAGATCATCGACCAGATCGCGGCCACGCAGACGACCATCGCCAGCGCGGTGGAGGAGCAGACGGTGACGACCAACGAGATCGGCCGCAGCGTCAGCGAGGTGGCCACCGGCAGCTCGGAGATCGCCCGCAACGTCTCCGGGGTGGCAGAGGCGGCCAAGGACACCACCCGCTACGCGGTCGACACCCAGCAGGCCGCGCAGGACATGGCCCGCATCTCGTCCGAGCTCACGGAGTTGGTCGGCCATTTCAGGATCTGACCCAACGCAACCGGGGCCGCGGACCGCCGATCGTGGTCCCGCGGCGAAGGGAGGTGACGGGTGCGCGCGCTGGTGATCGACGACTCCAAGGCGATCCGCATCGTCCTGCGCAAGCTGCTCGGCGAGCTCGGCTTCGAGGTGGTCGAGGCGGCGGACGGCCGTGAGGCGCTGCAGCGCCTCAACGGCCCCATGGGCCCGTTCGACCTTGCCCTGGTCGACTGGAACATGCCGGAGATGAACGGCCTCGAGTTCGTGCGCGAGGTCCGTGGCCAGGGTGGCCACGAGGACCTCACCATGGTGATGGTCACCACCGAGACCGAGAGCGGCCAGGTGGTGCGCGCCCTCGCGGCCGGGGCCAACGAGTACATCATGAAGCCGTTCTCCAGGGACGTGCTGCTCGACAAGCTGAGCATGCTCGGTCTGGTCCCGGCATGACCGCAGCCGTCAGGGTGCTGGTGGTGGACGACTCGGTGGTCGTCCGCCGGCTGGTGACGCGCCTGCTCGACGAGGACCCGGACATCGAGGTGGCCGGCATCGCCGCCGACGGCCGCCGTGCCCTGGCGGTCATTCCCCAGGTCGACCCGGACGTGGTCGTGCTCGACGTGGAGATGCCCGAGATGGACGGGCTGGCCACCCTCGCCGCCATCCGCAAGCACCACCCCCGCGTGCGGGTGATCATGTTCTCCAGCCTGACCGAGCGCGGGGCCGCCACCACCCTCGAGGCGCTCGCCCTCGGCGCGGCCGACTACGTGACCAAGCCACCGGCGCTGGCCCCGTCCGAGGCGGTGCTCGACGAGGTCCGCGAGCAACTGGTCACCAAGGTGCGGGTGCTCGGCGGCCGCCCGGACAGGGTTCGGGCTGCCGCCGGACCGGAGCCGGACAGGGGCCGGACCGGCAGGCCGGCGCGGCAGGTGGGCGCGGTCCCGGCGGCGGCGCCCCGGCACGGCACCGAGCGGGTCGAAGTGGTCGCCGTCGGCTGCTCCACCGGCGGCCCGAACGCGCTCGGCGAGCTGCTCGCCGGGCTGCCGGCCGACTTCCCCACGCCGCTGGTGATCGTGCAGCACATGCCGCCGCTGTTCACCCGCATGCTGGCCGAGCGGCTGGACGCGCGCTGTCCCCTGAACGTCGCCGAGGCGGTGCCGGGGGCCGAGCCCCGCGCCGGCGAGGTGTGGCTGGCGCCGGGCGGGCGTCACCTGCTGCTCGAGCGCCGGGCGGGCGTGGTGCGCCTGGCCACCAGCCAGGCGCCACCGGAGAACTCCTGCCGGCCCTCGGTGGACGTGCTGTTCCGCTCGGTGGCCGCCGTCTACGGCGCCGCGGCGCTCGGGGTGGTGCTGACCGGCATGGGCCGCGACGGGGTGGCCGGCAGCGCGGCGCTGCGCGCCGGGGGCGGGCGGGTGCTGGTGCAGGACAAGGCCAGCTCGGTGGTCTGGGGCATGCCTGGACTGGTGGCCGAGGCCGGCATGGCCGACCAGGTGGTGCCGCTCGACCGGCTCGCCGCCGAGCTGTGCCGCCGGGTGCGGCCAGACGGACGGAGTGCGGCCCTGCCGTCGCTCGGAGGTGAGCAGGCGACATGAGCATGACCACCGTCGAGTTCGACTACCTGCGCAGGCTGGTGCGGGAGCAGTCCGCCATCGTGCTGGACTCCAGCAAGGAGTACCTGGTCGAGGCGAGGTTGGCCGGGCTGGTGCGGGAGCAGGGCATGACCACCGTGACCGACCTGGTCGCCAAGCTCCGCGGCCTGCGCGACGGCCCGCTGCACACCCAGGTCGTCGAGGCGATCACCACCAACGAGACGCTCTTCTTCCGCGACCCACCCCTCTGGGAGACGCTGCGTCAGGAGATCCTGCCCGAGCTGATCGAGCGCCGCCGGACCGAGCGGCGCCTCCACCTCTGGTCGGCCGCCTGCTCGAGCGGCCAGGAGCCCTACAGCCTGGCGATGCTCCTGACGGAGCACTTCCCTGCGCTGGCCGGGTGGGAGGTCCGCATCCTGGCGACCGACCTGTCGACGGCCATGCTCGCCCGTGCCCGGGAGGGCAGCTACAGCCAGCTCGAGGTCAACCGGGGGCTGCCGGCCGCCATGCTGGTCAAGCACTTCGCCAAGGAGGGCATGCACTGGCGGGTGTCGACGGGCCTGCGCGGCGCGGTGGAGTTCCGCCCGATCAACCTGGACGCGGCCTGGCCGCCGCTGCCGCGGATGGACCTGGTGCTGCTGCGCAACGTGCTCATCTACTTCCACGCGGCGACCAAGCAGGCGATCGTCGGCCGTCTGCGGCGGCAGCTCCAGCCCGACGGCTACCTCGTGCTCGGCGCCGCGGAGAACCTGCTCGGCCTTGACGACGCCGTCGAGCGCGTGACCTTCGGCCGGACCATCTGCTACCGGCCACGCCAGGGGTAGGACCAGGGTAGGAACCGTCGGAGGATCCCGCCGACCCACCCGACGTCCAACCGGATCCCGCCAAGGCTCCCTGGGGCCCAGACAGGGATCCGGGCGCAGTACCCGATGGGGGGCTCGGGGGGAGCTGTCTCGGGCTCCCCCCGAATGCGAACGAAGGGGGAGCTATGGGGACGGCGCCGGTTGCCCAAGTGGACGAGGGCGACGTGAGCATGATCGTCGAGAGCATCTTCGCCGAGCTGCTCGGCTTGGGCGTGCGGCCGGCCGCCCTGCCGGCTTGGCCCGGTCCTGGCGACGGCCGCCTGGTTGGCCTGGTCCGGATCAGCGGGGGGTGGCACGGGACCGTGAGCATCACCTGCGACCGCGACCTGGCCGTTCGCATCGCCGCGGTCATGCTCGACCGTGCGCCGCGGGACGACGCCGAGGTGGCGGACGCCATCGGCGAGGTGGCCAACATGGCCGGCGGCAACGTCAAGGCGCTGCTGCCAGGCCCGTCCGTCCTGTCCCTGCCCGAGGTGGCCACGGAGGGCTCCCCGGCCGCGGCGAGCGATGGCCAGGTGGTGAGCCGGCTCGCCTTCGCCATCGACGGATCGCCCCTGGTCGTCACCGTGGTAGAGGGCGCGGGGCGCGACCGCGACGCCTGAGGCAGGCCGGTTGCCTCAGGTCCGCTGGTGGCCTGCCGATCTCGGAGGATGGCGGCAAGAGCCGCCGCCGCGGACCGGCAAGGACCTGAGGCAATGATCGTCGTGACCCGCTTCCACGGGCGCTCCATGGCCCTCAACTGCGACCTGATCGAGTGTGCCGAGGCAGACCCCGACACGGTCGTGACCCTGGTCGACGGCACCCGCTTCGTCATCAGGGAGAGCCTGGAAGAGGTCGTCGACAAGGTCCGCGAGTTCCGCGCCTCGGTGGTGACGCGCGCCCGTGCGCTGGAGCAGCAGGAGACCGCGCACGGCCGGACCCTCCACCTCGTGCCCGACCCGGACCTGGACGCGTAGCGGCGCGGGGGTGCTTACGGCCCTGTTACACCGGCCGGAGCAGGGTGGTCGGGCCGGTCGCTCCGAGCCCGAACCCTTCACCAACCCCGGCTCGCGGCTCGGGCCGACCGGTCCAACGTCGCGCCGGAGGTTGCGGAGCGCGGCCCTGTGGCGAGGAGGGCGTCGGTGCGCGTGCTGGTCGTGGAGGACGAGGAGGTGCTCGCCGCCGCGATCGCGCGGGGCCTGCGCCACGAGGGCATGGCGGTCGACGTCAGCGGCGACGGCGCCGACGCGATCGAGAAGGCAGGTGTCAACCGCTACGACGTGATCGTGCTCGACCGGGACCTGCCGGCGGTTCACGGCGACCAGGTGTGCCGCACCCTCAGCGACGGCCGCGCCGCCCGCATCCTGATGCTGACCGCCGCGGGCACGGTCGACGACCGGGTGGACGGCCTCACCATCGGTGCCGACGACTACCTCGGCAAGCCGTTCGCCTGGGACGAGCTGGTCGCCAGGGTGCGGGCGCTCGCCAGGCGCGCCCGCGAGGCCCTGCCGCCGGTGCTGCAGCGCCACGACCTCCGGCTCGACCCTGCCAGGCGCGTGGTCACCCGTGGCGGCGAGCCGATCCGCCTCACCCGCAAGGAGTTCGGCGTGCTCGAGGTGCTGATGGCCGCCGACGGCGTGGTGGTCAGCTCCGAGGAGCTGCTGGAGCGGGTCTGGGACGAGCACGCCGACCCGTTCACCAACACCGTCCGCGTCACCGTCATGAACCTGCGCCGCAAGCTCGGCCGGCCGCCGCTGGTCGAGACCGTCGTCGGGGTCGGGTACCGGCTTTGAGGCCCGGCTGGTTCCGCCCCACCGTGCGGCTGAAGCTGACCCTGCTGTACGGGGTGCTCTTCCTGCTCGCGGGCGCCGGCCTGCTGGCGGTGAACTACGCCCTGGTCCACGCGAGGTTCGCCAACCCGGGAGCGGTCGGCGTGATGGTGAGGACCACCGGACCCGGGCAGGTGACCGCCGCTCCGCCAGGCAAGGGCACCACTCCTGACCAGTTTTTCGACCAGCAGGTTGCCCCCGACGGCTCCACCCTTGGCGACGTGGTCAAGCGCGTGCAGCGCGACGTCGAGGGCAAGGCCCAGCGCGAGCTGCTGACCCAGTCCGGCATCGCGCTCGCCCTGATGGCCCTGGTCTCGGTCGGGCTCGGCTGGGTGGTGGCCGGGCGGGTGCTGCACCCCCTGCAGGAGATCACCGCCACCGCCAAGCGGCTCTCCGGCCGCAACCTGCACGAGCGCATCAACC
>WNFZ01000582.1_pt1 | contig 35694 bp, 32 predicted proteins | sample 5400081 | NCBI WGS metagenome assembly WNFZ01 (sample SAMN13153365, study PRJNA577476) | soil metagenome | isolation source: 80 cm soil or saprolite under grassland replicate 1 | place: USA:California | collected 2016-06-15 | reverse complement strand
CTCGTGGGTTCGAATCCCACGCCCTCCGCACGAGCAGGGTTTACGCAGATCAGGGCCGGTCTCGTGCGCTTGCGAGACCGGCCCTGAGCCTGTTCGGGTGACTAGCCGCCGCTGGCGCAGACGGCATAGGCGGTGACGGTCCGGTCCGCGCCGGCACGGTTTTCGGCCCTCACGTCCCAGCCTTGTCCTGACGCTGGCGTGGAGAAGTAGATGTGCAGGCCGCCCGTCGGGCTGAAGAGGTAGCCCCCGCCGGTACTTACCGTGCCGGCCGGGCAGTCGACAACGCGTTCTGAACGAGCTTGCGTCTGCACCGTGGCGGATGTGGTGACCACGACGCGGGATGGCGCGGTGGCGCACACCGCGTGAGCGGTGATGGTGCGGGCGCCGGCGGCGTCGTTGACGGCGTGCACCTCCCAGCCCTGTGCCGAGGTGGCTGGCCGGGACATCTCGATGGTGACGAGACCGCCCAACGCCGACCCACCCCCGCCGGTGCTCACTTTGCCGGGTGGGCAGGTGGCGACGGCGCTTCCTGCCTGGCCCCCCGGTACAGTGGACGATGCGTTGACGATTTGCTGGTCACGTACGGTGCCGCACACGACGTCGACGTCGAAGTCGAAGTTGCTGGCGGTCGGATTGAAACCGTGGACCTGCCAGCCCTGGCCCGATGCGGCTGGGCGGGAAACGTCGATGATGATGCCGACGGGTGAACGGAGCCAGTAGCCGCCGCCGATGACGACCGTGCCGGCCGGGCAGTTGGCGACGGCGTCTGCGTTCTGAGCCGGCCCCACAACAGCGCTGCGGACGTGCGCGCGCTGCAGGTTGGTCACGTCCGGGCCGGCCGGCGAGGGGCTGACGCTCGGCGAAGGGCTGACGCTCGGCGAAGGGGTGCCCTGGCCGTTCGCGGGCGGCGCCGGCGTAGGCCTGAATACCAGGTATGCGACAACACCGAGGACTGCCGCGAGCACGACGGCGCCGATCAGGACCGGAATCCACCACCGCTGCTTCGGCTGCTCTACCGGCGTGACCTCGAACGCGAGGCGGTTGCTGTAGCGGGCGGTCTCCTCCGGCGCGGTGTCGGCGGAGTAGACGAGGGCCTTGAGGAAGTGGCCGCCGGCCGGGGCGCCGGGGGGCACCGCGATCTTGACCCGGAAAGGGACGGAAGCACCCGCGGTGATCAGGCGCTGTGGCTCCTCGACAGTGAACCAGGACCTGTCGGTGGGTGCTTCGACCACGACGTCGAGTACCGCGCGGTCGTTGACCTGCGCGCGGTTCGTCACGGTGAAGATGACATCGGCGCTGCCTGTGGAGTCCAGGGCGATGCGGTCCGTGGCTGTTGTCACCGCCCAGTCGGTGCTCATGCCGGCCTCTCCTTCATGGAAGGTCCGTATGCGCTGGTGAGTCGATGGAGTGTCGCACCGACACCGGGCTGCCGCATAGCGACGTGCAGACAGAAACGCTGGCTGATCCTGGCAATGTCACGCCGTGGCCGCGTCGGCGTGCCCATCGGACCCGAGCGTAGGCCGGACAGGCAGGCGTTACCTGGTGCCTGGCCGCCTGGGCCCACGACGATGCCGGTCACACCGTCTGGGCCGTACACCTCACGGATGCGTTGCCAGGAAGGAACTCGACGGGCGCGCCCAGCGCGTCGCCCACCGCCCCTCCCAGCACGCAGCCACGCACTCGCGAGCGGTACCGTTTCTGCCACTGCCGCGAAGATCGATCCAGCTCCACCATCGACCGGGGACTGTAGCAACCCGTTGCCGCGCACCTCGCCAACGGCGCACCGATCGGTCGGGGACCGGCGATCCGGGGAAACTCTGAGCGAGAGTTCGGTAGCTGCCTAATCACGGGGATGTTGCTGGGTCGGTGTCAGGCCGCCGTGGCCCGCGGACGTATCGGCCGGCAGATCGTGTTGGCCGGCTTGTGCGGGACTGTGGAGCGGCGCAGATTCGGGGTACAGACACCCGTCAACGCGGTGAGGAGTTGCGATGGTCGTCCAGCTGAACCACACCATCGTGTCGGTTCGTGACAAACATGAGTCGGCGACGTTCCTCGCCGAGATCCTGGGCCTCGACGAACCGACGCCCTTCGGCCCGTTCCTGATCGTGCAGGTCGACAACGACGTCTCCCTCGACTTCGCCGACGACCACGGCCCGGTCCACCCGCAGCATTACGCGTTCCTGGTCAGCGAGGCCGAGTTCGACGAAATCTTCGGCCGGATCCGGGCCCGCGGCCTGTCGTACTGGGCTGACCCAGGGCGACGCCGGCCTGGCGAGATCAACACCAACGACGGAGGTCGAGGCGTGTACTGGGAGGATCCGAGCGGGCACTTCCTCGAGATCATCACTCGTCCCTACGGCAGCGGAGGCTGAGCGGGACGCCGCAAGGCAGGGAGGGGCGCGACGCCGCGGACCCGGGAGCCATGACCCACCGGTGCGTCGCGCCCCAGCGTCACCCACCGCCGCAGGTTGCGGATCCGGTACGACGGCGAGGACCTACGACGAACCGTAGGGGCGCAGCCACGCAGGACTACCCCGTCCTGGGGTAGCTCCTCACGATGGGGTACCTACCTACGCGATACCGATCCGTTCGGCCAACGGGCGCAGCTCCGGTCGCGTCGTCGGCGTCTCCCGGAACAGCAGGTCGCGGGCTGTCGCTCGAAACCCGAGGTTCAGCCGTGACTCCTCCGGGCATTCCCGATCGGCGCGAGCAAGCATGTGTACCGCCGCCAGATCGTCACGCTGGCCGGCATAGCTGCGGGCCAAGCTGAGGAAATGGGCATGACGGCGCTCGATACTTGGCGATTGCGCCACATCCAGCCGTTCGGCGACTCGCAGCGCTTCGCCGGGGCGGGACAGTTCCAAAGCGACCATCCCTCGGTGGATGCCGACGTTGGTCGGCCCGAACACGAGCCGATGATGGTTGGTCTCGCCTACGACAGCGGCGGCGCGCTCGGCCACTGACAACGCATCGATGGTTCGGCGCTCGTCGCGCATCCGCGCGACCTGAACGGCCAGTAGCAGATGCAGGGAGCCCAGGAGCGCCAGGTTCGCCCGGTCTTCGCCGTCGAGGCGCCGGAGTCCGGTAATGGCGCTGCGGCACAGCTCCGCAGCCGTCTCTGGATGTCCCTGCGTCGACAGCACATTCGCCACGTTCCACGCGGCAGCCGCGCGGAAGACCGGATCGTCAGCGGCATCCGCGCACGCCATACCTCGGTCGGCCGCCACCGCTGCCAGGTCGAGAGCGCTGATGCGTTTCGCGTACGCACGCACAAGCTCATACAACACGGCCGCCACGCGGTAGGCGTGGCGCCGATCCGCCTCATCGACGGCGGCCAGTGTGCCGCGTACCTCCTGAATCAGCTCGGGCAGCATCGGGCCGGTGCGCGAATACCGGTCTCCTGACCCGTGCCAGGTGTCCCAAGCGAACTCTACGGAGCGCTCCAGCCGGGCCAGGTCGACCGGCCCGTCGAGTCGGGGAGCGTAGGCGTGAATGGCGTCACGGATGGATGGGAGCGTCTCGTGTTCGGCTGGCTCGTCGGGCAACTGTGCAACCGGAAGTCCGGTGAGCTTGTACAGGTCGTTCACACGCAAGATCCTGGCTATCTCGATCCAGTCGGCCAGCGACGTGACCTGCCGTTCGCCGGACTCCCACTTGCGCCATGCCGAGACGGTGCAGCCTTTGAGCTGGGCGGCCTGTTCCTGTGTTAGGCCCACCCGTCGGCGGTAAAGCTTGATCCGTTCGGCCGGGGTCATGCCCGGTTCGATATTCGTGGTCATCGGAGTACCGCCAAGGAGAGGTCCCGGAGCGAGCGGCCCGGCCTCGTCCGGTGCCCGTCGTTGTCGCCGACGCTACGCCGCGGGCGCCGCGATTGGCACGCTGGGCGGCGAGTCCCATCGCCGGCCCGGCGCTACGCGGCCACCACGAGTGGGACCAACCGGCCGCGACGATGAGCGCGCCGGCCACGAGGAGCGCGGGTCGGCGTCGGCTCGCGCCCAGCGCCATCACCGCGTCGCCGGCGAGCCGCACCGCCTGAGCGGACGGTGGCATGTGCGCGCGTACCCAGCGACCCCGACGGGTACTGGCGAGGGCGTCGAGGTCAGCCAGGCTGAGTACGGCGACGGCCACAGCGATGCGGGCCACGGCGGCCGCCTTCGGTCGGCCGCGCCACAACAGCAGGTTCGACACGACCGACGCGGCGGCATCCGCTCCGATCGTGCATGTCAACCTAAGTTGACGCGCGCCGCCGCTGTCAACTACGGTTGACAGCATGGCGGTTGATGTGGTCATCGTCGGGGGTGGGCCGAACGGCTTGATGCTGGCGAGCGAGCTGCGGCTCGGTGGGGTACGGCCGGTGGTGCTCGAGCGCCTGGCCAGCCGCAGCGAGGCGCCCAAGGCGAACGGCTTGGTCGGCCAGGTGGTGCGGGTGCTCGACAATCGCGGCCTGTACCAGCCCCTGGCGAGCGGCGGAACCCGGCGGGCCCTTAGCAGGCGCCGCGACCGGCCGCTGCCCGCCCGGGCGTACATGTTCGGCGGGTTCCGGCTGGACCTGCGCAAGCTGCGTGACAACCCGCTGTACACGCTCGCCGTACCGCAGCACCGCCTGGAGCAGGTGCTTGAGGAACGCGCTCGGGAGCTCGGTGCCGAGATCCGCCGCGGCCATGAGCTGATCGGGTTCGTCCAGGACGACCACGGGGTCGACGTCGACGTCGAGGGGCCGGATGGCGCGTACTGCTTGCGTACCAAGTATCTGGTTGGTTGCGACGGCGCCCACAGCATCGTTCGCAAGCTCGCCGGGATCGACTTTCCGGGTGTCACGACCCGGGACCTCGTCTCCCGCAACGCTCACGTGGTGCTGCCGAGGTCGTTGCTCGCCCCGATCACCGGTGAGCTGAAGATAGCCGGCGTCGGGCGGGCCCGGCCGTACATGTTCCACCGCACCGAGCGCGGCGCGTTCTCCTTCGCCTCCTTTCAGCACGGCCTGTACCTGGTCAACAGCTACGAGTGGGACCAGCCGCCGATCGACGAAGACATACCGATGAGCGTCGATGAGCTGAGGGCGAGCATGAGGCGGGTCCTCGGGGTGGACCTGCCGATGAGCCCGCCGCCGCACGCCGGCCATCAGCCGCACGCCGGCCATCAGCCACACGCCGGCCAATACGTGCTGCGCCGGGCGGTGAGCCGGAACACCCGCCTCGCCGACCGGTACCGCGCGGGTCGAGTCTTCCTCGCCGGCGACGCGGCCCATGTGTTCACCGGCTTCGGCGGCCCCGGGCTCAACCTCGGCCTGCAGGACACCGTCAACCTCGGCTGGAAGCTGGCCGCCGAGATCAACGGCTGGGCGCCACCGGCACTCCTCGACACCTACCACACCGAGCGGTATCCGCTCGCCGAGCGGGTGCTCCAGCAGACCCAGCTCCAGGCCACGCTGCTGGCTCCGGGGAGTGAGGCGGCGGCGCTGCGGGAACGCGTCGGTGCCCAGCTCCGCGACGAGAGCGGACTTCGGCAGGTCGTCGAGACCGTCGCGGGCACCGATCTGCCGTACGACATGGGCCGGACCACCGCGGACCATCCGCTGCTCGGCCGCCTCGCGCCGGACCTCACCCTGGTCACCTCGGGCGGACGTACCCGGCTGGCGCGGCTCATGCGCGCAGCCCGTCCGATCCTGCTGGACCTCAGCAAAGGCGCAGCCTTCCGAGACACGGCGCGGGACTGGACAGCGCGCGTCGACCTCGTCGCCGCGCGCTGCACCGATCCCGCCGCCCCGGACGCGTTGCTGCTGCGGCCCGACGGCTACGTCGCATGGGTCGCCACCGGCGACTGCTCCGACGAGCAGCTACGAAGGGCTCTCGCGAGCTGGTTCGGTGAGCGTTAGCTGACCCGCAGGGCCGTCATCACCCCGTCACGGATCGGCACGATGCTGGCGACGAAGCGCGGGTCCTCGGCGATCAACCGGTTGTGCTCGCGGATCGCGGCCGTGTAGCCGGGCGAGTCGGGCCGGTCGGTACCGGTCGCGACATACCCGTCCCAGATCACGTTGTCGCAGAGCCAGAGCCCGCCGACCCGGATGCGCTCGCGCCCCGCGCGCCAGCAGTCGGGGTAGCCGTCCTTGTCCACATCGCAGTACACGATGTCAAAGTCGCCCGTCTCGGCTTGCAGCCCTTGCAGCGCGTCGCCGACCCGGTAGCGCACCCGGTCCCAGACACCGGCCCGGCTCAGGTAGTCCTCGGCGAGCTTCGCGTTGTCCGGGTCGGCGTCCGTACAGATCACCTCGCCGTCGGGTCCCACGGCCTGGGCGAACCAGTACGCCGAGTAGCCGTAGCCCGAGCCGAGCTCCATGACCCGGCGAGCGCCTACGGCCCGCGCAGCCAGCTCAAGGTACCGGCCGGTAGCCCGACCGACGATGGGGAAGCGCCGCTGCTTGGCCAGCTCCTCCATCTCGACCAGTACGGGTGTGTCGTGCTCGACCTGGGCCAGCTCGGTCAGGTACCGCTCGACCCCGTCATCCATCCATCGGCTCATTCTCAGAACCGTAGCGTGAACGGCCGGCCCGTTTCCGGCGACCGGAGTTTCGCGTAGACACAGCGTATCGGTGTCGGTCTATGCTCCGCCCAAGCAACGGGCCCGTATGGCTTGGAGGACAGATGACGCGGTCATGGCTGTTGCGGACGGGCGCCGCGGCGGTGCTGGTCGGCCTCGCGGTCACCCCGGTGGGGGAGGGGAACGCCGTGACCGCTCAGCAGTGGCGGCTCACCCCGCCCTCCGGTACGGCGATCTCGGCGACGGTACGGCTGGACACCTCCGGCCGGCTCTCCCTGGAGGTGTTCCGGGGCACCACCCAGGTCCTGCGGCCGTCGCGGCTCGGGCTGCGTACCACCACCGCCGACCTCAGCACCGGCCTCACGTTCGCCAGCCGGTCCGACACGCACATCGTGCAGACGTACACCACCGCGTCCGGTCGGCGGCGCCAGCACACCGTCGACGCCAACCAGACCACGTTGCGCTTCACCAAGGCGGGCAACCGGATCGACCTCGTGGTGCGCGTCAGCACCGACGGCATCGGGTACCGCTATGTGCTGCCCCGTACCGGCACGTTCACGATCACCGGCGAGGCGTCGGAGTTCGTGGTGCCGTCGACCGCGCGGGCGTACCTCCTGCCGTACGACAACGGCCGCAACGACTACGAGACCATCCCGCTGCACACCACGGTCGCCGCGGCGCCGCTGGTGGCGTACGGGTACCCGTCGCTGTTCCACGTGGGCAACAGCTGGCTGCTGGTTACCGAGTCGGACATCACCGGGAACTATGGCGCCTCGCGGCTGACCCTCACCAGTGGCACGAGCCGTGCCTTCCGCCTGACCCTGCCCGACGCGCAGACGGTCAGCACCGGTCCGCTGTCCACGCCGTGGCGCACGCTGGTCGTCGGCAGCCTCGCCGGCGTGACCCAGAGCGATCTCGTCACCGACCTCGCCCGGCCGTCGCGGGTCGCCGACACGTCCTGGATCAAGGCCGGGCGGTCCACCTGGTCGTGGTGGTCGAACGGCCCGAGCAGCCGCAGCCTCGAAGAGCAGAAACGGTACGTGGACTTCGCCGCGCGGATGGGTTGGGAGTACAACCTGGTCGACGCCGGGTGGAGTGCGGAGTGGATGCCGGAGCTGGTCGCCTACGCCCGCGAGCGCAACGTCGGCATCTTCATCTGGGTGCATTTCACGGCGCTGGACACCCCGGAGGAACGAAACGAGAAGCTGCCGTTGTGGCACTCCTGGGGCGTGGCCGGCTTGAAGATCGACTTCATTCAGTCGGACAGCCAGGGGCGGATGAAGTGGTACGACGAGATCTTCGCGGCCACCGCGCAGCAGCATCTGATGATCGACTTCCACGGGGCGACGATCCCGCGGGGTACCGAGCGCACCTGGCCGCAGGTGTTGACCTCCGAGGCGGTCCGCGGGGCCGAGGCGATCAAGCCGAAGCCCGGCAAGCTGCCGTTCCCGGTGACCTACTACACCACGCTGCCGTTCGCCCGCAACCTCGCCGGCTCGATGGACTTCACCCCGGTGACGTTCACGGCGGTACGGCCCACCAGCGACGCCGCCGAGCTGGCCCTGTCGGTGCTGTTCGAGTCGGGCCTGCAGAACCTCGCCGACAGCATCGAGAGCTACCAGGCACACCCGCTCGCGCTGCGCTTCCTGCGGCAGGTCCCGGCCGCCTGGGACGAGACCCGGTTGCTGTCGGGGAACCCGGACAGCCACGTGGTCCTCGCCCGCCGGCACGGGACAAGCTGGTTCGTCGGCGCGATCTTCGATGGACCGGCGCGGACCACCACAACGCGGCTGTCGTTCCTGCCCGCCGGGGACTGGCTGGCCGACATCTACGCCGACGGTGCCGACCGCCAGACGACGCTTCGCACGCAGCGGGTCACCAACGCTGGATCGCTGTCGATTTCCGTGCCGGGCTTCGGGGGCGGCTTCAGCGTGCAGCTGTGCCCCGCGGTGGCCGGCGCCACGAGCTGCTCGGCGCCGATAGGCAGCTAAGAATCGCTCGGTTTACCAAGGAGACTCCCAGCCAGCTCCGAGGTGGAACGCAGCGGGTGCAGAGGCCTGTGGCGCAGGATAGGGTCGGCGGGTGCGGGTTGGCCTGGCGCGTAGGGTTCTGGCCCAAGCCTGTTTGAGTACGGCGTGAGCGGGCACGCAGGAGTCGGATTGTGAGGTACGGAAGACATGCGTCTTGCCTATGTTGACCCGGGATCTGGCAGTCTCATGTTGCAGGCCGTGCTTGCCGGCTTCGCGGGGGTGGCTGTCGCGCTCCGCCTCACCTGGCGGCGCATCACCAACCGGTTCCGGAAGCAGCGTCAAGACGAAGGCTGAGGAACGGTCGAGCAACCGTGGGAGCCACTGACCACGCCGAGCCGCTCGGCGTGCGGTACGAACCGGGTTCCTTTCGGGATCCGGACAGCCGCGTCTACTACCGCGACGGGCAGGTGCTGCGCGGGCTAAGTGCCGCGGCAGCCCGGGACTGGCAGGCGCTGGCGAGCACCGGCTTCTTCACCAGGCTGGTCGCGGACGGCAAGATCTGTGCGACCGAACCGGTCGACGAGCCGAGCGACGGGCGCTGGGCGATGGTCCTGCGACACGAGCGGGTGCCGTTCGTGTCGTACCCGTACGAGTGGACGTTCTCGATGCTGCGTGACGCGGCGTTGCTGCACCTGGAAGTGCTGTCGGCGGCGCTGGCGGACGGCATGTCCACAAAGGACGGTTCGGCGTACAACGTGCAGTGGCGCGGCACCGCGCCGGTCTTCGTCGACGTGGGATCGTTCGAACCGCTGCGCGATGGCGAGCCATGGGCCGGGTACCGCCAGTTCTGCCAGACGCTGCTCTATCCGTTGATGCTCCAGGCCCACCTCGGCGTGAGCTTCCGGCCGTGGCTGCGGGCTCAGATCGACGGCATCGAAGCGCACCAGATCGCCCCCATGTTCGACGGCCTGCGCCGCCTGCGGGCGGGCGTGCTGCCACACATCCATCTGCACCGCGCGATGCAGGCGAAGTTCGCCAGCGCCAGCGCGGGCGCCGTCCGCGACGAGCTGAAGACAGCGGGGTACTCCCGCGAGCTGCTGACGGCCACCGTACGCCGCCTGCAAAGCCTGGTGCGCAAGCTGGAATGGCGGCCGGAGCCCAGCGCCTGGGCCGGCTACCGGGACAGCTGCACGTACTCGTCGGACGACGCGGAGCACAAGGCGGTGTTCGTCGAGGGTGCGCTCGCCGGCGCCGGCTGCGGCCTCGTGCTCGACCTGGGCGCCAACGACGGTGAGTACGCACGGCTCGCCGCGCGGCACGCCCGTCACGTCGTGGCGGTGGAGGCGGACGAGGCCGTCGCCGACGAGTGCTACCGGCGCCTGCGCGCCGACGCCGACAGGCGGGTCATGCCGCTGGTGATGGACCTGGCCAACCCGTCGCCGGGCTCCGGTTGGCGGGGGCGGGAACGGGCCTCGTTCGGCGACCGGGCCCGGCCCGACGCCGTGCTGGCCCTCGCGCTGGTGCACCACCTCGCGATCGCGCGCAACGTGCCGCTCCCCGAGGTGGTCGACTGGCTCGCCGGCTTCGGCGGGCGGCTGGTCGTGGAGTTCGTCGACCCCGCCGACCCGATGGCGCAGCGCTTGCTGGCGAACAAGCCGGCCGGGCTGTTCGGCGACTACCGCAGGGACGTGTTCGAACGGCTGCTCGCCGAGCGCTTCGACGTCACCCGCCGCGAGGAGCTCCCGTCCGGTACCCGCACGCTCTACCTGGCCACAGCCCATGGCTGAACCGCAACCGCCCGCGGCCCAAGCGCCGGCACCCGAACCGCCGGCGTCCGGGCAGAGCCGGCTGCGCCTGGAGCTGTTGGCCTCCCTGGAGCTGTGCGCGCTGTCCGGTCTCGCCCTCACCCAACCCCTGCTGGACGTCACCGGGCGCAGCCCGGACTTCTTCCTGTTCCACGGCGCGCAGGCGCGCGACGTCCTGCTGATGGTCGTGGTGTTCACCCTGACCCCGCCGCTGGTCCTCTGCGCCCTGGGCGCGGCCAGCGGGATCGCCGGGCGGCGGACCCGCCACGTCGCGCACACCATCCTGGTCGGGCTGCTCCTCGCCGTGCTGGCGGTCGAGGTCGGCAAGCACACGCTGCCGTTGCGGGGCGCGCCGTTGGCGGCGCTGGCGGCCCTCGCCGCGGCCGGTACGACCTGGTTGTACGTGCGGTTCAACGTGCCACGGCAGATCCTGCGGGTCTCGTCGGTCGGGCCACTGGTGTTCGTCGCGATGTTCGTCCTCGCCTCACCGGCGGCGGCGTTGGTGCTGCCGAAGGACCGGCCGAACGCCACGGCAGCCGGCGAGGCGACCGGCCCACACCCGCCGGTGGTCATGGTGGTCCTCGACGAGTTCCCGCTGGTGTCCTTACTGGACAGTCGAGGGGAGGTCGACGCCACCCGGTTCCCTAACTTCGCGCGGTTGGCCCAAGGCTCGACGTGGTACCGCAACGCGACCGGGGTCAGCAGCTGGACGCCGTACGCGCTGCCGGCCATGCTCACCGGCCGGTACCCCGCGAAGGCCGTCGCGCCGCACTACTCGCAGTACCCACAGAACCTGTTCACGCTTCTCGGCGGCGGCTACCGGATCGAGGCGCAGGAAAGCGTGGCGCGGATGTGCCCGCCGCAGTTCTGCGACTCCGGCGCCAAGGCGCCCGGTAGCGCGCTGCCGATGCTCCTCAAGGACAGCGCGGGGCTGCTCGGCGACATCGTCTCGCCCCGCAACGCCCGCCGCGACCCGAGCACCACGCTGCACGAGCCGACCGTCGCCGACCAGTCCCGCAAGGGCAGCCAGCCGCCCGACGACACCTCGGCCGGGCCGACGTTTCGCTGGAACCGGTTGAACGACAACCAGCCGGCCCGCTTCCGTGACTTCATGCAAGGGCTGCAGCCGTCGTCGGCGCCGACGATGTACTTCCTGCACCTGTTGATGCCGCACTCGCCGTGGAACTACCTGCCGTCCGGCATGCGGTACGCCGCCCCGACCGACCTGCCGACGGACAGCGGCTGGTGGACCCAGCTGGCCTACCAGCGGCACAGCCTGCAGGTCGAGTACACCGACCGGTTGCTCGGTGAGGCGCTGCGCGTGCTGGACGAGACCGGGCTGTTCGACAGGTCGCTGGTCGTGGTGACCGCCGACCACGGCATCAGCTTCAGCGCCGGCACATTCGGCCGTGGCATGGAGGCCATGCAAGGGTCACCGGCGGAGCTGCTGTGGGTACCGCTGTTCATCAAGGAGCCCCACCAGCGGGTCGGCCGGGTGGACGACCGCAACTGGGAGCACGTTGACCTGGTGCCGACCATCGCTGACTACCTGGGCGTCAAGGTGCCCTGGCGTACCGACGGCATCTCCGCGCTGCGGCAGCGGCGGGACCGCTCGGAGAAGTACGCCTACTACTACCCGGGACAGCGGCTGCACATCGACGGGCCGGGCAACCAGAGCCTCCTCCGTCAGGGGTCGAGCGCGCTGCCGAGGCTGCCCGCGCGGCCGCTGACCGGACTGCTCGGCAAGCCCGTCGCCGGCTTCCCGATCTCCGGTGGCGGGCCACGGGCCACAGTGGACAACATTGAGTTCTACCGCGACGTGCGGCCCGACTCCGGAGCGATACCGGCACTGGTCTACGGAAGCGTGCCGGCGGAGGTTCCCGACGGCACGATGCTGGCCGTGGCGGTCAATGGCCGGATCGGCGCGGTCATGCCGGTGGTCCCGGCGGTGGCCGGTTCGCCGCGCTTCGCCGGGCTGGTCGCCGATGAGAGCCTGTTCGCGACCGGCGCCAACTCGCTGGAGCTCTTCGAGGTCAAGGACGGCGGCGCGAGCCTGGTGCGGCTCAAGCTGTGAGCGCGACGTGCCACGGCCGCACGCGCACCAGGAACAGGCCGCGGGCGACGCTCTGGTCTTCCTCCTGCGCCATCCGGGTGTACTCGGCGATGTCTGCCGGATCGGGAACCCGGATGACCGTCATGCCGGTGGCCGGCCCGTCGAGGGAACCCGCGGCGAGCAGTACTCCGCGCTCGCGCAGCTTCCGCAGGAACGCGATGTGCTCGGGGAAGTCGGGGTGGGCGAACGGGCTGGTGCCCGGCGCCAGAGCCGGACCGGCCGTGTGCACCAGGGCCAGCCAGACCGGTCCCGCGCCGGCATCGCCGGGTCGGACCGCGGCGCCGGCGCGGCGCGCATATGACCCGATGACCGCGGGCCAGCCGCGGCCGTACTCCTCGCGGGCGTCCCCGGGATTCGGCAGGCGCTCCCAGCCACTGTGCTCGAGTGTGACGAGTGTCTGGTCGTCGGTGATGGCCGCGAAGCGCACCTCGACCTCGCTCGCCCGGTCAGCGCCGGCGCCGGGGTGCCAGGTCAGCCGGAGGCGGTGCGGGGGCTGCCAGTCCAGAACGGTGCCCCACACCGCCTCGCCGTCACCGTCGGCTGCCCGCTCGACCAGGCGTCCATCGCGGAAGGCGACATCGCCTCCCTTGCCGTAGACGCTATGGTCCTCCAGCGGCCACCACAGCGCGATTTCTTCGGTGAAGACGTCGAAGGCGACCTCAACGCTTGACGGTACGACCACCTGGCGGCGGATTGGCGGGAGCTGAGCCACTGGTGCGTTCCTTCCGTGTGCGCGCCTTCCGTGTGCGGGCGGTCCGTGCCGCGACCCGATCGGCGAGCCCCGCCAGCGCGGTGTCCCACGTCTGGACGAGCCACTGTTGCAGGGCGACGAAACCGTGCGGCGCCAAGGCGTACATGTTGCGGGTGCCGACGCTGCGGTGCTCGACGAGGCCGGCTCCTTCCAGTACCCGAAGATGTTTGCTCACCGCGGGACGACCGACCGGAAGGCGCGCGGCGAGCTCGCCCACGGCGACCGGCCCGCGCCGCAACTGCTCGACGATCCGGCGGCGGGTCGCGTCGCCGAGTGCGTCGAGCACCGCTTCGGGAATGGCTTCGTTACTCATGAGCAACGGTTACTCTAGAGCAACCAAAGATCCCCTAGCAAGCGATCCACGTCCGTAGCTCGCGGACGCAAGTGGCGATATCCCGCCCGGCCGTGTCGATGACGATGCGGTCGTCCGGCCACGGCTCGTACTCGCGGTCCAGGATCTCCTGCCAGGTCGGCGGGACGAGGTCGGGGATGTCGACCACGCGAGAGGAAACCCGCCGGCGGTGCTCCACCGGATCGGAGCAGACGACCTCGATCTCGGTGAACCGTACGCCGGCTTCGCGGGCCACCTCGCGCCAGGCTTCGCGGGTCACGGGTAGCGGGTTGACCGAGTCGGCGACCACCCGGAGGCCCTGCCGCAGGCAGTCCGCCGCCACCGCGTAGCCGATCACGTATCCGACCGGGCCCAGCGGCTGCTTCGCCGCCCCGGAGCGGACCACCGCCTGCTCGATGGTGTCGATGCGGATGTGAACCGCGCTGATCTGGCGAGCCAGCTCCCGGGCGATCGCTGTCTTACCGCTCGCGGGCAACCCCGCCATGATGACCAGCACGGTCAATCATGGCATCAGCGTGCCGGGCCCGCGCTCGCGCCGACGACGACGACCCGCACCTCTGTTCGATACCCCGTCAGCCGCCCGGTCATGCCTCGCGGGGGCGGAAACGTAGGTCCGCGATGTTCGCGACAACCGCCGCGCGGGCATACGTGTCGCTAGAGAGGAGGCACGTCAGATGTCACCCACACAGATAGCCGTGACGATCATCGTCATCGCCGTTCTCGCGGTCCTTGCCGCGGCCGGATGGATGACGATGCGCCGCCGGTCGCTGCGCCAGCGGTTCGGCCCGGAGTACGACCGGGTGGTCGAGAGCGAGGAAAGCAGGGCCGCCGCCGAGCGGGAGCTGCGGGAGCGCGAGCGCCGCCACGCCGAGTTGGAGCTGCGGCCGCTGTCCGACGAGGCACGCCAGCGGTACCGCAGCGGCTGGGAAGAGATCCAGGCGCGTTTCGTGGACGAGCCCAACGAGGCGGTCGGCGCCGCCGACGAGCTGGTGACCAAGCTGGTCGCCGAGCGCGGATACCCCACCGCGGACTACGAGGAGCAGACGGCGTACCTGTCGGTCGAGCACGCCCGGACGCTCGGGCACTACCGTGACGCGCACGAGATCAACCTGCGCAACGAGCGTGGCGAGGCAACGACGGAGGAGCTACGCCAGGCGCTGGTCCACTACCGCGCTCTCTTCGCCGACCTGCTCGGTGGGGAGCGCCCCGCGGAACCTGATGAGTCCCGACCGGAAAGCTCCCACGACGCCCGCCGGTAAGGAGAGGTACCCCCATGGTGAACGAGAACGACCCTCGCGTCAGCGAGGCTCCGCGCGACAGCGCCAGGTTGGATACCGCGGACGAGGTCGCTGACGAACGGCCGGAGGCCGAGCGGGTCGAGCCGGCAACCGAGCAGGACTACTCCCCGATCCTGGACCAGGCGCACCCGATCGGCGCCGAGCCGAAGACGCCGGATGAGGAGCCGGCGGGGTACTACCGCGAGCCGGAGACCTCGGACCGGGCCGACACCGAAGCCGAGGCAGACGCCGAGCGTGCTGCGGAGGCCGAGCCTGTCCCGGAAGCCGAGCCGGAGGCTCGCACCGATGCGGCAGAGGAGGCACGAGAAGAGGCCCGCGAAGAGGCGGCAGAGGAGGCACGAGAAGAGGCCCGCGAAGAGGCGGCAGAGGAGGCACGAGAAGAGGCCCGGGAAGAGGCCCCCGAAGAGGAGGCACGAGAAGAGGCCCGGGAAGAGGCCCCCGAAGAGGCGCCGGCTGAGGCGCCGGTTGCGGCCCCGGCTGAGGCGTCGGCTGTGGCGCCGGCTGTGGCGCCGGTTCCGGCTCCGGCTGAGGTCGAGGAGCGCGAGCGGCCCGCCGACCTGATGCCCGGCGCCGTGCCGGCCGAGCCGCTGGCCGGCGTCTGGGTCGGTGACACGGCCCAGAGCTTCCAGCACCGCTGGCGCGAAGTGCAGCTACGATTCGTCGACGACCCGCGGGCGGCCGTTGCGGAGGCGCGTGCACTGACCACTGAGGTCATGGACGCGCTGATCAGCGCGCTGGGTCAGCGGCGTGACGACCTTGACGGGTGGCGCGCCGAGCGCGGCGAGGACACGGAGGAGCTGCGGGTGACGCTGCGCCGTTACCGCGACTTCCTCCAACGAATGCTGGACCTGTAGCCGGATCCGGTTCCTGAGCGGCGACGCGTGCCCCGCGCCGCCGCTCACGCGTCAACTGCTTACGCGGCCTCGCGCAGGGCGGCCAGGGTCGCCGAACGCAGGTCGTCGAAGACGAGCCCGCGATCGGTGAGGATCTTGGCCGCGACGCCCTCGCCCTCGCGGAGCAGGCCGAGCAGCAGGTGCTCAGGACCGAGGTACCGGTGGCCAAGTGCGACCGCCTCGCGGATCGACAGCTCCCACACTCTCTTGGCTCGTCGCGAAAACCGTCGCGGTCCTCGGCGGGCCCGCGGCCCCACAGCACGTACCGCGCCTGGACCGAAGGACTGCTCGATCCGGGACAGGACCGCATCCAGGTCGATGCCGATCGTCTGCAAGGCGGCGGCATCCTCTGTACCCAGGATCGGGCCGCGGACGATCCGTTCGATATCCGCGCGGACCTGCCTGCGATCGACCCCGGCGGCGTGCAGGACGGTGTACGCGATGCCGGCTCCCTCGTCGAGCAGGGCAAGCAGCAGGTGCTCGGTGCCGATGCAGGGGTAGTCTGCGTCCTCCGCCTCCCGCTTGGCCCGCACGACGACCTCGCGTGCGGTGCTGTGCAACCGGTCGAACATCATTCCTCCCGTGTGTTGCGGGCCGGCGCGCGCCGCGCGTACTTCTTGTGGACCGCCTGTTTGCTGACCTCCAGCGCCTCGGCGATCTCGTGCCATGACCAGCCCTGCCGGCGGGCGTTCTCGACCTGAAGCGCCTCCAGCGTTTCCGCCAGCCGCCGCAGCGCCAGCGCGGCTCGAAGGCCGACACGGGCGTCCGGGCTGCTGGCCGCGGTGGCCAGGTCGGTGGCCTTAGTCATGCCGTCAACCATAGTTGACGCGGACTCCGGACGTCAATATAAATTGACGTCTCCCCTTCGAGCAGATTTCACGCTGAATAGACTTTGCAGGGTGTCTCGGGAAGAGTCCTTGACCGCTCATCCTGCCGATGGGGTCGTCCGCGACCTCTACAGCCGGTTGCTGGGCGCGTGGAACCGGCGCAGCGCTGACGACTACGCCGCGCTGTTCACTCCCGATGCCACGCTCATCGGGTTCGATGGCAGCGTCATCACCGGCGCGGAGATCCGCGAACACCTCAGCTCGATCTTCGCTGACCACCCGACCGCCAGCTACGTCACGAAGATCCGGGAGGTCCGCCCCCTCGGCTCGCACGCCATGCTGCTGCGCGCCAGCGTCGGCATGGTTCCGCCCGGCGGCACAGACCTGAACCCGGCCACCAATGCTCACCAGACCCTGGTGGCAGAGCAACACGAAGACACCTGGTGGATCGTGCTCTTCCAGAACACCCCCGCCCAGTACCATGGCCGCCCGGACCTGGCCGAGCAGCACACCGCCGAAATGCGGCAACTGCTGGCGCACAACCCACCGGCCAGCTAGCGCCAGCTAATGGGGCGCGACCTTCCCAACGGGCCGTGACATCGGGCACCCTGGACCTATGGCGGAGGTGCTGCCACTGCCGAGCCCGGGCGACGTGTTCACCGACGTCCGGGGCGAGGACCGGACCATGCGGGTGAGTTACCACCAGGACTCCGGCATCGTGGTGGTCTCGTTGTGGGACGGGCGTACCTGCCGGGCGTCGTTCCGGCTGCCATCGAAGGACGTGGCTCGGCTCGCCGCCGTCCTCGCCGTCGTCCAAGCCGCCCAACCGGAGCCGGAGGGGGAGTCGGAGTCGCAGCCGGAGAAGCCCAACGGCGACAGCGAGCCCGAGGCGCAGGCCAGCTGACGGAGCAGGCGAGCTGACGGAGCAGGCGAGCTGACGGACCCAATGCCGGTGGACATCGTCTACGAGACGCACTCGATCAGCGTCGACAACGAGGCTGGCCGCGCGACCGGCTGGCTCGACGGCGAGCTGTCCGAGCGCGGCCGTGCGCTGGCCAAGGAGCTCGGGACCAGGCGCCGCGACGACGGCATCGATGCCGTCTTCACCTCCGACCTACGGCGCGCGGTCGAGACCGTCGAGATTGCCTTCGAGGGCAGCCCCATCCCCATCCATGTCGATGCCAGGCTGCGCGAGTGCGACTACGGCGAGTGGAACGGGATGCCCGTCGCCAGGCTCGACGCCGAGCGGGCCTGCCGGGTCAGCCAGCCGTTTCCGGGCGGCGAGAGCTATCAGCAGGCCGTCGACCGGATGGCCGGCTTCCTGACCGACCTGGCCCGCGACCACGGTGGTCAGCGGGTGCTGCTCGTCGGTCACTCGGCGACCCGCTGGGCGCTGGAGCACCTGCTTCACGGCGTGCCACTGGAGGAGCTCGTCACGGCCCCGTTCCACTGGCGGGAGGGTTGGGCGTACGTGCTTCCGGACGGCTGGTCGCGCGACTAGCGTCTGCCCAGTCCGGAAGGGAGACGGCCGCTGAGACGCTACGACCTGTTCGCGTACGCCGGCTACCTTGGCGCGGCGCTCGTCCTGCTGAGCCGGCTCTGGCGCGATCCCGCCGGAACGATTCTGCGAGACAACGGCCACGACCAGACGCAGTTCGAGTGGATGCTCAGCAGCGCCGTCCGTTCGGTGACGCACCTGGAGAACCCGTTGTTCACCGAGCGTCTCAACGCGCCGGACGGGGTCAACCTCATGGCCAACACCTCCGTGCTGGCGGTGGCGATGCCGCTCGCCCCGGTGACGTTCCTGCTCGGTCCGGCCGTGAGCTTCCTGGTGCTGCTGACCGTCGCGCTGGCCGGCACCGCGGCCGCCTGGTACTTCCTGCTCTCCCGCCACGTGGTGGCCTCGCCCAGCGCCGCCGCGCTGGGCGGCGCGTTCTGCGGCTTCGCCCCGGCCATGATCTCCCAGGACACCGGGCATCCCAACGTCGCCGGCCAGTTTCTGGTCCCGTTCCTCGTGCTCGCGGTGCTACGCCTGCGCGAGCCGGGGCATGCGGTCCGCCACGGGCTGATGCTCGCCGCGCTGGTGGTGGCGCAGAGCTTCATCAACGAGGAGATCCTGCTCATCACCGCGCTGGCGCTCGCCGTCTTCGTGCTCGCCTCCGTGCCGGTCCGGCAGCTTCCGGAGTACGCCCGAAGCGCCGCACCCGCCCTCGGCGTCACCGCCCTCGCCGCCGGAGCAGCACTCGCCTATCCACTGTGGACACAGTTCGCCGGTCCGCAGAGCTACCACGGCTTGCCCGACTTCGTGCGCGGGTACAGCGCCGACCTCGCCTCGTACCCCGCCTTCGCGCGGCGGTCGATCGCCGGGAACGCCTCGGCCGTGCAACACCTCGGTCAGGGTCCCACCGAGGAGAACACATTCTTCGGCTGGCCGTTGCTGATCGTTGCCGCCGCGGCGGCGGTACGGCTGTGGCGGGACCGCCTGGCGCGGGCGGTGGCCGTGACCGGGCTGGTGTTCGCCGGGCTTTCCCTCGGCGGGGACATCCGGGTCGGTGGCGAGCCGACCGGGATCCCGGGCCCGTGGCGGCCGCTGTCCGGGCTGCCGCTCCTCGACTCGGTGGTACCGACCCGGCTGGCCCTCGTGGTGACGCCGGTCATCGGCGTACTCCTGGCTCTGGTCCTGGAGCGGGCGGCGATGCAGCGCCTGGCGTGGGTCGTGGCGGTCGCAGCGGCGCTGCTTCCGGTGCTACCCACGCCGCTGCCGAGCGCCGACCGCCCACCGGTCCCGCATTTCTTCACCTCGGGCACCTGGCGGCAGCACGTGCCGGTCGACGGTACGGTCGTTCCGGTGCCGATGGGCTGGTACCCCCACGCCGACGCGATGCGCTGGTCCACCGCCACCCGCCTGGAGTTCAAGATCGTCGGAGGGTACTTCCTGGCGCCCGACCCGAACCGCGCCGACCGGCAGGCCATCTTCGGGCCGGGGTACAGCCAGACCGCCCAGCTGCTCGGCGACGGCGCCGGCCGGGACGGTGCGGTGATGGTCGACGAGGCCCAGCGGCAGGAGGTGCGGGACGAGCTGCGGCGGTGGCGGGCGACGACGCTCGTCATGCCGGACGGCGCCGGCGGCGACGGCCTGCGGGCGATCGTGGACCAGCTTGTCGGTCCCGGCCAGCACGTCGACGACGTCTGGCTGTGGGACGTGCGGAGCGGGTAGTCAGTCGAGGTGGATGTGCAGCCGTACCGTCGTACCGTCGCGGCTGTTGCGGACGTCCATGGTGTCGGTGAGCTGCCGGGTGAGCCAGAGACCGTGTCCGTGGTCGGCCTCCGGGTCGCCGGGCACGAAGCCGATGAGCTGGTCCTCGACGTGCCCGGGATCGCTCACCTCGCACAGCAGGCGGGATCCCTCGCGCCACACTCGCACGACACCGTGCCCGGCTCCGTGCTTGATCGCGTTCGTCGTCACCTCGTTGACCGCGATGACCAGGTCGTCGATGCGTTCCGGGGACAGGCCCCACCAGGCCACGTGCCTGGCGACGAAGGCACGTACCGGCCGCGGGTCGGTACCGAAGCGCAGCGATGGCGCATTGAGCGGTGCCGGGGCGAGAGCGGTGGTGCGCTCGTTCCAGAACCGGGCCGGGTCGGCGTACTCGCTCGTGGGCGACGAGCCGTACGGCGTGGTGACCAGGGGATGGGTGCGCCGCGCGTCGGCGATGATCGCGGGCGGCAGCCGTGTCTGGTCGAACAGGCAGATGATCGAGGCGGGCAGGCCGGCGAAGGCCAGGTTGTACGCCGAGTCGTACCGGATCCATTCGTCGGTCTCGGCAGTGTCGCGGTCCTGCCAGGCCAGCTCGCCGATCAGCCAGACGCGGTCGTGGCCGCCCCGCTGGTCCTGCACGTACCGGTGGTAGGCGGCCAGCGTCTGGCCGGGCGTGTGGTACCAGTCGCTCGACTCGACGAACTCGACCTCTTCGGCGTCGCCGCCTAACCCGGACTCGATGGCGCGGATGTTGTCGGACGTGGTGACGGCGAGGATGGCGTGGCGGCGGCGGAGCGCCTTCATGATGAACGGCGCCAAGGTCGCCATGAGCTGCTCAGGCGAGTCGTAGAACAGCGCCTGATGCACCAAGTCGGCCATGCTGCTCATGGCCCGGCTGCCGGCCGGCTGCCCCGCTGGCGGCGGCTGGTGGGCTGGCCCACGGGTCTGCTACCTCCCCCCTGCCCTGATAGCCAACCTACGATGGGTCGTCCTACCTGGCCACTTGAGCGGAGAGAGTCCTGCTTGTCCTAGTCCGAGCGGATCTAATCAGAGCGGATGCAGCAGCCGGCGCAGATCCTCGGCTCGGGCAGGGTGAACGCCAGGCAGCAGGTGCGCCGCTGCACCGACAGCTCACCGGCGGGCAGCTCGCGCAGCTCCACCAGGTCGGCGACGCCGAGGGTCGCCAGCAGCGTGTTCGCGCAGTCCAGGGTGGAGCCGGGGACCGCGTCGGCGGCGCGCGAAAGGCCGTACGCGACGCCCGACGCCAACGAGCCCATGAGGGTACGCCAGCCAAGGCGTGCCCGGTCGCGGATGCGGGCCAGCAACGGAGCCAGGTGCTCGTCGACGAGGGCCGTACTCAGGAAGGTGAGCAGCGCCGGCTCGTCGGGCACCACCCGTACGCCTGGCTGGGCCGCCGCGGCCAGCGGATCGGAGGGCAGGACCGCCACATCGGGGCGGCGGAGGGCGACCTGCAGGAAGGGCTGGTGATCGGCGTACCGGACCAGGACGTCCTCGGCGCGGACCGGCGGCACTCGCCGCGCCGCCGCCCAGCCGAGCACCGCGGGCAGCGCCACCCAATAGCTGTAACTCTTCCAGGCGAGCGCCGCCGCTACGTGGGTCGGTGCGTTCCATCGCTGCTTGGCCGCGTCGAGCAGGTCGTCGAGGGCGGCCGGACCGCCGCGGACCAGCGCGGTGGCCGGGACCCAGCCGCGCAGGTCGTCGACCACGAGACCGGGTGCGAGGCCGTGGGTGGCGCCGTCACCGTGCCGGGCCCGCATCGCCGCCAGCGCGTGTATGACAGGGGCCAGTGGCGCGGCGTCGGTGCGTACCGCGGTCACCACGCCTTCCTACCCCCCGTCCCGTCGGCCAAGCGCCACGATAGCGCGATTAGGCTAGCCTAACCATCCTCTGTCGTGCGGCCGACGGTGACCGCGCGTAACCAGGGGAATGACGGCGTGGGGTGGGGTGTTCCGTCTCGTATGCCTGCTGTCACCGCTGATCCGCTGACCCTGCCACGCCTGACCAGGCCGTCCGAGGTCGGCACCGCCTGGCGCCCGGTCCACAAGGTCGTCACCGCCCGGCGCCAGGTCGAGGGGGAAGGATTCGTGGTCCGCCGCCCGTTCCCGGGCATGGACCTGGCGCTGGCCGACCCGTTCCTGCTGCTCGACCACATGGGCGCCGTCGAGTACGGACCCGGCGAGGCCAAGGGCGCTCCCTGGCACCCGCACCGGGGCTTCGAGACGGTCACCTACATGATCGACGGTGCCTTCGAGCACGAGGACTCCACGGGCGGCGGCGGGCTGATCACCGACGGGGCGACCCAGTGGATGACCGCCGGCGCCGGCATCCTGCACTCCGAGCTGCCGCCCCAGGAGATGGTTGCGAAGGGCGGGCTGTTCCATGGCGTACAGCTGTGGGTCAACCTGCCGGCGGCGCAGAAGTGGACCCCGCCGGCGTACCAGGACATCACCGCCGCCGATGTGACGCTGCTGACCAGTGACGACGGCGGCGCTCTCGTCCGCCTGATCGCCGGGTCGCTCGGCGGCTTCGTGGGCCCGGGCGTGACGCAGACCCCGATCGCGTACGCCCATGTCACGCTCTCGCCGGGTGCGTCCCTGGCCACCGCCTGGCCGGCGGACTTCAACGCACTGGCATACGTGCTGTCCGGACGCGGCTACGCGGGTCCCCAGCGCCGGCCGCTCGACGAGGGCCAGCTGGCCGTCTTCGGCCCGGGCGACGCGCTGGTGCTGCAGGCGGCCGACGCCCAGCCGCAGGCCGCCTCGGCCGGCTGGGACGTGCTCCTGCTGGGCGGGCTGCCGCTGCGCGAGCCGGTGGCCCGGTACGGGCCGTTCGTGATGAACACCCGCTCGGAGATCATCCAGGCCGTCGAGGACTACCAGGCCGGCCGCCTCGGCACGATCCCGCCGACCTCGCGGCACCTCTTGCGGATGGCGCACCGGACCGCGGCCGACGAGCGCGACGTCGAGTAGCCATCAGCTCGGCGCCAACGCCAACGAGATGGCCAGCTCGTTGTCCACCGGCGTGGCATCCGCTAGCTGCGAGCCATCCCAAAGGAGCTCGGAAACCCGCAGCACGAACCCGTCGACCGTCTGTTCCACAGCTTGCGGTGCGGCGTTGACCGCGAAGGCGATCAGGTAGCTGCGCTGGCCGCCCACGGCCGTGCGCCTGCGCTGACGGCGGGACACGGTCCGGCGTACCGCCTCTACGCCGGGCGGTGACGTCTCCGCCATCACCTCCTGGCCGTACCGTGTGAAGCGCCCGTCGAGGTCGTCCATCACACACCTGCCTCGTCGTGCTTGGACAGCTGGGCAGCCAGCGCCGTACGGCGGTGGTTGTCCGGCAGCGTGGCCACGCGCGACAGAACGCCTCCTGCACGGCGTCCTGCGCTTCGGCCAGATCGCCGGCGTAGGCCGTCAGCTGTGCCGTCAGCGGTCCGAAGTGTGCCGCGTAGAAGTCGTCGAAGCCTTGTTCTGCGACCAACGACATCGCCACTTCCGGTTCGCTCCGGCGCGGGCCGAGGATGGCGGCCCGCGCCGGCGCCTTGGTCAAGGGACGATCACGAGCGAGGTTGCGGAGTTGTCGGCGGGGTTGTCGTCCGCCGGTTCGGCGCCTTCGAAGGAGGATGCCGCGGAAGGCAGCCGCCCCACCCGGGTCCGTCGCACCGGTCGACACGGCGATCAGCCCGTCCGCGGTGATCCTGGCGTGCCGGTCGGGACCGGCGTACGAGTCGAGCTCGATCGTGAACCCGCGCCGCTCGCCGGGCTGGAACGGGGTACCGAAGAAACAGCGCACCGGCACGCCGAGCAGGCACGGCCCGCCGGTGTTCGCCCTGCTGAGCCGAAGTCCCGCCGGTACCGTTATCGACAGCACGGCGTCGGCCGCGGCTGTCCTGCCGCGATAGTGGGCGGTCACCGCGAGGGCACCGTGGTAGTGCCCGGAGATCCTGGTGAGGACCAGCTTTCCGACCTTCACGTCGAAGGTCGGCCGGCTGGCCTGGTCGGCTGAGCCGGCGAGCACCGGCTCAGCTGCGGCGGCCGGCCCTGCTGCGGCGGCTCCGGCCTGTCCGGTCCCGGCGGCGACCGCCGCGAACAGCCCGATGGTCAGCGCGCCGAGCGCCGCCGCGCGCAGCCTCGTCGTTCGTTTCATCCTGTCCTCCCCCGTCGGCCGGCCCGCTGCCGGCGCTTGACAGGCGTCTCACGCGCCAGGCCGGCCGCGCGTTTCGCCGGGTTCTGTCGGCAATCCGACTGAGTCGCGAGACGGATCGAGCGGCAGTTGTCAAGGCTTCTGTCGGGAACTTGACGGCACAACGGCGGCGTGCTGTCACCCCCGGACACTGACTGGACAGGTCACCTCCTCCCCGGGGTCGATGTGAACGCCGCCGAAGCGTCTGGGCCAGTCAGATCCGGCGACGCGTTCGTCCTGGAGCTCACCCGCTGGCGGGTCGAGCGGGGCCTGTCCAAGAAGCAGCTCGCCGCCCGCATGGGCTTCGACCCGTCGTACGTCAGCCATGTGGAGGCCGGTCGGCACCGGCCCACCGAGGACTTCGCGCGGCGCGCGGAGAGCGTCCTGCAGGCGGGGGGCGTGATCTGGCAGCGCTTCCGGGAGTACGACGAGCTGCGCGCCGCCGGGCGGGCGCGGGCCGCCGCCCGTACCCCCGGACGCGACCCACCCGTTCCGGAACAGTGGCTGCTCCCCGGCACCGGGCTCGTCGTCGAGCAGGAGGTCGCGCAGCTGTCCTATGTGGATGGTGAGTACCACTGCGTGGTACGCCGGGAGCTGTACAACGCCGGGACCGAACCGGTCACCCGTTACCTGATCCGGATCTCGGTCGACCGGTACCCCGGCGAGGCGGAGCTGTCCAACCGGCTGTACCGGGACAACCCGCTGACCTGGGACGAGCTGCGGTTGGCCGCGTCCTGTGCGGGCGAGCCCATGCTGTGGCGGCCGAAGATCGACCGGGACACGTTCAAGGAAGTGTGGCTGCTCTTCGAGAACGAGCAGACCAGGTTCCCGCTCTACCCGGGGCAGCGCGCGACGATCGAGTACGCCTACCGGGTCGGCGCGGACAAGTGGGGCCAGTGGTTCCAGCGGGCGGTCCGGCTGCCCACCCGCCGGCTGGTGATCCGGCTGGACTTTCCGGCGGCGCTGGCCCCGGTCGTCTGGGGTGTGGAGACGTCGCTGTCGACCGAGGCGGTGCCGCTGCGCACGCCGATCGAGCGCGAGGTGGTCGGCGACCGGGCCGTCTTCTCCTGGCGTACTCAGACCCCGACCCTGCACACCCGGTACCGCCTGGAGTGGCGCTTCCGGTCAGGCAGCGCCACGCTCGTCGATGGTGAGCTGCCGGCGATCCGGGACAGCGAACGGATGCGCGCCGCCGGGATCGTGCAACGCGGCGCGGAGATCCTGCGGGTGGCCGCCCAGCCGCTGAACCTGCCGGCTGACGAGGCGCTCGCCCGGCAGGTGGTCGCCCGGCTGTTCGCCGCGCTCGACCGGATCGGTCAGCTCCATCCGTTCGTCAAGGGCGTGGGCCTCGCGGCGCCGCAGCTGGGTCTGAGCCTGGCCGCCGCCGTCGTACGCCCGCCCGGTGGCGGCGAAGCGATCGTGTTGCTCAACCCGCGGGTGGTGGCGGCAGCGTCCGATGTGGACGAGCAGTACGAGGGATGCCTGTCCTTCTTCGACGTGCGGGGACGGGTGGGTCGTCCACTGTGGATGGAGGTGGAGCGGACGCTGTTCACCGGGGAGCGGGAGAGCGTACGGTTCGACCGGGCGGCGGCGCGGTTGGTCAGCCACGAGATCGACCACCTGGACGGCCGCCTCTACCCCGACCGCATGGCGCCAGGAGTGTCACTGGTGCCCATGGAGAAGTACCGCGGCGTGGGTCACCCGTGGCGCTACTGACACGGCTGCCCGCTACACGTCGCCGAAGGCGTCGTACTTGATCCGGATGGCCGGCACCTGCAGCTCGGCAAGGGTTCGCAGGGTCGACTTGACCATCGCCGGCGAGCCGGAGACGAAGAAGTCGTGCTCGCCCCACGGCCCGTACCGGGCGACGACGTCTGCGATCATGCCCCGCTCCCCGCTGTACCCGGCATCCGCACTGCACGCCGGGATGACCGTCAGCCACGGGTAGCGTGCCGCCAACCGGTTCAGCGCGGCGAGGTCGTAGAGGTCCTCGCGGTCGCGGGCGCCGAAGAAGACGTGCACCCACCGGGTGCGGTTGTACTGGGTCAGCTCCTCGACCAGCGCCTTGATCGGCGCCAGCCCGGTGCCGCCCGCCACGCAGACGATGTCACGGGTGGAATGGCGATCGAGCACCATCGAACCCATCGGAGCCGCGAGCCGGATCATGTCGCCCGGCTTGAGCCGCCACACCAGCGCGCTGGAGACCCATCCCGCGCCCAGCGCCCGGATATGGAACTCCATCAGGCCGTCCTTGCGGGGAGCGTTGGCCATCGAGTACACCCGCCACAGCCGGGGCTGGTACTTGCACTCCATGCTGACGTACTGCCCGGCCCGGTACTCCAGCGGCTGCAACGGCCGGCAAGTGAACACCGCGATGTCCTTGCTGCGCCGCTCGTGGGAGATGACCTCGGCATGCCAGTACGGCGGGTTCTCCGAGTCCGCGTCGGCACCCATGATCATTACCCTGGCGATCCGGTCGTACGCGTCGCGCCATGCCTGGTCGTACTCGACCGACCAGTGCTCGCCGGCGAACGCCCGCAGCGCCTCGATCAGCGCCCCGCCGACGACGTCGTACTGTTCCGGCACCACGTGGAACTTGCGGTGGTCGCGGCCCAGGGCCCGGAGGTACTCCTCGAAGCGCTCCGGGTCCTCGACCGTCTGCACCGCCGTGACGATGGCGCCGAGCAGCCGCGCCCGCTGGACGTCCATCTGGATCGGGAACAGGTCGCGCACCTGCGGGTTGGACAGGAAGATCCGGGCATAGAAGTAGCTGGCAAGCTTGTCCTGCTGCTCCTCGACAACGGTCCAGCTTTCCTTCAGCAAACGCGACAGACTGTTCATCTACGCCCTCTAGGTGTAGTCCGGCCCGAACAGGAACAGGAGTGGCCTCCGTCGTGGTGTGGTCATGCTGCGAGTGCGCCTGGACAAGATTGCGCGGATGACTGGCGGGGCCGTCGCACAAGCTGTGCGACGGTGGGTGCCGTTGTATGTCGTCCGACGCATTGATGTGGAAGAGTGCACGGCGGAGGCATGGTCATCTGCGGTGCGCGCGAACGACCGACCTCAAGGGAACCGGAGGGGTGTCATGGAGCGCGCGCACACGATGGTGGGGACCCGATGCCCGGGCTCGGCGGGTGAGCATCTGCTCCAGGAGCGCCACGGTACGGTCGAACGCGCCGAGCGGTTCTACTCGCAGCAGGTGCTCGACCATCTCAACGACCGGATGCGGGAGTTTCTGGACCGCCAGGAGATGATGTTCGTGGCCACCGCCGACCGGCGGGGCGAGTGCGACTGCACGTTCCGCGCCGGGCCGCCGGGCTTTGTGCGGGCGCTCGATGCCCGCCGCCTGGCTTGGCCGGAGTACCGCGGCAACGGTGTGATGGCCAGCCTCGGCAACATCACCGAAAACGCGAACGTCGGGCTGCTGTTCGTCGACTTCTTCCGGGACGTCATCGGCCTGCATGTCAACGGGGCGGCGAAGGTCGTCGAGGACGCTGCGATGCGTATCGCGTACCGCGACCTAGCGGTCGACCCGGTGCCTGGGCGGCGACCCGAGCGGTGGGTGACGGTCCACGTTGAGGAGGCCTACATCCACTGCGCTAAGCACATCCCGCGGTTGCTCAAGCTGCCGCGCGATCGGGCGTGGGGCACCGATGATGTACGGCGCAAGGGCGGTGACTTCTTCCGCGCCGCGGAGCGGTCGCGGCCGTGGGCCGGAAGCGAGTAACCACCCCACCGGCACGCGCGCCGACCTGCGGGGATACCCTCGCCGGCACCCTTTCACATGTACCGTAGGCCCCTGCGCCTGTCGAACGTATGTCCGATAAGGGTCCCGTCTACTGTGTGCGTGTGCAGGTGGATCGCAGGACGACTCGCGACGAGGTGCTCCTCGTGCTCGGGCTGTCCCTAGGCGCTTCGGCGGTGTACTCCATCGTCACCCTGATCGCCCGGCTCACCGCGGGACCGCCGTTGGCACAGCAGACGGCCACGCTCAACCGCTCCGAGTCCGACCGACCCTGGCTCGATCTGACTCTCCAGCTGCTCAACATCTTCTTCGCGTTGGTTCCGGCGCTGTTGGTCGTACATCTGCTGCGCACCGAGCCGGGCGGGACGCGCGCGACCCTCGGCCTGGACCGGCGGCGGCCCTGGGCCGACGGCCTGTCCGGTGTGGCGCTCGCGGCGCTGATCGGCATCCCGGGCTTGGGTTTCTACCTGGTGGCCCGCGAGCTGGGCATCAACACCACGATCGTGGCTTCGGCGCTGCCGCGCATCTGGTGGGCGGTGCCGGTGCTCGTGCTTGCCGCCGTCCAGAACGCGGTCCTCGAAGAGGTTGTGGTCGTCGGGTACCTGGTCACCCGGCTGCGCCAGCTCGGCATGACGGTACCGGTGACGGTCGCCGCCAGCGCGCTGCTGCGCGGGAGCTACCACGTCTACCAAGGCTTCGGGGCGTTTCTCGGCAACGCGATCATGGGAGTGGTGTTCGCCGGCTTCTTCCTGCGGAGGCGGCGGGTGCTGCCACTTGTCATCGCGCACGCGTTACTTGATATCGCCGCCTTTGTTGGGTATGCCCTTCTCCGCGACCGGCTGGGCTTCTTGCGGTAGCGATGAGCGGTCCAGTATGGACAGTCGCGAGAAGTAACGGTACGTGAACAACCTACAACGGCTCTTCCGCGACCGGGGAACCGGGCAATATGGTGACCCGCAGCGTGGGGCGTCTATGCCCACTTACGGCGCGCGGTGGGGTCGCGCGCCGCGAAGGCCTGTGGCACCGCTTTCAGGTCGGCAATGGCTCGGCGGCAAAAGCCGTCGAGGCAGGGAGGCACGGAGGTTCGCAGCCAGTGTCCTTATCACGGCAAGCTGGGCTGAAACGCCCAGCCGCAATCGCACTCGCCACCGCGGCGATGACAGCGCTCGCGATGGCGACAGCGGGCAATGCTCTCGCAGGGCCGAGCGGAGCGCGGTCCGACACACCAACCCTCTATCTGGTACAGGTAGCGGGCGACCCACTCGCCACGTATGCGGGTGGCGTATCGAACATTCCCGGAACGAAGCCGGCTGACGGCCAGAAGCTCAGGCCGAGGGCGTGGAACTACGCGGCATACCGCGACTACCTGAAGGCCAGGCGGGCCGAGGTGCTGCGCCGGGCAGGCGTCGACGCCAAGAAGGCAGTGGTCTCCTATGACACCGTGTTCAACGGCTTCGCTGCCAAGCTGACCAGCGCCGAGGTCGCCAAGCTGCGCCACACCAAGGGCATCGTCAACGTCTGGAAGAACCAGATCATCAAGGTCGACACGGTGACCACGCCCAGGTTCCTCGGGCTCGACGGCCCCGGCGGTGTCTGGCAGCGGCAGTTCGGCGACGTGTCGCGGGCCGGCGAAGGTGTCATCGTCGGCGTGGTGGACTCCGGCTTCTGGCCGGAGAGCCCGAGCTTCGCGCCACTGTCCGAGCCGCGTCCGGACCAGGCCATCATCGACGAGAAGTGGTCGGGTACCTGCGTAACCGGCAACACCGGACCCGTCACCTGCAACAACAAGGTGATCGGCGCCCGGTTCTACCGCGTGAGCCAGCCGGAGCTGGCCAACCCGAACGAGTTCGACTCGCCGCGGGACCTGCACGGGCACGGCTCGCACACCGCGAGCACGGCGGCCGGCGACAACGGCGTACCGATGAGCATCAATGGCCTGGCGGTCGGCAACGGCTCCGGCATGGCGCCGGCGGCCCGCCTGGCCATCTACAAGGCTCTGTGGACAACGGCCGACGGGACTTCGGCGAGCGGCGGCTTCATCGACCTGATGAACGCCATCGATGACGCGGTGGCCGACGGCGTCGACGTCATCAACTACTCGATCTCGGGCTCCCTCGGCACGATCACCGACCCGGTCGAGATCGCGTTCCTCAACGCGGCAGTGGCCGGCGTCTTCGTGTCCGCCTCGGCGGGCAACTCCGGTCCGGCCGCCGGCACGGTCGCGCACACCGCTCCGTGGGAGACCACGGTCGCGGCGAGCACCCACGACCGCAGCAGCACCAAGCGGGTCACGCTCGGCAACGGCGCGTCGTACGTTGGTGCGGGCGTCGGCCCGGCGATGCCGGCGGCGCCGTTCATCGACGCGGCCAACGCAGCTCTGGCCGGGGCGAACCCGCTGGATGCCGCACGGTGCTTCGTGGGCAGCCTCGACCCGGCGAAGGTGACCGGCAAGGGCGTGCTGTGCCTGCGGGGTACCAACCCGCGCACCGAGAAGAGCCGGGCGGTCAAGGTCGCCGGCGGCGTGGCGATGATCCTGTACAACGCCTCGCCTGCAGTGGACGACGTCATCGGCGATTATCACTTCGTACCGTCGATCCACGTGCACAACGCCGACGGCCTGGCGATCAAGGCGTACATCAACGGCACCGCCAACCCGACGGCGGCGTTCTCGGCGCCGATCCCGGTGCCGGCGCCCGTGGTCGCCGGCTTCTCCTCGCGCGGTCCCGACCGTGCCAGCGGCGGCGACCTGGTCAAGCCCGACATCGCCGCGCCGGGTGTCGACGTGATTGCCTCCGTGTCGCCTCCGGGCCCCAACAGCCTCGGCGGCAACCAGTTCAACTCGTTCAGCGGCACCTCGATGGCCGCCCCGCACATCGCGGGCATCGCGGCGCTGATCCGCAGCAAGAACCCGACCTGGTCACCCATGGCGATCAAGTCGGCGCTGATGACCACCGCCGGCACGCTGGACAACTCGGGCAACCCGATCGCCAAGGAGGACGGCGGCAGCGCCACGCCGCTGGACTTCGGCGCCGGTCACGTCCGGGCCCCGAGCGCGTTCGACCCGGGTCTGATCTACGAGTCCGGCCCGATCGAGTGGCTCCAGTACGCCTGTGGCATCGGGGACCCGATCTTCATCGCCGGCCCCAACGGTGAGGTGGTCAACACCTGCGACCTGTTCGGCGCGATCGACCCCAGCAACCTGAACTACCCGTCGATCGCGGTCGCCGGGCTGACCGGCAAGCAGACGCTCGTCAGGACGGTCACCAACGTGGCTCGCCAGGCCAGCGTCTACTTCGCACAGGTCAAGGCTCCGCCTGGGTTCTCGGTCAACGTCGTACCACCGGTCATCGTCGTGCCGCCGCGCAAGTCGGTGACCTACAAGATCGAGATCACGAGGACCACCGCCGCTTTCGGCGCCTGGTCGTTCGGCTCGCTGAGCTGGGGCGACACCCGCGGTCACAACGTCCGCAGCCCCATCGCGGTGCAGGCGCTGCCGCTGGCGGCTCCGGCTGAGATCGTGCAGTCGGGCATCAGCGGGTCGGTGACGGTACCGGTCCGCGCGGGCTACACCGGTGTGCTCAACACCGCCGCGCACGGCCTGGCCGCCTCGACCGTGACCAACCTCCACCTGGTCGGTACGGAGCAGAACTTCGACCCCGACAACCCGGCCACCAGTCCGGCGGTCGGCAAGGTCACGGTGACCGCGCCAGCGGGCACGAAGGTCGCGAGGTTCGCGACGTTCGCGGCTGACTACGGAGAAGGCGCTGACATCGACCTGTTCGCGTACGCGGCGGGAACGACGGCCCTCGTCGGGGCGAGTGCCGGCGGGACCGCCGACGAGTCGATCACGCTGCCAGCCGGCTCGTATGACGTCTTCGTCGTACAGTTCGCGACGCCGACCGGGGTGAGCGAGCAGGACGTGAAGCTGAACGCGTTCGTCGTCGCACCCGGAGCGGCCGGCAACCTCTCGGTGACACCGGCGAGCCAGCCGGTGACCATCGGAGCCGTTGTCAACGTGACCCTCTCCTGGAACGGTCTCACGGCCGGTAAGCACTACCTGGGTGTCGTCGAGTACAGCGATGGCACCGCCGTTCGGGGCACCACCCTGGTGACGGTGAACGCGTAACCGCAAGACTCAGCGACGCCCCGGCCGCCTTCGGCGGCCGGGGCGTCGCTGAGTCTCGCTCTTGGCCCTTCGCCTGGCGGCCGCTATCGGCCTGGCGGTGTCGTGCCCGCCGGCGTCGTGCCCGCCGGCGCTGCCGCCTCGCGGTAGAACCTGGCGGCGCGGGCGGCGAGCCGCTCGACGCTGCGCGCGTCGGTGACGGCGCCGACCACCGCACCAACACCGGGGATCAGGCGAGCGGCCGCGCTGGCCGACCCGGTCGCGCCGGCCACCCCGGCCAGCCTGAGCACCGGCCGAGCGAGCTTCCGGATTGGCTGGGCGGCGGATGCTCGGCGAGGACGATCCGGCTCGCTCACCGCGTCGATGGCGAGCTGCGCGGCTTCGACGGTCGGATGGATCCGCCACAGGACGAGGAGCTCGGCCGCCCGCCTGGGATCGGTGGGATCAAGGCCGTACGCGGCTGCCACGTGCAGCACCAGGTTTGCCTGCGTCCGGGCCAGTGCGGCCGTGTCAACGAGTACCGTCAGGGCGCCGCCCAGCCCGGCTACCGCGCCCTGGTTGCGAGCCCGGCGAGCAAGGCGCTGCGCCGCAAGGCGCACGAGGCCCTCGGAGCTGGCTCCCGGATAGGTGTCGCGGAGCCAGGCGGTGTGATCTCGAACCTCGGGCCCGAGGCGGGCTACTGCGGCGAGGGCGAGCAGCTCTGGTGCGTACTCCGGGGAGTTTCGCAGGCCGGCCCACGAGGCTGCTTGGGCTGTCCGTGACGCCGGGGAGACCGGCGCGGGGGGAGCTGGTGCTGGGCTGGTTGCCTGGGGTGAGCTCGCTGTGGTTGCGGACGCCACCTTCGTGGCAGCGGTGGTCTTCTTGGCGGGGCTGGCCTTCTTCGTGTCCGCAGTCTTCTTGGCCGGCGCGGTTTTCTTGGCTGGCGTCGTCTTCTTGGCTGGCGTGGCCTTGTTGGCTGGCGTGGCCTTGTTGGCTGGCGTGGCCTTGTTGGCTGGCGTGGTCTTCTTGGCGGGGGTGGCCTTCTTCGTGTCCGTGGTCTTGTTGGCCGGCGCCGCCTTCTCGGCCGGCGCCGTTTTCTTGGGGGCGGCCGTTTTCTTGGGGGCGGCCGTTTTCTTGGTGGCCGCCTTGGCTGATAGCGCGGCTTGCTCGGCCGGCAGTACCGGGTTCGGTGCGGCGGCCTTCTGAGTCTTGGCCGTGGTCTTCTTGGCGGGGGTGGCCTTCTTTGTGTCCGTGGTCTTCTTGATGTCCGTGGTCTTCGCGGTCGCTGAAGGTGATCTCTCGACCGCTGGGCTAGGGGTCATGGCTTTCGCGGTCGAGGTCTCCGCGGTTGGGGCTTCCGCGGTCGGGGTCTCCGCGGTCGGGGTCTCCGCGGTCGGGGTCTCCGCGGTCCGGGCTTTCGCGGTCGGAGCTCTCCCGGTCGTGGTCCTCTTGGCGGAGGGCGCCTTCTTGGCGGGCCCCACTGCTGACGTGGCATCGGACACGGTGGCGGGCGCGGCTTGCTGACCGGATCCGGACTGCCGGACCGAAGCCGGCCGTTGCGGCGGACGAGGTCCTGCCGGTGCTTGATCGCGGGCGGAGGATGAGCCGGCCCGAGCAGGCGTTACAGGTGGATCAACCTTCTTCGCCATGGGCGGCTTCGCCATGGGCGGCGCGGGATCCATGATCGGCGCGACGAACGTAAGATCCAATGCCGACTGGTGCGCGGTCGTGCCCTTGGCCGGCTGGTTGACCTTGCCGGGCTGGTTCGTGTTGCGTGGCACGCTGGCCTTGCCTGGGTCGGAGGTCTGACCGTTGCGCCGTCCGGTCGGCTGCGGCGCGCCCTGTGGCGCAGGCGGGTCGGCGGGAGCAGGCGGATGGGTTCGCACCGGTGTGCTTGCTTTTGCCGGTGTGCCTGCCCGTGCCGGTTGGCTCGCCGCCGGGTTCGCCTTGACCGCCTTCCGCGCGTGGGAACGCGTCGTCCCGCCGGAACCTCCGGCCGCGTTCCCGGGTCGGCGAGAGCTGCCTGCCGGCTGGTCGTCGTCCATTCGTCCGAGGGTAGTGTGCCGAGGTTGACCATGCCGGCCGAACCCCGCCTCCGACCGGTGCGGTCCACGCCGACCGGCGCCCGGGCCGAGCCTAGGGCGCCGGTAAGGTACTGCTTTGCCGGCTGCCTCGGCGTCCCTGTATCCTCGATCGGCGGCGGTCTGGCGACCGCCGGTGGAGGCTTCGCCTAGTCTGGTCTATGGCGCCGCACTGCTAATGCGGTTGGGGCCTTGAAGCCCCTCCCGGGTTCGAATCCCGGAGCCTCCGCGCCACGCCGGTGTGTACACTTGGCGGGCACCCGCGCCCGTAGCTCAACGGATAGAGCATCTGACTACGGATCAGAAGGTTAGGGGTTCGAATCCCTTCGGGCGCGCAAGGTCATAAGGGGTGTGGCCTGCGGAAACGCGGGCCAGGCGCCTCTCAAGATCCGTCCACAGTGGACCTCTGGTGCTCCTGTGGTGCTCGTATGTTTCGGAATTGTCTGTGCCGGGGTACGCGGCGGTGTGCTGCTACCCGCAGTTCCGTCCGGATCTTGATGGTTTTCGCGGCGCGGTGGCCGCGGTCGACCCGCCCCTTGGCCGCGTCTGATGCGCCGCCCGGGTGGGACCGCGGCCCGATGCCGACCGCTGGCTCATGGTCGCCGTCGCGGGCGGGTAGTCCCGCCGCGGTGGGGGATGGGATCGGCGCCCGGCCGTGGCCGGGACGGGTCGCTTGGCGGTGGCTGCCCGCTTGTCCTTGCAAGACTCCGACGCCGGACCGTTTCGCGAGGCTCGCCACATCTACCGGAATGTCGACCTGTGAGGCGATGTCGTCGCGCAGCGAACTGCGGTGGCGACCGCCTGGTCAGGGCCGACCCGTGGCCGTGCGATGGCTGTCCGTCCCACGCGCGGGTGGTGCGGCCGGCGCGCGAGGGAGCGGTGGTTTGATCTCCAACTGGCGGCTCGGCTAGGTTTGGTCGCACCCAGGACACGGTCTTGCAGGAGCAGGGGGTTCCCGATGGCGGGCAAGTTCGAGCTTTACCAGGACGCGCAGGGCAAGTACCGGTTCCGGCTCAAGGCCAGCAACGGGGAGATCATCGCGGTGGGTGAGGCGTACGAGTCCAAGGCGAGCGCCCTGGGCGGCATCGATTCGGTGCGCCGTCACGCCGCCGGCGCAGAGCTGGTCGACCAGACCGACAACTGAGCCCGACGCGGCCCCGGGTGCCTGCCGTTCTCATCGACGTCGCGGGTGGCCGCCGGCAGCCGCCAGGGCGCCCGCCATATGTCGACGCGGCCGGTACCCCGCGGGATCGTGGTGCCCGGCTAACCAGCCACCGACGGTCAACGACAGGCCGGCCGCCGACCGGTGACACCTCGATGGGTACAGGCTCAACGCGGGGCACCGACTGCTGTGCGTCCGATCCCGCGCCGGAACAGGGGCGAGGTCCTCGTCGCCACCGACCGGCGCGATCAGACCGACGAGCAGGCTCAAGACGCCAGCCGGCCGACACACGGATTCCTAATCCGTGGTCATGATCTTGTTTGTGTGCCGCTGACTGCGCTTCCGTTTCGACCGCTGCCCGTTTTGGGCCGCCGGTGTGCTCCGTGTGGGCTCCGTTGTCGGAAGAATGTCGGCCAAGATCGAATATAGCTCGATGGTTGTCTATGTTTGGCCCGGTCGGCCACTGCGCAGGGTAATCGCACCTGGTAGGACCGCCGTTGGCCGGTGGCCGGCTGCCCGACTTCGCGGCCAAGCGCCGAGCCATCGGCCGTCCCGTCGTGACCCGAACACCCAACGCCTCGCTGGACGCCAAG
>WNFZ01000580.1_pt1 | contig 35748 bp, 30 predicted proteins | sample 5400081 | NCBI WGS metagenome assembly WNFZ01 (sample SAMN13153365, study PRJNA577476) | soil metagenome | isolation source: 80 cm soil or saprolite under grassland replicate 1 | place: USA:California | collected 2016-06-15 | reverse complement strand
CCGTGAAATCCGCGTCATCCGTGGTCAACTCCTGCTGGCGAACCTCGACGACCTCCCTCACCAAATGCGTGGGGCAATGATGGCGATGTTGGACGTACTCATTCTGGGAAACGAACAGTCTGAGGCGACCACGGATGTCCCAGAGCGGCAGAGCCGCAACCAAAAAGGAACTGACCACGGATTACTCGGATGACACGGATAAAAAAAGCGAATCCGCGTCCCTGAAAATCTTCGCGGAAATGAAAGATTTCTTCCTACGGGTGAGGTTGGGGCGCGAAGCGCGAGGATTTTAATGCGAAGACGACCAGCACAAAGCCGGCCATGAGCGCGAAGCCGATCAGGTTCTCTCGCAGGCTGGGGGGGAAGATGAGAAGATAATCAGCATCTTTGACCAACGCGGCAAAACTCGACACGCAAAAAGGCATCAAATAGAGACGGAACATCTGCCAGCCGTCGAGTCGCATCGTGCCGTGGCTGGCAGAGCGCGTGCTGATCAGCAGTGCCGTGCCAATGATCACACTCAGGCCGATGGACGTCAGCCACAGCCGCGGTCGCGCATCGAAGTGGGTCGCCACGTTCGCCGCGTACCAGATCGCGTAACACCAGAGGATGATCCGCCCGTTGGTCAGGGAACCGAAATAGCAAACCAGCCGCGACATATTTCTAGATTGCTCTCACGTCCGCCGTTTAGGCAACTGCGCCCGGCGCGCAATCCTTCCTCCCGCTTATCCCCGCAACCGCATGAATTCGAGAGACAGGACCATCCGTAATCTTAGCAATCGGCTGTCGGGCATTGCACGTACGTAAGGGTTCCTATCGACTGTCGGAATTTTTTCCATACCATCCGGCCTCGAACAGTGATTCGGAGTTCCACTGAGGTGTACAAACGGTGGCGAGTGCCAGAAATGGCGTGTTAAGACTCGGTTCTGTCCTGGCCCGGACTCAAGTCGCAGAGAGTGAGGTGAGCGCCGAACAGCCTGCCAGGAGGATTGACGAGACCACCGCGTAAGTTGGGCAGGCATAGTGCCATGGAGTTGGCACAGAGGAATTCCTTGGCTGTCAACTCCCGGAGTAAAAGTCGCCGATGCCTTGTTGACAAGTGAATGAGCGTGCGAGCACACACTGAGGAAGTCACGAAAGCGTTGCCGAATCACATGGCGGAAGCGACAAGACCAGGCGGACAGATCCTGTCAAATAGTGGCGACACAGCTACTTGGGCGTCCAGGGTGAGGCCCAGGGTGGGTTGGTACTGTGTTCGAAGCAAGCCGAAACATGAGCAATTGGCCGCGAAGAACCTGCGATCCAACCTGAGAATTGAATTGTTCAACCCGCTCTTCCGAGTGAAGCGGGCGACCAAACGCGGGGTCGTGCATTTCATTGAACCCCTCTTTCCCTGTTACCTTTTCGTTCGCTGTGTCATCGAGGATCGCTTGAACGAGATTCGCTACACGACCGGGGTCAGTGGGATTGTCCATTTCGGACATCGGCTGCCGAGTGTGCCGGAAGCAGTGACCGAGGAGTTGCGGGCCTGTTTCGAGAGAGAGGAGCCACTGGCCGTCGATGACGGACTGTCCGCGGGAACTCCAGTGGCCATTTCCAACGGTCCCTTCCTCGGCTTTTCTGCCGTGGTCTTGCGTGATTTGCCGGCGAAACGGCGTGTTCAACTTTTGCTCGAGATTCTGGGGCGACCCACGGCCATCGAAGTGGATCGGGATTTGGTGGCCCCGGAGGACTTGTCGGCGGCGAAACTCCTGCCCTCCCTGGCGGCGAATCGAAGCATCGCTGGGGCACATTTAAGCGGTTTGGCAACGGCAGGTTGAATCGGGCCAAAGAAAGCGGCCCCGGAATGGTCGGCGGGGCTGTCGCAATCTGAAAACAGGAACGCGAGTTGCGGTAGAAATATCGCAAACTCACCAAGTGCGGAGCTCTCCTTGAACCTCCCGATTGCGGATTGCGGATTGCGGATTGCGGATTACGGATTGCGGATTGCGTACTGCGCCACGGTTCATGGTTCGGTTGCGCGGTCAACAAACCGTGGATCTCTCCTTGAACCGCGGAGCGCGGACGCTCCCCCTCCGCAGCGCCTGGCCAGAACTGGCGCGGCGGGCCGGGACGGCCCGCGGTCCGTTCAGTTGCCCTCGGCCATAGTCAGAGCCGACACACGTCGGCTTGCAACGGTTGGTGGTCCCCATGCGCGAAACAAAACTCCTGGAAGTTGCACCTCGCAGCACCGGACACGGCAGCCGCCTGGTTGTCCGCCGCGAAACGAGGGAGCCCAGCAAGGTGAGCGGGCGAGGCGTTGGCTTGGGCAAGCGCGCGTTCGATCTGATCTGCATTTTGAGCGCGGCGCCGTTGTTGATCCTGGTGGCAGCCTTGGTGGCCCTGCTGATCTGGATGGTTTCACCCGGATCAATTCTCTTCCGGCAACGACGCATCGGGTACTTGGGGCGCCCGTTCACGTGTCTGAAATTCCGGACGATGAAGATCGGCGCCGATAGCGGAGTGCATCAGCGTTACTGCGATCACTTGATCGAGGCCGACCTCCCGATGACGAAAATGGACCAGACGGGTGATGAGCGTTTGATCCCGTTCGGCTTTTGGTTGCGTTCCACCGGCCTCGACGAGTTGCCCCAGTTGATCAATGTGCTCCGCGGCGAGATGAGTTTGGTGGGGCCGCGTCCTTGTCTGCCATACGAATACGAAAAATACCAGCCCTGGCACCGGCAACGGTGCGAGACGCTCCCGGGCCTGACCGGACTCTGGCAAGTCAGCGGAAAAAACCGGACGACCTTCGAGGAGATGATGCGGCTGGATGTTTTTTACGCTCGAACCAATAGCTTGGAATTGGACATCAAGATCCTGCTGAAAACTGTCCCCGTCCTTTTTGGCCAGGTGCATGAAGTTCGGAAATTTCGGCCGGGCTCGGGACGACGAGCCGCGGGGGCCGATCTGAGTCGGCTCTGAATTCGTCACTGTTCAGGAGTGAGAGACGCCCGCCCTCACCCCGGCCCTCTCCCCCGGGGAGAGGGAGCTTCCTTTGCCGCGCTGGGACGAAGTCGTGTTCTTCGGCGGATTGAGCGTCTCATGCGCGGTCTACCTGCGTGGCCATAGCCACAACAGCACCAAAGTTCTCACCACGCGAAGAAGAATATGGCAAAAGCAATCAACATCGGCGTGGTTGGGTGCGGTTACTGGGGGCCGAACCTGGTGCGTAACTTCCGGTCGCTGCCGGATTGCAGTTTGAAGCTGATGTGCGACGTGGATGTGCAACGGCTGAACCATCTCCGTCGGTTGTATCCGGAGGTGCAAGGTCATACCGACTACGCTCACATATTGAACGGGGCAGGGATGGACGCGATCGTGATCGCGACGGCGGTCAGGCACCATTACCCCATGGCCAAAGCCAGTCTCCTGGCCGGCAAACATACCTTGATCGAGAAACCCATGGCCGGATCGTCCCGCCAGTGCGAGGAATTGATCGAACTGGCCCGGAAAAAGGGATGCGTGCTGATGGTCGGCCACACTTTTCTCTATTCCCCGGTCGTCAGGAAAATCAAAGAGATCATCGACCAGGGCGACCTGGGAGAGATCCGGGATATCTCGGCGCGGCGCCTCAACTTGGGGCTCTTTCAGAAAGATATCAACGTCGCGTGGGATTTGGCGCCGCACGATATTTCCATCATCCTCTATCTCATGGGCGAATCCCCCCGGACGGTCAACTGCGGGGGCTACGCCCACGTCACGCCCGGGGTGGAAGATCTCACGACCACTTGCCTGGCTTTCGGGAACAATCGTTCGGCCATCATTCAGAGCAGCTGGCTCGACCCGCGCAAGGTGCGCGAGATGACGATCGTGGGCAGCAAACGAATGATCGTCTACGACGACGTCGCGCAACTCGAGAAACTCAAGGTGTTTGACGTGCGGGTGGAGACTCCGCCGCACTACGACACCTTCGGCGAGTTCCATTATGCCTATCATTATGGCGACATCCATGTTCCCTACATCAAACAAGAGGAACCACTCAAGACCGAGTGCCAGCACTTCCTGGATTGCATCAAGCACGGAACCACGCCGTTGACCAGCGGCCAGCAGGGCCTGGAACTGGTGCGAATCCTCGAGGCTTCCTCCGCCTCGCTGAAACGCAACGGCGCTCCCGTCAGCCTTCGGCCGTTCCGGCAGGAAGCGTCCTCCGCGAAAACGGGTCGCCCCGAAGTTGGCGCAATGCGGCAGGACCCGCCGCTCCTGCCCCGCCGGCGGGCGCGGCTGGTGGTGCGAAATGCGGCCAACGGACTTTCCAGGAGAACCTCGCGATGAATGTCTCTCCTCAACTCTGTCAGCTGATCGCGCCCGACGTGAAATTGGGAAAAGGTGTCCGGATTTACGCGTTCACCAATCTTTACGGTTGCGAGATCGGCGATGAAGTGAAGGTCGGCACGTTCGTGGAGATCCAGAAGGGAGTAAAAGTGGGGCCCCGGTGCAAAATCTCCAGCCATACCTTTATTTGTGAAGGGGTCACCCTGGAGGAGGAAGTGTTCATCGGACACAACGTCACCTTCATCAATGATCGCTATCCGCGCGCCACCAACGGGGAGGCCCGGCTCCAGACGGAAGCCGACTGGAAATGCATTGGCACGCTGGTCAAACGCGGCGCCTCCATTGGTTCCGGAGCCACGTTGCTCTGTGGCATCACGGTCGGCGAATATGCCATCGTCGGGGCCGGCAGCGTTGTGACCAGGGATGTGCCCCCACGTGCGGTTGTCGCCGGCAATCCCGCCCGAGTGATGAAATCGGTTCCGCGGATCCCGGGAGCAGGAATTTCTGTGCCTGCTTAGCAATATTTACCATACCGCGTCTTGTTCGGGGTTAATGACCAATGCCCAAAAACTGCCCACTGTCCAATGAGCAGGCAGCGCCCGCCAGCCTCTTCGGCTGCGTGAGTCGAGCCTTGGGCATTGGAGCTTCGCCATTCATTGGTCATTGGTCATTGGTCATTGGTCATTCATCCGGCCTTCCTCGGCCGCGCGCTTAAAGAGGACCTATGTCCGTGCCCTTCGTTAATCTCAAAGCCCAGCACGATCCGCTCAAGGAATCGCTCCAGGCGGCCATCCAGGAGGTGATGGACAACAACGCCTTCGCCAATGGTCCGTTTGTCGCGCGATTCGAAGCCGACTTCGCGGCTTACTGTCAGGCCCCTTTTGCCGTGGGGGTCGGCAGCGGGACCGAAGCCCTCTGGCTTGCCCTGCTGGCTCTGGGCATTGGCGCGGGGGACGAAGTGATCACCGTGCCGAGCACATTTGTCGCCACGGCCGAAGCGATCAACTTTTGCGGTGCCCGCCCCGTCTTCGTCGACATCGATGAGCGGACCTACACCCTGGATCCCGAGTTGCTCGAACGAGCCATCACGCCCCGGACCAAAGCGGTCATCCCGGTGCATTTGTTCGGCCAGATGGCGGACATGGATCCCATCCTGGAAATCGCCCGAAGACGCGAGATAGCGGTCGTCGAAGACGCCTGCCAGGCGCACGGGGCCGAATACCGTGGCCGCAAGGCCGGCTCGCTCGGTCATGCCGGCTGTTTCAGTTTCTATCCGGCAAAGAATCTTGGGGCGTTGGGCGAAGCCGGAGCGGTCGTCACCCGTGATCCTGCGCTGGCGGAAAAGATCCGCATCCTGCGCGACCACGGGCAGGAAACCAAATATGAACATTCCGTGATTGGCTGGAACGCGCGCATGGATGGCATCCAGGGAGCAGTGCTGCGGGTCAAACTGAGGCACCTCGAGCCAGGCAACGCCGCCCGGCGAGCTCATGCCCGACTTTATGGCGAGTACTTGGAGGGACGGGAAAACCGGATCACGCCGGAGGACGCCGATTACGGGCTTCACGTGTATCATCTCTACGCGGTGCGCGTCAAAAACCGGGATCATGTCCTGCGCGCCCTGGCCGGACGAGGCATCGCCTGTGGCGTTCATTATCCGGTTCCCATCCACCTCCAGAAGGCCTACCGCGCGCTGGGGCTGGGACGCGGCTCGTTTCCCGTGGCCGAGCGTTGCGCCCGCGAATTCCTTTCCCTCCCGATGTTCCCGGAACTCACCCCCGAACAGGTCGAGACCGTGGCGCGAGAGCTCGACCATCAATTGTCACCGCTGAAGGAGGAACGTGCCTGCGTCGCCTGATTCTTGTGCCGTCGCCGTGGATTTGATCCCGCCGGACGACACGCCAGTAGTGCCCAGAACGGTCCGGCAGGTCAATCCTCTCCGGCAAGCCCGATGGGACAATCTACTGCTGACTCACCCGGATTATACCTTCTTTCATAGCGCCGCCTGGGCCAGGGTGCTGTGCGACACTTACCACTACCATCCGACTTGCTTTACGGTGAACGAAGACCACCGGCTTCTCGCCCTGCTGCCGGTCATGGAAGTCAACAGCTGGTTGACTGGCCGGCGCGGGATTTCACTGCCGTTCACGGATGACTGCCATTGGCCGGATTATGACGCTTTGCTCGAAGACAGCCTCATCCCGGAAGTGATCCGGCACGGACGCCGCCGGGGATGGAGGTACGTGGAATGGCGGGGCGGAAAAGACCATTTTGCCGAAGCTCCCGCCTCCCATTCCTTCCTGGGACATGAATTGAGCCTGGTCGATCCGGAGTCGCGCCTGTTCGCCGGTTGCGAAAGCGCGGTTCGGCGCGCCATCCGCAAAGCCGAGCATCTCGGTGTGACGGTCGGGATTTCCCGGACGCGCGACGCGGTGGAAACATTTTACGCGCTGCACTGTCAGACGCGCCGGAAGCACGGATTGCCCCCGCAGAGCCTGGATTTTTTCCGGAACATTTACCGGCACGTGCTCTCGACAGGACTCGGCTGGGTGTTCGTCGCGCGCCATCAAGGGACGCCGATCGCGGCCGCCATTTTCTTTCACCTGGGAGCCAAGGCCATTTACAAGTATGGGGCTTCCGCGGAAGCGCAGCAGCACTTGCGCGGAAACAACCTGGTTATTTGGGAGGCGATTAAATGGTATGTGCGCCACGGCTACACCAGGTTGGATTTTGGGAGAACCTCCCTCTCCAACCAAGGCCTGCGCCGATTCAAACTCGCCTGGGGCACTCAGGAACGCCGGATTGATTACGTTCGATTCGACTTTGAGCAGGAGACATTTGTCACGGGCGCGGACCAGGCGCGCGGGTGGCACAACCGGATTTTCAAAATGCTCCCGGAAAATCTGTCCCGCCTGATCGGCGCGGCGTTGTATCGGCACGTGGCCTAGCGGCCCCTCTGGGTAGCACAGGCGACCCGCCTGTGCCGTCCGGCGACCCGCCGGACGGAACGGGAGTGACGGCGCGAGCCAATGAAGCTGGCCTTTTCAAAAGATAAGCGCCTGCCGTTCCGGTCGGCGGAACCGACAACCACAGAATTTTATGCAAAACCAAAAGCGCGAGAGCCAGTCCTTCGGGATCGAATTGGCCGACATCTACTACATCCTCTTCCGGCATAAGTGGAAGATCATCTTCTGCTGCACTCTCGGAGTGGTCGTGGCGGCCGTGCTCGACGTGGTCAAGACCCCGCTCTACCAGTCGGAAGCCAAGTTGTTTGTCCGTTACGTGCTGGAGAGCAAATCCATCAGCGCAGCGGGCAGTGATAGCAAGGTCAAGACACCGGATGAACGCGGGGAGAATATCATCAACTCCGAGCTGGAAATCCTGACCAGCCTCGACCTGGCCGAGCAGGTGGCCGACGCCATCGGGCCGGAAAAAATTCTGGCCAAGGCGGGAGGCGGAAAGGAGCGCTTCCTGGCCGCCAGCCTGATCAAGAAGAACCTCTCTGTCGAGATTCCCAGACGCAGCAGCATCATCCGCGTGATCTTCCAGCATCCGGACCCTGAAATTGTTCAACCGGTGCTGAAACAACTGATCGATCATTATTTCAAGAAACATGTCGAAGTTCACCGGGGGGTCGGTTTGTTTGACGATTTTCTCACCCAGCAGACCGACACACTCCGCTCCCGCCTCAACCAGACCGAGGAAGAATTCAGAAAGTCCAAGATCAAAGCGGGCGTCATCTCGCTGGAAGACTCGAAGAAGGCCTACGCGGAACAGATCTCGAAAATGCGCTGGGAACTGCTCAATGCCGAGGCTGAATTGTGGGAACGGCAGGTGACCATGAAGGAAATGGGAAAACCCCAGCAGGGCAAACCCGAGGCCGCCCCGGCTGAGCCCGTCGCGCCTCCGGAAAAGCTCAACGAATACAGGAAAGTCTCCACGCTGCTCGACTTCCTCGCCAAGAGGGAGCAGGAACTCCTCATCCAATTCACCGCGGAAAGTTCGCGGGTCAAAGAGGTCCGGGGACAAATCGAGGAAGCCGAAAAGCTGAAAAAGAAGTTGGCGGAGGAAAACCCACTCCTGGCCAGATTGCCGGCTCAAGCCGACCGGTCGCTCGAGCAGGACCGGACCCTGCAGACGGAGACGGTCCGGATCGTGGCGCTCCAGGCAAAAATCCAGATTCTAAACTCCCAGCTGGAACGAATCCGCACCGAGGCCAGCGGGCTCAGCGACATGGAGGCGACCATCACCGAGTTGCAGAGAAAAAAGGAAATGGAGGAGAACCAGTACCGCTACTATTCCGCCAGCCTGGAACAAACCCGGATCGACGAAGCATTGGGCGCCGGAAAGATCTCCAACATCAGCGTCGCCCAGGCGCCTTCCGCTCCCTTCAAAGATTCCAGCGAGCTCCATAAACTGCTCGCCAAGGTCGTGGCCGGCGGCGTGTTTGGGGGAATCCTCCTGGCCTTCCTGCTCGAACTCTACCTGGACCGGACCTTGAAGCGGCCCATCGAAATTGAGACCCACATGCGTCTGCCCCTTTTCCTGACCATCCCCGACACCAGTCGCAACGGACACTCCCGCCTGATCAAGGCGTCGGGCAACGGACAACTGCCCTTGCCGGCGTCGGAGAATCGAAACGGGCATGGAGAGAACGGCGCCAATGGAAAGATCGTCCCCGCGGGCAAGGCCGACATTGCCCCTTGGGAAGACAGCCATTGTTTGCGGCCTTTCTACGAGGCGCTGCGCGACCGGTTGGTGACGTCCTTCGAGGTGCGCAAGCTCACCCACAAGCCCAAGCTGGTGGCGGTCACGGGTTGCGCCCATGGGGCCGGGGTGACCTCCATCGCCGTTGGCCTGGCCGCCACCCTTTCGGAGACCGGGGACGGGAACGTCCTGTTGGTGGATATGAACATCGAGCATGGTGCCGCCCATCATTTCTACAAAGGCAAACCTTCCTGCGGTCTGGAGGACGCCCTGGAAAATGAGAAACGCGATACCGCCCTGGTCCAGGAAAACCTCTACGTGGTCACCGAGGGCAAGAACAGCGATAAACTGCCGCGCATTTTGCCCAGGCGCTTCGCCAACCTCGTGCCCAAGCTCAAAGCCAGCGATTATGACTATATTATTTTCGACATGCCTCCCGTCAGCCCGATCAGCGTCACTCCCCGGCTGGCCGGCTTCATGGACATGGTGTTGCTCGTGGTGGAATCGGAGAAGGACCAGCGGGAAGCCATCCGGCGCGCCACTGTCTTGCTCACCGAATCCAACGCCACCGTCAGCGCCGTGCTGAACAAAAACCGGTCTTACGTGCCGGCCTGGCTGCACCAGGAAATGTAACGACTCATGTTCCGAAACCGCGTCTATTACCGGATCAAACCGCTGGTGCCCCGGGCCGTCCGGCTCTCGGTCCGCCGTTGGTTCGCGGTGCGAAAGCGGGCGCGGATTGGCGGCCGGTGGCCCATCATGCCCGGATCCGAGCGTGCGCCGGCCGGCTGGCCCGGCTGGCCGGACGGCAAACGATTCGCCCTGGTCCTGACCCACGACGTCGAGGGCCAGGCTGGCTTGAACCAATGCCGCCAATTGCTCGAGCTGGAAATGAAATTGGGTTTCCGTTCCTCATTCAATTTCATCCCGGAAGGCGAATACACCGTGCCGCGCGAACTGCGACACGAACTGGCCGAGAACGGATTCGAAGTGGGCGTCCACGATCTCGAGCATGACGGAAAGCTCTATCGGCGCCGCGAAGAGTTCGCCCAAAAAGCCGAGCGGATCAACCGCTATCTCGACGACTGGGGCGCGGCGGGTTTTCGTTCCGGCTTCATGCTGCACGAACTGGATTGGCTGCACCACCTCAACATCGAATACGATGCCTCGACCTTCGACACCGACCCGTTTGAGCCGCAGCCACACGGCGTGAGCACGATCTTCCCATTTTGGGTGCCGGCCCTTGGGAGTCGGAGGGAAGAAGATTGCAACGCGATCTCTTCAAGCGATCCGAAGCGCTCCCCGCCGGCCTCGCCGGGCTACGTCGAGCTTCCCTATACCCTGCCGCAGGATTCCACCCTCTTCCTGCTCCTGGGCGAGCGCACCCCGGAGCTTTGGTTCGAAAAACTGGACTGGGTGGCGAGCCACTCCGGCATGGCGCTGATCAACGTCCATCCGGATTACATTCATTTCGATCGTGAGCCTGCCTCGCCGTGGTCGTTCCCGGTGGAGATTTACGCGCAGTTCCTGGAATACGCCGTTCGCCGTTACGGCGCTTCCTTTTGGCAACCTTTGCCGAGGGACGTTGCCGCCTTCGTTGCCCAGGCCAAGCCGCGGCTCAGGCCTCCGCCCAGGCGTATCTGCATGCTCACTCATTCCTTTTACCAGGCTGACGCCCGGGTGACGCGCTACACGGAAGCGCTCGCCAGCCGGGGGGACCAGGTGGATGTCGTGGCTTTGCAATCGTCCGACGAAAGGCCGGGGCGCGAGGCTTTCGCCAACATCAACCTCGTGCGCATCCAGCCGCGCTTTGGCAAGAATGAACGCTCCCGGCTGTCCTACCTGGTCCCGCTGTTGCGCTTCCTGTTCGTCTCCTCATTTTGGACGGCCCGCCAGCACACGCGCAAACGCTATGACCTGCTCCACGTCCATAACGTGCCGGACTTCCTGGTCTTCGCGGCCTGGTGGCCCAGGCTCACCGGAGCGAAGGTAATCCTCGACATCCATGACATTCTCCCCGAGCTCTATGCCGCCAAGTTCAACTCGGCGGAGGATTCGTGGAGCGTCACTCTGCTGAAATGGATGGAACGAGCGTCGGCCCGGGTGGCCCATCGCATCATCGTGGCGAATCATCTCTGGCTTGAGAAGTACGCGGCCCGGACGGGCGCGAATGGCAAGTGCTCGGTCTTGATCAATCATGTCGATCGCCAGATCTTCCGGCCGCGGCCGCGCACCCGCCAGGACGGGAAGTTCATCGTCCTCTTCCCAGGCAGCCTGCAACGGCACCAGGGCCTGGAAGTCGCGATTCAGGCCTTCCAGAAAGTCAGCCCGGAAATTCCCCAGGCGGAATTCCACCTCTACGGCGACGGCGATTGGAAAGAGCATTTGGTCGCCCTGACCAACGCGCTGGGGCTGAACGCGAAGATCCACTTCTTCCACCCGCGGCCCATCCGCGAGATCGCCGAGATCATGGCCAACGCCGACCTCGGGGTGGTGCCGAAGCGGGCCGATTCTTTCGGCAATGAAGCTTACAGCACCAAGATCATGGAGTTCATGTCGCTGGGTGTTCCGGTGATCGTCGCGAGGACGAGAATCGATCAGTACTATTTCGATGACTCCGTGGTCCGCTTTTTTGAGTCGGGCAACCCGGACGCGCTGGCGGCGGCCATGCTGGCCGTGGCGCGTGATGCGGGCCTGCACCAGCGCGTGGTCACGCGCGCTTCCGCCTACGTCGCGCGTCACTGCTGGGAGACGCGCAAAGCCGACTACCTGCATCTCGTCGACTCCCTGATCGATAGCAGGCCGCGCGTCTCGCCCGCCCCTGCTTCCCATGAACCTCCTGATTGCGGATTGCGGATTACAGATTGCGGATTGCGTACTCCGCTACGGTTCATGGCTGGTGAGCAGGTTCGAAAGGAACAAGGAGCTTTCCATGAACCGACTTGTCACTTGTAACTTGTCACTAGTAACTGGCGATTGGCGGATGCTCTTCCCGATTGTGACGCTGCTTTCAATTTCCAGTTACCAGTTACCAGTTACCAGTTACAAGTCTAAGCGGTTCATGGTCCCAAGGCGCCGTCAATAAACCGTGGAGGCTACCCATGAACCGACTTGTCACTGGTAACTTGTCACTGGTAACTGGCGATTTGGAGATGCTCATCCCGAGCGTGACTATGTTTTCAATTTCCAGTTACAAGTTACCAGTCTAAACGGTTCATGGTCCCAATGCGCGGGGAAAGGACATGGAGGCTTTCCAGGAAACTGGCCAGATGACTTTGACAGGATGATTTCGGAGGATCCGGCTCCCGGGCTGGTCGCGAACTCGACGCCAACTCTTTCGCTCATGCGCTTCGACCGCTTCATCACCGTAAGCCTGGTCCAGCCCTTCCGCCGGGCGGGGCGCGCGGCTTCCGCGGCGCTGTCCCGCTGCCCGTTGGAGGTCGCCTGGTGGAACGGGAGCGGTTCCTCCGGGAACCGGCTGCCGATCCTGATGTATCACAGCCTTTCCGAAGAACCGGCACGCAGCTCGGTGTCTTACTACCAGACCTGCACCAGCCCCGCGGTTTTCCGGCAGCAGATGCATTTCCTGCGCGCGGCAGGCTACCGAGCGGTGTCGATCCACGACGGTCTTGAGCTATTGCAACGTTCCCGCATTCCGCCCTTCTCCGCTCCCGGCGGGGAGAAGGCAGTGCTCCGACAGGGCGAAGGACGGAGGGTGGGCCGGACGAAGATCCCGGTTCCAGAGCGAATCGTCGTGATCACCTTCGACGACGGATTTCGAGACTTTTACACGGAAGCCTTCCCGGTGTTGCGAAACTATGGATTCACCGCGACGGTCTTCCTTCCCACCGCTTTCATTGGCCGCGCGCCGCGTCGCTTCAAGGGCACGGAATGCCTGACGTGGGACGAGGTGGAAGAATTGCGAAGATGCGGCGTCCATTTCGGCTCGCACACGGTGAACCACCCTCGACTCATCGAGCTTCCCTGGAGATCCATCGAACACGAGCTGCGCGAATCCAAGAATCAACTGGAGCAGCGCGTCGGCGGACCGATCGCCGCGTTCGCCTATCCCTATGCCTTCCCCCAGGCCAACCAACCCTTCATGAGGCGGCTCAGAAACCTGCTCCTCGACACTGGCTACAGCTGCTGTGTCACGACCGAACTGGGCTGTGTGCAGGCCGGCGATGACCCCTACCGCCTGCGACGCCTGCCCGTGAATTCCTCCGATGATTGCGCCCTGTTTCGCGCCAAACTCGAGGGCGGATACGATTGGCTGGCCTACCCGCAGACGCTGATTAAGAGATTCTATGAACCTCGCCAGTTTTGTGATTATCACCCCGGCGCGTAACGAGGGACAATATCTCCAAAGGACGATCGACTCGGTCCTCGCGCAGACTCTAAGGCCACAGAAATGGATCCTCGTCAACGATGGGTCCACCGACGACACCGGAGCTTTGATCGACGCGGCGGCCGAACAGCATTCCTGGATCCAGGCGGTCCACCGGTCCGACCGGGGATTTCGCCAAGCCGGCAGCGGAGTGGTTGAGGCGTTCTACGACGGCTATTCCCGGCTCGGCGCAACACCGTGGGATTACCTCGTGAAACTGGACGGAGATCTCGCACTGGCACCGGACTATTTTGAGCAATGCTTCAAACATTTCCACGCCGACCCCCAACTCGGACTGGGTGGAGGGCTGGTCTGCATCGAACAACACGGCAAGGTCGAGGAGGATTCCAAGGGAGATCCTCGATTCCACGTGCGTGGGGCCACCAAAATCTATCGCCGGGCGTGCTGGCAGGAGATCGGCGGACTCTTTCGTGAAACTGGTTGGGACACGCTCGATGAGGTGAAAGCCAACATGCTCGGTTGGAAAACCCGCACCTTCAGAGAATTGAGGTTGCGGCAGTTGAAAGGCACCGGTGCCGCCGACGGCGCCTGGCGAAACTCGGTCAAGAACGGCCTGGCCAATTACATCGCCGGTTATCATCCGCTGTTCATGCTGGGCAAGTGCCTGAAACGCGCCTTCGCGCGGCCTTACCTGGTGGAGGCGGCCGGACTCTGGCTTGGTTTTATGAGCGGTTACCTGCGCGGCAGCCGGCAGGTGGACGACCCCGCCCTCGTCCAGTACTTGCGCGGCCAGCAATGCCGCAAAATGACACTGCGCCCCAGTATCTGGGACTGATTCAACACCGCATCGTTGCGCCGGGCCTTGCCGCGTGCCCGCCGCCGATCCTCAGCGCCATGGACCTCTCGATCATCATCGTCAACTGGAAGTCAGCCGGGCACGTCAAGCATTGCCTGGAGTCGCTTCGCGCGCAGACGACCGGCCTGCGCTTTGAAATTATTGTCGTCGACAATGCGTCCGGCGATGACTGCGGCGCGATCGTGGCGCGCGAGTTCCCCGACGTCACCTTCGTTCAGAGCGAAGCCAATGTCGGATTCGCCAAGGCAAACAATCTCGGTTTCCAAAAGGCCCGCGGCCAGACGCTCCTGTTCCTGAATCCGGATACGGAACCGGTCGGCACCGCGATTTTCACTCTCTACGAGCAGTTGCAGGCCCTGCCTGGGGCCGGAGCGGTGGGCCCGACTTTGCTCAACTCCGATGGCACGATCCAGACCAGTTGTGTGCAGTCCGTTCCGACCATCCTGAACCAGTCGCTCGATGCCGCCTTGCTGCCTGCGTGGTTTCCCCAGGCCCGGCTTTGGGGAAAAGCGATGCTCCGGGAGCAAAGCTCCGCCCCGGCGGAGGTGGAGGTTCTTTCCGGGGCCTGCCTCATGACCAGGCGGCAGGTCTTTGAAGCCGTCGGCATGTTTAACACCGGCTACTTCATGTATTCCGAAGACGTGGATCTCTGCTATGAGATCAGGCAAACCGGTTACAAGATCTACCATGTCCCGGGGACGGCCGTCATCCACCATGGGGGCATCAGCTCGCAACAGTCCCGCAGCGAATTCTCTTCCGTCATGATGAGCGAATCGGTCTGGCGCTTTCTGACCAGGACCAAGGGCCGCTGCTATGGCTTGGCCTACCGCGGAGCCATGATGCTTTCCGCCCTGTGCCGGTTGTTGCTGCTCGCCCTGGCGTCTCCTCTTTCCCTTTTCCGGGGCGAAGTGGCCACTCCGCGCAAATCGATTCGAAAGTGGCTGGCGATCCTGGGTTGGAGCGTGGGAGCACAGGCCTGGATCAAAAGATACAATTGATTTAAATGTCTTCCTCAAGCACTCCAGTAGACAAGCCGGTGGGCGTGCCGGCCGGGCGGTTCGGAATTACCTCGGAGGAACTGAGCCAGCTAAGGCAGGCCTTTCATGGCCCTGACTGGTATTTGCGAGGCGCCGAATATAACATCAAAATTCGCGCGGAAACGGTCAAGGCGTTTGTCCGGAACAATCATTTCGACTCGATCCTGGACATTGGTTGCGGTGACGGTTCTCTTTCGTTGCCTTTGCTCAATGCCGACAGCCGCCTGACCCTGCTGGATCAATCCCGGGCCATGCTCCGCATCGCGCACGCGCGCATCCCCGCCGAACTCGCCTCCCAGGCCCAAACTGTCCAGGCGGATTTCATGGACGTTCCGTTGGAGGATCGGCGCTTTGATCTGATCCTCTGCGTCGGAGTGCTGGCTTACATCGAACGGCGTCGCGAGTGTTTGGCTAAAATCAAGACCCTGCTCAAACCTGGTGGATCGGTGGTCCTTGAGTGCACCGATGCGGATCATTTTCTCAGCCGCGTGATTCTCGGCTACGAGACGCTCCGGCGCGCATTGCGACCCACCCGGCTACGAACCATGGTGGGATCGAGTGCCGACATCGTCTCCCTCTTCCAGGGGCTTGGATTTCAGCTCGTTGATTCTTTTCGCTACAGTTTGCCTCCGCCCGTGGTCCGCAAGGTAATCAGCCAGAAGCTTAGCTACCAGGCGATCCGATCCATTTTCGGAACGGCACGGCACAATCGTAATCCCTGGCTCGGGAACGAATGCCTCTATCATTTTGAGGATTCGTCCAAATGAGCGCGCGCGATCTCATTTCTCGCGCTCTTCGGCCATGGTTATCCCTCCCGGGCCTTCACTACTTTGCTACGCGCGTGCTTGGGGGACGCATTCGCAGCTGGAGTTTTGATGAAAGGTATCGGAGCGGCCGATGGAGTTATGCCACCAATCGAGCGTCGGAACTTGTCTCAGTATTGGAAAACCATGCGGCGAATGGACGAATCCTAATGCTTGGCTGCGGCACCGCGTCCATTGCCGGCGCGCTCGATCCTGCCCGCTACGAGTCAATTCTCGGCATCGACATTTCTTCCGTCGCGATTGCCAAGGCCCGGGAGCATGCGAACGACCGAATCCGCTTCGAAGTCGGGGATATGTTGAGCTGCCGGCCCATGCACACCTATGAGGTCGTGCTGTTCTCTGAATCACTCAACTACGTGAGGTGGTGGCAGCGGAAGGGGTTGTTGCAGCGCCTTGGCCGGCATCTCGCCCCGAATGGCTGCTTCATCGTCACCATCTCACAACCCAATCGATATGCCCGGCTGCTGGCCATGATCCGAAACAACTTCGCCGTTCTCGAGGATCGACCGTTCCAGAATTCTCGAAGGCATCTCGTGATCTTTCGATCAAGGCATTCCCATGGCCCGGATGAGGTTCACGGCCATCCCGGAGAAACCAGATGAACCTTTTTGCCGCGACCACCTTGGGGATTCTGATCGGCGTGGTGTTGTGCGCCGCGCGGCGCTGGGCGCTCATGGCGATGATGACCGGCATCTTGTACCTCACGCAAGGGCAGGAAGTCCAGGTCATGGGGCTGAACATGTACGCGTTGCGATTCCTGGAGCTGGCGGGATTTGCCCGGCTGATGGTCCGGCGGGAGTTTCAATTATCCATGTTGAACGGCGTGGACCGGGCCTTGCTCCTCGTCTATGGCTACACCACTCTCGTGTTTCTGCTGCGCTCGGTCGATGGCCAGACGTACTGGATCGGCCGGTCGACCGATGCTTTTCTTTGCTATTTCACTTTCCGCGGATTGATCGAAGACCTCGAGGACTTCCGGTGGTTCTTGCGTCATTTCATCGTCATTCTCGCGCCCTACACCGCGTTGATTGTCATCGAGTATTTCACCGGGAGTAACCCCTTTTACTTCATGGCGGACACTTCCTATGGCGGGTGGCTGAGGGAAGGAAGAATTCGCTGCTCCGGCAGCTTCCGGCATCCTTCCTTGTTGGGCACGCTGGGCGCGACGTTTTTTCCGCTCTACCTCGGCCTGTCCATGGTCAAGGCGGAACGCGTTCGCTCCTTGGCCGGGGTTGGTCTTTGCTTAATCATTGTCCTGGCTTCCAATTCCGGGGGACCTGCTGGTGCCACCGCGGTCGGACTGGCTGGCTGGCTGTTGTGGCGGATGCGATCGAGGATGCAGATCGTGCGTCGCAGCCTGGTGGCATCGATCGCCCTGTTGGCTATCCTGATGAAGGCCCCGGTCTGGTTCCTCATCGCGCGCGTCAGCACCCTGACCGGCGGTGACGGTTGGCACCGGGCCTATCTGATTGACGCGGCTCTGCGCCATCTGGACCAATGGTGGCTCTTGGGCATGCCCATAACCGGAACCAAGGAATGGTTCCCCTATTCCCTGGCCGCCACTGGTGGAGCGGACATTACCAACACCTTCATTTCTTTTGGTTTCACTGCCGGGCTGGGCGCAATTGCTCTGCTCATCTTTCTCTTCACTCGGGCCTTCCGCGGCCTCGGCCACCGCTTGCAGATCGTGCGATCCCGATCTCAAGCGCCGGGTGAAACAGAATTCCTGCTCTGGGGCATGGGAGTCATGTTAGCCGTCCACATATTCAACTGGTTCGGTATCACTTATTTTGATCAGACCTATGCGACCTGGTTTATGCAGCTCGCCGCAATCGCCGCACTGGGAGAGGCATGGGTCGAAAGTGAATCGCGGGAAACAGGCGCGGTCGCCGGTTTACCCGACGAAATGGCGACCTCCTGATTATGGCGCAACGGCCTTTGCCATCCGAGTCGGACGTTCACGCGAAGCCGGATGAGACAACTTAAACGCATGGCCTATGTGAGCGTCATTATGCCCTGCTTCAACCACGGGCGTTTCCTGCGGGAATCAATCGCCGGTGTCCTCAACCAGTCGTGGCAACCGGAAGAGCTCGTGGTCGTGGACGACGGTTCCACGGACGACTCCCGCGCGGTGATGCTGGATGTTGCCCACCGGGACGACCGCGTGAAGCTGGTTTTGCGCGAGTCCAACCGGGGGCCCTCCCGTTCCCGCAACGACGCGCTGCGGATAGCCGTGGGCGACTATGTCGCGTTTTGCGATGCCGACGATGTTTGGTTGCCGCAAAAACTGGAAGTGCAGGTGGAGGCGCTTCGGCAGCGACCGGATTGTGCTGCGACCTACTGCGATTCGCTGATGGTGGATGAAGCAGGGGTGTCCCAGGGGCGAAGGTTCTCCGACGAATTTCCCCCGCCGGCCCGGCCAACGGGCCGTCTGTTTGCGGAACTCTGCACGCGGAATTTCATCAACATGCCCACGGTATTGTTGCGCCGCGATTGCCTTGGGCAGACGGCGTGGTTTGACGAGCATACCCGGGTGTTGGAGGACTGGTGGTGGTGGATCCAGCTCTCGAGGAGGCATCAATTTGTGTATGTGGATCAGCCGCTGGTCAAATACCGTGTGCACAACCGCAGCACCAGCCTCACCCAGCGACGCGACTACCATCTCAACCGGTGCAAGGTGGCCCGGCGGGTGCTCGATCAATATCGCGATTTACCTGCGCCCATTCGCGCCCGGATCTGGTACCAGATGGGCATCGACCTGGGCTGCCTGGGCAAGGAACGAATGGCGCGGAAATGCCTGTGGATGGCTCTGACGGCCGAGGCCACGCGCGGGCGAGGCGGACCGCTCTTCCTGAAAGCCGCCGCGCGGTGGGCGCTGCTGGCCATCCCGCGGACGAATTGACCGACCCGAATCGGCATGACCGAAATCGTTTTAGAGGCCGGGCGCACCGAACGCCAATACTGGCGTGATATCTGGCATTACCGCGAGCTCTTCTATTTATTGGCCTGGCGGGATATTCTGGTTCGCTACAAACAAACGGTCATCGGCGTGGCTTGGGCGTTGATCCGGCCTTTCCTGACGATGGTGGTCTTCACCTTTGTGTTTCACCGGCTGGCCAACCTGCCGGCGCCGGGCTCAGTCCCCTACCCGTTGCTCGTCCTGGCGGCCATGTTGCCCTGGCAATTCTTCGCCACCGCGTTGTCCGAATCGAGCAGCAGTCTGATTGGCAACGCGAACCTCATTTCCAAAATCTACTTCCCGCGCTTGATCGTGCCGGCCGGCGCGGTCGTCACCAGCTTTGTCGATTTTCTCATCTCGTTCGCCATCCTGCTCGGGATGATGGCCTGGTATCAGTTTTGGCCGGACTGGCGTTTCCTGGCTCTGCCGCTCTTCTCTGCCCTGGCGTTTGCTGCCGCCATGGGCGCGGGTTTGTGGCTCTCCGCCTTGAATGTCGCCTACCGCGACTTCCGGTACGTCGTGCCGTTCCTTGCGCAATTCGGCCTTTATGTTTCCCCGGTGGGTTTCAGCAGCGGCATTGTGCCGGAAAACTGGCGCCTGTTTTACGCCGTCAACCCCATGGTTGGCGTCATCGAGGGTTTTCGCTGGGCGCTCTTCCGCGGGGAATCGTCGCTGGACTGGCACGCCCTCGGCCTCAGCTTTGGCGTGATTCTCATTTTGTTGGGCAGCGGAGTCCGCTACTTCCGCGCCGTGGAAAAAACTTTCGCCGACGTCATTTGAATTGAGCGATTGGATCATTAAAGTCGAAGGCCTCGGCAAACGTTACCGGATCCGGCACGAGGAGCCCAGCGAACGTTATACCGCCCTGCGCGACGTCCTGGCCAACAAAGTCAAAGGGCTCTTCCATCGTCCGAAATCCGAAATCCGCAATCCGAAATCAACCGAGGATTTCTGGGCCTTGCGGGATGTCTCCTTCCAGGTCAGGCAGGGGGAAGTCGTCGGCATTATTGGCCGTAATGGGGCGGGGAAGAGCACCCTGCTCAAAATCCTCAGCCGGATCACCGAGCCGACCGCCGGCCGCGTTCGCCTCCGCGGCCGCCTGGCGAGCCTGCTGGAAGTCGGCACCGGCTTTCACCCGGAACTCACCGGCCGGGAAAATATTTTCCTGAACGGCGCCATCCTGGGCATGACGCGCGCCGAGATCAAACGGAAGTTCGATGAGATCGTGGGCTTCGCCGGGGTCGAGAAGTTTCTGGATACACCGGTCAAGCGCTACAGCAGCGGCCTGCACGTGCGGTTGGCCTTTGCTGTGGCCGCGCACCTCGAGCCGGAGATTCTCGTGATCGATGAAGTCTTAGCGGTGGGCGACGTGGTCTTCCAAAGGAAATGCCTGGGCAAGATGCAGAACATTGCCGCCACCGGACGGACCGTGCTCTTTGTCAGTCATAACATGCAGACGATCGTCAGCCTGACCGATCGTTGCCTGTGCCTGGAGCTGGGATCCATTTCGGCAACCGGCAAGCCGGGCGCGGTGGTGCAGCATTACCTGGCCACCCAGGCCCGTGAATCTTTGATTTACCTCCACCAACCCGAGCCACAGGCTCCCACCATTACCCGGGTGGAGTTGAAAACCAGCCATCCCCGCAACACCCAGCATTTCGGGGCAGCCATGGAAGTGCACGTGGAAATCGCCACGCCCTTTCCCGTTCGGAACGCGGCGATTTCCTTTCAAGTGATCTCCGCTTCCCAGCAAGCAGTTCTTCACGTGCTCAATCTCGACTCGGAGTTGCCGATGCTTCGCGCGAGCGGAACCCAGCGCCTGGTGTGCCGATTCCCTTGTTTGCGGCTTTACCCCGGGCATTATCACCTGAAATTCCACCTCGGGGCCAGCAACCCGCGGCGCAAATTCAGTGCGCCCAGCCATGTCTGCCCGTTTGAGGTCACGATTTTTGACCGCATCCGGGAGTTTTACTGGTATCCGGAGCACGCCACTTACGTCGAGGACTGCGTGTGGGAAAGTTCCGCGATTAATTGACCATGCTTGGGGACCATGAACCGGAACGCCGCCGGTCGCGCAGCCATGTACGATTTACGATGTACGATTTACGAGCGCCGCGCCGCGCAGTGCAGATGGCCGGGCGCGCGCATCGCGTAGAGTCGCGATCACTCCATCGGAAGCTCGTAAATCGTACATCGTAAATCGTAAATCGCTGGGCCCGAGAAACCGTCCGGTCCGAATCACCAAGTTCATGGAGAGCGCGGCCTCCATCCTGATCAAATGAATCCAGGCTTGGATACGATTAAGGCTTATTACGACGACAGAATTGACGGCAAGATCCTGGACTTCGTGCAGGCCAATCCCCGGGTCGAAGGCGCGCTCAAAACCCTCGTGGAATGGGCGCCCCGTTCGGCGCGGCGGATCCTTGAGATTGGCTGCGGGGTCGGCGCAACCACCTGGCGCATGTCGCGCATTTGGCCCGAAGCGGAGGTGATCGGGATGGATCTTAGTCCGCGCTCGTTGGCCGTGGCCCGAAAATGCTTCCAGAATTCCAACCTGAGCTATCGCGAGGGACGGTTGGCCGAGGGCTTTTTGCCTGGGCAGTTTGATTACATCGTGCTGATGGACGTGTATGAGCACATTGCCAGGCCAGAGCGGCCGACCTTCCGCGCCGCCCTGAAGTCTTTGCTCGCCGAAAACGGCCGGATCTTCCTGAGTTTCCCGACTCCGCTGCATCTTGCGGATCTGCGGATCCACGCGCCCAAAGAAATCCAGCCGGTGGACGAAGACGTGACGCCCGAATGCATCCTGCATTTGGCCGGCACGGTAACGCGCGAGATCCTCTTCTACAAAGTGGTCGGCATCTGGAGATATGGTGATTACGCACACGCGGTCATTGGCAGGATTCCGAATCTGGACCCTGTCATGCCACGCAATCCCAGGTCGGGCGCGCTCCAATTCGTTCGAACGACCGTCAAGCGGCTGATCCGCCCGCGCCGAGCGTCGCTTGAGCCGGTGACCAATCTGCTCGGTCCGGACGAGGCGGCGCCAGGTTCATCCCTGGCGCGACGAATACCGGCCCTTTCGCGTTCCGTCCGCGAACAGCTGGTCGCGGCGTGGCGTTCCCAACCCAAAGGCTGACCGCAAATGGAAGCGCGCGTTGATGACGATTTCACGAAGCCGGCGTTTCGAGCGGCGACGTTGGACAAATTCATTCCTCGGCAGGCGATCCTGTCAGCGCTGTTGGAACAGTTGCCTAGCTTTCAGGGAACGGTCCTGGATCTTGGTTGCGGCCGGATGCCATATAAAGGCCTGGTCCTGGCTGCTCCGAGCCGCGCTCGCCAATACATCGGGATGGATTTGAAGGATAACATTTATGGCAAACCTGACCTCGCATGGGATGGAAGGACCATTCCGCTGGATTCGAATTCGGTCGAATGCGCCATGGCCACGGAAGTTTTCGAGCACTGCCCCGATCCGCAGAACGTGATGTGTGAAATTCTCCGCGTCTTGAAACCGCGTGGCAGGCTCTTTTTCACCGTTCCATTCCTCTGGCCTTTGCATGACTCGCCGCACGACGAGTATCGCTTTACGCCCTTTGCCCTGGACCGCCATTTGCGCAACGCCAGGTTTGACCAAATCAAGATGAAGGCGCTCGGCGGATGGGATGCAAGCCTGGCGCAAATGATTGGTCTATGGGTGCGCCGGCGGCCGATGAACAAGTACCAGCGGAGGATTCTCTCGATCCTGGCGAGGCCGCTGATCAGTTATCTATTGCGACGCGATCATCCACCCGGCGTCGATACGGATCAAACCATGATCACCGGCATTGCGGGAAGTGCAGTCAAGCCCTGTCCATGAGCTATCCTCTGGCTGTTTTCGTTCCTGCCATCGGCGTTCGTTCGGAAAGCTTTATCCGCCGGCATCTCCACGACCTATTGCCCAGCGGCACGATCGCGATCGCCGCGGCAAAGGCCAATGGAGAATATGGTGGCCATTGGGAGGCCAACTGCCCGGCGCTGGTCCTGGAGGGACTGGGTCGGACCTGGGAAGGCGGAGCGCGTTTCCTGGCGCGGAAAATTGGCATGCCGGCCGCCGATATGGCGGGCCGGGCCGTGGCGCGCTTTTTGAAGAAGCACCAGGTGCAGGTGATTCTGGGGGAGTATTTGGATCGGGCGCTGCCCTGGCTGCCACTGGCGCAGGATTTGGGCATCCGGTTCTTCGGCCATGCCCACGGCTACGATGTTTCGCGGAGCTTGCGGGAAGCAAAATGGCAAGAGGAATATCTCCATTACAATCGAAGCCATGGGGTCATTGTCAGAAGCGAGCGACATTTTCAGCGCCTGGCCACGCTGGGAATTGCCGAGCCAAAGCTCCACCTGGTTCACGGTGGGGTGGATGTGCCGGCTCAGCCGGCAGAGCGGGGACCGCACAAAGGCGTGCGTTGCCTGGCGGTCGGCAGAATGGTGGCAAAGAAGGCGCCGATTCTCACCTTGGAGGCCTTTCGGCGCGCCGCCGAAGTCCATCCCGATTTGCGCCTGGATTATGTCGGAGCGGGAGAATTATTGCCCGCTGTAAAACAATTTGTGAGCGCCTTGCATCTTTCCGATCGTGTCACGTTGCACGTCGGGGTCAGCGACGAGATGGTGCAGCGGTTGATGGCCGAGGCTGACATTTTCTTGCAGCACTCCATCACTGATCCCGACACCGGGGATGAGGAGGGACTGCCCGCGGCAATCACCGAAGCGATGGCGCAAAGTTTGCCGGTCGTGGCCACTCGTCATGCGGGGATTCCCGAGGCGGTGCTGGAAGGATCCACTGGTTACCTGGTGGATGAAGGGAACAGCGTGGCGATGGGGGAACGGATCATTGAGTTGGCGGGTGACGAAGCGCTGCGCCGGAGCATGGGCATCGCCGGCTGGCAGCGCGCGAAGGTTTGCTTCGCCTGGCAGAAGGAGCGGACCGAACTGCTCAGGATCATGGGGCTGGAATGCTGAATAGCCAGGTTTCTTGTATGCTCTCCACGTCCGTTCTCATCCCGACTTATAATCGCGCCGCGATTCTCTCGGAAACATTGCTCGCTCTCACGCAAGTGCAGAGGACGGACACGAATGTCCAGTGGATCATCATTGATAACAACAGCAATGACGCAACCCGCGCCGTGGTTGCTGAGTTCGCGAAGAAACTCAACCTGGCTTACCTGTTCGAGCCGAGACCCGGAAAGAATCGCGCCCTCAACCAGGCACTGACCCAATGCGCCCTGGGAGACATTGTCGTTTTTACGGATGACGACGTCACACCCGGGACCGATTGGCTGTCACAGATTGCCAGGTCCTGCCTGGAGTATCCGGAGTATTCGGTGTTCCGCGGTCGGATTATTCCGCAATGGCCGGTGCAGAGCGAAGCGCTTTGGGCGCAGGATCGATTTATCCAGGCGTTTGGTTTCGCCCGGCATGATTATGGGCCAGGTGTCCAGCCGTATCCCGCCGGATCCTATCCCTTCGGTCCAAACTTCTGGGTGCGGCGGGAAGTCTTTCGGAAGGGATTCACATTCGACGAGAGGGTGGGGCCTCGACCGGCCAATCGCATTATGGGAAGCGAGACTCGATTTCTGATCAATCTGGCAACGGCCGGCTATGCCATGCTGTATTATCCCGGCGCTAAACTGCGGCACCGGATCCAGAAAGCGGCCTATTCCCCGAAGGCGATTCATCGAAGGGCCCTGTCGCTTGGACGCGCGGGGATCTACTTGTCCGGCTTGCCCAGGCCGCGGCTGAGGGAAAAATGTCCAGCAGCGTGGGTCGCCTATCTCCTGGTGAAAATGGCCTATGCGTCCGTGCTGCGCCTCTGCTCCGTCGCCTCCTTCTCCGAAAAAGAACGGCTGCGGCGCGCGGTCAACGCCCTGACGATTCTGGGCAACGCCCTGGAAAGCTTGCGCGCGGGCGGCTCGGTAGTGACAAAACCTCCATCGGCAAATCGGGGCGATTCAGTCTCGAACGAGATCCGCCATCACCCGGAGCTTCTCCCCGCGCCAGAGGGCAGCGAGGAAGAATCACCCTTCGGGCTGAACCACCACCCGGGAATGATCCTGCGGAACAGCGCGAAATGATCTCCCGGGATAAGAGGGCGACAAAGTTGGCGGGTGACCGGCCGCGATCCGGCGGTGCCGCAACCCTGGCTTGCTGGTTGGCGGCCGCCGGCGGGACATGGGCCCAAGATGCTCCGCCCCCGAGCCCGGCCCTGCCCGAATCACCGCGCGCTTTGCAGACCGGCGACGCGAATCGAACGGACTGGACGGTCCTGCCCGAAGGATCGAGCGCCGCTCCAACCGACAGTTACCCGCTCAGATGGGGCCCGATCCGGGCCCGTCCACACCTGGATTATCTCTTCGTCTACGGGGATGGTGTTCCCTCCCGGCCGGGCAGAACCTTGACGACGGTGGTGAATCAATTCTCACCCGGCGTCCTGTTCGAAGTGGGGCGCCATTGGGTCCTGGACTACACGCCGATCCTGAAGTTTTATTCAAACAAGGAATTTAGAGACACGCTCGACCATTCCGTGGTCCTGAGAGGCAACACGACCTATGAGGATTGGCGTTTCGGCCTGGTTCAAGGCTACCGATCCGCATCCGACCCGCTGATCGAGACCAGCAGACAAACGGATTTGCAGGATTTCACCACGGGAATCAATGCCGCTCATTTCCTGAACAGCAAGGTGTCCCTTACCCTGGGCGTCAACCAAAACATCCGGCTGGCGGAACAATTCACCAGTTCCACCGAATGGTCGGTCGGCGACTGGTTGGATTACCATTTTGGGCCCGGCCTGACCCTCGGGTTGGGCTGCGGCGTGGGCTATGTCGACGTTGACGAGGGCTCGAATATGGCCTACGAGCAGGTGCAAGGCAGGATCGACCTGCGCGCGACCGAGAAGTTCAGCTTCCAATTCCAAGCGGGCGGCGAAGCGCGCCAGTTCCTCGATTCCGACGAACCCACCCTGTTCAACCCAATCTTCTCGGGACGGATGAAATACGTGCCATTCGAGTTGACGACGCTCTCGCTTTGGGCAAAGCGCAACGTGAGTGTCAGCTACTTTGAGAACCAGGTTTACGAGAGCACGGAGCTGGGCGGCGGCCTGCGCCAACGCCTGCTCCAGAGTTTCTACCTCGATCTGAGCGGCGGCTACCGCCTGGTGAAGTTCGTGGCTACCGCAGCTCAAACCGCGGTCGACCGGGAGGACAATCACACTTTCTTCCGGGTCGGGCTGAGTCGTTCTTTCCTGAAGAACGGAACGCTCACGGCCTTTTATCATTTCAGCAACAACGATTCGAAACAGAACGATTTCAGCTACTCCAGCAGCCAGGTTGGATTTGCAATCGGTTATCGTTTCTAGCTGTTCCGCTCCAGCGCATGCGCCATCCCGATTTAACCGAAAACTTCGTGGCAACGGATCGGCCGAGCCGGCAGATCTCGCGGCGGCGGGAGACTTTGAAACGGCTTCGCCCCTTCCTGATGTTCACGCTTTTGCTGGCGCTCGGCTTTGGCAAACCCTTATACGACCTGGCGCGGTATGCGATGGACAATGAGCTCTATTCGCACATCCTGCTCGTTCCCTTTGTCAGCCTTGGCCTGATTTGGGTGAAACGACCCCAGCTCTCGCTCGATTCCAGGCCGGCCCCGCAGTTTGCCGTTTTCCCTTTCACCATCGGATTGACCGTGCTCGCCGGATTTTGGTTCGGGATTGACTCGGGCTGGCAGCCGACGACAGAGGACTACCTGGCGCTGACCATATTCCCCTTGATGACCTTCGTGATCGGCGCCTGCTGTCTTTTCCTTGGCCACGAAACCGGCCGCGCCATTGCCTTCCCCATCACCTTCCTCTTCTGCATGGTGCCTTTTCCTACCGTGTTCCGGGACCTGATCGAAGTGTTCTTTCAGCAAACTTCGATGGCGGCCGCCTACGCCATGCTCCACCTGGGCGGCACACCGGTGTTCCGGCAGGGACTGGAATTGCAATTACCCGGCTTCAGGATGGAGGTGGCCCAGGATTGCAGTGGCATTCGCTCCAGCCTGATGTTGTTTATCACCAGTTTGCTGGCCGGCCATCTCTTTCTCCGGAGTCCATGGAAACGGGGATGGCTGGCCCTGGCCGTCATTCCCCTTGGGATCCTGCGCAACGGCCTGCGCATTTTTACGATCGGCGAGCTTTGTGTTCATGTCAGTCCGGATATGATCAACTCCTACCTCCATCGGCGAGGAGGCCCGGTCCTTTTTTGTGTTATCGCTGATCCCGTTTTTCTTGCTGTTATACTTCCTGCGGAGGTCGGAGCGCCGCCGCTCCTAGTCCCGCCTTGCAACGAATCAACTTCCTCTCCTTCGCACTCCCATAGTGAGAGTCACTGAATTCCGACAGCATCTGGTTCGGCGGCCAGCGCGAGCCGGTTTGATGCCTTGCGCCTTTGCGTCTTTGCGTTTTAAACGCGTCGGTTTCAACGCAGAGACGCAGAGGCGCGAAGACGCGGAGAGGACTTGGCCAAGAGGCGGTTGATTGGATCGGTCGGCCGCGCGCGATCGCCGAGAACCGGAGCGCGAGATTGTTGACGGATGAACCGTGGACGGCCAGTCGGTGGAGTGAACGGGGATGGGCCGATCTGGCCGGTGTCAATGGCAACATCCCCGGCAGCTCATCCCCGTCGCTCTGACGTTATCCGTGAAATCCGGGTCATCCGTGGTCAACCTCTGCTGGCGAAACTCGACGACCTCCCTCACCAAATGCTTGGGACAATGAAGGCGATGTTGAAGGTACTCATTCTGGGAAACGAATAGTCTGAGGCGACCACGGATGTCACAGATATCACGGATATTTACCTGTGCAGCGCGTCCACAGGTTCTCGGGCCGAAGAGGTATCCAGGGCAGCGCTTGGCTCAGCCCTTGGCTGGGTTCAGACGAGCCGTTGGGCCGCAACGATGGCGGCTTTGATACCCACGGTGTCCAGCGGAAAAGATATGGGTAAAGATGAGCCCGGGGAGAGGGGGGATCGTGTCGGAGCGTCTTGAAAACTCCCCTGCTCTCGCGGTTGCCGCGTTAGTAGAAAGCGCATGGGACGCTCCATCCGCCGAACAACGCCACTTCGTCCCAGCGCGGCAATTAGTCCTCCCTCTCCCCGGGGGAGAGGGCCGGGGTGAGGGCGGGCGTCGATGACTCCTGAACACTTACCAAACCTTATGGTTCGCTTTCAACGCTGGGTGACGTCATTGCTCGTCGCGGTGCTGACGATGATCGGCAGCGCCGGCTGTTCCAAGGAATTCAGGAAAAATCGCTACCTCGAACGCGCCAACCGCGAGTTCACCGCCGAACAGTACGAAAAAGCGGAGCTGGAATATCTCTGGGTGCTCCAGGTCGCTCCGCTCAACCCGATCGCGGTCCGGCGGTTGGGCGTCATCTATCACGAACAGGGCCGGCTTCCCCGCGCCATTGCTTATTTGCGCAAAGCGACCGAGTTGGAGCCGGACAATCTCGAAGTGCGCCTGAAGCTCGGGTTGAACTACATGTCGGTGGGTCAATTCAAAGAGGCGGGAGGGGAAGCCAGGCGGATCCTGGAGAAGCAGCCGGGCCACGAAGAGGCGCTCCTGTTGCTGGCCGATTCGGCCATCACTTCCAAACAGATCCTCGAGACCCGCCAGCGGATCGAGGAACTCCGGCAACAGGACCAGGACCGGGCCGGTTATCATTTGGCCCTGGGCGGGCTCCACCTCCGGCAACACGACTTGAATAAGGCGGCCAGCGAGTTCCGGAAAGCCCTGGCCCTCGACCCGAAGTCCGGCGCGGTCCAGCAGTCCTTGGGCAACCTGCATTGGATGCAGGATGATTTGCCGGAGGCCGAGCGGGCCTTCAAAACCGCCGCCGATCTGGCCCCCCTGCGCTCCGCCCGGCGGTTGAGATACGCCGAATTCAAACTCAAAACTGGCGCGACCGAGGAAGCCAAGCAGGCCCTCGAAGAAATCACCCGGAAGGTGCCCGACTACCTGCCGGCCTGGACTTACCTGATGCAAGTGTCATTCGCCGAACGGAAGTACGAGGACTGCGCGAATTTGATCCAGAAGGTCCTGGCCAAAGATTCCGCCAACTTCGAAGCGTTGATGCTGGGCGGCAACCTGCTGCTGGTGCGGGGCGAAGGCGCCAAAGCGGTCGCCGAATTCGAACGGATTAACTCGATCTACGGACGGGTTCCCCGGGCCCGCTATCAGCTGGCCCTCGCCCAGCTCCTGAACAACGACTTCGGCAAAGCCGTCCGCAGCCTCAACCGGGCGCTGGCGCTCGACCCGAATCTCGCGGAAGCCATCCTGTTGCTCGCCGAACTCAACATCCGGAAGAGCAACCCGAGCCCCGCCATCACTTCCTTGACGCAGCTGGTCAAGCAACGCCCGCAAATTGCCCAGGCCCACTTGCTCCTGGCCAACGCTTATCTCGTGCAAAAAAATCCCGACGAAGCAGTCGCCGTCTATAAGCGCATGGCCGGATTCTTCCCAAAAAATCCCCAGGTCCCCCTCCTCATGGGCAGCGTGCTGGCGCAGCAGAACAAGCGGACCGAAGCCCGCCAGGCCTTCGCGACGTCGCTCGAACTTGCCTCGGATTACCTGCCCGCGCTCGAACAACTCGTGGATTTGGACATCGTGGACAAACAATTCACCAACGCCATGGAGCGGGTGAAACAACAAATGGAGAAAAAACCCGGCGCCGCCGAGATGTGGCTCCTGCTCGCCAAGGTCCACCTGGCGCAAGGCGAGGTGAACCAGGCCGAGAGCGCCTTGCTCAAGGCCATCGGGATGGATCCGGACCTGCGCGATGCCTATTTGCTGCTCGCCGAGCTCTACGTGACCTCCAACCGGCATCAACAGGCGCTGGATAAACTCGTCCGGCTCGTCGGCAAGACCAACGATGTCCCCGCCTTGATGCTCATCGGCATGATCCACGAACAGAGCAGAAGCTTTTCCGCGGCGCGGGAAAGCTACGAAAAGCTTCTGGCGATCAACCCGAAATTCAGCCCCGCTTTGAACAACCTGGCCTATCTCTATTCCGAACATTTCGGCCAGCTCGACAAAGCATACCTGACGGCGGAGAAGGCCAGGCAACTGCTGCCGTACGACCCCCATATCGCCGACACGCTGGGCTGGATCCTTTACAAGAAGGGGGAGTACCCCCGCGCCCTCGGGTTGCTCCAGGAAAGCGCGTGGAAGCTCCCCGTCGAGCCGGAAGTCCAGTTCCATTTGGGCATGACTCATTATCTCATGGGTGAAGAAGAGACCGCCCGCCTTGCGCTCGAGCGGGCGCTGCAAGGAAACAAGGAGTTTCCCGGCAAAGAAGAAGGACGCCGCCGCCTTTCCGTGCTGGCGATCGACACGAAGACGAACCGCCCGGCCGCGCTGGCGGAGGTGGAGGTGATGCTCCGCCAGGAGCCCGATGACCCGGTGGCCCTGGGTCGATTGGCCGCAATCCAGGTGCGAAACGGCGCGATGGAGAAGGCGGCCAAGACCTATGAGCGCGCGCTGAAAATCAATCCCGGCAATGCCCGGCTGCTGGTCAACCTCGCGCAGCTCTATTCCGGTCCCCTGAAGGATCCCCGCCAGGCCCTGGCGCTGTCCAAGGAGGCGCATAACCTGGCTCCGGAAGATCCGTTCATTGCACACACCTTGGGATGTTTGGTCTTCCAGGCTGGCGATTATCAGTGGTCGTTGAGCTTGCTGCAGGAGAGTGCCCGAAAACTCGCCCGCGACCCGGACGTGTTCTACGACCTGGCCTGGGCTTGCTACGCTGTTGGGCAGGTGAGTGACGCGGAAACAAACATGCAAAGCGCCTTGCAAGCCGGCGCGACCCCCGCCCACTTCGAGGAGGCAAAGCGATTCCTGTCCCTGATCGCTTCCTCGCACAACCCGGCGCGCGCTCGTGAAGCTTTGGCCCAGGCGGAGCAAATTCTAGTGGCGGACCCGGCCTATGTCCCGGCCCTGGTCATCCTGGCGACGGTCCACGAGCAAGAGGGCCGCTACGCGCAAGCCAAACAGCTCTACGAACGCATCCTGGACCATTACCCGCTCTTTGTCCCGGCGACCAGGCAGTTGGCCCTCCTCTACGCCGGCCATTTTGGCAATGACGAAAAGGCCTATGAACTGGCGGTGAAGGCGCGCTCCGCGTTCCCGGATGATCCGGAGCTGGCCCGGACGCTGGGGATCCTGAGTTACCGCCGGCGGGATTACGTGAGGTCCGCGCAATTGTTGAAGGAAAGCATCCGCAAATGGAACAACGATGCGGAGCTGGCTTACTACCTGGGGATGGCCCACTACCGGCTCAAGGAACGGAAGGAGAGCAAGGAAGCCCTTTTGCGTGCCGTGGCATTGAATGACCAGGCGCCGTTCGTTGAGGAAGCGAAGCGGGTGATCACCGAGCTGAAGTAAATGTGCCTGGTAGGGACGGGTTCCACCCCGTCCCACTTTTCCCCTGATGGCGTCCGAACCAAAAGAGGCGGCGCCTGGGACGCCCGACGCGTTGGGAGTTGCCGCTCGATTCGTCTCGGCGCGCGCATGCGATCCGGGAAAGTTAGGGACGCGGTGGAACGCGTCCCTACCACGAGGATGGATATCACCTTGATCCTTTCGATTGCCGGCGCCAGCTGCGCCGGGATCCTGGCGCTGGTCATGGCGATGGCCGCGCGGCGCTCTCCGACCCAGTGGGTGCTGGTGGCGGGCCTGGGCGTATTGGCGGCCGAGAGTTTATGCACCGCGCTGACCGCCGACGCGGTCCTGCCACAAGCGATGATTTACTGGCAGAATTGGAGATTGGTTGCCTTGTCCTTTCTGCCTGGCCTCTGGCTCTGTTTCAGCCTGAGCTACGCCCGCGGAAATTATCGCGAGTTTCTCATCCGCTGGCGGCTGCTCCTGGCGGGGGCGTTCCTCCTGCCGGTGGGGCTGGCGGTGGGGTTCCATGGCCGGCTGATCGTTTCGATCGCTCAAACCGGCGCGGGCCTTCACTGGCTGTTTGGCTTGGGCACGCCGGGTATTTGCCTGATCCTGCTGTTTCTGATCAGCGCGATCCTGCTGTTGATGAATCTCGAACGCACCTTCCGAACTTCCGTCGGGACCATGCGTTGGCGGATCAAATTCATGATCCTGGGCCTGGTTGTCCTGTTTGCGGTCCGGGCCTACACCAGCAGCCAATTCCTCCTGTTCCGCGGAATTGATCTCTCCCTGGACGCCGTCAACTCCGGCACCCTGATTGTCGCCTGCCTCCTCGTTCTGCGTTCCCTGTTGCGCGCGGGCCATTTCGACGTGAATGTCTACCCGTCGCATTCCGTGCTGCACAACTCCCTGACGGTGTTGCTGACCGGGATCTATCTGCTCATCGTCGGGGTGTTTGCGAAGGTCGTGACGTTCCTCGGAGGAGATGACGCTTTTCAACTCCAGGCCTTCCTGGTTTTGGCGGCGCTGGTGTTGCTCACGATCCTGCTGCTTTCCGAACGGCTGCGCCTGCTCACGAAACGCTTCGTCAGCCGCCATTTTCAACGGCCGCTCTACGACTATCGAACGGTGTGGCGCAGTTTGACCGAAGGCACCGCTTCGCGAGTCGAACAGACCGACTTGTGCCGGGCCGTGGCCAGGTCGGTCTCGGAAATATTTCAAGTCCTCTCCGTCACCGTCTGGCTGGTGGATGAGCGGAAAGAGCGCCTGCTCTTCAGGGCTTCGACGTCGCTCACCGAAGCGCAGGCCAAACAGCCCAACCTGTCCGCCGCGCAAATGGCGCAGGTGATTGACGCCTTGCGCGAACATCCCGGGCCGCTGGACATCGAGTCCTCCGGTCAGACCTGGACCGCCCTGCTCCGGCGGCTGCATCCCGATGAATTCCGCGAAGGAGGCAATCGCATTTGTGTTCCGATGACGGCGGGAGGCGAACTGCTCGGCGTCATCACCCTGGGCGACCGGGTCGGCGCCGTGCCGTGTTCGCTCCAGGACTTTGATTTGCTCAAGTCGGTCAGCGACCAGGTCGCGGCCAACCTGCTGAACATCCACTTGTCCCAGCGGCTGGCGCAAGCCAAGCAATTCGAAGCCTTCCAGGCCATGTCCGCCTTCTTCGTCCACGACCTGAAGAACACGGCCACGACTCTCTCGCTCATGTTGCAAAATCTTCCCGTGCATTTTAACGACCCTGGCTTCCGGCAGGACGCGTTGCGGGGCATTTCCAAAACCGTCGTCCACATCAACGATCTCATCAGTCGCTTGAGTCGATTGGGACAGGACATCCCCATCCACGCCGTCGACTCGGATTTGAATGTCCTGGTGACCGAAGCGTTAAAAGGACTGGTGACGACTCCGCCGGTGGAATTGGTCAGCCAGCTTCGGCCCTTGCCCAAAGTGCGGCTGGACCCGGTGCAAATTCAGAATGTCGTGACCAACCTGGTGCTCAACGCCAGCGACGCGGTCGGAGCGGCCGGCCGGATCACGGTGGAAACCAGCCAGCAGAACGGTTGCGTGGTCCTGGCGGTGGCCGACACCGGCTGCGGGATGAGTCCGGAATTCGTGCAGCAATCCCTCTTTCGTCCATTTCAAACCACCAAGAAAGCCGGGATCGGCATCGGCATGTTCCAATGCAAGATGATTGTTGAGGCGCACCGAGGCAGAATCAAAGTCGAGAGCGAACCGGGCAAAGGAACCGCCTTCCGCGTATCACTCCCGATCCATCCCATTCCATGAACCGTCGCACCCGATCGGGTCGGGTGCCGGGGATTGCGCCCCGGCACCCTCCCACACCACCGGACGTGCGGTTTTCCGCATCCGGCGGTTGAACGCAGCGGCCCTTTACATGGTGGCCGCGAGGTCTGATGGCAGGCAAAACCCGTAACGCCGTAGCACCGCATTGCTCAGCGCCGTCTGCAAGCTCGGGCTCCTGGCGACGCGCCAGGCTCCCCGTGAACTGTGGGCCACCTTCAACAGACGGCCGCGCAGTCCCAGTTGTCGGAGTTTGCGTAGCCTCCCGCGCCAGTCGTGCCACCGCTGCCAAAAGCAGCTGCGAATGTGCCGGCGTATCCATCCTTCCAGTCCGAAAACGTCGCGGCGTTCTTCGGCCAGGCGGAAGTAGTTCCACCAGCCTCGAACGTAGGCGCACCAGTCGTCCCGCAGCTGTTCGCTGGTTTGACTCTGGCAGCTCCGCCACAGTTCTCGCACTTTCGTCTTGAATCGCTCCACACTCTTCGGGGCTAGTTCGATTTTCCCTTGCGGGTTAATCCGAAAACCCAGGAACTTTCGTTCCCAAGGCCGCCCTACTCCACTCTTGGTTGCGTTGATTTCCAGTCGCAGGTACTTTGCAACCCATTGCGTGATGCTGGCCAGCACTCGTTGCGCCGCCCGTTGACTGCTTACATAAATGTTGCAGTCATCGGCATACCGGCTAAACGCCAGTCCGCGCCGTTCCAGTTCTTGGTCCAGCGCGTCCAGATAGATGTTGGCTAAGAGCGGGGAGAGCGGTCCGCCTTGGGGCGTTCCTTCCTCGCTTGCTTGCACCACTCCTTGGGCCATCACTCCGGCCCGCAGATACCGTCCGATCAACCCTAACACCCGCTTGTCTCGTATCGTTTGGCCGATGCGAGCCATCAAGATGTCGTGGTTAACTCGGTCGAAGGAACTCACGACACACTACCCACCCCCAGGAGCTTCCCCGCCAAGTCCGCGTGACCCGTCCGCACCATGCCCTCGAAGGCAAGGTGCTCGAGGTGTTCGCGAAGGTGCGACATAAAAGAAAACCCCATCTGGTGCTGGTGTTGCCGGATGGCAGCCGCTCGTACATCCCGGTGGATTGGACTGATTGCGTTTCTACTGGGGACAGTTCCGTCACGGCTGACTCTCCGGTGGCCTCCGCCGCGGACTTGTTACGGCTGCGCCAGCGTGTTGACTGCCTGTTGCCCCGGATCGAACACGATCAGGCCCGACAGCAAAACTCACCGAACCAAGAGAGCCAACATGCAACGACCCCAACTGGAACTGTGGAGTGCGGAGCCCCATCCCACTCCATCGGTTTATCAAGAGCTCACGCCGCAGCAGCGCGGCGAGATCGTCAGTCACTTGGCCCAACTCATTTTGAGGATGGTCCAGGAACTTCCCGCCAAACCTTCGACCCAAACTCTGCCCACCAACCATGAGCGATAACCAAAAGATCCAGGAGACGCATCGGCAACGGTCTGCCTACGTTTACATCCGCCAATCCTCGGCCACGCAAGTTCTGGTCAACCGCGAGTCCACCGAGCGCCAGTACCAACTGAGCGAGCGTGCCGTGCAACTGGGCTGGGCAAAAGCCCAAGTCAAAATCGTGGATGAAGATTTGGCTCACAGTGGTTCGGGCGTGGTCACGCGCAACGGCTTTGCCCAGATGACCAACGAGGTCGCCATGGGGCGGGTCGGCATCATCCTTTGTCTGGAAGCTTCGCGCATCGCCCGCAACAACGCCGAATGGTACCGACTCCTGGAACTGTGCGGTGTAACCGACACGCTCATCGGTGACCTTGACGGGCTCTATCATCCCGGCTTGTTCAACGACCGGCTTCTCTTGGGCCTCAAAGGAACCATGGCGGAAGCCGAGTTGCACGTCTTGCGCATGCGACTCAACGGAGCCATCCGCAACAAAGCCAAGCGCGGAGAACTGCGACGCGGGTTACCCGTCGGCCTTCTCT